>SDBS01000331.1_pt1 | contig 44141 bp, 41 predicted proteins | sample 2277091 | NCBI WGS metagenome assembly SDBS01 (sample SAMN10404972, study PRJNA504765) | marine sediment metagenome | isolation source: marine sediment core GS10_PC15, 163 cmbsf | place: Arctic Ocean: Southern Knipovich Ridge | collected 2010 | reverse complement strand
AAAGTTGAAATGGAGGGGGGGATAATTTATAATGACATCCCCTGGTGGGGTCGTAGTTCAGTCGGTTAGAACGCCGGCCTGTCACGCCGGAGGTCGCGAGTTCGAGTCTCGTCGGCCCCGCCACTTTTCCCCTGAAAATTTAAGTTATCTTTTCAATCTGTTACCGTAATTTCACAGTTCTGAAGTAGCAATTTCAAAAGCTGCCTTTTTATTTCCGGTTCAGAACTTAAAAATAGATCATATGATTTATTGGCAAGGCTAAGTATATATGATGTTGTAATATAGTATTCTTCATCAGCTTGCTGTAGGCTGTCCATTTTCCATTTATTTTTTTCCTGTTCTATTCTGTATTCTTGCTGTTTTTTGTTATACAAGTCTCGAGTGTTTCATCGGCTGAGGAAGATAGGCATACCCTAAATAGCCGCTGACGGAATTGATATACACATTAAGAAAATTGTTCTGATCTCACCCAAGGGCCTGTTTGTACTGAAATGCTGGCATAAATTTGATCTCCTTCATAACGCCCTTTGATAAGGCAGCGTTTGCCATTTTTCTTAAAGTACTCTGATTTTATGTATTCATAGATATCTTTAAATACCAAGCCGTCAATTCTGACAGTACCATCGGCTCTTATTTCAAATTGGACAGAAGAATTATTTTACAGTTGAAATGCAGGAGAATTGAAGTTGAAAAAAAGACACAATCCCAAAAAAACAAAGCAACTTATAAGGAACGTTTATTCATTACAATAAATTATATTAGATAAATAATAATATCCAACATAAAAAGGAAATTCCTAAATCTTGAGATTATTGACAAAAGCAACCAATTCGCTTAGAACTTAAATGAGTCCGACATGTTCAATTTGAATAAACCATTACAACATTTAAGTTTCTGTCTCGTGGGAATCTTCCTTTTATCTATGCTGTGCTATTCAGAATATCTTAAGGTGGAAGGGATCGTTTTTGAAGGGAAAGTTAGGAAAGAACCAACCTCAGAAAGTGAAATCATTGCTGTCGTTCAAAAAGGAGACATCCTCACAGCGGAAGTCAAACTTGGAGAGTGGGTCAAGGTCGTGCTTCCACCAGATGAAGATGGAGGCCTTTTCTCCGGTTATTTACTTGACTCCGAGATCAAGCTTGTAGAAGGAGAATGGCCTGAAGAACAATCCTTAGAATTTCCGCAAGATCAGGAAAAGGTTCAAACTCCCCGCACTTCAAGAATGAAATTTGGGGTTCGAATCATAGGCGGAGCAAATTATTTATATGGGCGGAATGACATCAATGACCATATCTCAGGGACATACGATTATTGGTCTGATTATCTACAAGGGTATGTTTGCGGCAAATTGAAACCCCTTCAAATTGGGATTGAAACACAGGCCGAATTTTATTTAAAGATTAGTCCATATATCGGCTTTGGGCTGGGGATTGGGTATCTTCGTGCAAATAGAAACAGCAGCATAAAACGACCTCAATATATAGAAAAAATTAGTCCTAAAATCACTGCCGTTCCGCTAACATTGAGTGTTCACCTGGAAATCCCTGCAAGCAGTTCTCTCAAAATTGTCGCCAGTGTTGGAGTTGGATACTATTATGGATCAGTATCATGGAAAGACAATCAATCAGATTATTATGGTGATAATAGACAGATAATGTATAATTGGAAAGCTAAATCAGAAACGAATGGTTATCATGCGGATTTTGGATTTGAGTGGAATCTTACCAAAAAAGTTGCTCTTGTTTTTTTAATTCGTGGAAGATCGGCAGAATTTAAAAATCTACAAGGCGATCTGATAGTCGAAGATGAGGCTCCTCAAGGAACATCGGAAGATATATACAAAAATATGTTTCTCTGGAGTTACGACATGGAGTACAATGACAAAATTTACCGCTCCATGGGATTTTGGGAAGAAGAGCCGACCTCACTCAAGAACTATCGAAGAGCAGAGATCAGCTTAAACAGCATCTCATTTCAAGTGGGGATTAAGATCCGATTAAATAAAAAACGCGAATAATATCCTTTATACCTAGAACACCATGTCCCTCTCCTATTTTTGAAGAGATCCCTGTCCCATTATTCTTCGCTATTTCCCCTAATATCCATTCACTGACATCCAAAAATAAAAGTATCAGATTCAAAACGGCAAGGCCAAGAACTCAAAAAACGAAACAACTCCACCGAAATCTCCAAACTATCAAGTTTAAGTTAGACTCCGTCCTCGAATAAGCAAAAGAAAGCCAAGGAGGCTTTGAATATATTTCTCATGTTCCTCCGCACTAGTCATAGATGAGACAATCCATGAAATAGCAGATCAGATTGAGGAGATGAAGATATTAAGGACTTTTCCAGGAATAGGGGGCATTGCTGGAGCTACTTTTTCCTATCCTTTCCTTATGTTGACACGTATTTTTGCGTGTGGTACGTTCATTCTGGAATTTGAAATCATAAAAAATGGAGGCATAAACATGACAATTAAACGATTATGTATTCTAGCTATTGTTGTTATCGCCATTTTTCCTACTCCTGGATGCAAAAAAGCAGAGCAGACCTCTGAGACAGCCGGGGATTTCAAATGGCAGGTCGATCAATTTGCCGATCTGAGAATCCTTCGATACCAGGTGACGGGTTTTGAGGCCCTTCCGGCCGCCCAGAAGGAATTAATCTACTATCTGAGTGAAGCCGCTCTCTGCGGGCGTGATATCATCTTTGCCCAGAATTACAAACACAATCTGACGATCCGGAAGACTCTTGATGCCGTCGTCGAAGGCTACAAGGGTGACCGCAGTGATCCCCGGTGGGATCAGTTTATGGTCTACACTAAGAGAGTCTGGTTCTCAAATGGAATCCACCACCACTATTCCACGGACAAATTTATTCCTGGATTTACACTCGAATATTTTACTTCGCTAGTCAAAGAATCCGAAGACGTAGAGTTTCCCCTGGGCCAGGACAAGTCACTCGATGATCTCATCGCATTTCTCCGGCCCATCCTCTTTGATCCGGATGTCGATGCTAAAAAAGTCTCTCAGGATTCCACAAAAGACCTGGTTACAAATTCTGCCGTCAATTTCTATGAAGGTGTCACCCAAGCTGAGGTCGAAAGCTATTACAAGAGTATCACGGACGAGGAAGACACCACTCCGATTTCTTATGGTCTCAATTCCCGGGTTGTGAAGAAAAATGGAAAAGTGACCGAAGAAGTCGCCTTCCTTAATGGGATTTATGCTCCCGCGATCGAAAAAATTATCTACTGGCTTGAAAAAGCCATCCCTGTGGCCGAAAACGACCAACAGAGACAGGTGATAGAAAAACTTATCGAATACTACAGGACGGGCAATCTGGAAAAATTCGATGAATACAACATCCTCTGGGTTAATGATTTGGAGTCAAGAGTTGATTTTATCAACGGCTTCATTGAGGTTTACAGTGATCCCATGGGAATGAAGGGCAGTTGGGAGTCCGTAGTCAATTTCAAGGACCTTGAAGCTACAAAGCGGACCGAAACGATCTCGGCCAATGCCCAGTGGTTTTCTGACAACTCCCCCGTCGATCCCCGTTTCAAGCGAGATGAAGTCAAGGGAGTTTCTGCCAAAGTCATTACGGCCGCCATGCTTGGAGGCGACACGTATCCCTCCACGCCCATCGGCATAAATCTTCCCAATGCCAATTGGATCCGGAAGACACACGGCTCAAAATCCGTGACCATTGGAAACATCACCTATGCTTACAATCAATCCTCACTGAATTCAGGTTTTGGACAGGAATTCTCTTTCTCCGAAGAGGAGCTTGAGCGTGCTCAAAAGTATGGAGCTCAGACTGGAGACCTGCATACCGACCTGCATGAGGTTTTGGGACATGCGTCCGGTCAACTGCTGCCGGGAGTCACAGGGGAAGCACTCAAAAATTATCATTCGCCTATCGAGGAGTCACGTGCGGACCTGTTTGCGATGTACTACATCATGGATGAAAAAATGGTTGAACTCGGCTTGATCCCGAACATGGATGCCGCCAAAGCCGAATATGACAGAACTTTCCGCAATGGGATAATGACCCAGCTGACCCGTATCCAACCTGGAAAAACTATCGAGCAGGCGCATATGCGAGGCCGTGCCCTGGTGTCATACTGGGTTTATGAAAAAGGCCTGCCGGAAAATGTGATTTCCAAGGAGATCAAAGATGGGAAGACGTATTTTGTGATCAATGACTATCAAAAACTCCGCAAACTTTACGGCGAGCTGCTTGTAGAGGTGCAGCGCATAACCAGTGAGGGCGATTATGAAGCCGCACGTTATCTTGTTGAAAACTACGGTGTTTACTTTGACCGGGAGCTTCATAAAGAGGTTCTCGAGCGTTATTCCAAACTGAACCTGGCTCCCTACGGCGGTTTTTTGAATCCGGTCTACACGCCGGTTATCGAAGACGGCAAAATTGAGGACGTCAACGTCATGTATCCAGAAGATTATGTCAAACAGATGCTGTGGTACGGCAAGGAATATTCCTTTTTATAAGAAGAACTGATTTTCATAAGAAATACAACTCTGTTTAATGTGATTATTCATGTTAGAAATCTAGCGGAAGAAAGGGGAAACTTTACGGGGTTTCTTTGAAAAGACCTTATCTCTCGACAAAGTGCCGCCTTTTTTCCTGTACCTTTGCTCCGTTGAATCATTGATGTGGGCTAGCTGAATTTTAACCATTTGATCGAGAACTTCCAGCAAATTTTCATGACGGCCGTTCAAGTTTTCTAAACCTTTATTTTCAAGTTCAAACAGCAGAAAAAAAATGGCCTCGATTGTGGACAGGCAGAGGCTGTTCGGCTGCTGTTTGATTAAAAACCGAGATGGCTCTTTTGGTGAAATAGAGATCCGCGGCAGGTCATGGAGATTTTGACTCATCTTCATCATTTTTTTTGCCGCTTTCCATGTTCCGTCAATCACAAACACGAGTGGGATTTTGCCGTTTTTGGACAGGTGTTCTGGATCATATTCTGAGACATCTTTTGATGTTTTTCCCGGATAGAGGATAAAAGGATTATACTTTTTGTCGGCGAGAAGATCTTGGACATTGGGATGGATTGAAAAATCAAGGCCGAAAAAAATCTCGGAGTTCGAAAGGGCCAGATGAGCCAGGCGTCCCGTGCCGTTTCGGATTTTTTTAGCTTCCTGGGGGTGCATTAAAAGGACAAAGCGAGTCTGCGTCTCGAAGGTTTTGATGAAAGCGCACAGGCAGTGGGAGAGGGGACGAAAACAATTCGGGCAGCACTCCCGATACGGATTTTGTTTATTCCGTTTCTGTTTCTGAAGCAAATATGTTCTTTTATCCAATTTTTAATTCCCATAAAATTGACAGGCGCATCATTCTGGCACGACATTTTTTTTTAGTCAACCGAAATTGACACTCTATCCAATCTCCCATATAATAAACATCTAGAGGATGGGGGCGAAATGGTTTCGACGGAGGTAATGATTCAGAGGTTGCATGTCGAGGTCCCACCCACCTCGTTAAAAAGGTGGACCAAAGTAATTGCAGAACAACTGCCAATTGCTGCCTAAAATTTAGGCATGCCGTTTCTCTTGTGCTCTCCTGCGGTGCTTGAGAGGCGACGATGAGCAGGATAGTGAACCGGGTTTGTCCTGAGCCCGGGGAGCGAACAAATTTCAGGACTGGTTTCACGGTAACTTTCTTCTTCAGTAGCTGTGAGACGAGAACAATGAGGAAGATAAGCATGTAGAGACCTCTTGTTGAAAATCTTCGGACGCGGGTTCGATTCCCGCCGCCTCCAAATTTTGATAGTGAAGGGTTAAAAGTGATACACAAGAAAAACACAATTCCTTTTGTTCTTCCTCTCCTTTTGTTCTGTATCCTTTCTCCGGGTCTTGTGGGTACACTTTCTGCAGCCCAAAAGGGAATCACCACGATTGTGATCGACCCGGGGCATGGGGGCATTGAAAATGGGGCTAAAGGCAAGTTTGGAGCCGCGGAAAAGGATATCACGCTGGCCATCAGCCTTAAATTGAAGACCATCATTGAACGGAACTTTGCCTTCCGTGTAGTCTTGACTAGAGATAGGGATATTGACAGGTCTCTTGAGGATAGAGCGGCCGTAGCCAATAATAATAAAGCCTATCTTTTTATTTCTATCCACGCCAACAGTTCTTACCGGAAGAATGCACGCGGATCCGAGACCTATTTCTTAAGTCTCAACGCTACTGATGAGGAAGCCCGCCGTTTGGCTTATCTGGAAAACAATGAGCCCGATTTAGAGGACCAGATTGCAAGTGAGGAAGAGGACGACATCAAGATGATCCTCTGGAATATGGCCCAAGCCGCTTATCTCAAACAGAGCAGCCAGCTGGCCGAGTCCATACAGATTCAGCTCAATGTTCTGCTCAAAACGAGGAATCGAGGCATAAAGCAGGCGCCCTTTAAAGTCTTAACGGGAGTGGCCTGTCCGGCCGTTTTGGTGGAAGTGGCTTTTATTTCCAATCCTGAAGAAGAAGAACAATTAGGGACCGAAAGGTTTCAGGACAATGTTGCCCTCGCCATCTACAACGGTTTAAATAATTTCATCAAGCAGTATCCGGATGTCAAGAAATAGCCATGGAAACAAAAAAATACGTCATTCTTGGAGCTCTTTTCGCCGCCCTCATCATTCTGATCGTGCTGCTGTTTACGGGAGGGATTGAGAAGAAGACAAAACTGTCTCTGCCTTCAATTCCCGAGTCTGAGACATCATCGGAAGTGATCCCAGAATCCAAAACAATCACTCTTTTTTTCCTGTCTGAAGAAGACGGTCTTCTGCATGGTGAGGAGCGGGAGATTCTCTCCAATTCTTCTCTGATCTTTGAGATCAAGCAGACGATCGAAAAGCTGTTGGTTGGCTCCGATAACGGGTATATTTCTCCTTTTCCCCCTGAATCAAGATTGAGGGAAATTTTTATGACTGAAGAGGGAATCGTCTATGTCGATTTTTCCAGAGAAATACAGTTCGAGCATCTGTCGGGAACCACGGCTGAGATTTCGACCGTTTATTCAGTTGTCAATTCCTTGGCCTTTAATTTTAAATCCGTAAAAAAGGTTTTTATCCTTGTGGATGGAAACGAGAAAGAAACGCTCAAAGGGCATGTCGATATCAGCCGGCCGCTGGTGCCGATGTACAATTTGATTTCCAACTAGAATCCCTTGAAAAAACTAACAAAGGTTGTCATCTTGGGTTTCCCAAATGTGGGGAAATCGACGCTGTTTAACCGCCTTTTAAGAAAGAAAAAATCTCTGGTTCATTCGCTGCCGGGGATGACCCGCGACATGGTTTCCGATGTATGTCAAATCGAAGGAAAGTCTTTCACTCTGATTGATACCGGAGGTTTTTTCGATTCAGAGGAAGATGTTTTCTCGTCTGCAGTGAAGGAGAAAGCCTGGGAGGCGGCCCAAGAAGCGGATGTCGTGCTCTTTGTCCTGGATGGGAAAAGGGTGCTGCTTCCTGCCGAAGAGGAACTGTATGTTTCTGTCAATAAATTGGATAAACCCATTCTTGTGGTCGTGAATAAAATCGACTCACCTGCTGAGGAAGAAAAAATCGGGGAGTATTTTAGATTGGGGCAGGACAGGTTGTTCTGTGTGTCGGCCGAACACAAGAGAAACATTGAAGTATTGGAATCGGGCATTTCGGAGTTTCTTCCGTCTGAAGGTGAAGAGTCCATCGAAAAAGACACCGTGCTGCTGAGGATAGCGATAGTTGGACGGATCAATGTCGGAAAATCATCGCTTGTCAACAGGCTGAGTGGTCAGGACAAACTGATTGTCAGCGAGATTCCCGGCACCACCCGGGACAGCATTGATTCTCTCATCCAGAGGAATAAAAAGACGTTTATCCTTGTGGATACGGCTGGGATCCGCAAGCTGAGCAGGACGAGGGATAAACGGGAAAAGGCGAGTGTGATCAAAGCCAAAAAGGATATCAGGCGCGCGGATGTCATCTGTCTGATTTTGGATGCCCAAGAATTCCCGACACGGCAGGACACGGCTATTGCCCACCTGGCGCGTGATTCGGGCAAGCCCTTGATTATTGCGCTGAATAAATGGGATCTCATCCCCAAAGATTCCAATTCTACAAAGGTATTTAAAAATATACTGTTCAGGAAGCTGGAGTTTGTATCCTATGCACCGGTGTTGTTTATTTCTGCCCTATCAGGACAGAGAACGGTCAAAATTCTCGATCTGGCCGAGCAGGTCTATGCGAGTACGTCCAAGCAGATAATCACATCGAAATTGAATGAATTTTTGAGATGGGTTCATGTCCATCATCCGCCGATTTCGAAAAAAGGAGGAAAATTCAAGATCAAATATATGACGCAGAAAAAAGTGTGTCCTCCGGGCTTTCTCCTATTTACACATTCAAAATTGTCCTTTTCTCTTTCTTATGAGAAACACTTCATCAATCTTCTGCGGGACAGGTTTGAATTGCATGGAACTCCGATATGGCTCTCTTTCCGCCGAAACTAACCCCTGAATTATTTATAAAAAATGTCGATGTATCACGTAATGTTTGTAATATCTATGGTTTACATGAGAATTTTAGATGGACACACATATAACTTTATTCTCCGACTATTATATTCTATTATAATCGACATTTTTTACCCCAAGGGGGCGAACCGATCTTACTACAGATGCTTCGTTACGACCCAATCGCGGTGAAATACCACAGCTTCATGGGCCGATGCCTCGCATCTGCAGCAACCTCGGCCCGTGAATAATCCAGGCGAAATATCAGAATTTAGGTTTTTTTTAGTGTGATATCTCCATCATCGGTTTTTATGGAAATGAGGTGTCCCCCATCCTTTATCCTCCCTGAGAGGTTTCTTTTGGATTTGAATTTATTAAAGACGGTGGGCAGCTGGATATCGATACGTCCGTCATCTGTATTGATGTGAAAGTCGGCCGAAAATTCTTTTGTGAAATAGATCTCGATGTCCCCATCGTCTGTTTTTATCTGCCAGTCATTGTCCATGGATGAATCGGCCAGGTTTCTCACCTTGATATCCCCATCATCTGACTCAAGTTCGAGTGTGGAAAAGTTTCCGGAAAGAAGGATGTCCCCATCATCCGAATCGAGACAGGCTTTTCCGGAAAAATTCTCAAGGATTATTCTCCCGTCGTCTGTGTCCCCTTCAATGGAGCCTTGGGCGTCGGTAACACGGATGGTGCCATCATCGGCTTTGAGGTATAGGTCTCCGCTAGTGCCCTCGATTGTAATGTTGCCATCGTCCAGGCGGCAGTCCAGATTGGTCTTAACGGGAACTTTAATTTCCGAAGTGACTTTAACCCGGCTGCTGTCTGAAATAAAAACAAATCCTCTGATTCTGGGGTATCTGATTCTGACGCGAATGGTGTTTTTGTGCTGAGAAACTTCAACTTTAGTTTCTTCCAAAAGCCTTTCTGACCTGCGACCATTGACCGATTTGATTTCTTTATGAATGAGGATGTGGACTTCATCCCTGTTCCAGGTCGTAAAATGTACATCTCCATCATTGTCTAAAAATTCGAAATCCACGGCCAGTGTTCCGTCTATTTGAAAGGTTTTATCGATGGTTTCTGTTTTTGAAGCTCCGGTTGAAGGGATGGTGATTAAAAAAAGAAAAAGGATAATTAAGCAGGCCTGTATTGTTTTTGTTTTCATAGGTCACCTCCAATATACTTACGTTTCCAATCCCTTAAAAGTTCCCTTTACAGAATAAACAAAGGAAGTTTGTCCAGCGTATCAGATACTGTCACTGCGGGCGACTCTTTTTGCCTTGACTTTAAAATGTGATTTATATATAAAATGTGTTTCTAAGTATTAATCTGTAATAAATGAATCGAAGATTAAGGAGGATGTGATGTTTCGAAGAGTTATAAATACCTCACTGCTTGTTCTTCTTGTCTTGGCTGTTGTGTTTTCTACCGTAAGCTGTGAAAAGCTTAAAGTAAGCCATTTAAAAGCCAATCACCACTTTACAAATGCCAATGCCTACTTTACTGACGGCAAATACCGCCAGGCCATCGAAGAATATGAGAAGGCCTTGAGTTTTAATCCGAATCTCACACAAGCTTACAGGTTTTTGGGTGAAAGTTATAAAAATCAGTACAAACCCGCCGTGGAAAATGAGAAAAACAAAGAGATTGAAAGGAATGCCTTGGAAGCACTCAATAAAGCGTATGAAATCGATCCCACCAACAGAGGAGTTATCCACTCTCTGGGTGACATGTATGACAAGATGCACAATTTTGATGAAGCGGAAAAACTTTATCTAAGAATCCTTGAAATGGAACCGACCAATATGAGCAATTACTATGTTGTGGCCGAGTTCTATAAAAGATATGCGGGGAGTGTTGAAGAAGGAGAGGGTGAAGAAAATGGGGTGAAAACACCTTTCCAGAAAGCAGAAGAAATGTACTTGAGACGAATCGAAACCGATCCTTCCAATTCTCAAGGATATGCCTATATCGCGCAGTTTTACGATAATATCCTGCCTGTACCTGAATTTGATAAGGCCGTTTTTTATCACAAGAAAAGGATCGATCTGGACCCTGAAGATGCCGAAGCCTGGCTGGCCGTGGGTGTCAACCGCTGGTCCAAGACCTTCCGTATCCAGGCGAAATTGACCAAGCAGCAAAGAATTGATCTTGCGGATGAGTCTGAAGTCGCCTTGAAGAAAGCCATTGAGTTGGATGACCAGTTACCAATACCTTATTCCTGGCTGAGTGTTCTCTACAAAAGTGTTTTTGCCAAACTTTATCCAGGTAGAGCCAAAAGATATGAAGATCAAGCCGACATATATATCCAGAGATTCCAGTCATTGAAGAAAAGTGAGAACGCGAGGAGAGCACTCGAAAAGGAACTGAGAGAAGTCCGTTAAGCAGAGACTTTCACAGAGCACTGGTTTTTTTAATATTTAGAACTAACTGCGATATATCTCCCATTTGTCTTTAGCCAGTTAAATGTTTATCCCTTTAAGAGACCAAAATCCGACCTCCCGCTTCCCGATTGTCACGGTTCTTTTTATTGCTCTCAATGTTGTGGTTTTTTTCCTTCAACTAGTTTCTCCCGAAGGTCTGCAGTTTTATGTTTACAAAATGGGGACAATCCCCTATGAGATCACCCATTTCACATCTTTACCCCTTGTGGTCGGCCATACCGCAGAGCAGATTCCCCGGCTGGCTCCCGCGTTAACGCTGATCGCCTCCATGTTTTTGCACGGCGGATTTCTTCATCTGTTGTTCAACATGCTCTACTTGTGGATATTTGGAAATAATGTTGAGGATTTCCTGGGACCTTTCCGTTTCATCATTTTTTATTTTATCTCTGGGGTGGGAGCGAGCCTGACCCATATCATTTTTAACGCGAATTCTCAGATTCCAATGATCGGAGCCAGTGGCGCTATCGCCGGAGTGCTGGGGGCGTATCTCATCCTCTATCCCAAAGCCCGGGTGATGACCTTGATATTTTTTATCTTTTTTATAAGGATCGTGCCCATCCCGGCGGCTTTTGTTCTCGGTTTTTGGTTCCTTATGCAGGTGCTGAACGTGGGAGTTGGAGGCGGAGTGGCCTGGTTTGCCCACATCGGGGGCTTTCTTATTGGGATAGGATTGATCAAACTCTTCACTAAAAAACGCCCTAAAGTCTGGATCCACTAACCGATTCGAACGGTTGACATATTCTCTGATATTTAGTATTCTTTTGGCTCACAAACTCTTAAACTTAACTGAATGATGTTCTAAGGTTTGAAGCTATGAAGACTTTTGTACCTAAAAAAGATGAAATCGAAAAAAAATGGTGGCTGATTGATGCCGATGGAAAAATTCTCGGCCGGTTGGCTACAGAAATTTCAGTGCTCCTACGTGGAAAGGGAAAAGCGACGTTTGCCCATTTTATGGATACCGGAGACTTTGTTGTCGTGATCAACGCAGAGAAAGTCCAAGTGACGGGGAGAAAACTTGAACAGAAGAAGTACTATCACCATACTGGATATCCCGGTGGGATAAAAGAAAAAACTCTCAATGAATTGATGGACACAAATCCTGAAGAAGTTCTGCGAAAGGCAGTCTGGGGAATGATTCCAAAAAATAAACTTGGTCGGAAAATCTACAAAAAACTAAAAGTCTATCGAGGCTCCAATCATCCTCATGAAGCACAAAATCCAAAGGAACACCAGTTTTAGGAGGAATCTTGAGTTTAATTCAGTACTACGGAACAGGAAAGAGGAAAAACGCCATTGCGCGGGTCTATCTGCGGCCGGGGAAAGGCGAGTTTACCCTTTATGTCAACAAAAGACCCCGTACATTTTCTGAATATTTCACATTGGGCAGCTATAAAAACACGATAAAACAACCTTTTTTGATCACAGAGACAGAAAGTAAATTTGATGTTTTTATTCGTTTAGATGGAGGCGGTGTGAATGGTCAGGCAGGAGCGGTACGGTTGGGAATCGCTCGAGCTCTTATAGAATTTAACAAAGAATTGAGACCAGCCCTCAAAAGTGCAGGTCTCTTGACTCGAGATGCTAGGATCAAGGAAAGAAAGAAGTATGGATTGCGCAAGGCCCGGAAAGCACCTCAATACCACAAGAGATAAATGGAGGATAACCGTTGCTTACAGTCACTATGAAAGAACTTTTAGAAGCAGGTGTTCATTTTGGCCACCAGACCAAGAGCTGGAATCCCAAGATGAAAGAGTACATTTTTGGTCAACGGAACGGCATTTACATCATAGATTTACAGAAGACAATAAGGATTGTTAAAGAGTCTCTCCAATTTGTCGAGGATTCGGTCGCTCAAGGAAAAGAAGTCCTGATGGTTGGAACAAAAAAGCAGGCTCAGGATATCATAAAAGACTATGCTGAAAAATGTGAAGCCCATTATGTGAATCAGCGCTGGTTGGGTGGACTGCTGACCAACTTCGGCGTTATACGCTCCAGTGTAGAGCGGTTGATTGAGATGGATGAGATGAAGGAAGATGGACGCTGGGATCTTTTGTCAAAAAAAGAGCAATCCAGAATGGATAAAGTTTTTAGAAAACTGACCAAAAACCTTGGCGGCATTAAAAATATGACAAAACTGCCCGGCGTCTTGTTTGTGATTGACTCTACCAAGGAAGATATTGCCATATTGGAAGCCAAGAGGCTAAAAATTCCGGTTGTTTCGATTGTGGATACCAATGGGGATCCTGAGGGTATTGACTATCCGATCCCCGGAAATGACGATGCTGTGCGGGCCATAGAGTTGTTTACATTAAAAATTGCGGATGCCATCCTGGAGGGGAAAAAGAAAAAATTGGAACAGGAGCTCCAGGAGGCGAAAATAGAAGAGGAAGCTGCTTCAGAAGAGGAAGCTGTGCTCGCAGAGGAACGGGAAGAAAAACCCAAAGATAAAGTGGAAGTCAAAGAAGTCCCGCAAACTCCGGTTGAGGAAAAACCTGAGGAAGAAAAACCTGTCGAGGAAACACCTTCAGAACAAGCTGCTCCTCAAGAAGCAGAAAAAACCGAAGAGGGAGAGAACTAGGAATGGATATTATCGCAGCCACTGTTAAGGAATTGCGTGATCGTACAGGATTAGGCATGATGGAGTGCAAAAAAGCACTCAAAGAAAGTGGGGGAGACATCGAAAAAGCCATTGTTATCCTGCGGAAAAAAGGATTTGCTCGAGCTGAGGGCAAGATGAATCGGGAAACCGCTGAAGGAATGGTCGGTTCATACATCCATATGAACGGAAAAATCGGTGTTCTTGTTGAAGTCAACTGTGAATCAGATTTTGTGAACAGAAATGAAGAATTCCAGGAAATGGTCAAAAATATAGCCATGCATATCGCGGCCGCTAATCCCAGATTTGTCTCACCTGAGGAGATTCCACAGGACATGCTGGACCAGGAAAAAGAGATCATTCACGGGCAGTTCAAGGATTCAAAAAAACCGCCGGAGATTGTTGAAAAAATTGTATTGGGAAAATTGAACAAGTTCTACGAAGAGATCTGTCTGCTGAATCAAAAATATATAAAAGATGACAAGGTGTCAATCAAAGAATATGTGGCCTCTTTTATCGCTAAATTTGGAGAGAATATAAGAGTCAGAAGATTTGCCCGGTTCCAATTGGGCGGATCTTAAAATAAATGATGACTCAGGATAAACCGGCTTTCGAACGCATTCTGCTCAAACTTTCGGGGGAGTCTTTACTTGGCAAACTCTCCTTTGGCATCAATGTCAATACAGCCAAATCCATTGCCGATCAGATCAAAGATATTCACAGTCTTGGGGTGCAGATCGCGATCATGATCGGGGGTGGAAATATCTTCCGGGGAATCCGTGGGACTGAAGAGGGGATGGACAGGGCCTCCGCCGATTACATGGGCTTGTTGGCCACAGTCATTAACGGGATTGCCCTAAAGGATGCGTTGGAAAAAAAGGGTGTGGTCACACGTCACATTTCCGCCATCGAGGTCAAAGCGGTCGCCGAGCCATTTGTCCGGGGCAGGGTACTCCGTCACCTTGAGAAAGATCGAGTCATCATTTTCAGTGCGGGAATCGGGAGCCCGTATTTCACGACCGATACGGCAGCAGCCCTGAGGGCACTTGAGATTAATGCGCAGGTGATCCTGAAAGCGACAAAAGTCGATGGTGTTTATTCTGCCGATCCCCTTAAAAACAAAAACGCAAAAAAATTTGAAAGCATCAAATTCATGGATGTGATCAAGAAGGGACTGCGGGTCATGGACACTACGGCCATATCACTCTGCAAAGATAATAATCTTCCCATCATCGTCTTCAATCTCAAGAAAAAAGACAACATCAAGAAAGTCGTCCTTGGATACGATGTTGGCACCAAAATTTATTGACACATCATTCGCGTCATTCTTTGTGAAGGAAGTAACTCCATACACACGGAGAGGATTCAAATGGTTAAGGAAGAATTAAAAGAACTCGAAAGAAAAATGAAAGTCTCAACTGAGCATTTTCGCAATGAATTGAGCAAGTTGAGGACAGGCCGAGCGAGCATCAGTGTTTTTGAGGATATCAAAATTGACTATTATGGAAACCTCACGCCTATCAATCAGGTGGCCACTCTCGGTGTTCCCGATCCTACAATGATCACAATTCAGCCCTGGGATCCGAACTTTCTCGAGCCCATCGATAAAGCCATCCGTGAGGCAGATCTGGGGCTCAATCCGATAAACGATGGCAAAACGCTAAAAATACCGATTCCCCCTCTGGATGAGGAAAGACGGCAGGAAATTGCCAAACATATCAAAGGAATGATGGAGGACGAAAAGACAGCTCTACGAAATATGAGAAGGGGAACAAAGGAAAATATTGAATTTCTGGAAAAAGAGAAAGAAATCACAGAAGACGATAAATTTTGGGGATATGACAAACTTCAGGAAATCACCAACGAATACACAAAGAAAATAGAAGAATTCGCCCAAGCCAAAGAAAAAGACATCTTAGAAATATAGGTTCTTCTCCCGATATTAATGCTAAGGATTCAAAGATTCAAGAGTTCGAGTGTTTTTTTTCTTAAACCAATTTTCTGTCGTCCCAAATTTTGTGCGGATGATAACCCCCCATCCCATGATGCTGATCACGGCCGAAAACAGTGAACCTATAATCGGGATCAATGTGATGAAACTGACCAAAAGGAAGCCGAAAAGTATAGTGGCGATTGTAGAGGGATTCTTCTTATTGAAGGCTCGCATCAAGCTCTCTCCGAAAAAGTAGAAGATAATAATCCTGCCGAAGATTTTAACGGCAATCCCCAAAGCGGTAAGTGTTATGAGTATGGGAATACCAATCAGCACGAGTGTCAATACGGCAGAAAAGATAATGAGCCCCGTGTAAACAATAATGCTTAAAAACCCGACACCAAAAGTTGGCCAGAAGGCTGTCCGTAGTTGGGTTGAGGCCAGCATTATCTGCCGGGGAAACATGGCGGCGAGGATGATGGCCGGGATGAACCAGAAAACGAGAGAGATGAGCTTGAAGATTAAAATGATGGAAATCAGGCCAGGGAACCCATTTTTAAATATTCCCTTGAAGGCTTCCGGTGTGTCAAAGAAAAAGGTTATAGTATCCCCTTTGACAAAGGCCCCGGGGTGCTTGTCGAGTGTTCCGGCGATGGAGACAACGTCGCCCTTGATCTCAGCCGACGATTTTAATACTATGTTTGCACCGAATCCGACAACAGCGTCGCCGACTTCTCCTTCAATGATGATGTCTCCTCCAAAGGCGATCACATTTTCGGTGACTGTTCCTTTGACAAGAATGGTTCCGCCGAAAGAGATGACATTATCCTGAACGTCATGTTCTTCCACGGTGATGTTTTTTTGCAGAATTAATCCTTGGCCGTTCACGGGAGAGAGTCCGGAAATCAGAAAAAGGAAGACCACGGGAAGCATTATTTTTATCTTCATGTTTTTTCTCCAAACATGAGTTTTTTTCTCACCGTGAGGAAGATGAGTGTGGAGGCAATAAGAGTCAGAGTGATGATGCCGATCTGGACTTCGGGACTCAGGATTGTTGTCAGTTTTCCAAAGCTTTTGAGTGCGAAGTCGAAAAATTGAGCGATGATGTTTAAAAGATGCCAGAACAGCTTAAAAATCTTCACGACTCCTGTGGATAGAGTGCGAAGGGTGGGCAGCAAGAATTTATTGATACTGACAAAAAGATCAGTAAGATTTTTCCCGGAAAGTACATAGAAAATAAAAAAGGCAAAAGTCAAGGCAGACAGTCCGGCGCCGGCAGCTCTAATCCAACCAAGAAGTGGTATTCTGCTTGGGAAAATTTTTGCCATCACCTGCTCTGTGAAGTCGGGAGGGAGTTCAAATTGAGGAAGAGTGTCTGCGGCCTGGACCAGAATCCGTCTCTCTTCAACCATGTTCCGGCATTTTGCACACGTGCTCAGATGCTTTTGGATTTTCCGGACTTCATCCGCGGCCAGCTCATTCTCAATAAAGAGATAAATCTGCGCAATTGTCAGGCATCCCATCTGTCTTTCTCCATATATTTGCGTAACATTTCTTTGGCTTGGAATACCCTATTTTTAATAGTTCCCACGGGAATTCCCTTTATTTCTGCCATCTCTTCATAGCTGAGGTCGTTGATGTGCCTCCAAACGAACAGTTCTTTAAGACTTGCCGGAAGCTTGTCCAACACCTCTTCAATTCTTTCTCGAACTTCATGGAGTTCTACAGTTTTATCCACCGAGGGATCATCGGATGGAATTTGGAAGGGAACAGAATCTCCATCCAGATTGTACTGTTGGTCGATCGAAAAAGCATCGATTTTTTTCTTCCTCCAATAATCGATGACGGAGTTCGATGCGATTTTAAAAAGCCAGGTCTTGAATTTGTATTCCTGCCGGAAAGAGTACAGGGAAGAATAGGCTTTGATAAACACCTCTTGTGAGATGTCTCGGGCAAGTTCATTTTCTTTGACCATGCGTCCGATATAGTTGACAAGAGGGGATTGATACTTCTGAATGATCATTTCGAATGCCTTTTTCTCTCCTTTCAGAGCCTTTTGAACAAGTTCGATATCTTCATTCATTGAGGACGTCCTGTCCTCCTTAGATTATACGCATATTAGAGAAAAAAGTTTTGAAGGACACTCAGGTGTCTTATTTTATATCCGTGATGATTTCTGTTCCTTTTGGCACTTTAAGCTCGAAGGTCTTTTTGGGAAGAGAGGTGTCGAGCCGAATCCGGTTGAAGTGGAATTCCGATTTATTTCCCGTCCAGTCAAAAAAAACGGCCTTTCGAATCATCCATGTTTTTGAGCCGATTTCGAGAAGAATGAAGTTTTCATTCTCTTCTTTTTTTGGCGTCAGCTTGATCTGCAGTACGTCGGTGTTTTCAGTAGGAAAAGGGCTGAACTCAGCCGTGAAATTCTCCAGTAGTCCCTGTTTCCCCGACAGGAGCAGGAGTATATCAGATTCCTCTTCCTTCGCAAAAGTGCTACGAAGGAGCTGGTTGTCTTCCGGGAAATAGGATTCGATGATAGAATCCTTTAAAAGATAGATTTTTTCTTCGGGTTTTTTGTAGTGCCATTTCATGAGGCCGGGTTTTTGAAAATAACATGTTCCTGTTTCCCTGAGAGGAGTAGCCACTGTTGAAGAATAATATAAGTGTACAAAATCTGCCTGCAGCGTTTGATAGGAACGGAGCTGTGCTTCTGTTTTTTGAGCCACATCTTCGGCCGTTTGGGCAAATCCGACCGATGCGACGAGCAAGAGAAAAATAATCTTTTTCATTCCACCTGAATTATAGCAAACAAACCAAACCGGTTCAAAACCATCTTCCCAGAACTCTGGATGAAATCTGAAGAGGATGGAAAATCCGACTGGAGCGCTTCCACCTCTTCAGATTTGATCTTATATGATTTCCAATTACGTTTTTGAACTCGTTCTTAAAATCATGGTAATGGGAATGTTTGCCGTGATCTTTAATATTTGGGAAAAAGGAGGATTTTTGTTATAACCTCAGTGTGAGAATTGAATTTATCGTTGTTTTCCTCGGGTACCTCGCGCTACTTCTTCTCTTGAGTTTTGTGTTTTCGAAGAAGATGCGAAATCTCGAGGATTTCTTTCTGGCCTCACGCCGACTTCCCTCTTCTTTGGTTTTTCTGACATTGGGAGCATCCTGGTTAGGTGCGACATCGACACTTGTAGCTATCGATGAAGCCTATCGAATCGGAGTGAGTTCTTTTTGGGTGATGGGTATGCCGGCGCTTCTGACGGTGTTTGTGTTTTATTTTTTTCTGGCCAAACCCATCAGGCTGCTTCCCATTGTGAGTCTTCCCGACCTGGTAGAGATGCGCTACGGCAGAGCTGTCCGGCATCTGGCTTCGGTGTTGATCATCTGGTACATGATTCTACTTGCCTCGAGTCAGATGGTCGCCATCGGCAATTTTTTAAAGACTTTTCTCGGAACGTCCTATTTTTATGCGCTTCTCCTAGGGACAGCGATTGTGCTGATTTACTCTATAGCTGGAGGCTTTTTTTCAGTTGTGGTTACGGATGGGCTTCAGTTTTTTCTTCTTATCACTGGACTTATTGGACTGTTGGGATTTTTGCTCAATGCCGTACGCGGAACATCCGTTTCCCTTTTAGCCGTCCAACTGGGAAGAGATCAATATTTTTCAATGTTTACGGATTTCAAAAAAAATATTTTGATCCTCATTTCGTTCACACTGGCGTGGATCATCTCTCCAATTGCATGGCAGAGGATTCAAGCGGCCCAGACAGTCAAAAAGGCAAAAAATGGCCTGCTGGCAGTAGGGGGGACGTTTTTGTTTGTGTACTGGGGGATTGTCCTTATAGGAATTTTAATTCTCCCTCTTTTTCCTTCCGGAGTTCAGGAAGGGCCTCTTTTGTCTGCCATTATCCTCTCCAAGACAGGAAATATTTTAGGAGTCCTTCTGTTTATTGCGATCATTGCGGCCATCATGTCTACCATGGATACGGCCATAAACACGGGAGCTTTGTCCTTAACACGAGATGTTTTCCAGCAGTTTATCCCCGCAAACAAAGCAAATATTATCACACTCAGCCGGTTGTCAACGGTGATTGTTGGCGTATTGGCTTTTCTTGTTGCGACAAAGCTGCAATCCATCCTGGAGACTCTTGGTTTGGCCTCTGAAATCATGACGGAAGGACTCTTTATTCCGGGGATGGCCATGTTGTTTATGAAGAAAAAAAGGCCTATGGCAGGGATGTTAAGCCTTGTTTTTGGAGGGGGATATTCTTTTCTTGGTTTTTTATCTGGGATCAACGTGTTGTCCATCGGGTGGCCAGACTGGCCGTATTCTGTACCTTATGGATTAGGAATTTGTTTTGTGGGTTTTGCGACAGGATGGATTTTCGATTCTTTTAGAATGCGGTAAGTTTGGGATTTTTATCGTTTTGAGGGGAGGCAAAGTATTTTTTCAATCTGGTTTTTAAGTATCTTCTTCCGAAAAAACTGCTCAAGTATTTATCTCGACGAACGGCATCTTTTTTATTGAGACAGGCCTCCAGGTAAACGAGCTTCAATGATCCATTATTTTTTCCTTTCATCATAAATCCTCTTCTGTGGAGCTCCATCCGTGTTTTAAGATCCTGCGTGAATCCTAAATACATTTTTTTTTCTTTTGTGCTCTGTAAAACATAGGTGTAGTACATTCTTCTCTATCATTCTAAAGGACGCTTTTTCGCCATAAATAATTTCACTCAAACTCAAAAGGATTTACACATCCTCATTTCCTTGATTTTAAGAACGAGTTCAAAAAAGTGATTAGAAATCGCAGAAATGGAGATGCTTTCCTGCTTCTGATTAAAGTTGAGTTGAATGGCGTTCATTTGATAGAATTGTGTCGATGTCTTTTTGGAAAAATGTACGTTGGTGGTTAGTGGGTGTTGTGGGGAAGGTGAGTTTTTGGCTATGGGCGAAATCTTCTCGTTGGACAATTTTGGGAGAGGAAAAATATAAAGAGCTGCGCACGGAGGGCAAAGCCGTTGTTTTGCTCATCTGGCATGGAAAAATTTTTATCGTCCCCTATTTTTTTCGGAAGCGGAATATCATGCCTCTTATCAGTCCCAGTAAGGATGGCGAGATTCCCGCACGGATTATGTCCGGATGGGGATATAAAATCCTGCGGGGATCGGGATCTCATGCTGTTTTCAGAGTATGGAATGAAATGAAGCAGGAACTCAAGAATGGAGGAGAAGTGATCATCATTCCGGATGGCCCTAAAGGGCCAAATCGTGTTTTTAAAATAGGAGGAATCAAATTGGCTTCCCAGGCAGGAGCCTATCTTGTTCCTTTTTCTTTTTCGACGTCCAAAAAGAAGAATTTAAAAAGCTGGGACAATTTCTTAATGTCCAAGCCTTTTTCAAAAGTTGTGGCCATCTACGGGGATCCCATCGCGATTGATCCCCATCTTCAAGAGGGGGCCCTTGAAGAAGAACGGCAGAAGATGGAAAAAGTGCTTATAGATCTGGATGAGAAAGCAGATAGCTACTTTGATTGAGCTTACGACTTGAAACCTGCGTTGTTCTCAATTGTTAATTGTGATATAAATACTCGCAAATCAATAAAGGAGAATCACATGAAAACAAGAGTGAGTTTAGTGGTTTTTTGCCTTTTTGGAATGGCCCTTTTTGCATTTTCCCAATCGGCGGATGAACTTGTGGCCCAGGCCGATGAGATGCTTATGAGTTTGGCAGATATGGAAACGGCAAAAGACATCCTAGCCAAATACGAAATGGCCGCCGAAACAACGGAAAACAAATATGACGTCAACTGGAAGATGGCGAGGATCATCTATTATATCGGCACCCATACGGCGGATAAAAAGATGCAGCAGGAGATTTTTACGAATGCGATTGCCCTGGCAGAGAAGGCCATCGCCTTGGATTCGGAAAAGCCGGACGGCCATTATTGGCTGGCAGTCAACAACGGAAAATTCGGTGAGTCGAAAGGCGTCATGAAGAGTTTAGGAATGGTCAAGCCCATCAAGGAATCTTTAAACAAGGTCATCAAACTCGACCGTTCTTACGAAGAGGGAGGACCAGACAGAGTTTTGGGCCGCGTATTCTTTAAGGTTCCTGGGATTGCAGGGGGGGACAAGGACGAATCGTTAAAACATCTGCTCAAATCGATAGAGTATGGGCCAAACGATCCGGTGACCTTACTCTATCTCGGAGAAACATACCTGGCTCTCAAGGAGATCGATAAAGCCAGAGAGGCACTAGACAAGGTCGTAAACATGGAGGACGATGGACTCTGGATCAATGCGATCAAAAAATGCCAGACTGATGCGAAGGTTGTTTTAGAACACAGGAAGTTTAAGAAATAATTAAGCTTATTCCGAGAAAATCTGGGCGGAAAAGATTTCTATCTTGACGTCCTTTTTCCATTCATTTTTATCCAGACCTGCTTTTTGGCAGCCATGCTCAAGGTAGGCCTCTAAATCCCAGTTCTGTTCTATCGGGACCTGAGGAAGGAAGAGTCCCCTATTGGGTCCTTTGGAGATGATGATGCCGTGAGTTCCGACTTTAATTTCATGGATATCCTTCACCGGTCTGGGCGGAGTGAGGACCGATATTTCAATCTTTGTCTCCTGAAGTTCATCCGTTGTGAGGGGCTGAAATCTGGGATCAGAAGAGGCTGCTGATACGGCTGCATCAATGATCGTTGCATAAAGAGATTTGTAAGGGATTAGATATCCGATACATCCACGAAGCTCTCCCTTGATTTTTAAGGTCACAAATGCGCCTCTTTTTTCAAGAAAGGTTTTGTCCGGGATATCTTTTTCGAGAGTGTCTCCAGTTTTGAGGTAGAAGGAGATGACCTCTCTGGCCAGCTGCAGGAGTGTCTCTTGTTGTGCCGGGACCAGCTTATTATCCATAATAATTATTCTTTTGAATGAGGCAGAGTGAGTTTCAAGGGAATAAAAAAGAATGTTTTGTCGTATTCGATGGAATAAGCTTTGATCTTGAGGATATTGGATTTCGAAATAGAAATATCGAGATAGAGTTTTCCATGGGCAAAAGGAGCGAGAATCTTTTTTGTCTTTTTTTCCTCGGTTAAAAAGGAATAGAATCCCATAATGCTGTCTTTATAGATAGTGTTTAAGGAATAATATTTTTCCAGGGACGGGAAAAATCCTTTTGTCGTAGACACAATCTTTTCTACAAAAAAACTCTGCCCCCGCTTGTGGCCCAAAATGATGCCGTCTGAGTTCTGCTGGGTTGCGATGATTTTTTTGGCTTCAAGCGTTTGGATAGCTTCGCGGGAAAAATAGACATCCATTTTCTTAAATTATATCAAAATAGAGCAAAACACGCACTAGAGGAAAGAAGTCCAAGATTTTGGTTTTTCACTCGATCCCTAGAATCCTTGACCCCTCGGACCCTTTCTTCATAATTTTTGTCTATATTTTCTCAGCCAAATACCGCTTAAAAGATATCCAAAGAGCCATGTGCCTATTATTATCATTATAAAGGCTTTTATAATATCCATCATATCCCCTTGCAAAGAAAAGCCCGGCACATAACCGAATAAAAAGGGCCCAAGATAGAGGAATTTTGCAAATTTTAAAGATGTAAATGCGGTTTTCCACATATTGGCTTTGGCGATGGTTGCTCCTGTAAATGCGGCAATACATACAGGAGGAGTGATATTGGAGTCCTGAGAAAGCCAGTAGACGATCATATGAGCCGCAATGGGATTAACTCCTAAATGCACGAGCGGGGGAACAGCGACCACGGCAGTGATAAGATATGCCGCAGTCACAGGCACTCCCATACCAAGCACTAAAGATGCAAGCGCTATTAATAATATTGTGAGAAAAAGAGATCCACTCGCAAGTTCAATCACGATATCTGCAAAAGTCAGAACCAGCCCTGAAAAGGTGAGAACTCCTATGATAATTCCTATAACTCCGATAGTAGCTCCAATTTTAAGACTGTTTTCAGTTCCTGTACGAGAGGCTTCCACAAACCTTTTTAAATCTATTCTTGTATCTTTTCTAAACCAGCTTATGATTATACATATGACGATACCTATAATTGCAGAATATCCCGGAGAAAATCCTTTAAGCATAAGAAACGTTATCCCTACTAAAGGGAGTGTGTAAAACCATTGTTTTCTTAATATAGTTAAAGCATCAAGCTCTGATCTTTCACCAATTAGATTATATTTTTTAGCTTCGTAATGAACCATTACAAATACTGAAAAAAAATACATAACAGCAGGAAAAAGGCTCACTAGCATGATGCGGGAGTATGGAATACCTGTAAGTTCTGCCATAATAAAACCTCCTGCACCCATTATTGGAGGCATAAACATTCCTCCTATGGAAGCAGCCGGTTCTATAGCTCCTGCAACATGAGGTCTAAAACCTGCTTTTTTCATCATTGGAATAGTAAAAGCGCCTGTTGATACTGTGTTGGCTATGGCGCTTCCTGATATAGAGCCAAATAGTCCGCTTGCAATAACAGCTACTTTTGCAGGCCCTCCAATCTTATGTCCTACTGCGGCTAAAGGAAAATCTATAAAAAACTTCTGCGCTCCTGATTTTTCTAAAAAAGATCCAAAAAGAACAAATAAGATAACATACGTTGCAAGAACATTAGCCATTATGCCAAAGACACCGTCACTTCTATAAAAAATTGTAGTGCATAACTGAGGGAAGGTATCTCCTGCATGGGATATTAAATCAGGGAGAATATGTCCGTATACTCCATAAAAAAGCATAAGGGCACCTAATATAACAAAAACAGGTCCTACAACTCTTCTTGCTATCTCGATTCCCAAGAGTACGCCTATAACAGCAACAGATGTATCTAAAGCTGTTTCAGCGCCTGTTCTGTAATTAATAGCTTCAAAATTATATATCCAATATGAAATTGAGGCTAAAGATAAAATAATCAGGATATAATCTATGGCTCTCATGATTCTGCTTTTAGATTTATATAAAAGAAAAATCAGCACGTATGTTATTATTACGAATATTCCGCGGTGATATTGTGTGGCTGCAGGCTTCAGTACGGCTGCATATGAATAAAAAAGAACTAAAATAACCGAACAAATATCAAATATTATTTTTTCTATTTTATTTAAGTCGCTGTACATAAGAAACTAGGTAAATTAATCTTATTTTAAAATTCCTTTTTCTTTCCAGAATCTTATAGCGCCGGGATGCATAGGAGTCACAATCCCTCGTGTCCCTTTTTCAATGCTCATTTCTTCAAATGTTTTTTTCTGGCTTACCATGTGAGCCAAGCCCTCTTTTGTGTAAACAATTGAAAGAAGTTTATATACAAGATCTTCAGGAGTATTTGTGTTTGCAACTATTAGTGTTGAGTCCTGAAAAGAGGGTGTATCAACTTCTACTCCTTTATAAGTCTTTGCAGGAACAACAAGTTTTGTAAAATAAGGATATTTTTCATAAAATCCGGATTTTTCTGCATCTGCATCAAGATCAATAAGGTTAATCTTATTTGTCTGGGCTGCCATTATAATTGCACCGCTTGGAAAAGCTGTAAAAAGCCAGAAAGCATCCAGTTGTTTATTCCCAAAAGCTGCGGCGGCATCATTATAGCCCATTGCATTTCTTTCAATTTTATCCCAAACTCCTAAGTGGCTGAAAAATAATTCGCAGTTTGCAAAAGCACCAGACCCTGCATTTCCTACACCCACTTTTTTTCCTATCAAGTCTTTTACGCTCTTAATACCTGAGCCTTTTTTTACTACTAATTGTGCAGGAGCGCCATAGAGATAAGATACGGCTAACACATCTTTATATTCTTTCTTATCATTTTTCATCTTGCCATTTGAGCCAAGCCAGATATGCCCTGAATATACAACGCCAAAATGAGCTTTGCCTGAGTTTATTTTTCTTAAGTTCTCGACTGATCCGCCTGAAGACTGAGCCTGGATTTTATAATCTTTTAACTCCTTTATCGGTTTGTAAACCTGTATGGCATTAGCAACAACCTGGAAAGTACCACCTGCGGGGCCTCCGCTGAATACTATCCTCATTTTTGCAAAAATATTTTGCGAAAAGAGAAAAAACAGAGTTGTTATTATAAATAATGCAGTAAATAATAATTTAAAAGATTTGTGTTTCATTGAAATAACTCCGTTTGCTAACAAAAAATTAGTTTTTTTTGGCCCAGATCAAAAGCCCATACCCTCTCTGAAAGAAGAATATATAGTCCAACCGTGTGATGATCCAGACAAATGGGTAGATATATGAGTACATTCGAAAGGCCTTTTTCCTCGAGCTGAATTCATCGGATGTCGTTGGCCGGATGTGTCCATCCCTTAAGCCTATGGGATCTTTCGGCCGGTAGAGTTTGATATATAAAAAATTTAAAAGGAGTTCCAGAAACTCTGAGAAAAATCGAGAAAAAGATTTGTGTTTAAGGGGAGAAAAACCGGCACTGTCCAACTTTTCCTTAAGGTCTTTAGGACTGTAGCCTTCTCTTTTATGTCCGTAGAATTCCAGTTTCATTCCGAGCAGGGAACGCAGTTTGTGGAGGATGAATCCCCTTCCTGTGCGGGGAGTGGCCAACAGCAGCTCTCCATCCTTTTTGAGGATGCGGTTGAGTTCTTTCAGACATCCTAAATCGTCGTCCAGGTGCTCGAGATAGTCGAGACTGACAACCCTGTTGAAAGATCCGCTTTTAAATGGAAGGTTATCAGTTCCGAGCTGCAGGACATGGTTATTGAGAAGGTCGAGAGAGGTTTTGCAGTTGACTAAATCCAGGTCGGCACTCACCCAAAAGCCGCCTTTTTTCCGTAGAAAATAACTAAGGATGCCCTGCGCACAACCCAGATCGAGGACAATATCTTTGGGCTTGATATCGAGATATTTTTCGAGGAGCCTGAGTTTTTCTTTTTTTTTCAGGGACTTTTTCACCAATAGCAGCTGCCAGGGTTCTCCATTCATGAGGAAGGATTATATCATAAATATATAATAAGAAATGGGGCTTGGCTTTGATTATGTGAATTATTTTTGAAAAAAATAATTCACATAATCAAAGCCAAGCCCCATTTCTTCATCTTACTTGACTAAGAGAAGTGTTCAATTTATGATGGAAACCAAATGAAATATGAGAAATTGATTGTCGGATCTCTCGAAACAAACTGCTATCTCATTTACTGTGAGGAAACGCTTGAGTGTGTGGTTATGGATCCTGGTGCTGAGCCCGAAAAGATATTCCGTGTCATTGATGAAAAAAATCTAAAACCGGTGGTCTTGATCAATACACATGGCCATGTGGATCATGTCGGGGCGAATAGGGATGTCAAGGACAAATATGATATTCCCCTTTTGATCCATTCTGCGGATGCTCCCATGCTCAAGAGTATCCTTCAATCCGGGCTCAGTTTTTTCCTGGGAGCGAAAGCTTCTCCTCCCCCAGATCGGTTGCTCGAGGAAGGGGATGAGGTAAAAATCGGCACAAACTCTCTTCTAACAATTCACACTCCCGGTCACTCCCCTGGAAGTCTTTGCTTTATCCAGGATGGACTCCTTTTTTCCGGTGATACGCTTTTCTGTGGAGGAGTAGGGCGTACGGATCTGCCTGGAGGATCAATGGAGAAGATGATGGATTCTATCAGGAACAAAATCCTGACCTTGTCCGATGAGACCATTGTTTTTCCAGGCCATGGTCCTCATACGACTGTCGGCCAGGAACGCAATATGAATCCGTTTATCAGATGAAAGAACCGCATGAATCGCCTGAAAAATCTCTTCAGGTTTTTCTCGAGTATCTGTCCGTAGAGAAGGGTCTCGCTTCGAATACGAGTCAGTCTTACGCTCGGGATCTTCAAAAACTTTTGGATTTTTTTGAGGGTGAGAAAATCAACTTGCAGAAGGCTGTCGATAAGGATTTGGTCAAGTTTATCCATTTCCAGAGCCGGTTGGGGCTGTCTGCCAGATCTTTGGCTCGACTTGTTTCCACTCTGAGGTCGTATTACTCTTTTCTTATTTTGGATGGAGTTATAAAGGTCAATCCCACGGTTAATTTGTCGGCCCCCAAAATCTGGTTTTCACTTCCAAAGTTTTTATCGGTCAAGGATGTCGAGCGTCTCCTCCAGGCGCCAGATGAGAAGGAGGTCAAAGGCTGCCGGGATAAAGCTATGCTGGAACTTCTTTATGCCACAGGACTGCGGGTTTCGGAGCTTGTCTCTCTAAAAACGAACGACGTTAACCTTGAGAGTGGATTTCTTATCTGTAAAGGCAAGGGAGGCAAGGAAAGGATCGTCCCTCTAGGAAATTCTTCTTCTTTAGCAGTGAAAAAATATTTGGAGGAGGCCAGGCAGAAGCTTTGGAAAAGAGAGACCAACATCCTTTTTCTCACTACACGCGGCGGAGCCTTCACTCGTCAGGGATTCTGGAAGATGTTAAAGGAATATGGGGAACAAGCCGGTTTGTCGCAGAAGATCAGTCCCCATATTCTTCGCCACTCATTTGCAACCCATCTATTGGAGCGTGGCGCCGATCTCAGGTCTGTTCAGCTCATGCTTGGTCACAGCCAGATCACCACCACCCAAATCTATACACATGTGACCAGAAAACACCTCCGAAAAGTCTACGATAAATTTCATCCCCGCGCTTAACTCATCATCGTAAGCCCATCCAACTGTTGACACCAAGAGAGGTCTCTGTTAGATTAACTGTGCAGTTTAATAAGTAAACTCTAGAGTTTAATCGATAAACTAGACTGGATTATTTATTATAAATAATTCAAGCTAAAAGGTTTTAACCATGATAAAAAAATACTCGCGTGATGAAAGAAAAAAACATAGAACAGAGGACAACCGGCTTTTTATCCTTGAGGCAGCAGGAAAAGTGTTTTCCCAAAGGGGATATTCCCTGACAACAATGGATGAGATAGCGGCAGAAGCCCAGTTTTCCAAAGCGACACTCTACAGATATTTCAAGAGCAAACGAGACATTTTTTTTGATGTCATTCTGAATTCCTTTGTGGAAGTTATCCAGGATCTGGAGGAACTCAAAAATAAAGAATTAAGTGCCGGAGATAAGCTCAAAGAGCTTATCCATCTGCTCCTTCAGGTTTTTTCAAAAAAGAAAAATATCTCCCGGATCTTTTATGCGGAAAAAGATGCGATGAAGAAAATCTTGGGTCTAGATCCCAAGGAACAGCTGTCTCACTCAAATGTGCATGCACGGATTCCTAAAAGTTTTATGGACAGAGGGAAAGAATTTTCTCAAGCCATCACATCCACGATCCAGGAAGGCATCGATTCCGGAGAGTTCAGGGATTTGGATGCCGAAGAAGCCAGTGAAGTCCTCGGAGCACTGCTGCGGGGTTTTTCATTTGGAGAGACTTTCCGAGAGAGGACATTCAACATAGAGAAAAGCTCAGCACTTCTCTATGATTTTTTCTTGAATGGAATAATAAATCATACACACATCAAATAAGGAGAGAAAAATGAAGAAAACAGGGAAATTATTGTTATGCATGATCCTCATTTTGAAGGCCTCGTTATTTGCGTTTTCACAGGAAAAAATGACGCTGACTCTCATGGACAGTATTCAACTCGCTCTGTCCCAGAATCCTTCCCATCTGGCTTCTGAGGAACGAGTTGAAGGGGCCAAATCGATGATCAAAGAAGCGGCGGCGGGTTTTTTCCCTTCATTGAGCGCCACGGGTCTCCGTTCGCTGAAGGAAAAAGTCTTTACTCTAGAGTTTCCCTCTCTTATTCCTGGTGAGCCGCCTCAAAAAGTAGAGATGGATTTTACGAGAGATAACCAGTTCTCGTTTTCTCTCTCTGTCCCGATCTACACTGGCGGCCGGCTGGTCTCAGGTTACAAACAGGCCAAATATAACCATTTATCCTCCGAGGAATCCTTGAGACAGTCTGAATATATGACAGTATTCAATACGAAAAAAGCTTTTTATGGCGTTCTTCTTGCCCGGGAGTTTGTTAAAGTTTCAGAAGGAGCCGTGAGTGTTGCCGAAAAACATCTTCGCAATGTGAAAATTCTGTATGAAGTCGGCATGGCCTCCAAATTTGATCTTTTAAGATCAGAAGTTCAGTTGGCCAATTTGAAACCCCAGCTGATTCGCGCAAAAAACAGTATTAAAATTGCCGAGCTCAGTCTAAAAGCTCTCCTCGGTCTGGATCTGGCTCAGCCTTTAGACATTCAAGGTGAATTGACCTATGAGCCCTTCGATCCAAACCTCAAAGAGGCGTTGACATCCGCCCTCATAAGAAGACCGGAAATTCAGCAGCTCAAGTACCAGAAGATGATGGCCGGAGAAATGCTGAAAATATCTAAGGCCTCTAAATACCCGACTGTGGCCATTCAGGGCGCTTACAATGTTTGGGCAGACAGCTTGACGTTTAAGGAGGAAGACTGGCAGTCCTACTATTCTGTTAATCTGGCTTTATCCGTTCCGATTTTTACTGGTTTTGTGGCCGCAGCCCAGATCGAGCAGTCAAAATCCATAATCAAAGAACTCGAATTCAGTAAAAAAGGCTTGGAAAATATGATTCTCTTCGAAGTTCGACAGGCTGTTTTAAAGCTATCCGAAGCCAAAGAGTCCCTTATGTCTCAGGAGAAAAATGTGGAACAGGCTGTGGAGAGCCTGCGGATCGCCGAGCTGAATTTTTCGGAAGGGCTGGCAACAACCCTTGATGTCAGTTCGGTTCAAGCGGCTCTGACTCAGGCCAAAACCAACTATTCCCAGGCGCTCTATGACTATGTCATGTCCAGAGCTGAATTGAATAAGGCCGTAGGTATCGGGCTTAAAAATTAACCGATTGGAAGAATGTGATGTTCAATGAAGATAAATGAAATACGGAGGAAAATGATGAAGAGATCTTTAATAACAAAGATATTTATTTTTACTTTTACTGGACTATTTATTATTTCTTGTCAACCTCCTGCATCTCAGGAGGAGACAGCGGCGGAGGAAAGTTTTGGAGCCGCCCCTGTCAGAGTCTATAAGGTCAAAAAGCAGAGAATTTCAGAAAACCTTTTTTACACGGGTTTGATAGAAGCCTGGAAGGAGATAAACATCACTCCTGATGTTGCTGGAAAGATTGTGGCTATCCATGTGGAAGAGGGAGATAGGGTCCGGAAAGAACAGCTGCTGGCTGAACTGGATACGCGGGCCATTCGCCTTCAGCTTGATCAAACCAAAGCCGGTATGGCCGTGGCTGAGGCCAACCATAACGACGCCAAGCGGAACATGGACCGCATGGAGCGGTTAAGCCAGGAAAAGGCGGTCTCTGAACAGCAGGCTGAAAAAATCAAACTCGCGTTTGATGCGGCAGAGGCTCAACTCCAGCAGGCCAAGGCGGCCTTGAATTTAGCCAATTACCAGTTGGATGTATCTCTTATGAAGGCCCCATTTAACGGGATTATTGCGGAAAGAAGTGCTGAAGTTGGCGATATGATCAATCCGATGATGGGTGGAGCCGGCGTTTTGACTTTAGTGGATTTTTACCGTGTCAAGATTGGTGTCGATGTCTCACACAAGGATATTGTCCGTATAACCAAAGGACAACCTGCCCTGCTTAAAGTCAGCGTTTTCCCGGATGAAATATTCAATGGGCAGGTGTCTGTGGTTAACCTGGCTGCAAATGTTTTGACAAGAAAATTTCGTGTCGAAATCAGGGTGAATAATCCGGATCTCGTTCTCAGACCGAACACATTTGGCGAAGTGATGTTTGAAGTGGAAATTCATGAGAATGTTGTTGCCGTGCCGCAGAAAGCCGTAGTCGACAATAAATTTGTCTTTGTGGCCAAAGGAGATAAGGCTGAGAAAAGGGATGTCGTTCTCGGCATTCAGAATGCAGAGATGGTGGAAATTGTCAGTGGACTTGTCGAGGGAGACCTCGTCATTGTCGAAGGCAATTACAGTATGGACGATGGTACACGGATCGAAATCAAAGAGGTTATCCAATGAAGATACCGGAGTTTTCAGTCAATCGAAAAGTTACGACGGCCATGATGGCGATGATCCTGGTTGTACTTGGAGGACTCGCCTTTACCGAGTTGGGGCTCGATTTTTTCCCTGAACTCGAATTCCCGACTGTCTCTGTCATCACTACCTACAGTGGAGCCTCTTCTGAAGATATTGAGAACACGATCACCAGGCCTCTCGAACAGATCACCGGGACTGTCAACCGGGTAAAAAAGGTCAGTTCAACAACGAGCGAAGGGGTTTCGGTCATCATGCTCGAGTTTGAGTGGGGGACGAATCTGGATTTTGCCGCGCAGGATGTCAGAGATCAGATAGGACTTTATGAGAACTTCCTTCCTGACGAAGCTTCAGAGCCTCTTGTTGTTAAATTCAATATGTCCCAGTTTCCCATCATATTTGGCGGCATAACGTCCAATATGCCTACACAGGATTTGATGGACCTGATTGAGGATGAGGTGGCTCCGAGACTGGAAAGAATTGATGGAGTTGCCTCTGTTATGGTGTATTCCACCGATGTCAGGGAAATTCTCGTCGATATTGACAAGACTGCCCTGGAATCAAGGAATCTCTCTATGGATCAGATTCTGCTGGCTCTGCGTATGGAAAATTTGAACCTGCCTGCAGGCCACATCGTCGAGAGACATTCTGATTTTTTAGTCCGGACACTGGGGGAATTCAAAACCATTGTTGATATCGAGAACACGGTTGTGGGCACGACTCTGACCGGTTTGCCTGTCTATCTGAGAGATGTGGCCGAAGTCCGGGATACGCTCAAGGACAGCCGGTTCAGGGCCAGAATTCAGGGTTCAGACGGGGTTATCTACATGATCAGCAAGCGCTCGGGAGCCAACACTGTTATGGCGGCCAAGGCTGTCAACAAAGAGCTGGAAAATATTAAGAAGATGCTGCCTCCTGATGTGCAGTTTTTTCCCTGGATGGACCAGTCAGAAATGATCCAGATGGTCACACGCCAGACAGGAAAAAACGCCATGGTTGGAGGTCTTCTGGCCATCTTTTTTATTTTTTTGTTTCTCCGGGACTGGCGGCCAACCTTTACTATTGCCTTGGCCGTTCCCCTTTCAGTGATCACGACATTTATCGCTTTGTATCTTGCCGGGTACACTTTAAACCTTCTTACTATTGGAGGTTTAGCCTTGGGCGTCGGGATGCTGGTGGATAATTCAGTTGTGGTGATCGAAAATATCTTCCGGCATCTGGAAGAAGGCGCCGATAAGAAGGAGGCGGCAAAACGGGGAGCTTCGGAAGTGGGAATGGCAATTACGGCGTCAACCCTGACGACCATTGCCGTGTTTTTCCCGATGATCTTTGCAAAAGGAATTACAGGAAAAATGACACAGGCGTTGGCGCTCTCTATCGCGTTTTCACTGCTCGCCTCACTGTTTGTGGCTCTGACCATTGTGCCCATGGTGGCGTCCCTCTTGTTTAAAAACAGAAACAGCAGTAATGCCGTAAGCAAGGTCAATACACGATCGAGAGAATTTGGACGGATGAGAGATTTTTACAGGCACCTGCTCAACAAGACTCTTCGTCGAAGGGGCCTGGTTCTGTTGACGACGCTGGGCGTCTTTTTGTTGTCATTTGCTCTCGTTTCTTTTGTGGGGACGGAATTCATGCCGGCCCAAGACATGGATATGATTATGCTTCAGATTAAGCTGCCTGTGGGAACATCTCTGGAAGAGACCGACCGTGTAGTGAAGGTTGCGGAGGAAATTGTCGCCGCTTTCCCTGAAGTGGAATCGATTTCTGCACAGGTTGGTTCCCAGGCTGAAGAGAATCCTTCGGATGCGGGGGGGGGATTTAGTGCAACAGGCACCCATGAAGGGCTGCTCTGGATTGGCCTTGTTGGTCAGATGGAAAGAGAACGGTCCGACCTGGAAGTCCTTGAAGAAATCCGAAAAAAACTTCCCAAAATGAAGAATGTCAAATTTGAAGCCTTGGATATGAGCCAAATGATGATGGGCGGCTCTACGGCACCCATCGACATCAAAATATTCGGCAGCGATCTCGATGTACTCAAGGACATAGGCAACACGATTGTCGCTCAAATCCGGGACGTGGAAGGGTTGAGGGATGTTGTCCATTCCCTGGCGGAAGGCAAACCTGAATATCAAATCACGGTCAACCGGGAAGAGGCCTCCCGGATGGGCTTGATGGTCAGTCAAATTGCCAACACGGTTCAGACGGCATCTTTGGGAAAAATTGCCACGCGCTTCAGGGATGGCAGCGATGAGATCGATATCCGCGTTCGCTTCAACTCAAAGTACCGAGACACTATCGATGACATAAGAAACATTCCGATTAAAACGCCAACCAATCAGATGATCCGGTTAGATCAGGTGGCTTCAATTTCCAAGGGAGAGGGACCGATTCAGATAAACAGAGAGAATCAGGCAAGGAATGTCTCTGTTCTGGCCAACATTGTGGGGCGAGATTTGGGGAGTGTGGCCGCCGATATCAGAGAGAGGATTGCCCCTATCGAAAAGACACTCCTTCCCGGTTATTTTATTGAATTTGGAGGCCAATACGAAGACATGAAGGAAGCCATCAAGATTATGATTGGAGCCTTTGCCCTCGCCGTCTTGCTGGTCTATATGATCATGGCCTCTCAGTTTGAATCTTTCAAACATCCCTTTATCATCATGTTCACCATTCCACTTGGTTTTATCGGTGTGGTGGTAGCTCTGCTTATTTCCGGCAAACCCATCGGTCTTCCCGTGATGATCGGATTTGTCATGCTGGCCGGGATATCGGTCAACAACGGAATCGTTATGGTGGATTATATCAATCAGCTGAAGCGGAGAGGGATCGAGAAAAAAGAAGCCATTCTGCAGGCGTGTTCCGTCCGGTTGAGGCCTGTTTTGATCACGGCTTTGACGACAATTATGGGAATGCTGCCCATGGCCTTAAGTGTGTCTCAAGGCTCCGAGATGAGAGCGCCCATGGCGATCACTGTTGTCGGGGGATTGGTCGCCACAACTTTTCTCACGCTGTTTGTCGTCCCCATCATCTACAGCTATTTCGATCGCGTGAAATTCAGAGAAAAAAAGACACGGGCTTGATTTCTATATTTTGTATCTAAGGAGTGCGCCTATTTTGCCGTATCTCCCGAGTGAGAGTGGGGGATTGATGTGCTCCACCTGGCAGTTTTTGTCCATCGCTTTTTCTATGGCTTCATCGATGACATCCACGAGTGGATTTGTTTTTATAAAGCAGGAGGGGCAGCGCACTTCGTCAATGTAGAGGAATTGGCATTTTGGACATATTCGCCCTGCCTTTGAAAAATGACGGGTGACAAGCAGAGTTTGGGCCTCTCCTCTGTTTAAGCTTTTTAAAGTATACTTTACTCCTGTCACAGCTCTGCCGCCTTTTTCCAATTCGGAGACAAAGCGATGGAGAACCTTTTCTTCATCTTGTTTGACTAGTTTCTCGATGAAAAGCATGGACTCTTTGTTCACTTTGGCGGAAGAATGGCTTGGTTTTATTTTGATGTAGCCCTTGAATACTTTTTTGATATACGGATGGAGAAGGGGTTCAAAAACGGAGATATATTCATCGTAGCAGCCGACGAGCAGTCCATCGAAATGGTCTTCCTTGTGAAGTGAAAAGGTTTTATTTGCAATTTTTTTGAGGTATTCGTGTAGGTGAAAAGTGATATGTCCTTCGATCCGTTTGGAATCATAGCCTTCCCGACCGCCTTCTTTTACCTTGCTGGGGACCTCTCCTTTTAATTCTGCGAGGAGTGTGATTTCTCCCATAAAAACTTCGTACCATCTGGCTTCCTTTCGGTCGAAGGTGAGCGTACAATATTTTTTGTGCGAGTTCAATAGGGCTGAAAGGGGACGCACATATGGATTCTGATCGAAAATGATTCTGTTCCGGGGAGGGGAAGGAAGATCAAAAATCTGCCAAAATCCTTCTCCCTTGCAAGAAAATGCGGCCAATCCGGAGGAATGGTTGACATTGAGAGACTTGCCGATAAGTCTTTGGATCTGTCTGAGATCTTGGGAAAGAGAATCTTTTTTTGCCTTGCTCAAATTCATGCTTTCCATCTGTGATCTTGCATCATTAAGCAAGTTCTTGAACTTGAGAGAAATTTCTTTTTTGTTCAATCCGCTCTTAACGGAATTAAAGAAAAATGACGTCGTTAAAAAGTTCTCACTTTTAACTTTAGCCAGAGACTCGATTTGCTCCCGGCTGGAAAGTTTCATGTGGCCTCCTTAAATAGCCTGATAGATGTGTGGTTTATGGAATAATTTTGAGGAAATAACCGACAAAAGGAAGGATTTGTCACGCCATTAAAACATAGGCTCGGCATGCCCATTTGTCAAGTTCGCGCCTGGAATAAATGGGGACAGGAATAAATGGGGACAGTCCCCAATTAATTAAATTAATTGGGGACTGTCCCCATTTATTCCTGTCCCCATTTATTCCAGGCGCGAACTTGAATAATTTGTGGAAACGCATTAAAATAGCGTCTGCTCTGGTTCGTTCTTTATTTAAGAATTGCTTCAGATTTTATGAGTGCGGAAGTGGCGGAATTGGTAGACGCGCAAGCCTCAGGAGTTTGTGGTCCTAGTGGCCTTGGGGGTTCGAGTCCCCCCTTCCGCACCATCCTTTTACAAAGGACATATGCCCTCCCCAACAGACGTAGCGTAAAATTCTTGAGGAGTTTTGATTGAAAAAGAAAGCCGCTTTTGTTCTTTTCCTCCTGCTCTCTCTTATGATCTCCGGAGAGCCCGCGTATCAAAAGACTCAAAAACACAGGTTCCCTGAGCGGTATGCAAAATGGCTAGAGGAAGACGTTGTCTACATTATAGCTCCATTAGAGGAAGAAATATTTCTCCAGCTCCAGTCTGACCGGGAAAGAGATCTTTTTATCCAGGCATTTTGGGCTCAGCGCGATCCATCGAAGGGCGACAGTGAAAATGAATTTAGAAAAGAACACAACCGCCGCATCAATTATGCCAATCAATATCTTGGCAGAGCCACTCCCAAGGCCGGATGGAAGACCGATCGGGGGCGTATGTATATCATCCTGGGTGAACCCAATGACCGCGTCCGGTTTGAAGGCAAGAATCAAGTCTACAACACCGAAGTTTGGTTTTATCAAGGGCTCTCAAAAGTGGGACTTCCTCCCGGATTTAATCTTGTTTTTTTTCAGCAAGGAGGGGTGGGCGAATACAGGCTCTACAGTCCGCTTAGGGACGGACCAATGGCGCTTCTCACGTCGAATTTCGGTGACCAGTCAGACTATCTATCCGCCTACCGGAGGCTCCAGGATATCGAGCCAGAATTGGCAAATGTTTCTCTTTCTCTTATTCCGGGAGAAGGCCCGGATATTTCGGGACGTCCTAGTTTGACATCAGATATTCTTTTGCAGAGGATCGAAACCACTCCCATGAGGACGATTAAGGATAGATATGCACAAAAATTCCTCGATTACAAAGATATAATCGAATTGGAATATACAGCCAATTATATCGATAGTGACTCATTGGTTAAAGTTATCAAAGACCCCTCAGGGATCTATTTTGTCCATTATGCCATCGAACCGGAAAGACTCTCGGTCAACCAGTTTGAGGATAAATACTACACCACTCTGAAGCTGAACGGTTTGGTATCAGATTTGGATGGAGAAATTATTCATCAGTTTGAAAAAGATATCAGTTTAGAATTTGATCAAGAGCAGATTCAACAGATCAGTCAACGTCCCCTAAGCATCAGGGATATGTTTCCCCTTATTCCAGGCACGTACAAGGTGTCCATTCTTGTCAAAAATGAAGTCTCCAAAGAGTTCACTTCACTGGAAAGAAATCTGCTCATTCCAAGTGAAAAAGATTCTCTTCAAATGATCTCAATGCTCATGGGATACAGAAAGAGAGACAACCCGGTTCCAGAGAATCGGCTCCGCCCCTTCCAAATGGGGAAATATCAGATTTATTTTCACGCGAAGAAAGTGTTCCTCATGCAGGATGATCTTGTATTAACGTTTCAGATACACGGAATGTCCCAGGAGTTGAAGGACAGAGGTGAGCTCAAATACACTTTTTTTAAAAACGATGAGGAATTCAAGAGTTTTACAAAACGGATAGCCGAATACGACGAAGTGCCTGATTTTGTCGAGCAGATATCGCTCCAAGAGTTTTTCCCTGCGCATTATCGGGTTCAGGTGACTCTCTGGATCGAAAAGCAGGAGGTCCTGTTCGAAACAGATGAATTTGATGTCACGCCTGTTGAGTCCATCGCACGCCCTTGGATTTATTCTCAACTCTTGGCGGCGACGGATGATCCTGTCTATGCGTACGTTATTGGCCAACAGTTTTTTAACAGCGGTAAAGCCCAAGAAGCCCGGGAATACTTAGAAAACGCCTACTGCAAAAAGCCGGACAATGTGGTATTTGCCCTAGGTCTGTCCCGAATCTATGCGGAGCTAAAGGAGTATACGAAAATAGTGTCGATCTTGGAATCCCTCATGAGTCTTCCCGAATCACCGTCCTATGATGTTCATTTCTTTCTGGGAGCAAGTTATCAGGAATTGGGAGAGTTTGGTAAAGCCATTGAAGTGTTCGACAAGGCCATCCAACAATTTGGCGTCAACTCCCTTGTTTTAAATGCCTTGGGCGGGTGTTATTATAGATTGGGACAATTATCCGGGGCCCTCACTGCCTGGGAAAAATCCCTGGAGATGAATCCCGAGCAGCCTGAAATCCGAAAAAATGTTAAAGTCATTAAGGAGAAAAGATGATCTTTATCTATCTAAAAAAATCTAAAAAAAAATTGAAGAACCCACTGAATTTGTCTATCTCTCTATTTTTGGTTTTCTGCCTCCTCATCACGGTGTCTTCCTGCCGCTATTATATGCTGGAAAAAAAACTTAATCCTGATGATGCCGATTTTATCAGTAAAGTCAGATATATAATTTTGGAGAAGGAAAAACGGGTTTTTCTTGAGGTCCCGAATGATGAAAAAAAAGCATGGATAGAAGAGTTCTGGAAAAAGCGTGATCCCGATCCCGGGACGGAAGAAAATGAGCTAAAAATGGAGTACTTCAACAGAATCGAACAGGCCACTAAGATGTTTAGAAGCGAGCCCATACCGGGGTGGATGACGGATCGCGGTCGGATCTATATCCTTTTTGGTCCTCCTATGGACAGGATTTCTTATCCTATGGGCAGCGGCCCTCAAGGGAAGTGTGGAGAAATCTGGTATTACGGGGCATTTCCCATCGCTTTTGTGGATGAAACCTGTACGTCGCAGTTTAAGCTCATCACATATGACATATCTGGGGCACGGGAATACAATTTGCTCTATATGCATGAACTGAATGCTGCCCAAGCGCGTTCTCAACAGACTATTCAGGGAGAGCAAAAATTTTACAACTTTATCTGGAGAGTGAAGAAGACTCTTATCCAGGAAAACCGTGTCGAAGGGAGCGTTTTCATTCAGGTCCCCCATGCAAGCATTTGGTTTTCGGACAAAGACGATAAGCTTGTCACAACTCTTGATCTCCATCTTGAATTACAGAATTCAAAAGGTGAGGTTGTCTGGGAGTTCACTGAGAGCTACACTGTAGAAACGACAGTGGACGAATTAAAGAAACACAAAGCGCAACGGTACGATATTGAAGTTCTTTTTGTTCTGACCGATGAATTGGATACACTTAGCGAAGAGGGGAATAAACTTATAGCTCACCTTGTCAATCAGACAGGGGGAGAAGAATTAAGGAAAATCATGGATTTTAAGATCAACTGAATAAGTTGATATTTCTTTGTCTCTCAACTCCTAAAATGTGAACCTCAGGCTGAATTTGAAGGTTCTGTTTCCATAGGCGCTCGTGACATCTCCGTAGGTGGAGTATCTCTCAAAAGTTGGGGATTGGTCCCAGCCTGCAGAATAGTCGATGTATCCTCCGGGATTAGACGAGATGACGTAACCGCTTCTACCCAGAGCGTTTAGAATGTCGATGTATCCGCCAACGGTGAAGTTCTTTCCCACGTGGAATCGTTTTTCGATTCTGATATCAAGAGTTGTCAGAGAGGGATGACGGCGGGTGCCGATCTCTTCCGTGGCAACAGCGTAGACGTCTCCATCCCATTTGTATGTCAGATCGTCAGGCAGATAAACTGTGACAGATCTGGCCCAGGGGGCTCCGGACCTGTGGTTGAAGTAGGCGCTGAAAATGATGTTCCACGGCAGGATGACTGTGCTCTGGATTTTGATGTTGAGTGGACGATCCTGTCCTAATCTTCCGTCAGAGAAGACGAAAGAGTTAGGTGTGTTGAAGCTTTCGGAGACACCGGAAGAGGCTTCGTAATCCCCGCCAATATTGCCCCAGGTCTTGCTCCAGACAATAGAGGCGAACAGTTGCCAGCGGTCGGACATTCTTTTATTGAAGAGCAGCTGAAGGGCCAAGTATTTTCTGTAGGAACCCGTAACATTTGTCAAAAAGTAATGAGTTTCGGGAGCATCTGCTAGTTCAACATAGGCATAGGAATCTATGTCATCTTCTGTTTGGAATAGCCCATCGTCACCTGGATCGGCAAAGTTGAATTTTTCCCAGTAAGGGCTGTTTTCGGCATAGCCTTTCCAAGCATTGTCTTTTCCTAGACCATAGTCATTGACGTCTTCGAAAATATTCTGTTTGTGCTTGTAGATGGCCACTAGAGTGATACTGAAGTCCTTGGCCATTTCTCGATCGATACCGAAGGTGAGTTCATCGGTGTAGGGGGCTGTTGCATCGAGGTCGATTTCCCTTTCGAGTGAAAAGGTGAATGGATCGGGAGGAAGGTAAATCAGATCAAATCTGTCTGCGACTGGATCGATGGTTCCATTCTGATTGTCATCATACCAATACCACTCTCCGGAATTTGGATAGTTGGGATTGGCAAGAGAGTAGTACTGGATCATCAAATACTCATTGTATCTGGACCAGGAGCCTTTGACGTTGGTTTTGCCGTCCCCAAATAGATCATAGGCAAATCCTAGTCTGGGAGAAAAATGAGTCCAGGTGAGAACATCCATTGCCGGAAGGGTATACTGGCTGAAAGGGGATTCTCCAAGAGTGGCAAGCAAACCATATGGATCGGTGGAGGCTGCCTTGACCTGTTCGGGAAACGAACCTTTGGAAGTGTCGAAGCGGACACCAAGATTTAGGGTGAGTCTATCTCCAATGGTGATACTGTCCTGGAAAAAGGCTCCTATGTGTGTCATGTTATTTTCCTGGACCGAACTTCCCTCTATCGGTCCGCAAATGAAGGAATAGATGGTATGCCGGTATGGTTCGGATGGAGTGGGATAGGAGGGGCCACCTTTGTAATAATTGATACCGAATGGATTTCTTCTCCACCAATCCCACTTTCCGCTTGTGGCTTCGAATTCCACCCCGGCCTTGAATTCATGGGAGACACCAAAGAGATTGTCCTTGAACAGAGTGACCGTGATATTGGGATTAAATCGTTTCCGGAGATACGTTTCTTCATACCGAGGATTATTTCTGTAAATATCGTAGTACCTGTCATAAAACTGAGGCGTATTTGGAAGAGCATATTCGCTAAAGGGAATAGGGAAAAAGCGGCGGATATAGCCCATTCGCATATCTACAAACAGGTTTTGGTTGAGAATCCAGTTTATCTGTCCTGAGAGGGTGTGTCCTTTTTCTCCGTCCCAGGTTGTTGTGGCGGTTATATCCCTGAATGAATCGATGCGGTTGGTGTAGAAATCCTCGGTTATCGTGCTCAGATTGAACGTGGTCATCAAGCGGATGTTGGAGGCTAGCTGGAATGTTAATTTTCCAAAAAGATTTTTCTCTTTATGAGGAGCTCGATCCATGGTGTAGACCCTTTTCCCCATATCTTGAGTGTCATCCCAAATGATGTGATGAAAATCTCTTTCCCAGGTGAAATAGCGGCCGTTTGTGAAAAACCAGACTGTGTTTTTGATGATAGGACCACCAAAAAACAGGGAAAAGTCTTTCCAATTATTCCACCCTGAAGGGGCGCTGAGACCAACGGCTTCGAGGTCGATATGGCTGAGAAGATCTTCTACCAGAGCGCCGCTGTAGTACTCGGCCGTCCCTCCGCCGTGAAATTCATTTCCACCGGATTTGGTCACGATGTTTATGAAGCCTCCATCGGCAATTCCCACTTCGGCCGGGTGACCGAATAAACCCATCTCGACCTCTTCATAGACATCGATATTGATATTTGTCATGGGGTACATAACTACCGGATCGTTAATGGTCACTCCGTCGATGGCGTATTGATTGCCGCGGACTGTACCTCCTGAAATATAAGATGTTCGCCTATAGCTGACACCTTCGGAGATTGAGCCCGGCACAGAGTTCAAGATATCATACAGGTCTCGCGCCATGGGAATATTGTAGATGTATGACTTTGAGTAATTGACGGCGGTTTTGGATGTGATGACATCGACTGTAGGTGATTCGCCGGCTACTGTCACCACTTCTTCGAGGGCGCTCATGATAAGAATGAGATTGATGGTTGTGCGTTTTCCGACGCTGACTCTGATGTCCTTGCGGATTGTGGACTGAAAGCCGGGCATATCAAAAGTCAGTTGATAGCCATCACCAGGAGGAACTGAGGGAAATCTGAAAGACCCGGTGGCGGAAGTGACAAATGTCATCAGGCCCTGAAGTTTGGGGCCTTCGAGTGTGACCGAACAGCCCGGAATGGCATAGTTTTCATTATCGACAACTCTCCCGCTGACTGAACCGGAGAGTATTCCTTGAGCGCTGGTGAAAGAAGAAAGTCCTATTGTGAGCAACAGTACCAAAAGGACTTTGATGGAATTCTTAATCAATTTTTCCTCCTCCAACGATATCGTCATTAAATAATTTTAATTCCGTTTTCTTTTGCGTAGTAGGCGGAACCGATGAATCCGGCGTGATTGCCAAGAACGGCTCTTTCTATGCTGCAACAGTCGAATCCGGCTTTAAACGATCTTTTTTGAGCTTCCTGTATGGCCGGTTTTATAAGGAAGTCTCCGGCCTTCATAACCCCTCCTCCGAGAAGGATTTTTTCGGGATTGAGGAGATTGATGGCAATGGAAAGCCCAATGCCCAAGTAGCGGCCCGCCATGACAAAAGCCTCCTGGGCCGCTTTTTCGCCGGCACGGGCTTTTTCATAAACCTGTTCCGCATCCGTTATGTTATCAATAGGGTTGAGCAAGTGATAGTTTTTAACGATCTTGGGCGCCGAGACTTCGGTTTCTAAGCACCCTCGGCTGCCGCAGTTGCAGGGCTCTCCGTCGGAATTGACGGCGGCATGGCCCAGTTCTCCGCCAAATCCGCAGACACCCTGCCAGATCTTTCCTTCCAGGATGATTCCCGTTCCTAAACCTGTCCCGATGGTGAGGAAGACCATGCTGTGGACCCCTTGTCCTGCCCCTTTTTTGAATTCTCCAAAAGCGGCCATATTGGCATCGTTGTTGATAGTGAAAGGGACTTTAATAAATTTGGCGATGGCCGGTACGAGATCGAAGTGATCGATATCCGGATAATTCGGGGATTGATAAATCTTCTGTTCCTTTTGGTTGAGCACTCCCGGGAAACCAAAACCCACGGCCATGATGGAGAATTTTTTTTCTTCGCTCAGATCTTTCAGGGTGTTTTCTATGAGTTGAAGCAGGTCCTTGATTTTTGATGGGGAGTCTTTTTTGCTGTGATAAACAAGGTTCCCGGTGTCCGTGATAAGGCCGTACTTGAGTTGAGTTCCACCTAAGTCAAAACCGGCATAGAGTGGCATTTGGTTGGCCCCTATTTTTTCTGTCCGATGGCGGCATAGTTTGGAGCGGAATAGAGGAGTTTGTTCAGTTTGTCGACATTTCGATTTAAAATGGTCGATCCCTCATCTGCTGAGGGGAGTTCTTGGAGCTTTTCCTGTTGAAGCTCGGACGAGAGTTTGATCTCAACGTCCTCGAATCCGGCACTTTCAAGGAGGAACTTGAGAGCCTGGGGATGGATAGGCTTTTGGTGAGAAAGATCCAGATAATAGATCTGAACGAGAGCAAATACGGATGTGGGATTAATAGTTTCAAGCACGATATAGCTTGAGGGGGCGAGTTTGTGGAAGGCAAGCTCGATAACTCTTTTTAAGTAATTTGGAGACATATGTTCAATCACCTGAGAAGAAAAAATGCCGCCGAGACTTTCCTCTTCAGATTCAGCGAGTTTATCCAATATGTCGGCCTTCGAGCAGTTCAAATCTCTCTCCCGACAGATATCGATCATCTGTTCGTTGATATCGATGCCCTCGGCCGCGATCCCGTTTTCGGCCAGAAGAGTGAGGAATTCTCCCCTGCCGCAGCCTAAATCCAGCACTTTTTTTTCTTGTCTGAAAAAATCGATATAGTTTTCCAGCTGTTTTTTGACCTCGTCTTCAGAACCTCTATACCTATTCTCGAAACCGGCATACTGCCAATCTTCGAGAGGGAGCAGCACGTCCTCTACGAGCCGAGGGGAGGGCATTTTGTTGTCCGTGAGGATGGAGAGGAGTTCGTTGAGTTTTTCTTTGAGAAGAAGAAATTTTTTCATGAGCAGGTTCACGTCTTTGTATGCGGCGGCCAAATCGTTCACCCGCCATTCCATGCTCTTGAAAATCTGGCCCACATGATTGCTGCCC
>SDBS01000330.1_pt1 | contig 44220 bp, 39 predicted proteins | sample 2277091 | NCBI WGS metagenome assembly SDBS01 (sample SAMN10404972, study PRJNA504765) | marine sediment metagenome | isolation source: marine sediment core GS10_PC15, 163 cmbsf | place: Arctic Ocean: Southern Knipovich Ridge | collected 2010 | reverse complement strand
GCAATAAAACCTTGCCTGCAGATTTGATTGTCTTTGGCGAAGTTGGCTTGTCCGGTGAAATCCGCCCTGTGCAAAATGGTCAAGATAGATTAAAAGAAGCCGCTAAACATGGCTTCAAAACCGCACTTGTTCCTAAAGCCAATGCGCCGAAAAAATCAATTCCCGGAATGGAAATCATTGTTGCTAAGAATATAAGCGACTGCTGTAAATTGAATTTTGGGTAATGATTTTTGGATTAACCCGAATTTTGCATATTTCGTCATTCCCGCGAAGGCGGGAATGACGAACCTAGGGTAGATTCCCCCGTAGAGACGTCCCGGTGTGGCGTCTTGTTTTTTTATTATCATTGTTTTTTGTTGTCATTGCGAACGCAGTGAAGCAATCCAGTTTCAGGTCGCTCCTCGCAATGACGACCTGAAGCGCCCCACCGGGGCGTCTCTACAAATTTTGCGTAGCCTTTTTACCTAATTCATAGGCATCTTGCATTGCCGTCGGATGCTGTAAAATATCGCCTTTAGCGTCAATTTCTCCATACAATAAAGTATCTTGCAGTTTCATGCTGAGACAATCCAACCAATTATTCATGGTTAATTTCATGCCAGTAAAGACGCCCCGACGGGGCGTCTTTACTTCATGTTTTTTGCAGCCACCAACGCTTAATAAATATGCCAGCCTTGTGCCCGGAATTGGATCATTGCGCATATATTTACGCACATAAAATGCCTGACAGCGATCAATGAGAGCTTTGAAAGGTGCTGGAAAATTATAGAAAAATACTGGGCTTGCTACCATTAAAGCAGAACAAGTTTCGAGCTTGTCATAAATGGCGTCAAAATCATCACCTTTAATCACACACCTGCCGGTTTTGAGACAACCGTAAATTTCAACGCATGGTTTAATATTATAATCACGCATGATTACTTTATCGACTTCCCCACCACTATCCTCAACACCACGGCAGAATTCATTAAACAATAATTCCGTATTACCCCCTTCCCTTGGACTTGCCATGATCGCTAACATCTTGTCTCCTTATTGCAGCGGATTTTTCTCGAAATGCTGATAGTCTTTGATATCACGTTTTTCCCAAGCGCCTCCCCACGACCAACCATATTTTGCGAAAATATTGACTATATTGCTATTTGCAGTGATTTTACCTGGATAAGGGATTTTCCTACTCAAATATTTTTGACCTTGTGGTGGTGATATTGCGCCCTTGTTGTCATAAGGATTAATTAATGGATTAATGTCAATGGCGCCACCATAACTATGCGGTGAAAATAATTTAGGGAAATCAGTCTGATGGCGACAGTTAAATGCCGAGGTGTCATTATCACGCATTGCTGCCTCATCATTACCCCTATAAAAATACATCGGCTTCATTTTTTTGATTGGAAATCTTTGTTGATATAGTTGCTGAAAAATCTCTACAACCTGTGGTGCCAAATTCTCATGCACTATTAACACACCCTGATGGGATTTATTATCAAAGCCCCAGTATGACATTCTCACATATGCCAAATCTTTCAATGGTACCGGGCAATCATCTTTCCAAGTATAACGCCGCATTTGCTGTTGTACTTTTGTTGGAATCGCTGTTATTGAACTACGAAATTTTTGTGCAATTTTTGTAGTTCTTAAACGTCGTGCCGTAATAAATAACTGTGTCCAATGATAATCGCTTAACTTGCTGATTTTTACAGTCGAGTCTTTAAAGCTAGTAGAATTAACAAAATAATCATTTCCAAGATAAACCCCGGCATGGCTGATCAGGTTATTATAGCCAAATAACATCACATCACCTGGCTTTAAACCTGCTTTGGTGACTTTAATAAATCCCGGCCATTTGGCTAACAAACCAGTATCGCGCGGCAGAATAATTCCCATTTGCTTATATAGCTGCTGCACAAAACCGGAACAATCAAAACCAAAAGTAGAAGCACCTCCCCAAATATAGGATAGGCCTACAAATCTGCGGCTCAGTTTTAACATTTGTGTCATCGTCATTGGCTTTGGATCGATAACAACATCGCCACGACGCATATAGCCAGAGCCACCATCAGGCAACATCACTTCCACCCATTTCACATCCACAATTTTAATTAACGGTAATTTAGATGAATATGGAATTATAATAGGTTTATGCCTGTTCATATCCGGCTCTTGGTAAATAGCAGTAAATAAATTATTGGCTTCAACTATTTGTTTCTTTTTCGGCCACGACTGAAACACTAAATCGCTATCCTTAACCCAACCACTATAATAATCATGCGTGCCGATCAACGTCCAGCCTTTTTCCTGTTTGACCACATCAACACTCATGCCATAAATTGCTTGGGAAATTACCGAAGCATTAATAGCCGGCTGTTTACGCATGTTTGCTGCCGGCACGTTTACAATTGCTGTAGCAGCAAAAACATTACTCACTGCCAAAATTAATAATAGAGAAATAAAACGAATGTTCTTTATCATAGAAATCACTCCTTATACTTTTTCCAAATTTTCATGATTGGGTGATTATAATATTATTCGCGCCAAGGATAAAGTTTTCTAGTTATTCTTGCCAATTAAAATTACTATTGCGATAATAAACCAATAACATTAAGGAGTAACATGGCCAAAACAAATACAAATTTTGAAACATCTTTACAAGAACTTAATATCCTTGTAGACAAAATGGAGCATGGGGATTTGGATTTAGAACAAGCACTTAAATACTTTGAGCAAGGTGTGACTTTAATTCGCAAGTGTCAAACTGAGTTAAAGCAAGCCGAGCAAAAAGTGCAGATATTAGTCGAAAAAAACTCTAAATTAGAGCTTGAAGATTACGATGAGTGATTCCAGCTTGGAACGTCATCCCCGCGAAGGCGGGGATCTGTCAGCATATCAAAATCGCATCAATGAAGTCTTAAACAAGCTCCTACCAGCTGCAACCCAGGAACCCCAGCGCTTACACCAAGCAATGCGCTATGGCGTATTAAATGGCGGCAAACGCATCCGACCATTATTTGTTTATGCTACTGGAGAAACTTTCGGCACCGATTTGAAAACATTAGATATTCCTGCTGCAGCTATTGAACTAATTCACAGCTATTCTCTAATTCATGATGACCTCCCTGACATGGATAATGATGACATGCGCCGCGGCAAACCAACTTGTCATAAAGCTTTTGACTCAGCCACGGCTATTTTAGCTGGCGATGCGTTATATAATCACGCCATTCAAATTCTAGCAGATAGTGATTTGCCAGCAGACATAGTCAAAAATATGTTATCTGTTATCACTAATGCCAGCGGTTCTTTAGGCATGGCTGGCGGCCAGGCAATTGATTTGGAATCTGTCGGCACCGAATTATCTCTAGCGCAACTCGAACATATGCATAATCTTAAAACTGGCTGTTTGATTCGTGCTAGTGTCAAATTAGGAGCAATTGCCGCCAAAGCAAATAATCAGCAGCTAGAAAATCTTGATAATTACGCCAAATGCTTAGGTCTGGCATTTCAAATCCAAGATGACATTTTAGATCAAGATGAAATTACAGATAGCAAACCCAATTATGTAACATTACTCGGAATTGACGCCTCCCAACAAAAATTAGAACATCTACAACATCAAGCCTTCGCATATTTAGATCAATTGGATGTTGATAATAAATTATTGGTAATGTTGACCGAATTTATTATGCAACGCGATTTTTAAATGTAGGGGCCCTTTACAACAACGGCGCCAAAAACCTACCTGTATAAGATTTTTTATGTTTGACAAGCTGCTTGGGAGTACCAGCAGCGATAATCTCTCCGCCTTTGTCGCCACCTTCGGGACCAAGATCAATAATCCAATCTGCGGTTTTTATCACGTCGAGATTATGTTCGATTACAACTACGGTATTGCCACGATCGCGCAAGCTATGCAGCACTTTTAATAATTGCTTAATGTCATGAAAATGTAAGCCAGTTGTGGGTTCATCTAAAATATATAATGTTTGGCCGGTATCGCGGCGTGATAATTCTTTGGATAACTTAATGCGTTGCGCCTCACCACCAGATAACGTCGTGGCACTTTGTCCCATATGAATATAACTCAAGCCAACTTCTATCAAAGTCTGGAGTTTATGAGCAATGACGGGCACATTAGCAAAAAAAGCATATGCTTCTTCGACAGTCATATTCAACACATCATCAATAGTTTTGCCTTTGTAAGTTATTTCTAAAGTTTCGCGATTGTAGCGCTTACCTTTACACACATCACACATAACGTACACATCAGAAAGGAAATGCATTTCGACTTTGATTAAACCATCGCCCTGGCATGCTTCACAACGCCCGCCTTTGACATTAAAACTAAAGCGGCCAATTTTATAACCACGACTTCGCGATTCTTGGGTTTTGGCAAACAGTTCACGAATCGGCGTAAACAAGCCGGTATAAGTTGCTGGATTTGAGCGTGGAGTGCGGCCAATTGGGCGCTGGTTGATATCAATGACTTTATCTAACAATTCCAGGCCTGTTATGTTATCGCAAGCTAGTGTATCTGCAATTCGTGAGCGATTTAATCTGCTAGCCGCAAATGGATATAACGTATCGTTTATTAAACTGGATTTACCCGAACCTGACACTCCGGTAATACAAGTAAATAGACCAATGGGAATTGTCACATCAATATTTTTTAGATTATTTTTGTGGACATTGTGTAACTTTAGAACTTGATCTTTTTGCATTACAACTCGCTGCTGCGGCACTGGTATGCTTAATTCGCCTTGCAAATATTTACCAGTCAACGACTCTTTGCTACTTAGGATTTTTTGCAAATCTCCTTGAGCTACGATATTACCGCCATGAACGCCGGCTCCAGGACCAATATCGACAATATAATCTGCCGCGCGAATAGTTTCTTCATCATGTTCAACCACAATGACCGTATTACCTAAATCGCGCAGATAAATCAAAGTATCAAGCAAGCGCTGATTATCACGTTGATGCAAGCCAATAGTTGGCTCATCTAAAACATACATTACTCCAACCAGGCCTGAGCCAATTTGACTGGCTAAACGAATACGCTGCGCTTCACCACCAGACAATGTATCAGCCGTGCGAGCTAAAGTTAAATATGCTAAGCCAACGTTCACTAGAAACCCCAGTCTTGCACAGATTTCTTTGAGAATTTTTGCCGCAATTTCACCACGCGCGCCGGTAAGTTTTAGGTTGGTAAAAAATTCTAGTGCTTGGTTCACTGGCAAAGTTGTAATATCGGCTATGCTACAATTATTAATGAATACATTTCGTGCTGACAGCCGTAATCTAGTACCTTGGCAATCGGGACATGGTTCGGCACTTAAATATTTTGCTATCTCTTCGCGCATCATACTAGATTCTGTAGTCTTATAACGCCGTTCTAAATTATGAATCACACCTTCAAATACATGCGTCTTTTCCCATCGGCGCGGCCCATTGACATAAACAAAGCAAATTTCATCCGTGCCACTACCATACAAAACTGCCTGCTGAAATTTCTCAGGCAAATTTTCAAATGGCGTAGTGATATCAATTTTATAGTGTTTGGCTAAAGATTTAAGCATGGAAAAGTAAAACAAATTGCTGCGATCCCAACCTCGAATTGCACCTTCGGGCAAGCTCAATTCCGGATTAGTTATGACTTTAGTCGAATCAAAGCTATTTTTCAGGCCCAAACCATCACAAGTCGGACAAGCTCCAACCGGATTGTTAAATGAAAACAAGCGTGGTTCTAATTCAGTCAAACTATAACCACAAATCGGACAGGCAAATTTAGCTGAAAACACTTGTTCTTTGTGCTCGCCCTCCATAAATCCAATACTGGCCAAACCATCAGCTAAACGTAATGACGTCTCAAATGATTCTGCCAAGCGCTGCCTTAAATCTTGCTTAACTTTAATGCGATCGACAATAACTTCAATTGTGTGTTTAACATGCAGGCTCAATTCAGGTGCTTGATCTAATTCGCAAATCTCACCATCAATGCGAGCTCGAATAAAACCTTGACCCCGTAAATCATCAATTAATTGTAAATATTCACCTTTGCGCTCACGCACTACGGGCGCCAACACCATAATTTTAGTGTCTTCTGGCAAAGCCAAAACCGTATCGACCATCTGGCTAACAGTTTGTGCTGCTAGTATGGTGCCATGCTCGGGGCACTGCGGCTGCCCTACTCGCGCATATAACAGACGCAAGTAATCATAAATTTCGGTCACAGTCCCTACAGTAGAACGTGGATTATGCGAAGTAGTTTTTTGCTCGATAGAAATCGCTGGTGACAAACCTTCAATCAAATCAGCATCAGGCTTTTCCATCACTGCTAAAAATTGGCGCGCATAAGTCGATAAAGATTCAACATAACGTCGCTGCCCTTCAGCATATAAAGTATCAAAGGCTAAAGAAGATTTACCCGAGCCTGACAAGCCAGTAATAACAATCAGCTTGTCGCGAGGCAAGTCTAAATCAATATTTTTTAAATTGTGAGTGCGGGCACCACGAATTCGAATGAAGTCCATCTTATAATTATAACACAGCGATAATTTACATACATGACAAAAATAGAAAAACATAACATTCGATCCGTCATTAGTACGATAAAAGTCCGTCATTGCGAGCGTAGCGTGGCAATCCAGAGCATATTACATTTGTTACTGGATTGCCACGTCGCTACGCTCCTCGCAATGACGAGTTAAAAAAACTCCTCGCAATGACGGGCTCAATATTGTTGCCATTTACAATGAGCGATTATTTAAAAAACTTTAAACTTATAAATTTTTCTGTAACAATAAGCTTTTAACAACAAATAAAGTTGATATCCATGGAAAAGACATATAATCCAAAATATATTGAAAAAAAATGGTCCCAAGATTGGGAACAAGCCGGCTATTTTAAAGCCCAGGGAATTTCAAACCCCTATTGCATTGTAATCCCGCCACCAAATGTCACTGGAACTTTACATATGGGTCACGGCTTTCAACATACTTTAATGGATGTATTAACTCGCTATCATCGCATGCAGGGAGATAATACCCTATGGCAAGTCGGCACTGATCATGCTGGTATTTCAACTCAGATGGTTGTGACTAAGCAACTAATTGCTCAAGGTAAAGATCCCAAACAAATGGGTCGGGAAAAATTTCTCGAATATGTCTGGGATTGGAAAGAAAAATCCAGCGGCTGGATTCAGCAACAAATGCGCCGCACAGGTATTTCAGTCGATTGGAGTCGCGAACGCTTCACCATGGATGAGGGCTTATCCCAAGCTGTGCAAAAAGTTTTTATTGATCTACACGATGAAGGCTTGATTTATCGCGGTAAAAAATTAGTCAACTGGGACCCTGTATTAAATACGGCTATTTCTGATTTAGAAGTAATCTCCGAAGAACATGATGGCTTTTTATGGTACATTCGTTATCCGCTCGAAGACAAAAGTGGCTTTGTCACTGTCGCAACTACACGCCCAGAAACCATGCTTGGTGATGCCGCTGTTGCCGTTAATCCTGATGATGAACGCTTCAAACATTTAATCGGCAAATATGCATTATTACCCCTGACTGAAAGAAAAATCCCTATTATTGCCGATACTTATGTTGATAAAGAATTTGGTACTGGTTGTGTTAAAATCACCCCCGCTCATGACTTTAATGACTATGCTGTAGGGCAGCGTCATGATTTGCCCTTGATTAATATTTTTACGCCTCAGGCCAATATTAATGATAACGCTCCTAGTGTATATCGTGGCATGGATCGCTTTGCAGCACGTAAACAAATTATCAAAGATCTACAAGAAGCCAAACTGTTAGTAAAAACAGAAAAACATAAAATCAACATACCTAAAGGTGATCGCACTGATGCTGTCATTGAGCCTTATCTAACTGATCAGTGGTTTGTCAAAGTCGGCCCATTAGCCAAACCAGCAATTGAAGCAGTCGAATCTGGAAAGATTAAATTTATTCCAGAAAATTGGAGTAAAACTTATCTGCAATGGCTGTACAATATTGAAGATTGGTGCATTAGCCGCCAATTATGGTGGGGACACCGCATTCCAGCTTGGTATGATACTGATGGCAAAATTTATGTTGGTGCTGACGAAACCGAAGTACGCCAAAAGCATAAATTGGCTGATGATATATTACTCACTCAAGATGAAGATGTGTTAGACACTTGGTTTTCGTCGTCACTATGGCCTTTTTCCACTTTAGGCTGGCCTGAGAAAACACCAGAACTCAAAACTTTCTATCCTACTAATGTTTTAGTCACTGGTTTTGACATTATCTTCTTCTGGGTCGTGCGCATGGTCATGATGGGTATCAAATTTACCGGAGAAGTTCCATTTCATGAAGTCTATATCACTGGCCTGATTCGCGACAACGAAGGCCACAAAATGTCGAAATCTAAAGGTAATGTGTTGGACCCGATTGATCTCGTCGATGGAATCTCTTTAGAAGATTTGATTACTAAGAGAACCCAAAATTTAATGCAGCCAGAATTGCAGCAGAAGATTACTTTGGCTACACGCAAAGAATTTCCTGATGGAATTAAAAGCCATGGCATGGATGCATTGCGTTTTACTTTTTGCGCCCTGGCGACAACTGGTCGCGACATTAATTTTGATCTAAACAGACTAGATGGATATCGTAATTTCTGTAACAAAATCTGGAATGCCACACGCTTTGTATTGATGAATAATACGACCAAGCCACAGCAATTAACTTTGGCTGATCGCTGGATTCTATCAAAATTACAGCACACAATTGCAGCTATCACCGAAGCTATAAGCAACTACCGCTTTGATATTTTAGCCCAGGTTTTATATGAATTTATCTGGCATGAATATTGTGATTGGTATTTAGAACTTTGCAAAGCTCAGGATAATATAAGCATCACCATTATCGAAGTATTAGAAATGTGGTTGCGTTTATTACATCCACTAATGCCATTTATTACTGAAGACATCTGGCAACAAGTAGCTCCTCTTGTCGGCAAAAAAGGAAAAACTATAATGCTACAACCATATCCAAAATATAATGAAAAATTAATTGATACAGATGCAGACACAGAAGTTAAATGGCTGAAACAATTTATTATTGGTATTCGAAATATACGTGGCGAGATGAATATTGCTCCAAATAAACCCTTGCCAATACTATTGCGCAATGGTTCAACAAATGCTAAGAAATATGTAGAAAATAATCATCACTATATTACTAAATTAGCCAAAGTAGCTGAAATCAAATGGGTCAAAGCAGACGAAAAATTACCAGCAACAGCAACCGCATTAGTTGATGATTTAGAAATTCATATTCCCTTGGCTGACATTATTGATAAAGCTGCAGAACAACAGCGCTTAAATAAAGAAATCGCCAAACTGCAGCAAGAAATTTCTCGCTCGGAAAATAAGTTAAACAATAAAAATTATGTCGAAAAAGCTCCAGAAGCAATAGTTGCAACAGAGAAACAAAGGCTAGCAGAAAGCATTGCGGCAATGGATAAACTGCAACAGCAGCTAACAATTATTGCAGGATAGAAGATAACGGTCATTGCGAGGAGCGAACCTGTCCCGAGCTTGTCGAGGGAAGCGACGTGGCAATCTAGGTTTTACGATGATATGTTTCTGGATCGCCGCGTCGCTGCGCTCCTCGCGATGACGGCACACGCAGATACTGGATCCTCGCTTTCGCAAGGATGACAGAGAAAGCTGCAAGAATAACATTAAAATAAAAACTAGCTAAAACAAAAAAACATGCCATAATACCCTTCTTCCGAGAAAAAACATGAACAACAAAAAAACACAAATATACACTTTTACGGCACTTTTTTTAGTGCTAATTATTGACGCCATGGGTATTGGCCTAGTGTTGCCATTGATTGGTCCGTTATTTATCAGCCGCACCAGTGCTTTTGTGGCCTTTAACATGAGCATTCCCGTTCGTGATATCCTGTATGGTGTTACCATGGCTTCTTTTACGGCATTTATGTTTTTTGGCGCGCCATTTTTAGGTGATCTTTCTGATCATATGGGTCGCAAAAAAGTCTTGCTAATGTGTTTATTTGGCACTGCTTTGGGCTTGGTTATCTCCGCTATTGGTATTGACTTTGACAGCATTACTCTATTGATCGCCGGGCGTGCAGTCGCTGGATTCATGGCAGGCAGTCAAGCTCTGGCGCAAGCGGCTATTGTTGATATTAGTGATAAAAATAATAAAGCAAAAAATCTAAGTCTTATTTCTCTGGCAAGTTGCTTAGGTTTTGTTATGGGACCAATATTAGCTGGCGTTACATCAAACAAAGCTTTGTGGTCTGGTTTTAGCTTTGCAACACCATTTTGGATTGCCGCCGCTCTCGCCACTATCAATGGTTTGGCATTACTATGGACTTTCCGCGAAACTTTTCATCCCAAGCCGAAACAACGTATAAAGCTAACTAGAGGAGCTGAAGTGTTTATTTCAGCCTTTACCAACAAGCTGGTCAGAAAACTGGCTCTCATTTATTTAATTGCAGAAATTGGTTGGGCCTTATATTTCCAATTTGTTCCGTTGTTATTGATCAATGCATATCAATATTCAGTAGCACAAATTAGTCACTTTATGGCTTGGATGGGAGTAGTATTTGCTTTTACGTTCTTAGTAATAGTGCGCATTATTGAAAGATTTATTAAAGTAGAAGACACTGTTGTTCCATCCTTGTTAGTAACTGCAGTTGGCATCTTCATGCTTTTAGCACATAACACTATAGTCTTATGGCTCAGCGTTATCCCTGCAGCTATTGGCGGTGCTTTGTTTTATGTCGGCATGTTGACTAAGTTTTCAAACGCTGTAGATGAAAACTACCAAGGCTGGGTCATGGGTGTTTTTGCAGCGCTCGTTGCTATTTCCTGGAGTTTAGGTGGGTTTAGCAGCGGCGTATTAGGCATCTTCACTATTTATATCCCATTTGCAATAGCAGGCGGTTTATTAATTTTTAGTGCAGTTTTAGCTGTTAAATCCTAAAACTACAGTTTATTTTGTATCGCTAAATTACTGTACCAGGGCTCCTAGAACTTGCGCAAACAGAATGCCTCCAAAACCTAGACCTGATTCCATTCGAATGTGGCTTGACTGCACCTATCACATCATATATAGTTTGGCTTTTTAATACGACATTATATTAAATTATGCTAAGACATTGCCCGCAACATTTTGCAAACTCAATATCTATTACTATTCCCGAGGAGATTATTGCAGCTGCAGTACTAACTGATAACCAATTTGTTATTGGGTGCAAATACAAATATTACATATGGGATTGGAAGCAAAGCATTATAAACAACTATCCAATACAACTTTTCGTAACCCCATCTCCTTTAGCCTCATTAACGGTGGGAAACAATAACGATATATTCATTGGGTTTGAAAGTGGCTCAATGCTGCTTATAGACGCAACCACTGATCGGAACCTAAAATACCTAACAATATGTCATAAGAAAAATCCTATTCATGCCGCAACAACATATAAAGATAAAGTAATAGTGGCCTCAGGAGGAACAAGGTTGCATTTCTTAGGAAATCAGTTCCTTCACCCTTGTGATCATGCACTTCAGCTAAATGGTCACTGCTCTTGCTCCTTAACTTCAATAGACTTTGGCTGTATTGCAATAGGCTATAATAATGGCTATGTCCGCACGTTCGATCTGTCCGAACACGAATTTCTACCTGAAACCCCTGTATTTAACGCCCTAACACCAGTTACTGCTTTAGCATATAACCCAGATTTACAAATACTTGTTTGTGGGTCAAAGTCTAAGCTTTTTGAAAAAACAGCATTGAAAATCCTAGATTTAATACACCATAACATAAGCACATTACCAAACACTCAAATAAACTCAGTTAGCGCATTAGCGTCATCTAAAGATATGCTGCTAATTGCAACTGGGAAACAAATAACACTTGTTCCTTGGGTTTCCCTTAGCAACTAGCACTATGCTCCACGGGATCAATGAATATATAACGATTTACATACGCGCATAAACAAGGCTCCTGCCAAAATAGAAAATCCCCAAGTTAAAGCCGAATTTTATAACAGCCTCAAAAACATGTAACATCTGGTGCAAAAGTAAAACGTCATACCAATCAATTCACAATGCATGACTCAGCCACCTTGCGCAATAGCGTTTTATGGTCTATAACTAAATGAAGGGAGAGGTAAAACTCATAAAATTTAACATAACTAAAATCAGTTACTTAACTATATATGTTTTCAAATAACTCTATACAATTTAATTGTTCTTTCGAGATGAGCGCCGCTCAAATGCACACTTGTATGCAAAGATTTGATCTACAAAAATTATATACTAACATGTATATTAAAAGCGGAGATTTTTTAAAAACCAATAAAGCTGGTCATACATCAAATATCTCTACTTACAACCAGGTAATAGTAGACATCCCGCGATTGAGTTTTTACAACGGCAATCCGACCCTAAACACGAATCTGATCTATGGATTACTATCTACGGAATGCTATGGTCAGGATTTTACCAAATCACTATTTGCACAGTTTTGTCAATGTTATAATGGGAACTCTAGCTCAAAACAAGATTATGACCCTGAACAATATATGTATAATAATCCGCTATCAGCTAGAGATAGTAAAGATAATAATTATGAAACACATTCCTTGCTCGTACCATGCTCCAGATCAATGACAGGTCCAAGTATATTTTTTAAAATTCTAACTTTTATCAAGCATAAACAAAAAAACGATGAAAGGATGCTGATCGTCTCAGATAGATACCTAATACCAAGTCAGAACAAGATGATTTGCTATTACGGCAATGAACGTTTTTACTTTACACCAAGTTGTATCAATAACATTTATTTTCAAGAGGTTGTGAAACACCCCAAACTTGGCCCGTCTTTTAACATAAGTAGCAAAGATAGCGACTTGATTCCAATAATAACTAAATATTATCAATCAGGTTCTTATGAAACCTTTCAGAAACAAAACATCAAAACATACATAACGACTGAACTGCCTCAAGAAAATTCTCCTGAGCTATTGTCTTTCACATACATGCAATTATTAAAATTCATAAATAGATCACAAGCATTGGATAAATTTATAATAAAAACAGATCCAGCTAATTCTTCATCAGGTATAACAGGAATCTTCGGCTTGAGAAGTAAAAATAGCACACCTCCACTTGAGCATGTTGTCGCAAAAAAACTAAAACAACTACTTGATCTTGCTCCAAAGAATAGTGTCTCGTTTTCTCGTGAAGAAATTGGCGCTATTAAGACAAATTTTGAGCTAAAGAGGCTATTTATTGAATCGAGTATATGTATAGGACAACAAACCATCACAGCGTTACTAAATTCAACCCACTCAACACCAGCTATTATTACGCGCGATGGAAATAATTGTAACATTTCTTTTACGTCATCTATTAACAGCGCGCAATAAAATCTCGCTTTTACAAAAAACTTTCGCCATGCTCCAATGGTTTAATGCCTAAATGAGCAGCAATACTCTGACCAATGTCAGAAAAAGTTTCGCGTACACCAATTGAACCGGCAGCAACATTTGGACCTGATACTAAAATCGGAATATGCTCACGGGTATGGTCAGAGCCTTTATAAGTCGGGTCACAACCATGGTCTGCAGTAAGAATCATGATATCATCTGGTTTTAATAACGCTTCAATTTCTGGAATTCTGGCATCAAGATCTTCTAAAGCTTTAGCATAACCATCTATATCGCGCCTATGACCGTATTCCATATCAAAATCGACAAAATTAGTGAAAGTTAAGCTACCGTCGGGCGCTTCAGCAAATGCTTTCACAGTTTCGTCAAACAAATTCATATTACCTGAAGCCTTGATGGTTTTAGTGATGCCGCTATTAGCATAAATATCGGTAATTTTACCAACAGCAATAACTGCTCGACCATTTTCTTTCAGTTTATCCAACAAAGTTGGCGCTGGAGGCATAACCGAATAATCATGACGATTGGCTGTGCGTTTAAAGTCATCAGCATTAGTGCCTAAAAATGGCCGTGCTATAACTCGCCCAATGTTGTATGGCTTGACCAACTCAAATGCTAATTCGCATAATTCATAAAGACGATCTAAACCGAAATGCTCTTCGTGTGCAGCAATTTGAAACACGCTATCAGCAGAGGTATAAACAATTGGCTTGCCAGTCTTAATATGCTCTTCACCTAATTCTTTAAGAATCTCAGTACCGGAAGCATGTTTCTCACCTAAAACTCCAGGAATATTACCGCGTTTAATAAATTCATTAATTAACTCTTTCGGGAAGCAAGGAATAGTTTTAGGAAAATATCCCCATTCGAATAATATTGGCACACCAGCAATTTCCCAATGACCACTGCTGGTATCTTTGCCTAAGCTTTTTTCTGCACCAGCACCATATAAACCGGTGATTTTGGTATCTTCGGATAATCCAACGACAGATTTGCCTGTAGCTAATTTTGCTGCCGCATTTAAACCCAAACGGGTCAAATTGGGTAACTTTAAATTATAATTTTCGGCGATATGCCCTAAAGTATTAGTGCCCACATCGCCGAATTTATCGGCATCTGGTAAGGCACCAATTCCAAACGAATCTAGTAATAATATAATTGCTCTGCTCATGTTGTCTCCTATAATTTATTCAACCAATCTAAATATAGTTTCACACCAGTTGCGACATCTTTAAATTCTTCTTTATAACCTGCAGCTCGTAATGCTGTTAAATCAGCTTCGGTGTAGCTTTGATAACGACCGCGCAGTTTGTCCGGAAAAGGAATGTATTTGATTTTGCCTTTGCCATGCCAATCAAGCACAGCCTTTGCCACGGAATTAAATGGTTCACTTTTACCTGTGCCGAGATTAAAGATGCCGCTAATATTCGAATGCTGCCACAGCCATAAATTTACTTTTACTGCATCTCCAACATAAATAAAATCTCGAAGTTGTTCGCCATCGCCATAGCCATCACAGCCTTCGAATAATTTAACCTCACCATCTTGTTGAATTTGGTTATTTAAATGAAATGCTACACTAGCCATGGATCCTTTATGCTGTTCATGTGGCCCATAGACATTAAAATATCTGGTTCCGACAATTTGACTTTTGGCTTCAGGCAAAATTCTTCTGACATATTGATCGAACAAAAATTTCGAATAACCATAAACATTAATTGGTGCTTCATTTTTCAACGTTTCAACAAAAGTTGTATTATTACCATAAGTTGCCGCGCTAGAGGCATAAATAAATGGAACTTTATGGCGCAAACAATAATGCAAAACATCTTTACTGTATTGATAATTGTTTTCCATCATATACTTGCCGTTCCATTCAGTTGTTGCAGAACAAGCACCTTCATGAAAAATTACTTCAATCGCTTCGGCAAATTTGGCATCAGCAGTAATTTTGGTCAAAAACTCATCTTTGTCCATGTAATCCATGATTTTACTGGTGACTATATTAGTGAACTTAGTACCATCAGTCAGATCATCAACCACAAGAATATTTTCATGACCGGCTTGATTTAGTGCTTCAATTATATTGCTACCAATAAAACCTGCGCCACCGGTTACTACAATCATACTTACTCTCCCCTAATTCTATTAATAATATTTGTTGTTGATTGGTCATCAACATAAGGCAAAGACATCACTTTACCACCGTGTTTTTGCACATAATCACTGCCAACAATATCTTCTATTTTCCAATCACCGCCTTTGACTAAAATATCTGGTGTGATTTTTTTGATAAGTCGCTCAGGTGTATCCTCAGAAAATGATACCACCCAATCAACACAACGCAATCCAGCCAACACCGCCATACGCTGTTCTAAATGATTAACAGGCCGGTCATCGCCTTTTAAGCGCTTGATTGAGGCATCATCATTTACAGCAATGATTAAGCGATCTCCTAAAGCTTTTGCCTGCTCTAAATAAGCAACGTGCCCAGCATGTAAAATGTCAAAACAACCATTGGTCATAACTATAGTTTCACCGTGAGCTTTAGCATCAGCAATTTCTTCCAGTAAATGAGTTTCATTAATCACACCTAGCCAAGAATCTTGCTGACGTCGCAATTCTCGCCGTAATTCTGCCGGCGAAGCTGTTGCTGCGCCTAATTTCTGCACCACAATTCCCGCCGCCATATTGGCAAGTCGAGTTGCATCAGCTAAATTTTCTCCAGCAGCCAAAGCAGCTCCTAAAGTAGCAATTACTGTATCTCCTGCACCAGTAACATCAAACACCTCTTGCGCGTGAGTAGAAATATGTAATGGTTCCTCATTTTTTCTAACCAAGCTCATTCCTTGCGAACCACGCGTCACTAACAATGCTTCTAATTCATATTCTTGAATCAATTGCAATGCCTTGCTTACTATGTCTTTTTCATCAACACATTTACCGACAACCGCCTCAAATTCAGTAAAATTCGGCGTAATAATACTGGCGCCACGATAAATACTAAAATTGGTGTTTTTCGGATCTACCAATACTGGAATACGAAGTTTTGCAGCAGCTTGAATTAGTGCCGGAATACATATATTAATGCCCTTACCGTAATCTGAAATAATAACAGCATCAACATTTGCCAAACACTTATTGTAAATCTTTATAATTTTATCGCAGTCAAACTCAGCCTCTGGCTGCTCAAAATCAAGTCTAATGAGTTGCTGATGTTGAGATATAACTCTTATTTTACTGATAGTCGGAACCGTATTGGTCTTGTGAAAATGGCAAGTGATTTTTTCTGCTTCTAATAGATCCTGCAGGGTCTTACCGGCATCATCTTTGCCAATTCTTCCTATGAGAGTAGCGTCACTTCCTAAGGCACTAACATTCAGCGCGACATTGCTAGCACCGCCAGGCTTTTCTTCTACTTTTCTGACGTGGGCAACTGGCACCGGTGCTTCTGGAGAAATGCGTCCAGTAGTGCTCATCCAATAGCAATCCAGCATAATGTCACCAATTACTAAAACATTTGCTTTGTTAAAATCTGGTAAATGTAAATTCATAGTATTAGTTTATCTAATTTTTTTGTTTTGACAACCGTTTAAATGCTTTTAGCACTCTTTTAACTGAAAGCAAGCGATGCCAATAGCGTCTTGATTTGGCTAAAACAGGCACTTTAAGCGGCAACACTAATTCACCCCAGCTCCAACCTGGCTGCCATCTACGCTCTTTAAATTTACGCCAGATTGTTAGCGTGGGTATGCCCAAACACGAAGCCAAATGCCCCGGACCTGAGTCATTACCAATAAAGTAACCGGATTCATATAAAAAACTCGCCAAATCACTTACGCTAGGGAATTTTGGTAATAAAAATTCATTATTAATGATAGGTTGCCATTCTGGTAATTCCGCTGGAGATAAGCTAAACACTGGATCCCAACCTTGGCTTTTTAAAACTCTAGCTAGCTCGATAAACTTTTCTGGCGGCCAACGTCTACTTGCATTCGTTCCTGTAGGATGAATCATAATTCTTTTCTTATGCTTTCGATACTGTAATCCAGCCAAAGGAGTAATACCATTCTCTTTCACTGCTTGCTTAAGCTCTAAAATATCTCGACAGAAAACAACCATCTTGTCCACTAATGGAGTAAAACCTCCTAAGTTACCAATTAATACCGTGCGTTCTGCTAAAACATCGTCATTTGGAAATTTTTCAAGCCGTTCGGAAGTACTAAAAAGAAAATACTTGGGAGTTAAATAGGGCTTAACATTTTCACTATGAGCTATTTTTCCTACATCCATAAAAACTTTGTCAAATTCAGCTAAAGCGAGCTCCAACTTTTCAGGCGCAGGAAAAGGCTTAACTTTCACTAGCGGAAACCAATCACGCAATTGGTATACATAATCACTAAAAAAAGTTACTTCACAACCATTTTGCTGTAAATTATAGGCCGCTATCATTACAACTAGAGCATCGCCTAATCCTTTAGCAGGTAGCAGTACGGCTCGAGAAATATTTTGCATGTTTTTTCACCAAAACTTGAAATTGTTTCACTACTTTTTTCACCGGCACAAAATAATGCCAATACTTAGTGTTATACACAAAAGGAATTTTAAAAGGCATACTCACCAACTCGGTAAAGAACCAACCCGGCTGCCACCTTCTATCATTAAATCTTTTCCACACTATTAATGCCGGAATTTTTAAGCACGAGGCTAAATGTCCCGGTCCTGAATCATTGCCAATCATGTATCCGGATTCATACATAAAACTCGCCAAAGCAGTTATATCAGCAAATTTTGGCAAAGCAAATTCCTCTTTTACTTTGTTATTCCATTCATCCCATTCGTTAGGAGCAACACATATAACCGGATCCCAGCCAATATCCTTAAGCTGTCGAGCTAAATTTATATATCTATCCGGCGGCCAATTCTTATTAGGGTTGGCGCTGGTTGGATGTATGGTAACTCTCTTGGGATATCTTCGATAACTCAACCCTGGAGGCACAAATATACTGGGATCACTCGTTGCATCTTTGACTTCAAGAATATTGCCACAAAAAAAAGTCATTTTGTTAACTAATGACACCCCTGGCAAAGCTCCAACTGCGCATCCGCTAGCCGCACAAGCCATTTGATATAATTGCTTTGCTTGGTCTGCTTGCTTTGCTGCTGTAAAATTCTGTAAGCTGTAATTAAAAATCAATTCCGCATCAAGACGATGCTTCATGCTTATAAAAACAAGACGTTGCCGCAGTGTTTCTGGAAATTCCTTATAGATACGCCGTATGAGAGAGCTTGTTTCAGCAATTATTAAATCAAATTTGTCTAATGCGGCAATAAAATCAGTATAACCATTATCAGGTTTATCATATTCAAGCTTTTTTACATCAATTTTTAACCAGCTACGTAATTGATAAATATTATTACTGTACAAACTTGCTTTATAGCCACACCGCTGCAAATTATTAGCTAAAATTAGCCATAACAGCCCATCTCCTAAGCCTATATCGGCAAATAATCCTATTTTTATTGGGAGCTTATGTTCATTTGAATTAGTCATTTATTTAGTAGCTGTACGGCTCGAGAAATATTTTGCATGTTTTTTTACCAAAAAATTAAATTGCTTTATTACTTTTTTCACAGGAACAAGATAATACCAATAATAAGTATGCACAAATGGGATTTTAAACGGCGAGCTCACTAATTCGGTAAAAAACCAGCCTGGCTGCCATCTCCTATCATTAAACTTTTTCCACACTATTAATGCAGGAATTTTTAAGCACGAGGCCAAATGCCCTGGCCCGGAATCATTACCAATCATATATCCGGATTCATACATGAAACTCGCCAAAGACTTCAGATCAGTAAATTTAGGCAATTCCATTTCACCTTTTAATTTCTCATTCCACTCATCCCATTCGTTAGGAGCAACACACATAACCGGCTCCCAACCCAAAACCTTAAGCTGTCGAGCTAAACTTATGTATCTATCCGGGGGCCAATTACGCCGCGGGCTGCTGCTAGTAGGATGTATAGTAACTCTCTTAGAATACTTACGATAAGTTAAATTATCTGGAGCAACCATCCCAGAATAACAAGTAGATTCTTGCATACCCACAATTTCTCTACAGAAAAAAGCCATTTTGTTAACTAATGGATGTCCCGGTAAAGCACCGATTGAACAACCACCTGCAGCGTTGGCAATTCTAGATAATTCATCTTTCACGGCTTGTTGTTTAACTGTCGAAAAATTATCTGGGCTATACTGAAAAATCAAATTACGCTCAATTTGATTCTCCATATTAATAAACACTATGCGGCAAAACAGCTCTTTTGGTAATTCATTGCATTTGTAGCGCAATATTGATCCTGTATCAGCAATAATTAAATCGTACTGCGACAACTCATGATTTAAGTCAGAAATACTCTGCTCTTTACTATTCAAAAATTTAAATGCGCTAATATTTGGAAACCAACTTTGTAATTCATAAATATTATTACTATAAAAACTTATTTCATATCCGCAACGTCTTAAATTATTGGCTAAAATAAGAAATAACAAGCTATCCCCCAAGCCTCTTGCTGGCATTAGCGCTATTTTTATTATGCTTTCCGACTTCTTGGTTTTATTAGGCATATTCTATCCTTGCAAACAATTTGATAATAATTGTAAAAGATTTGCTGCAAAAATACCATTATGAATATTATAAAATTCATCTATAATATGCACATGACGAATTTTATTACGCACTTAAGAAAAAAGATTAATCAATGCCGCTTGCCGCTTAATCTGAAGCATATGGCAAAATATCACCCGGAATTTAGTCTGGCTAACCATTCTGAAGATCCTAGTAAAAAAATTATTTTATGGCACAACCACGAGGTTGGCGTCACACAATCTTTAACAAATTTAAAAGCATTACAAAAACAAGATTGCTATATAATTGCCACAGGGCCTTCTATTAAAAAATTAGATCTAACCAAAATTGATTCAAGTAAAGCCATATGTGGCGTAAATGGCGCAATAGCTTTAGCAAAAACTCAAAATATTAAATTTGATTTTTATGTTATCGTCGATTCCGATTTTATTAGAAAACGTTTCGATATAGTCAAAGGTATCATTAAATCCAAAACTCAATTATTACTAAGCTCACAAAATATTAGTTTGATTTGTGAACGCGACCCAGAACTTTTGCAAGATGCTAATATTTATATTTTAGATGATTTGAACACTCGTTATAATACTGCCAGCCTAGATACAGAAAGTTTTGTCAAATGGGCTGAACAAGATTCTGAGCTAATATTAAATCCCCAGCTTCATGCCCAAGATCGAGTTGGTTTCAGCAAAAATATCACCAAAGGCATTTTTGGTGGCGGAACTGTAGTTTTTGGTGCCATCCAAGCAGCATATTATATTGGCTTTAAACGCGTGTTTATTGCTGGCATGGATTTGGGTGGCAAACAAAGATGTTATGATGAAGGTAAAAAACCATTACACTCCAGCCTAGATAAATATTATGACACCATCATTGAGCCAGCTTTTAAAGTATTAGCTACAATATGCGAATCTGAAGATTTCAAAGTATATAATTTGTCATCTGTTAGCAGATTACCAGAAACAATTATTCCGAAGGTATTAAATCATGATTTGTAGGGGCGAACGGCCGTTCGCCCCTACGGGATTTTCGCAACCAGAAACATTTCATTAGCACGAACTGCTTTCCTAAAATATTTCTGCCATGGCTTATAGTATTTGCTCCTACCAAAAAATTTATGCCACAGTTGCTGCCAAATAGATCCTCCACCAGGCACTGGCGCAATATCATGCATATTATTTAAGGCAAATAATTTGTCCACTTGTTTTTCATAACTAAGCTTATGAGAATATACTGCATAACTTTGTGTATCAACAAAGTTTGGTGGTACAGTTACTGGACTATGCTGAGGTCCGAATGGATATTTGGCTGATACATTTGAATGTGCCACATAGAACATGAGTTTGGCTGGCTCATGTTCAATATCTTGCATTGCTGCAAAAACTGCTTGAGTGCAAATATTATGATCTGGATTTTTATCAAGAGCGGGATGTGGCATCACAATAATATCAGGCTTGATTTTTGCTATTAAAGTTTTTAGGTCATTGAGCAAATTATTCCAGGTTGCCTTGTCATCTGATTTTGGTAATTTAGCAATGTTCATTTTGCGCCATTTACTAATATCAGCAGTATTTGTATATTGATCTACAACTTCTTGATCTGGATTCTGATACATTTCTTGCAGCGAACTACTGAAATAACCCAGATTGTAAACGTTTTGTGGTTTCACCCCACCCCACAATGGCGTTGTGATACTATCTAATACTCTAACTTTGGCTTTAAATAACCTTTGTTGCTTTTCATCGGCGAAATATTTTTTGGCATAATCAATCCGACCAGTTTCACCGACTGTTATATTAATAATATGAGAATCATGATCGCTATAAAAACCAAAGGCTGCTAATTCCGCATCATCTGGATGTGGCGCTATTACTAAAACTTTTGCTTTAGGATTAATATTATTAGCAAATGCTATTACTTCGGCTTGCTGTTCCCATTGTAATATATTACTCCGCAAGCTAATTTTCTGGTCTGTATCATTAAAGCTAGTAATATTTAAATATCTTATCCCTAAACAATCTCGTTCCAAATACTGCCGTTCACTATGATTATTTGATGTAATTTCAATATAAGGCCGAACAAATTTGCTCCATTTGTTTTTGGTTATATTAACTCGCAACAAAACCGTATCAACATCATTATTTAACTTCGGCCAAACAACAGCATCATCATGCAAATCTATTGCATTTCGTTCTGTAGCACTAAAATTGTATACATAGTCCATGATTTACTCATTATACACATTTTATGTGACAAAAATATAATTGGGCATTACCCGTCATTCTGATATCACCTGCCGTCATTGCGAGGAGCGACCTGTCCCGAGCTTGTCGAGGGAAGCGACGTGGCAATCCAAAGCATCCTATATTTCACACTGGATTACTTCGCTTCGCTCGCAATGACTCTTCCATAAAAATCTTCTCGATATCCGGGTCTTGATACCAGGTTCGTAATAATCGAGTCTTATCTTTTGCTGCGGTATTACTTAATTTATATCTTAATTTGGAATATTGACGCATCCCATCAAGATCAGTCACATATATGTCATCACCAGTCATTAAAAAATTATGGGCTTTGGCATCACCAAATCTGATATGAAATTTACGCATTTTATCTAAGATCGCATAAAGTTTTCTCGCCCAATATTTACGCTTGGCAGTTGATTTTTCTTGGCGTAAATATTTATGTCCCGGCAAGCCAGAGATATATTTAGTAATATAATATGAACGGCCTCGCAACCAGCCCCAGCGCAGTTCAAGCATAGCAATCGGCTCTGGTGTTTTTATGTAATAATGACGTAATAGCACGGCATTACGCCAGGATTTTGAGGCTCGACTTGGTTTAAATAGGCGCATCCAGAAATGCCAGGATTTTTTAAGATTGTAACGCTTAATCACCAAGTCTACACCTGCATATTTTATTCTTGCAACAGCATTTATATCTTCATCAGCTAATAACTCACCTTTAGCAATAAATTTATCCGGATCTGCTAAAATTTTCGCTATTGCTTCTGGATAATAATTGTGTCTATAAATTAATAATTTATTCCACGTATGTTCATGCTTGTAATGATGTTTGTAATATAGTTTTTCAGCACGCTTCTGTGCTTGTTGCAAAAATTTCCCATAACGCTTTTGTATTGTTTTTATAGGCAGCGCAAAATAATGACGTAAAAATCGCCAAACATCGCGTGGCGTTAGTCCTGCATCCATGGCGGAAAAATATAATCCAGCAACATCTTTTACGCGCCATCGCATTGGTGTTTTTGCTCTTATTTGGACTCGATGCAAATCAATAAGGTGCATCAGCGGCTCGAAACTTCCTTGCTGCAATTGCGCCAAACTATCTTTAGCTAATAAAAAATGACACAAGTAGTAATCACGATGATTGACTCCATTTTGGTGTAACTTTCTAGTAGTCTGGGCCAAAGTCATAATAACTTTACGCCGAAACAACAAATTATTAATTAGCTCTGGATGTTGTAGCGCCACATCTTCCAAACTGAGGATATTGGTTAGTTCATCAACAAGAATAAATGACTGTCGAGTTATTGGATTTCTACCTTGCTGACCATAAGCCGCAACTGTCATGGTTGGGACATTGAGCTTTTCTAATTTCTGAATAGCTTTATACTCACAGTTGGCATCAAATACCGGTAAACGCAATTGCAATATGTTTTTCCATAATTCGCGCCAACCTACGCCAAAATGTTTTTTTATAAAATAACCTTTGCCATTTTTAACAACATGCAAGGTTTCGCGATTCTGCGTCGACCGAAATACTTCTCCGTTTAGATCCATCCACTCTTTAAATTTGGTATCAGAATGCTCCATATTATTTTACTTTGAAAATTAACACTTTGTCGCCCCTACGATTATGAAAAACTTGCACAGGTTGACTGTGTACACAGGCGATTACCTTGCTTTCTTGGTCAGCATCATCACGCCCGACTTCTACCACAACATAATCATATAATTGTAAATTTTGTTGGCATACGACTGTATTATGAGGGTCATTCATAATTGGACCTTTTCTATCAGCATAATACATTAGCACGCCGTCATCACTTAAGATCTGTGCTTGCTGGACTGTGTTTTTATTCAACCAATTTCCTGCTTTTACAATGTAAGTTTTAGAAGTGCCAAAATGATATATGCCACCTAAAACTGTATAAACTAAAGCTACAATTAATAATGGAAACAGCCAGCGAGTCCCTACTAACGTTTTGCTTCGAGTTTTCCAGCTAGTGTAAATATGCTCAATAGCAAATGGCACCGCCAACAACAGCAAGAAAGCCAGAAAAGCCACATAACGATTCGCCATAAAGAAATTCTGCAAGGCAAAAACTACTATTATCAGCACATTTATTGTCATAGCACCAAACCAGACAGCTCGTGCAGACCAGTCAAGCGGGATTAATTTTTTTGCAAGAGCATAAACACTTAGCACAAAATACCAGAACCTTGCGGTAGTTGCTAAAACAGCAACACATAATCCAGTAATCCCAGAAAACAAAAATATCTCATTAGCATGTTTATAGCTGGACGGATGGGTAAAAAACATTTTGGCCAGAGTATTAGCGTTAGCGTGCACATTATTAAGAGCCTGCTGCAGACCATCTTGAAATTGGCGTAATAATTCTAGCAGTCTCGAAGTAGTGATTTCATGCTTCAAGCCATGATGCAAAAACACCAGTAACAGCATACCACCAACCAAAATAATTTGAACTGAATAGGCTTTAAGTAAATTAATAATTCGTGAACCAAACGAAACTTTCGGCTGAAATAGCAATATTAAAGGCAACAAACACACAAAAATTGCTCCCTCAATGCGAAATAAAGTCGCAACAATAACAGCTACACCCCAACCAATAGCATTACGCCACTTGTGGTTACGACAAAAATAAAGTAAAAACAATAGCGCTAGCAGACCAAAAGCATAATAGCCATGATCCCGAAACACCTGATAACGCAGATGGTTCAAAAAAGAATAAGTTAAGATAATAAAAGCGCCTAGCCACTGCAATTTTCTGGAACCACCAAGAACTTTGATAAAAATAATAAAAACTATAACTGTAGTTGTATCTAAAATAGCATTTACGACAAAAGCGGCATTTAATAACGACACATGCAAAACATCAGCAACAAAAGCAATTAATAATGAATAAAATGGCCAATGGTACGCCGCTAATCCGGCAGCCATCCCTTGCTGCAAAAATGCTTGCGCAGCATTTAAATAAAGCACGCCATCAGGATCAAACGGTTGCTGATACGTTAAAAACAGCAGAGTAAAGCCAATACTTAAAACACTCACACAAAAATAGATATTGTTCCGATGCCAAAATGCTTTTATCATAGTCAAGATACCAATTTATAAAATTTTAATAATACTATAGAAGCACACAAAAATGAAACTAGCATTTTGTTTATTTAAATATTACGCTCATGGCGGTTTAAGCCGAGATTTAGTGCGCGTTGTAAAACTTTGTCAACAGCGCGGGCATCAAGTTGATATTTATACTATGGAATGGAACGCTCCAATTCCAGAAAATTTTAATGTCATCATCTTGCCAGCCAAAGGCCTGACCAATCATGTACGTTGTCGTAATTTTGCCCAGCTTTTTGCGAATACTATAAAAACCAAGAATTATGACGCTACTATTGGCTTTAATCGCATGCCAGGCTTAGATGTATATTATATTTGTGATATTTGTTATAAGCATAGTGCTAGAAAAAAACATGGCGCCTGGTTTCGCCTGACGCCGCGTTATAAAACTTATGCAGCATTAGAAACTGCAGTATTTGCACCACAAGCTGCAACTCAGATTTTATACAAGACTGCTATGCTAAAGCAGCAATATCAAAGCTATTACAACACTCCAGATCAACGCTTTCACTTAATTCATCCTGCTGTAGATATAAGTCGCAAAGCCCAAGCAAATGCTGCTGCTATTCGCGCCAAAATACGTAAAGCTCATAACATTTCCCCACAACAAAATCTGCTGCTATTAATAGGCTCTAATTTTAAACTCAAAGGTGTAGATAGAGCGCTGTTAGCACTTGCCGCTTTGCCAAAACACATCCTTACCAATACTAGCCTATGGATAGTTGGTTCTGGCAATCAAGAATATTATCAGAAAATGGCCCAAAAACTTGGCATAGCAAATCATATTAAGTTTTTTGGTACAGTTAATAATATTCCGGAGATATTACAAGCTGGTGATTTAGCATTACATCCAGCTTATCAAGATGCTACCGGCAGTACGATTTTAGAAGCCGTTGTCGCCGGCTTACCAATAATCACTACTGACACCTGCGGTTTTGCTCCACATGTCATTACAGCCAAAGCCGGCCTTGTAGTTACATCACCATTTAAGCAAGAAACATTAAACAAATATTTGCTGCAAGCTTTGACAGATAAAGATAAATTAGCCAGCTGGGGTAAAAATGCTCTGGAATACACCAAACAAAATCCATGGCTATTTGATAATATCGACATGGTTGACGCTATAGAAGCTTTAGCTGAAAAGCCCGTCATTCCCGCGTAGGCGGGAATCCCGACCATCCAGTCATCGCGAGGAGCTTGCGACGTGGCGATCCATATGAATTAACACAAAAACTGGATTGCTTCGTCGCAAGCTCTTCGCAATGACGAGTTAGTAGAACTTCATCGTACGAATGACGAAATTACACATTAAAACGGAAATGCATGACATCGCCGTCTTGAACTACGTAGCTTTTGCCTTCGAGTCTTAATTTGCCAGCTTCGCGAGCACCGACTTCGCCTTTGCAGGCAATAAAATCAGCATAAGATGTCACTTCAGCGCGAATAAAACCTTTTTCAAAATCAGTATGAATAATTCCGGCTGTCTGTGGTGCCAAATAACCTTTGCGAAAAGTCCAGGCACGAACTTCTTTGGGGCCTGCCGTAAAATATGTTTGCAAACCTAATAATGCGTAACCGGCACGGATCACACGGTCTAAACCAGGCTCTTCTAAACCTAATTCTTGTAAAAATTCGATTTTGTCATCATCTACCAACTCAGCTATTTCGGCTTCAATAGCAGCGCATACTGGCACCACTTTGGAATCTTCGGCTTCTGCTATTTCCTGCACTTGCTGTAAATATGGATTATTAGTAAAACCAGTTTCATCAACATTGGCAATGAATAACACTGGTTTGGCAGTTAACAAATGCAATTGCGGCAATAGCTGATCTTTATCTTCGAGTTCAAAAGTCCGAGCCGGCAAGCCCTTATCCAAGTGATCTTTTAATTTTTCTAAATATTCTTTCTCGGCAACTAATTTTTTATCGCCACTTTTGGCAAGTTTCTCAGCTTTGCTAAAAGATTTAGTCACCGTTTCTAAATCAGCTAATAATAATTCCGTATTAATAATGTCGATGTCGCTTTCAGGATTGACTTTGCCTGCGACATGAACCACATCAGGATTCTCAAAACACCTAACCACATGCGCAATAGCTTGAGTTTCGCGAATATTAGCTAAAAACTTATTGCCTAAGCCTTCGCCCTTAGAGGCACCAGCTACTAAACCTGCTATGTCAACAAACTCCATAACTGCTGGAATAATTTTTTTGGGCTGTACTATTTGTGCTAATTGCTCCAACCTGGGCTCTGGCACTGGCACAATACCGACATTAGGTTCGATGGTGCAAAACGGATAATTAGCAGCTTCAATACCAGCTCGAGTCAAGGCATTAAATAATGTGGATTTCCCAACATTGGGTAAGCCGACAATACCGCATTTAAATCCCATATTAGTCTGCCTCTGTTTTGCTTGTATGCAAGCTATGCATTGCTTGCTCTACATCACCAGACACTAGATCTGGCACTATTTTCATACCACACTCAAGCGCATCCATTATTTGCCCAGCATCGGTTTTTGATGGTTTACTCAGCACATAATCTGTAACAACGCTTTTATCTCCAGGATGATCAATACCAATACGCAAGCGATAAAAATCTCTGCTACCCAAAGACTCAATAATACTGCGCAAACCATTATGACCACCATGACCACCGCCATGTTTTAATTTTATGGTTCCAGCGGCAAAATCCAATTCATCATGCACCACTAAAACTTCTGCAGTTGTTATATTATGAAATTTAGCCATTGTAGCTACAGCTTTGCCACTAAGATTCATATATGTCGTAGGCTGCAACAACCAACAATCATTACCCTTGATAGTTATTTTAGCAATCAAACCATGGAATTTAGCTTTTGGTTGCAATTGCACATCACAATGCGCGGCTAGAGCATCAACAAACCAAAAACCAGCATTATGACGTGTATTGACATATTGTGGGCCTGGATTTCCCAAACCCACAATTAATTTGATCGGCATGCAAGTATACCCTATTATTCAGTTGGTGCTTCTGCTTCCTCTGCGCCTTCTTCAGCAGCAGCTTCCTCACCTTCAACCTCTTCGGCTGAAACTTCCTCTTCTTCAACTTCAACTCTTGGCAAGTGCATTGTTGCCACCGGCTGATCATATTCTTCGCCCTGTGCCAACACTGTTAATTCCACATTTTCAGGAAGTTTTAGATCAGAGAGATGGAAAATATCACTCAACCCCATCTTGGATAAGTCTACTTCGATAAAGGCCGGCAAATCGGCTGGCAAACATTTGACTTCGACCTCATTCAACGCATGTGAGAAAATACCACCCTCTTCTTTAACACCAGGAGCAACATCTTCACCAAGAAAGTGCAGCGGTATAAGCATAGTGATTTTTTCACCGGCTTTAATACGCAAAAAGTCCATGTGCATGATTTTGGGCTTAAACACATGACGCTGTAAATCTTTTAATACCACTTGCTGGGATTTGCCATCGACATTCAGACTTACAATCTGACTATAAAACGCTTCATTTTCTAAAGCTTTGATAACTTCATTGTGCTTTAAAGCCAGCATCTCCGGCTCTTTCCCAATACCATAAACTATTGCCGGAACAATGTCTTGATGACGTAAGCGGCGGCTCGCACCTTTCCCTACATCTGTTCTAGCAACAGCATTAAGTTGCAACTTTTCTGCCATAATAATTCTCCTACGAATAATTAAAAAATTTTAATCCCGCGACCTGGATTAACTCCAAAGGGTTGTTATTCTACATGGACAATGGCCGCAGCACAATATATTTTTCAATATGAAATACTATAAAGTATAACCGTCATCGCGAGGAACGAAGTGACGCGGCGATCCATAAAAAACTGGATTGCTTCGCCAAGGCTCGCAATGACGTGCTGTTGTAGATTCCCGCCTTCGCAGGAATGACGCTTATTTGCGCTGGAATGACAGTCTATAATGGGGTCAGATCTATGATCAATCTACAAACATTGAACTTACAGATAATTTATTATTAACTCGGATAATAGTCTCAGCAACTAACTGCGACAAAGTCAACTGCCGAACTTTAGCACATTTCTGCGCCGCTTCACTTAAAGGAATGGAATCAGTAACCACAACTTCGGTTAAGACTGAATTTTCAATATTCTCAATGGCATTTCCCGATAAAATCGGATGCGTACAATAGGCGGTGACACTGTTTGCGCCTTTTTCTATCAAAGCTTTTGAAGCCAGGCACAATGTACCGGCTGTATCAATAATATCATCAATAATAACGCAATCGCGCCCTTCGACATCACCAATAATATTCATTACTTTAGCTTGATTAGCTTTAGGGCGACGTTTGTCAATAATTGCTAGATTAGCATCATTTAACCTCTTTGCAACCGCACGAGCACGAGCAACCCCACCTACATCTGGTGATACCACCACGACATCCTTAAACTTTTTAGATTTTATATCGTCCATCATCACTTGGGAACCATATACATTATCGACTGGAATATAGAAAAAACCTTGTATTTGATCAGCATGCAAATCCACCGTAATAACATTGGAAATACCAACTGTAGTTAACATATCGGCAACAACTTTAGCTGAAATAGGCACGCGCGCAGAACGTTCACGTCTGTCTTGACGAGCATAGCCAAAATAAGGGATTACTGCAGTAATAGTTCCTGCCGAAGATCGCCTTAAAGCATCAGTCATCAACAACAATTCCATGAGGTTATCAGCCTGTGGCGCACATGTTGATTGAATAATAAAAACTTCTTTACCGCGAACATTTTCCAAAATCTCCACAGTAGTTTCACCATCGCTAAACTTACTCACAACTGCCTTACCTAAAGATAAATTAAGATAGTGAGCGATATCTTCGGATAATTTAGGGTTTGAATTTCCGGCAAAGATTTTTATATTTGACACAGTTTTTCCTCTTAATTAGACGACATTAGCTTATTTACCACGCCCTTCTACTCACTTCCTTTCGCTCGCTACGCTTGCTCAGAACAGGTCGTTTGCTCAGGGTTTATCCGCTCTCGCGGATAAATGGCTGGGACGCCAGGATTCGAACCTGGGAATGCGGAGATCAAAACCCCGTGCCTTACCACTTGGCGACGTCCCAAAAAGTGTGTATATTGTGCATTTAGGACAAAATTATGTCAATGACTAATATTGAAATTATACAACGTGGTGCAACAGAAATCATCTCTGATGCTGAATTGGAGAAGAAACTAGCTAAAAATAAACCTTTATGCATTAAAGCCGGTTTTGACCCAACAGCGCCAGATTTGCATTTGGGACACACTGTGTTAATTAATAAAATGCGCCAATTGCAAGACCTCGGCCATAACATAGTATTTTTGATTGGCGATTTTACCGGCATGATCGGCGACCCTTCCGGACGTAACGCGACTCGCCCACCTTTAACCCAAGAGCAAGTTGCTGAAAATGCCCAAACTTACAAAAAACAAATCTTTAAAATTTTAGATCCTGAAAAAACTCAAATCAGATTTAATTCCGAATGGATGCACACTATGGGCGCAGCTGGTATGATCGAATTAGCTTCCAATTATACGGTTGCCCGCATGTTAGAACGCGATGACTTTGACAAAAGATATAAATCACAACAACCAATTTCAATTCATGAATTTTTATATCCGCTAATTCAAGGCTACGACTCTGTGGCACTCAAAGCTGATATTGAGCTTGGCGGCAGTGATCAGAAATTTAATTTACTAATGGGCCGAGAACTGCAGAAACACTTTGGGCAGGAGCCACAAGTAATCATCACTATGCCATTATTAGAAGGACTGGATGGCACCCAAAAAATGTCAAAATCTTATAATAATTATATTGGTATTGATGAATCCCCAGATGCTATGTTCGGCAAACTCATGTCGATTTCAGACGAGTTAATGTGGCGCTATTTTGAATTATTAAGCTTCAAATCAATGAACGAAATAAACGATCTCAAACAGGAAGTTGATCAAGGCCTAAACCCGCGCGACGTCAAAATGCAACTGGCTGATGAAATCATCACTCGCTTTCATGATCAAAGTTCTGCTAAACAAGCGCAAGAAAATTTTATCGCACAATTTCGCAATGGAGCTATACCTGATGATATTCCAGAATGTACTATTAATGGAAACATACCCCTTGCTAACTTACTAAAAGAAGCTGGATTAGTTTCTAGCACCTCAGATGCTTTGCGTATGTTGAAACAAGGCGCTGTTAAAATAGATGGTGAAAAAGTTACTGATAATGCTACTATAGGTGCTGGTGAAGAACATATTTATCAGGTCGGCAAAAGACGTTTTAGCAAAATTAAAACTATATAATTGGAACAAAATATGAACACTATGCAAGAACCAACCAACAAACCCAAAAAACGTGGGATTTATATCTTACCTAATTTGTTCACCATTGGCACACTATTTGCCGGTTTCTACGCCATCATATCCGGCATGAGTCATAGATTTGACCAAGCAGCATTCGCTATCTTTATCGCTATGCTGTTAGACAGTCTCGACGGCCGCATTGCGCGCCTCACTAATACTGCCACAGCCTTTGGTGCTGAATTTGATAGCTTGGCTGACATGGTCTCTTTCGGCGTTGCCCCGCCACTAGTGATGTATGCCTGGACTCTGAATAACTTTGGTAAATTAGGTTGGCTCGCTGCATTTATTTATGCAGCAGCGGTAGCGCTCAGACTGGCGCGTTTTAACACCCAAATTGGTAAAGCAAGTAAGCGCTATTTTCAAGGAATTCCCTGCCCAGCTCCAGCCGGAGTTATGGCTGGTTTGATCTGGACTTGTAATCAATTCGGCATATATAACCAAGCTCTCGGGATTGGAGCACTGATACTGACTGCCTTACTCGGCATTTTCATGGTCAGCAATATTCGCTATCGCAGCTTCAAAGATCTAAATTTAAAAAGCAAATCTTCATTCGTCGCTATTTTACTAATAGTTTTAATAATTGTCTTAATTGCCATTGATCCGGCGCCAATATTATTCGCAGTATTCTTCATATATGCCTTTTCTGGACCAGTGTTAACTTTATGGGGATTACGCCAGAAAAAAGCTCTTAAACGCCGCAGAAAACTTGCTGCTAAACACGAAAAGAAACCAACACAATGAAATTGCATCATACCTGTAAGTTGTGATGTCAAATAAAATCACTGTAGTAAAAAATACGATATAGTTTGCATTAACACTAAATGTTACAATTTCTTCAATCAGAATAAATAGAGGAAAAATTATCGTGCAAATAATTACATATGATCAAGTCAAATCTAAGATTATTGAAATCCGTAATCAGAAAATTATATTAGACAGCTATGTAGCAGAGCTTTATGGCGTTATTAAAGATTTAACCCAGTCAGTATATAAATTTGCCAAAGTCACAAATCAGATAGGAGAAATTTATGGTTTCACGCAGTCGATTATTTAAAAAACGTGTAGTTTTATTTGCCGAAAGTGGCAATGAACCTTTGAAAAAGTATATCGCGCTTTATTTTATGTTCTTTTTTACTTGTGCGATCTTTGTCGCGTTATGTTTATCATTGTTTATTAATTTAAAAAGCAACTCTAGTGCCGTCTCGGCTGCGAACACAATGCTTTCTAGCTTTGTAGGCGCATACTTTACGTTACGAATATTTTATAAAAAATATTCAAGATTATTTTCTGAAATTGAATTTAAGCGCATAATAAAACATTCCGTTCTTTGGATTGTTTTGGCTTATTCAGTTTTTTTTGCTGTTATAATCCCTGTTTTAAGCGCACATTATTATCTGCAACAACATACTAATGCGACAGCAGTTCCGCTCAATGAAATGTTTAACTTATTTTATTTAGGGATGTTTCTTGCCGTAATGGTTATGGTAACTTTGATCGTATGGTTGATCACTTGGTGGGGTTATAAATGCGCGATGCTTTCTATTCAACAAGCGCAAGAAAAGAAATCTGGCGCCAAAAATTGAAGTTAGACAAACGATATCAAGTATTAAACATTGACTTTGATACAAACATCATTGCCACTATGACAATATCAGCTCAAATAGCGGATCTAAAACGCAGTATAAACCTTGGTCATTTTTATATACATAATCTTTTTCCAAAAGAACTGAAAGTGCTTGCGATAAGCTGGTTGAAGACATTCCAACTTTGCTTAAAAAATTCTTATGCGTTGGGTGAGCTGTGGCTCCGAACCTGGATAAAGAGATAAGCAGTCTTTTTTGATTAAAACTTAATAAATCTATTTCACGCTCTACTTGTGATCTGCTTTCTGCAGCGCAAAGCTCCCAATTATTAATCACATCATCTTCATTAGGCAGTGCGCCTAACCACAATTTTGAGCATAGCAAATTCACATAATATGGATGATGTTTTGTTAAATCCAGTATTGAGTCAATGACTTCTTCAGAAAGTTTTTTCTGCCATTTTGCCACAACCGCATGCTGAATGTATGGAAAATAATGCTCTTTCCCAATCCTATCAAGTTTCATGATATCGCACATTTTATAAAACGGCCTATTGCTATCGTAAAACATGTCTCGAATAAGATGCCTATTGCTTCCAGAAAAAACAAAAGCTATGTTCTTCGAGGTTTGGGCGACACTACGTATTGCTGCTTCGATCGAATGATCTTCTGTTATTTCGGCAAGCTTTTGAAATTCATCTATAAAAAACACAACAAGTAATTTCTTTTTCTTTGCTAAAGCATGCAAGCTTTCTAGTGCATCCTGTATGTTATCTGCCGTTTTTTTCTTTCTTCCATTTATTTCTACTGACACCTCCACTTTTTTGATAGACAGATTTACATGCATGTCGGAAAAAAATTCACTGGCAAGTCTCATCAATTGTTTTGGTTTAGATTCGATTTTTCCCAACAACTGCCCAACACCATTCATAATTGCATTTTCTATATCTTCAGCTGATAACTCTTTATAAAAATCAATATACGAGTAAATATGCTTAGAAAGCTTGAAAGTACGCAAAGCTAAACTTGTTTTACCATACCTTCGGGGAGACATAATCAACGTAGGGCGAACCATTTCTATATTTTTTGTCAGGTGCGCTACTTCCTCTTTCCTGTTACAAAATGCTTCTCCATAAGCTGTGGTTAGCGGAAAATAATCAATCATTTCTACCTCCTAATTCCATTCCATATTTTATGGAACATATTTTACGGAACGTATATTATGGAACATATTTTATGGGATGACAAGCTCTTCGATTTTGGATTCTGTGAAGCTAGTCATCTTTTACTCCAGTGATTTTTTTAATCTCTCGATCAAAATCAGAGATGTATTCTCTATCTTGTATCACCCTATACTTTTCATATTCAGTTTCAGCTTTCAGTTTTGCCTCTATTGCAGAGACTTTACCAGTATCAAGCAAAATTGGATAATTAGATAATTCCAAGAATTTATCTAAAAAAGTTACCCAGTCCTGCATATTCATTACAATTCCGCGTTTTGCTCTATTTTCAGCAAGATCAAGATATGCTGAGACTATTCTCTCAAGCTGTTCGAGATGTGCTTCTTCAAGATAATTTTTGGCAATGTTAACATCTGATTTTAATATTTTTCTATCTGGCGCATGTTTCCAAGTTTTTAAACCCATGGTGATTTTTGTCGCATCGACTTCGCTATAAATAATTTCGGCAGCAGTTTTTCCCTGTATCGCCCAGTGCATTTTGTTCTGTGCTGTTGCAAAAAAGGCTCTGGTAGTTGCATCATTTTTATCATAATCAGCGGAAAGAGCATAAATATCGGTGATTTTTTGGTAGAACCGTCTTTCGCTAAGGCGAATTTCCCTGATACGGCCCAGCATTTCATCAAAATAATCTTGCCCAAAATGTTTAATCTGCTTTAAGCGCTCATCATCCATGGCAAAACCCTTGATGATATATTCATGCAAGATATCTGTTGCCCATTTTCTGAATTCGGTGGCTCGATGTGAGTTAACTCGATAACCGACGGCTGTTATGGCTTTTAGGTTGTAATATTTGGTGTTGTAGCTTTTGCCATCTTCGGCAGTGTGTCGAAAATACCGACATACTGACTCTTCATCTAATTCATTTTCTGAAAAGATATTTTTCAAGTGATCAGTTATTGTGGTCCGCCCTTTCTCAAAAAGCTCTGCTATTTTTTTTTGCGTTAACCACAAAGTCTCATCTTGAAAAAAAACATCAACGTTAACTTTACCTGTTGCTGTTTGGAATATAACAAAGTTTGAGAATTTCTCTAAAGAGTTAATATTTTTATTCATTATTCACGCCTTGGTTTTTCTAGGTTTTCAATGGCAAGCTCTTCGATTTTGGATTCAGTTAGTTTTGTCATAATATTCCTTTAAAAATTTATAAAGTCACATTTATAAATTGCTTTCCTCTATCAAGTAAATCTTTATAAGTTAAAACCTCAATGCCATGCAGAGCATGATTCAGTTTTTGGTTACCGCCTTTTTGTTTCAACTGAAAGGGGGGTGGCAATTTGCCCCCACCCTTTGTTTAATTCAGGATCGCGACGGCGCATGTCCTTTATATAGCCAGCTGGTTGCACAGAATCGGTAACTGCGGCAACAACATCAACCACACTAAACCACCATTCATCATTATGCCACGTACGACGTATGGTTTTTTCTTTAAACATTACAATTGCGGTTTCTTTGCTCATTATTTCTCTCCCTAATTTGATAAATTCTGCAACAGCTCCAAAAACCCAGCTTCCGTCAAAATCTCAACACCTAATTCTTGCGCTTTGGTGTGTTTTGAGCCAGGGCTATCACCGGCTACGACATATGATGTTTTGGCTGAAACGGAAGAGCTAACTTTTGCTCCTAAATTTTGCAGTTTTTCTTTCGCTTCATCACGTGACATGGAAGTTAAAGTTCCGGTTAGAACAAAAGTTTTGCCGGCAAGTGGTTGCAGGGTAGATTTGCTTTCACCTTCTTGCCAATGTATGCCTAAATCTTGTAATTGCTGGATTAGGTCGAGATTATGCTGTTGCTTAAAAAATGTCACAATATGTAATGCCACAATTGGGCCTATATCAGAAACAGTTTGCAAAGTATCTGCATCGGCATGTGATATTTGATCCAGATTACCAAAATGTAAAGCCAGATTGCGTGCTGTAGCAATTCCTACTTCGCGAATTCCTAAGGCGAATAAAAACTTAGTTAAGGTTGTAGCTTTGCTGTGCTCGATTGCTACGAGTAAATTCTCAGCAGATTTTTGCCCCATGCGTTCCAAATCTCGCAGCTCATCTAATTTTAGTGTGTACAAATCAGCAATATTATCAATCAAACCTGCATCTACTAATAGCTCAACTAATTTGTCACCAAGGCCATCGATATTCATCGCGGTTTTGGAAGCAAAATGCTTAATAGATTCTTTGCGCTGTGCCTGGCAAAATAAACCACCGCTGCATCTGGCTATAGCTTCGCCTTCAGCTTTCACTACATCAGAATGACACACTGGACAATGTGTTGGTAACGTTATTGGCTGAGTGTTTTTTGGCCGTTTATCCATGACCACGACAACAACTTCTGGAATTACATCACCGGCACGACGGACTACTACCGTGTCACCAACTCTTATATCTTTGCGCTGCACCTCGTCGATATTATGCAACGTAGCATTGCTGACTGTAGCTCCACCAACGAATACTGGGTTTAACCGCGCCACCGGAGTTACAGCCCCAGTTCTGCCGACCTGGAATTCAACAGCAGTAATTTCGGTTATTTCTTCCTGGGCCGGAAACTTATGGGCAATCGCCCAGCGTGGTGCGCGTGATACCATGCCTAATTGCTGCTGCAACTGCAAATCATTAACTTTGTAGACAACACCATCAATTTCGTATGGCAGATTGTTACGCTTTTCCTGCATATTATAATAATAATTCAAACAGCCACTAGCGCCGTTTACTGTTTTGATTGCATCATTTACGCGAAAACCCCATTGCTGCAACATTTCCAAAGTCTCGCTATGCTTCTTGGGCATGTTGCTCATAACAGCAACGGCATAACAAAAAATTTGCAATGGCCTCGTTGCTGTAATTTTAGGATCAAGCTGGCGTAAACTCCCAGCAGCTGCATTACGAGGATTCACAAAGCCAGTCAGCTGTTCAAAATCATGTTTGGGAATATAAATTTCACCGCGCACTTCTAGATTTTTAGGATAATTTTGATCGCGCAATTTCAATGGAATTGCAGTAATAGTCCTGACATTGAGAGTAACATCTTCGCCAATAGTACCATCACCTCGCGTAGCTGCTCGCACCAATAAGCCATTTTCATAGACCAAGCTAATCGAAACTCCATCAAATTTAGGCTCGCACATATATTCAATATCATGCTCTATTTTTAGCCTATCTTTTATTCTTTTATCAAAAGCAATAACATCTGCATCGGTAAAAGCATTTTGCAGAGATAACATTGGTACTGTGTGCTTGACTTGATTAAAAGCCTTTAAAGGTTCGGCACCAACTCTTTGCGTCGGTGAATCTGGCGTGATTAATTCTGGATGTTGCTGTTCCAACTCTCGCAATTCATGGAACAGGCGGTCATATTCGGCATCTGAAATTGTTGGCTGATCTAACACGTAATATTTATAATTATGCTCACGCAGCTTTTGCCGCAATACTTCTATTCTTGCTGTTAAGTCATTATCTTTCATTTACCTAAACTATCTTTGTTTAGCTCCAGCCACTGTAAAGCAATTATAGTAAAAGCATTATTGATTCTGCCGGATTTGACCGCTTCGAATGCGTCTTGGCTGTCCATAACATGAACCATGATATCTTCATTTTCACTATCAACACCATGAATACCATCTGCTTTACTGGAATCAATAATAGCGCAATATAAAGTCACATTTTCAGACAAACAACCTGGGCTAGTCCAATACTGATGCACGGGAATCATCTGCTTAGTTTCTAAGCCTGCTTCTTCTTTTAATTCCATATGTGCAATTTCTTCTTTAGTTTTATCTTTATCAATAACGCCTGCGACCACTTCCAATTGCCACGGACTGCGATCATCCTTTAAGGCTCCAATGCGAAATTGCTCAATTAGAATAACTTTGTCGGTTTTGGGATCATATGGCAAAACTGCAACTGCGTTATAACGCACTAATAATTCCCGTCCAAAAGTCGGGGACCAGCCGCCGGCAAACAAACGATGCCGCAGAGTATAATACTCAACACTGGCATAACCCTGATAAACTTTCTCTTTAGTTATAATTTTTACGTCATCTCGATTCATAGTATTTATATATTACTGCTTCATTTAAGGATGCACAACGACAATATTTTTGTTATTATAATTTGCACTGAAAAGTTACAACACTAAAGTGAGAGTAAAACATGAATTTTGAATTAACCAAAGAACAAAAAATGGTGCAGGAAGTTGCCAGAAAGTTTGCTGAACAAGAATTAAAACCCATGGCAGCGGAACTTGACCAAACCAAACAATACCCAAGAGCTGCTGTTGAAAAAATGGCTAAAGCCAATATGTTCGGCATCATGTTCCCTAAAGAATATGGTGGTGCTGGCGCAGATGAAATGGCTTATGTTGTGACGGTTGAAGAATTTGCCCGCAAATGCGCATCATCTGCTCTAATTGTCTCCGGCCAAAATTCGCTAATTTGCTGGCCGATTTTCAACTATGGGACTGAAGAACAAAAACAGCAATATTTAACGCCATCATTAAAAGGTGAGCTCATGGGCGCTTTTGCGTTAACAGAACCTAATGCCGGTTCCGATGCTATAAGCCTCAGAACTTCAGCGACATTGAAAGATGACAAAATTGTCATCAATGGCGCTAAAACCTTTATTACTGGTGCCGGAACTGCTGATCTTTATATCGTTATGGTTAGAACTGATAAAACTCTAGGCAAAAGGGGTATCAGCGCGCTTTTGGTCGAAAAAGATGCGCCGGGATTTTCCATTGGCAAGCTCGAAGATAAAATGGGAATGCGTGGCTCCATGACCGGCGAGCTTATTTTTGACAATTGCACTATTCCCAAAGAAAACATTCTGGGTGAACCTGGGAAAGGCTTTGCTCTTGCCATGGACACCTTAGAGGGTGGCAGAATTGGTATTGCGGCTCAAGCTTTGGGCATTGCTCAAGGCGCATTAGACGAAGCTGTTAAATATGCCAAAGAGCGCAAACAGTTTCGTAAGACTTTATCAAAATTTCAGGGCATTCAATGGATGCTGGCAGAAATGGCAACTAAGGTCAGCGCTGCCCGATGGATGGTCTACCATGCTGCATTTTTAAAACAACATAAAAAACCATTTTCCTCAGAAGCCGCGATGGCAAAACTAATTGCAGCTGAAACTGCAATGGAAATAACAACTAAAGCTGTGCAAATTCATGGTGGCTATGGCTATATTAAAGATTATCCAGTAGAACGAATGATGCGTGATGCCAAAATAACTGAGATTTACGAAGGCACATCAGAAGTGCAGAAAATGATAATCGCAGCAAATTTATTGAAATAAGGTAAAACATTATGAGAATAATAGTATGTGCAAAACAAGTACCTGACACTCGCGAGGTACACATTGATCCTTTAACTGGAACGTTAGTACGCCAAGGCGTTCCTAGCATTATGAATCCAGATGATAAAAATGCTCTTGAAGAAGCCCTAAGAATCAAAGAACAACATAATAACGTTGAAGTAGTCGTATTGTCTATGGGGCCACCGCAAGCTGATCATATGCTCAAAGAGGCATTTGCTATGGGCGCTGACAGATGCATTTTATTAACTGACAGAGCTTTCGCTGGATCTGATACCTGGGCTACTTCGAAAATTTTAGCTACAGCCTTAGAAAAAATCGGCGACTATGGTCTGGTTTTCTGCGGCAGGCAAGCAATTGATGGTGACACCGCTCAAGTTGGTCCACAGATTGCAGAATTCTTAGGCTTGCCACAAATAACATATGCGCAAAAAATCGAGCTGCATACTGATAAAGTTATAGTACAACGCGTTGTGGAAGATGGCTATTATGAGATCGAAGCCAAATTGCCGGCTTTGATTACGACAATTAAAGAATTAAACACACCGCGTTATCCTTCTATCAAAGGCATCTATGAAGCTTTTCGCGAAAAACAAGTTGAGCTTATGACTTTTGACGACTTAAAGCTAAAACGCGAAACCATTGGTCTTAAAGGCTCGCCGACTAAAGTTAAAAAGACTTTCCCGCATGCAGTCGAATTCGACGGTGAAATGCTAAAAGGCTCAGAGACAGAAATGGCTCATGAATTAATTGTCAGATTAAAAGAACTACAGATTTTATAAAGAGGAAGAATTAGAATGTCCAATTTAGCAGATTATAAGGGTGTTTGGGTTTTTGCCGAACAACGTGATGGTAAGTTATTGAATGTTGCTCTGGAATTATTAGGCGAAGGCCGCAAAATTGCTGACAAACGTGGCTTTGAATTAACCGCCGTGGTTTTGGGAAAAAATACTGGTGGAATGGCTAATGAGTTAATTCAACATGGTGCTGATACAGTATTACAGGCTGATAATGACTTACTGGAGCCATATACTACTGATGCGTATGCCAAAGTTATTGCGGAATTGGCTAAAACCAGAAAGCCAGAAATTTTATTAATCGGCGCAACAAATATCGGTCGAGATTTAGCACCCAGGTTATCCATCAAACTTCATGCTGGCCTGACTGCAGACTGCACTCGCCTTGAAGTAGATGAAGAAACCGGCAATTTATTACAAACCCGCCCGGCTTTCGGTGGTAATTTAATGGCAACTATTATTTGCCCAGATCATCGACCGCAAATGGCTACAGTAAGACCTGGAGTAATGACCAAAGCTGAATTAGATAAAACTCGAACTGGAACTGTAGAAAAGATTGACATCAAACTTTCCGCTGCCGATATTCTGGCTAAAGTTATCAAAACCGTGAAAGCTAAAAAGCAGAAAGTTAACCTGTCTGAAGCAAACATTATCGTCGCAGGTGGCCGTGGTGTGAAAAATATCGATGGCTTTAAGTTGGTACAAAAACTTGCTGATAAGCTTCATGGCGTTGTCGGCTGTTCACGCGCTGCCGAAGAAGCAGGTTGGATTGAGCATGATCATTTAGTTGGTCAAACCGGCGTTACCGTCAGACCACAATTATACATTGCCTGTGGCATTTCTGGCGCTATGCAACATCTTGTCGGTATGCAGGAAGCTGATTGCATCGTAGCCATCAATAGTGATAAAAGTGCACCGATTTTCAAAATAGCGCATTATGGTATTGTTGGCGATTTATATAAAGTTATACCAGAATTAATCAAAACCTTGGAGAGTTTAGATCAGGGTTTATAAAAGGAGCATAATATGAGCATGGATGCACACACAACTGCTAGTCCAAAAAATAAAAAGATTATTGAAAAAGCCCGCAAGATTGCCGAGCCAATTAACGTTGCAGTAATCAATCCGACAAGCGGTGAATCTTTACAGGGCGCGTTACTTGCTGCCGAACAAAATCTGATCAAACCAATTTTCATCGGACCAATAACAACAATGCAAGCTGCGGCTAAAAAATTAGGGAAAAATTTAGCAGATTATGATTGTATTGAAGCTGCAACTGGCTCCGAAGCCTCCCAAATAGCCATTAACATGGGCCGAGAAAAAAAAGTTCATGCGTTAATGAAAGGCGATATTCACACCGAGTCTTTAATGAGACTAGTTGTTGCCCGTGATACCGGATTGCGCACCAGTCGCAGAATAAGTCACTGCTTAGTAATGGATCTACCAACTTACGACAAAATCATGATTATTACTGACGCGGCTATTAACATATCGCCAGATCTCGAAACCAAAAAACATATGATCGAAAATGCGGTTGATTTTGCCCAAGCTTTAGGTATCGAAAAACCACGAGTTGCTTTACTAGCTGCCATTGAAACCATATCAGAATCAAATCCGGCCACTATTGATGCGGCATTATTGTCACATATGGCATGTCGCGGTCAAATTAAAAACTGTATTGTTGATGGACCACTATCAATTGATCTGGCTATTTCAGAAAAAGCTGCTGAAGCTAAACACTTCACTCCGTTTTTAGACACAAAACCAGACATTTTTGTGCTACCGGATCTTAATTCTTGTAATATAGCCATTAAAGTAATGGATTATTTAGCACACGGACAAAGTGCTGGAATCGTGTTAGGAACTCAAGTCCCAATTATCCTAATGCGTAGATCTTCTCCTGCAATCGAACACTTAATCTCATGTGCTTTAGCTAAGTTATATATTAATAACAAAAAATAAAGGAGATATACAATGAGCAAGCAATTTGGAATGCCTTTTGAATCAGGCAACATAGCCTATATTGAAGCACCTAATCGTTTTATCAATCGTGAATATCTGATTGTAACTTATGAAACCGATCAAGATGTAATCAATGCCGCTTTGCCAGATGGATTAACTGCACCAAAACCTTTAGTCAAATATGAATTCATGAAAATGCCTGACTCTACTGGCTTTGGAGCATTTCAAGAATCAGGTCAAGCGATTCCAGTTGTTTTTGACCATGATGGAGTCAAAGAAAATGGCTTATATATTCATAGAATGTATTTAAGCAAAGATTGCTTTCCACCAACTGCTGGCGGCCGTGAAATCTGGGGTTTCCCCAAAAAAACCGGAACTCCTGAGTTGGTGATTGATGGCGACGGCTTAGTTGGAACTTTAGATTATGGCAAAGTGAGAATAGCCACAGCAACTATGGGCTACAAGCATACTGAACTTGATAACAATGAAATTCAAGCAGCTTTAGGTGGCCCAAATTATATTCTCAAAACTATTCCGCATGTTGATGGCACTCCAGCAATTTGCCAATTAGTACGTTATCGTATGATCGATATAACAGTAAAATGGGCTTATTCAGGCCCTTCATCGCTGGAATTACACCCACATGCTTTGGCACCGATAGCTGATCTTCCTGTTAAAAAAGTTGTATCAGCCATGCATTTTATTGCAGATCTAACTTTGCCGTATGGCGAAGTAGCCATAGATTATCTGAAATAAGGAGCAAGTATGAAACTAAAAGATAAAGTATGTTTAGTTACCGGCTCATCCAAGGGACTTGGCAAAGGAATTGCTGAAAAATTTGCCGAAGAAGGCGCTACTGTCATAATTACAGCCAGGCATTTAGATGTTGTTGAGCAAACTGCCAATGAAATCAAAAGCACTTATAATGTCCCCGTACTTGGCATGGCAATGGATGTTACTGATGAATCAAATGTTAATAAGTGCATTGATGAGATTGTAAAAAAATTCGGCACAATCGATGTGTTAGTAAATAACGCTGGCATTCAAATTATCTCACCATTTGAAGAGTTCAAAACAGAAGATTGGAAGAAAGTAATAGATATTCATATAAATGGCAGTTTTTTAGTCAGCAGAGCTTGCATGAACGTTATGAAAAAATCTAAAACAGGTGGAAGCATAATTTTTATGGGTTCAGTACATTCGGTAGAAGCATCACCAAAAAAAGCAGCTTATATAACCGCAAAACATGCCTTAATGGGCATGATGCGAGCTATCGCCAAAGAAGGCGCAGCTTATAACATTCGTGCTAATTTAGTCGCCCCAGGATTTGTTAAAACAGCATTGGTAGAAAAACAAATTCCGGAGCAAGCGAAAACTTTAGGTATTAGCGAAGAAGATGTAGTAAAGAAAGTAATGTTAGGCAATACCGTTGATGGTGAATTTTC
>SDBS01000329.1_pt1 | contig 44232 bp, 30 predicted proteins | sample 2277091 | NCBI WGS metagenome assembly SDBS01 (sample SAMN10404972, study PRJNA504765) | marine sediment metagenome | isolation source: marine sediment core GS10_PC15, 163 cmbsf | place: Arctic Ocean: Southern Knipovich Ridge | collected 2010 | reverse complement strand
GACGGAGTCTAAATCCGCTGCGCGGGGCCGCATTGGAACTGCTTTGAAGCGGTCAGTTGCCAGCGATCAGCTTTCAGATATTTGGAATTGTCTTAATATTGCATGAACTCAATGTTGCTGACCGCCTCTTCGCCTGGTTACTGTAGTTCTTAAGCAAATCTGACGGTACACTACACCTTTGAATGTTATCGATAATTACTGATAATACTCATATTCCGGTGTTATCGAGATAGTAATCATTCTATTTTTCCACATTTTTGTTGTCAATGGCCAATTTCAAGAATATCTTACCCGGTGTTCTCAGTAAAAACATATAATTACTTGTTAGCTATCACATTTGGAATAAAATTATGAATAGACTAACCATTATTGTCGACAAAAGTGTATTTCAAGGAACAGCTTTACGGGATCTATCTGAACTTGCGCTAAATCATTCGGTCATCCTGCCACATATTCTATTTGAAGAATGTTTGACTACAGAAGGAGAAGGATCTCGTGGCCCAAAATCGCTATTAGAAAAATTTGAAGCTCTCATCAAGGCAGGAGCATTTATCTCACTCTCAAAAGGAAGAGTGCTTGAGATCGAACACAACACACTTCAGCCTTTACCTTCGATAATTGACAAGACAACAACAGAACAGATCAAGGATACCAGTATACAAGACTTCCGAATTGACTTTCAGAAAAAAGCTCAAGTGTGTAAGAAGAGTTTTGAGCCCATGTTACTCATTGCTGAGAAACTGACTAAGGCTTTCTGGAAAACTCTGTCAAATAAGGAATATTCAGCAGACTGGCGTCAACTTGATGAAGATGATGAAGATAATGATCCATCAAGAAGATTCAGCAAGTGGCGTCAAGCGACTGACAGACAAATAAAAAGTTGGCTAGAGTCATTTCTACCCGATATCCACTCATATATAACAGAAGACTGGATTACTTGGCATATATTTCAACTTCTCGTTGTATACGGAATCGAATGGTCCTTTAAAAGGAATCAGAGTGGACAATCATATGAGAATTTCGACATTACAAATGATGTCTATGATCTTAACTACCTTTTTGTTTTACCTCAGTCTGACATTTTTATTAGTGGCGACGAAAAACTGCGTGTATTTGCACAGGCCATGTTTCCGCAAAAAGCTGTTTGTTCTGAACTGACAGATATAAAGAAATCGGAAAATTAAATAAAACCGGTACTTAATTTAGTTGAATGACATTTGCTAACATTACTGCTTCAAGATACGCCTCGTACCTCGGCGATCCTGAGCAGGTCGTTAGGATTTGAAAGATACTTATATCCAAATCAAAACATAGTTCGTGTATCTTGCATAACTTAAAAAGAGAGCCTGTCTTATGGAAGAACTATTGCTAAGAACTAATGATATCTATAATGGTCAGGACTGTTGTCATACGGATGGCCGTTATTGCTACTGCTATAACTGTTTGAAAGATGGTTTTTATGGCCCAGATCCAGACACATATAGTTGTCTTAAAAAATTGTGTTACTATACAATGAATTATGGGCCATCATATGCCACAGAAATATATAATTATTTAGAACAGTCCCAAATATTAGAAACAAATTTTGCCAATAGAACAGTAAACGTTATTTCCTTAGGCTGTGGATTTGGTTCTGACCGTGTAGCTTTGATCAAATATATTCAAAAGAATAGTTTGAATATAATTCTGAACTACGTCGGTATTGACATAGAAGAACATTGGAGTACTATTTCGGGTTGCACTCCCCCCCAATTTATAATTTATGATTTTCTGGAAAATAAACTGCCGTTAAATGACTATGATATTGTATTCTTGAATAAACTTTTCTCCACTCTTAAAAACAAACACTTGGATGATCAATTTCTGGCCATATTTTCAGGAACCATGCTCCCGACCTTACCCAAGGGAGGATTTGTAATTTTTAATGATGTAAATCATATAGATAAAGGCCGCGACCAGTTTAATAGAGCAATTGAGCCTTTAATGGATAGTGTTTTTAAATATTTCTATAATATCGATGGTGCTTATACTGGCAATTATATTGCAATTCCGCATACTCAAAATGTATTTACAATTCCAGATGGTTTGAGTGTTAGCCCAAAGCCAGAAGTGACAAAAGCAGTTTTCTTTCAATACCAAAAATGATTAAGAGCATATAATGATTATTAGCGCTAGTCGACGTAACGATCTGCCTGCATTCTTTAGTGAATGGTTTTTTAACAGAATAAAAGATGGATTTGTTCTTGTAAGAAACCCTATGAATTCAAAACAAATAAGCAAGATATCGTTTAAACCTGATGTGGTCGATTGCTTTGTTTTCTGGACCAAAAATCCAAAACAAATGATACCAAACCTGAGGATTCTTGATGAACTTGGCTATGCTTATTATTTCCAATTTACCCTGAATCCTTATAATAACAAGATTGAACCCTATGTACCTCCCAAGAAAGGTTTGATCGAGACATTTATAGCATTATCTGAAAAAATTGGAAAAAACCGTGTAATATGGAGATACGATCCAATCCTACTCAATGAAGAAATTACCGTTGATTATCACAGGAAATACTTTGAATATATGATCTCAAAACTTCATAAACATACTACAAAATGTGTCATTAGCTTTATAGATTTTTATAAAAAATGCGAAAGAAATCTTAAGCCAATAAGCCCGATTTTACTTAACGAAAAAGTAAAGTTTGAAATTGCAGAATCATTAAAAAATATATCTCTCAAGTACGATATTGCTATAGAAACTTGTGCAGAAGACATAGAATTGTCTTCTATCGGCATAAGTCATGGGAAATGTATTGATGATAGCTTAGTCGCAGAATTGTGCAAAGGAAAAATCAAAGTAGAAAAGGATATAAATCAACGAGAAGTCTGTGGTTGCGTTACCAGTATAGACATTGGAGCATACAACACTTGCGGACATGGCTGTTTATATTGTTATGCTAATTTTAACAAAGATATTGTTACTAAAAACATGAAAAGTCATAATCCCATGTCGCCATTATTGTTTGGTGAAGTGGGGCCAAACGATAAGATTAGCGAAAGAAAGGTGAAAACTATAATTGATAAGCAAATGTATTTGATATGACATGGAATTCATCAAGAAAGACAAACAAAAATCCTAACAAGGCTAATTCAGCCGACGCAAAAAGCCGCGCGGGTGATTAGCGACTTTAGCAGAAACAGGTGACTGTCCCTAAAAATAAAACAATAAAACTTAGGAGTTGGCATGCGAATCGGCGCGATTGTCTACGAGACACCAAACAAAAGAGTTAGCTTTGATCACGTGCATCATCTGTTCGCGATCGGTGGCAAAGACCTCGTACGCATGGCGTGGAGCAGCCTCGTCCCCAATGACGACAACGCGGTTAAGCATACATTCCTCGCCAATTGGTTCGAAGAGATCCTTTCTCTCAATGGCGGCTGTGGCCACACCTGTATCAAGAAACTGTGCAGCCTTGGCCTGCTCCATCAGTTCTCATATAGCTCGTGGGGTGGAGAGTATTATTACAATCCCACTTTCCGCTTATGACATGGCAGGTGTAGGTGGGGGGCCTTAGGGCCTTAGATGGTCAGAGCTTGATTAGTGATTAGTGGGCAGTAAGGTATTATATCTAAAATGCTAACAAGCCCCTCCAAAGAGACGGCCTTAGCAGGCCGCTCCTGAGGGGCCCCGTTAGAAGTTTCGTAATTGAACCCTCAAGAGATGAGACCCGTCTTTTGAGGGTTTCTTTCTTTGAAAATGTTTGTGTGGTATGGACGTCAGTGTAAGGCGTCAGTTTGAAGGTAAAATCTTCGGATTTCGCATCAATTCTGGAACCTTTGTTGGAATATATCATAGTCTTCATCGCGCTAATCGACAACCTTGAACAGCCCCACCTTCCTTTTTGTCGGCACTTTAGTTCACTTTAGCTCACTCCTCACTAACGAGCGTCCAGCAAGCCTGTCCCGGCGCGCCGGGATACAGTGCCGAGTCTCGGACATTTATTTAAAATCTACTTGAAATAAAACTCGAAATTTGGTATAATGCAACTAACTATGGATGGTTCATAGAAAATAGCAAAAATCGAAGTCGCAGCAAAGCGAAGTCGTAGCAAAGCGTAGATCCCGACACCTCGGGGATCCCGATTCATCGGGGATCCCGATCCATCGGGAATCATTAAGAAGGGTTTACCCTAATTGCCATCGTTACACAAAATGCCGGAAAAAGGTTTTTTTTGTCATATCAGTCCGAAATAGTGGCCAAATAGAGAGTGAGTTTCACTATCAATTATGCAAAACAAACCCAATTTCCGAAAAAGTCAAATGAATGTAAATCCATATATAACAACGGAATATGAAAATATAAGCGATTGGACACTTGGTGAAAACAAACCCAATCAAAGCCAATTAAAGCCAATTTCAATGCCTATCAAACCCAATTGCCGAAAGGGTATAAATTGATGCAAAGTGTGTATTTACAAAGGAATATGAAGAAAAATGCGGATAAGGGCTATGAAAAAACAAAGCCAATTCAAACCCAAACAAATCCAATTTCAAACGGGCCCCCTCCTTTGATTGAGGAAAAGTTAAAGTTTACGAATCAGAGTTCGCCTTCAACTGACAAATCTTCTCAAGACTATCAACAAATTGTTCCTGGGCCTTGTCCAGATAGGCGTTTACCTCATCGATATATCCGTCGGCTGAGGCCGACCATACACGGTTCAGATACCGTTCCCCGGCGGCAAAGCAGCTCATCACATCGGCATACGCGCCCAGGCCGTAAGTGTGGACAATGCTCTGGCGGGTCTGGACAAATATATTCAGGTCATCGACAAATAGTTCATCGATACGATAGCGAACATCGTAGGTGTTAATCGAGTGTTTTTCTATATTAAGCCGGGTCATATTTTCAACAATGCGGCCCAGACTGGTCTCAATAGACTGGATGTTTGAAGTCAGCTTGCCTTCCGCTCGGCTTACCTGCCGTTCTCCGAGGTGGACCAGCACAATACCCACTACACCGGCAAGCAGCGCAGCTACAAAATAGCACCATTGGACATTTTGTTCATCTACGACGGTTGCCAGCGAGCCGGCTAAGAAACCAACAGTTATTATTAGAAATCCAAGTTTTTTCATCATCAGTTCCTATTGGCCCATTGAGCCGGCGATAACAAAATACAAAGCAAAGCCTACTCCGACTAATGCTTCTCCCACGATAAGGCCTGCTGCGACAGGTATTCCTACTTCTTCGCTGAATTGCGGTCCCTTTTTCCAGTCCACGAAAATCCGCAGCAGCGTTCCGATGCTGTAGGTCAGGACGATGGCAAATGGCAGATAGAATCCCAGGCCGACGAGGATACCCAGCCCGCCTACGCCACTGGCGCTGAGCAGGGCGCCGAGACCGGCACCGGCGATGTACTTATGCAGGGGGACATCGCCGCCTAAAATACCCTGAATCGTGCTCGCTAAGGCCTGGCCCTGAGGTGCAGGCAGGCGGTCACTGCCCAGGCCGTATGCCTTGTGAAGAACGAATATCAGTGCCATTATCACGATAGGTCCCAGCCAGGTGGCTAAGAACTGGCCGATCTGTTGTTTTCGGGGCGAGGCGCCTACGAGATAGCCGGTCTTCAGATCCAACATAAGGTCGGTTGCCTGCGCCATTGCGACGCACGCAGCTGCTCCGACCATAATCGACGAGACAATCGATGCGGTATCGCCAAGCCCTTTGCTTATGACAATCAGGATAGTTACTGCGATAAGGGTCATTCCGCTAAGCGGCGACCAGTTTGTTCTGCCAATGCATTCAGATAAAATAACACCTGCGACCCATATCCAGGCGGTACCCAAAAGTGCCATCAGCCCTCCTCGAATAATGCCCATCTCCTTCACAGAAGTAATGGAAATGACGAAAAGTAAAAGCGTCGCACCTGCGATGCCGATGTAAAGCAAGTGAATAGGCATCTCGTCCTTCGACAGGGCAGTTTTCATTTTGGCTGCATTGTGCATGCTGCGAACAGCACTGACGATAAGCGGCAGCGCTAAGACGATGCCGGCCAAAGCGCCGCCGACGAGCATACCAATACCGACCGGCCTGAATAAGCTCAATCTCATATAATTGGGCATTGTCTGTTCAAGTGTTGCAAGTGTTTCTGGTGCCGGCAGCAGGTCATACGCTGCCAGAATCGGGGCTAAAATCCAGTAGCAGACGAAACCTCCGATGACAAAGTAAAAACCTCCTCTGCCCGATATGAAGCCTACTCCGACAGTCATTAGAGAGATGTACCAAACGCCGTTCATATATTCCGGCATTCCAATCAGTTTGCCCAGGTTCCAATACTCGAATCCGCTCAGTCCCTTGATTTGGCCCATATACTGGCTTAAGAAATATACGATGCCGCTTATCGCTATACCTGAGAGCAGCAGCAGGGCTTTGTGGACGCCGGCACCGGGTGATTTTAGGATTGTGGCGACAGCTACGCCGCCGGGATAGGTCAGCCGTTCGAAATCAATCATCTGTTTGCGGAGCGGGATAATAAAGGCGATGCCTAAAATTCCTCCGGCAATGCACGCAAAGACCATCAAGACGGCGTTAAAGTCGGTTTGGCCTAAGATAAACAAAGCCGGGATAGTGAACATCATACCGGCTGAGGCCCCATTGACCGAACTGGCGATGGTCTGGTTGATGTTGTTCTCGACGATGCTGCTTCGGCCCATTATGCCGCGCAGAATCCCAAAGCCCAGAATAGCAGCCAGCTCTGAGCCTTCAATGGAAAAGCCAAGTATCAAACTGGCGTAGCCGATGCTCAGGGCAATGAGTATCCCCAGACCGTAACCTACCAGCACTGCGGTAAGTGTAAGCTCAGGATAAGGTCCGGTACGGATGATTCTTTTTTCGCCGGCTTCTGTTTCTGCCATCAATAACAATCCTTTGTATTCGGTAAAATCTATTTGTGCGGCAGCATCGGTTCGGCCCGATTAAGAAACTGTATCGGAACACCCCAGGGGTCTCGCAGTATAATTAATTCATCGCCTGCCGGTGTAGTGTTTATATCCACAGCAATCGTCGCACCGGCGGCAATCAATTTGGTGGTAATTGCTTTGACGTCATCGACCATAAAGGCAATATGAAGAGACAGTGGATTCATCGATGGATAATCCGGTACTTCATCGGGCGGATTATTGTAAAGCTCTAACATCATGTTGCCGCCGGCATCGGAGATAAAACGCATATTAGCCGGAGGCGGACCTTCCCTGACGATTTTCATCCCTAAATTTTCACCATACCACTTGGCCATAGCCGCGGGGTCCTCGACATTAATTGCAACATGCTCAAGGCGAACCCGGTTCTTACCTCCGGATAAGGCAAAATCGCCATCCTTTGTTTTCGCCGACTCAGTGCCACAGCCGGCGAACGTTAATGCGGCGAACACAAGAATCACCATTGGCAACCTGTTTGTTCCTGGTATGCATGTCATACTACAACTCCTTTCTGCTCCAGATCTTTGGATCGAGTTAGCTGTTTAGTTCTCAACAACCTGATTTTAAAGCTTAGCTCAAATGATAGCAAGGATTTAAATTTTCTCGTTGACTTACTATGTGCTATAATGGTAATATTAAAGCTGGTTTCTCCGCAGTCCCGAAAGGGACGCCTTGCGGCGGATGCCTAACGGCAGAAAATACAGACTTTTGTGATTAGGTGTAAATCTGCAGAATTGAGGTGGGCACACATGAAAAATATATTGTTTGTTCTATTATCAATCGCTATTTTAGCGACTACTCACAGAACTGCTTGGCCAGTCCCGATTTTGTCGGGACAACCTATCCACGCTGGAACGCGAATCATTCACAGCGGCAGCTTGATTGTGGAAGTTGGTGACCCCGATTCGCCGGATTGTCGCTGGAACCGGGGGCTCCGTTTTTCACCCGTCGCCAATGTGATACGAGTGCAGCTCAATGACCGTGATTTCTGTTATGCACCGATTAGCGGGGGTGCTCTTAATTATCTGGGTGGGCTGCCCATGGAGTTTGATATTGGGCAGGAGTCATACCAGCCCGATCCTCCCGGATATAACGAGGGCCCTAACGGCTCTGCATTTATTAAAATCGGCGTGGGCATTCTCAAGCGCAATTCCTCGCCATACAATTTCAGCTCCAGCTACCCGGTGGTGGAGCTGGCCCAGACCACAACCACCTGGGAATCGGATCGGGTCCGTTTTGTCCAGACCTTATCCGGAACGGCCAACGGCTATTCCTACCAGCTTGAGGAGGACGTGATTGTCAAAAACGACAGAATCCTCATGCACTATGTTTTAACGAATACCGGCACAAAGACATTCACTACCGAGCAATACCTTCATAATTTCCTGACCTTTAATCAACGAAATGTGGGACCCAATTATAGAGTGTACTTTCCATACCACATGGCGACATCACCCCAGGTACGGGAATGGGAACCACCAGTGCTAAAGCAGGTGGGGAGATCCGGATTCAAGTTTGTAGACAGTAATCCACCAATGGTGGGCCTGGAGAATATGGTCCTTTATACGAAAACCATCTCCAGTGTTCCCAAGACCTGGGTTCACAAACCGGATGATTACTTCGGTCCTGATACGATTGCTATAGAGCAGAGTGACATCGGCCAACGGGTCATTATTGATTCATCACTCAGGTCGGCCTATGTCGGCATTTGGACCACCTCTTACCAGGTGTCGCCCGAACAGTTCATCATCATCACCCTGGCACCCGGAGAACACGCTACGTTTACGCGTACTTATAAATTCTCAACAGATGGATCGATGCGACAAGACTGTACAGGCGACCAAATCATCAATGGAAATGATTTGTTGGCGCTGTCCTCGGCATGGCTCAGTGCGCGGGGCCAGGCGCATTGGAATCCCTCTTGTGATGTGTCAGACCCTGGGGACGATTGGATAAACAACAAAGACCTGGCCGTCTTGTCTGGGGTATGGGGTCAAGATGCCAGCGATCCCGCACCGGCAGCGTACTGGCCGCTGGACGAGACTACGGGTATGATCGCTGCGGATAGTATTGGCTCTTACGATGGCTCCCTGTTGGGCTTCTCCGCGGATGATTCTCATTGGGTAACCGGCCATTTAGGCGGCGGCTTAGAGTTAGACGGCACGGACGATTATGTGGAAGTAGAAGGCTGGCCCGGTATTTGTGGTAAAAAACCTCGCGCAGTCTTTGCCTGGATCAAAACGCAGGAAATTCCAATCGGCAGGCTTCCTGTCGTCACCTGGGGGCAGAAGAATCCGGGGGCATACTGGCTGCTGGAGGTCGATGAGGACCAAAGACTCAGGTTATCTTGTGGGTCAGGATTTATTTCTGCGAACGAACAGCAGGTAGGGGACGGTAATTGGCATCATGTAGCCGTTGTACTGGATCCGGTTGATCCTGAACGTCCCCTCATGAGCGATGTCTTACTCTATGTGGACGGCAAACGCAGAACGATTTACAAGATGGAAGAGGCCGAGATAAACACCGGCTGTATCGGAAATGTACGCATTGGCGGGGCACACGGCCCTGACGACAATACTTTTGCAGGTACCATAGATGAAGTGGCGATATTTGACGTGGTGGTGGGCCCCACCGCCGTCCGACAAGCCCATATACAATAAGGAGTGGACCAGTTACCACCTAATATTTTTATTAGGGACCGGAAAAAGATATATCATCTCCCTTACTGTTCACCGCCTGATTCTTGTTGGCTTTGTAGTTCGGAGGAGGTATAATCATATAGTTGCCTTGCCGGTTATTTAGCAGGCAGAATGAGATCATGAACACCCAATGGCGAGTTGCCGTTAAAAAGGTGTATTTTGCCATAGGTGAAGGAGGCGAGACATGGTTCAGCGAAACGGTTTCACGCTCATCGAGCTGTTGGTCGTTATAGCGATCATTGCCCTACTCATGGCGCTATTGATTCCGGCCCTTCACCGGGCCAAAGAGCAGGGACAACGTGCCGTGTGCCTGAGCAATGTCAAGCAGCTTACCCTTGCGTGGATAATGTACGCCTATGAGAACGAGGATAAGATCGTTAACGCGAGCACCTTCTTCTCACGACCGGGCGAGCCGGCCTGGATCGGCGCCCTTTGGCAGGTTACAGGGACCGATGAAGAGCTGCGCGAACACCTCAAAGACGGAATCCTTTACGAATACTGTAATGATGTCGATATTTTCAAATGTCCCACGGGGATTCGTGGAGAAGTGCTGACATACGCGATCGTTGATGCGATGAATGGCGCGACGAGCATACCGGGAACCAATGACTTGATGATCAAGCGGTTAAGTCAGATCCGCAGGCCGGGCGAGCGGTTCGTATTTGTTGACGAAGGCAAGATATCGCCCGATAGCTGGACCGTGTTCTACGACCAGGAAAGCTGGTGGGACCGGCCGATGGTTCGGCACGGGGACGGGACGAATTTTTCATTCGCCGACGGACATAGCGACTACTGGAAATGGAAAGACCCACGCACAGTGAAGCTCGCTGAAATGACAATCTCTCAGAATGCGCAGCCGGGGAACCAGGATTTGCACGCGGTCCAGAAAGCGGCCTGGGGGAAGCTCGGCTACGAACCCAGCAATTAAGTTGATTACTCGTATGATCACCACAAATAAATTAGACCACGAGGTGCATCAAAATGATTTTAAAGCGTTGCTTTTGAGGAAGCCTTTCACATAAGAAAGAAAGGATGGCTGATGCACAAAGGAAGCGGTTTTACGTTAATAGAGCTACTCGTAGTCATTGCCATTATCGCGTTGCTGCTGGCTATTTTGATGCCCGCCCTGCGCAAGGCCAAGGGGCAGGCCCGGATGGCGGCCTGTTCCGCTCAGTTACGGCAGTTTGGACTGGCCTGGAATCAGTATGGCGACGACAACGACGGCTTTAATATTGAATATGCGCCTTCCTCACAATGGGCCAGTGGCGGATTCTGGTTCTATCAATTGGGCCCGTATTTCAGTGCCAAGGAATTCGCCAAGGCCCAGGGCGACACCCGTAGCGGTGTTCTGAAGATTCTGAGGTGTCCGGCGGCCCGAGTGTGGAGAAACAGATATAGTGACAGTTCTCCACTGTACGGGGCCCACGACCTGGCCTGGAGATGGCGCTCACAGGTCGGCGCCCAGGGACGAGAAGAGGTACATGAAGGAAGCTATACGCTGAATGGCTGGATGCAGAACCTTAGCGCGCAACGCAAGTCGTCTTACGCCGCCGAACGGGTCAGGAACTATTACTTCAAGTATGATGACGCCCGTGGTGAGAGTCCCTTGATATCCGACGGTGGATGGGTTGACGCGTGGCCGGACAATCCGCATGTAGCCGAAACACACAAGTTCCTCGACTTAAAGGGTTCGGGAATCCCCGGCGGTACCTATCGGATGAGCCCCAACCAGCTCACTCGTATTCTCCTTGAGCGCCATGGAAGAGGAATCAATATCCTGTTCAAGGCCACACACGTCCAGCGGATTTCGCTGGAGAAAGTGTGTCAGTACAAGTGGCACCGGTACTTCACGCCGGTTGCTGAACTGGAGCTGCCGTAGCTCGGGGCACCGCTAAGCAAGGCGAAGGACTGGGCGATTGGGTCTCTTATGTAAGATGTTAGGTTCGCTGCTTGTGACAAAAGGTAATCACTGTCTTATCCGGAGATGCCCGGTTTGTGACAAGAGATTGATTCCCGGCGCGCCGGGACTCTTGCAGAGAGTGTGGGTCGAGGGTATAATAAGATTCTGTAGTTGTCCATAAGGACTCCATAGGAGAATCGTTGTATCCCGATACAATCGGGATGGAAAAAAACTTTAGTGAAAGGTCAGTTCTCATGAAAAAGAGGAACCAACTCCCCAGAGTGTTAATCTGTCTCTTGGCAACATCATGTATTTTCTCTGTGGTAGAAGCTAAGCAAACGACCACTAAGCAGCAGGCCGAGCGGATCTTTGACACGAGTGGTGTGAAAGGGGGTCTCGTTGTCCACATTGGTTGTGGCGATGGCAGACTCACGGCCGCACTGCGCCCCAACGATAGCTATATAGTTCACGGCCTGGACAAAAGCGCCAAGAACGTTGCCAAAGCACGAAAGTATATTCAGTCGGTTGGGCTGTACGGTAACATATCTGTCGACCAATGGAAGGGTAAACGTCTCCCGTATATTGACAACCTCATAAATCTTGTTGTGTTGCAGCCCCGGCACGCCGGGGAGGTTCCGAGATCAGAGCTCCTGCGTGTTCTCGCACCCAACGGCGTGGCCTGCATCAGGCGCGGTGACAACTGGACCAAGATTGTCAAACCCCGTCCCAAAGAGATGGACGAGTGGACCCACTACCTGCACGGCCCAGACGGAAACCCGGTGGCAAGCGACTCCATGGTCGGTCCCCCTGCGCGGCTCCAGTGGATCGGCAGTCCCCGCTGGGCTCGTCACCACGACCACATGGCCAGTATGACGTCTCTCGTTTCTGCTCAGGGACGACTGTTCTACATCTTCGACGAAGGCCCCACCGCCTCTATTCAGCTTCCGGACCGTTGGCGGCTCATTGCCCGCGATGCCTTCAACGGCACCCTTCTCTGGAAACGCAACATCGACCAGTGGAACACCCATCAATACCCCCTGAAGAGCGGTCCGGCGCACTTGCTGCGCCGCCTTGTCGCTGTAGGTAATCGCGTGTACGTTACACTCGGTATCGATGCACCTGCGATGGCCCTGGATGCTGTCACCGGCAAAACAGTGCAGACCTATGGAGGCAGTGAACACACGAGGGAGATCGTGGTTTCTGATGGTCTCGTGTACCTCGTCGTGGACAAGTCGCAATCCCGATTGCCTGACTGGCGTCGCAAGGCCACGTACGTGTGGGAGAATACCCAGCGTGCCAATCCTAACTGGGGCTGGCACGGAGATTCACGCAAGATCCTGGCCTATGAAACCGAATCCGGTCGCCTCCTGTGGCAGGTGGAGTTCCCAGTCGCCCCCTGCTCACTGGCAGTTGATGCAATGCGCGTGGTCTTCCATGATGGAGAAAGGATCGTCTGTCTCGACAGCAGTAAGGGCACCACCCTATGGCAGAGCGAACCATCGCCGAGCAAAATACCGGTGCATACCAATACAGGTCCGCGAGTGCTGATTTATGAAAGCGTCGTGCTATTCGCCGGCAACGACGGTAAGATGTCAGGGTGGTCTGTCCGAGACGGGAAAAAGCTTTGGGAACAAAGGCACAAGCCGAGCGGCCACATGTCTCTCAAGGACCTCTTAGTGGTGGACGGCTTAGTCTGGACCGGGGCGATAGCAAACAGCCGTGACGACGGCATCTTCACCGGCTACGATGTGTTCACGGGCGAGAAGAAAAGGGAGTTCCCACCCGACGTGAAAGTGCACTGGTTCCATCATCGCTGTTATCCCTCTAAAGCCACGAGCAAGTACCTGCTTACCGCGCGTAACGGTACTGAGTTCATCGATTTGAAAACCGAGCACTGGAAACCGCATCACTGGGTACGGGGCGGTTGTATTTATGGCGTGATGCCGTGTAATGGAATGACCTATGCGCCCATGGACTCCTGCGGCTGCCAGTTAGAAGCCAAGCTCACTGGCTTTAAAGCCCTCGCCTCCGGACCCATCCCAATAATGTCCAAAGCCAGCCTTTCTGCTGAGGCCCGTCTGGAACAGGGGCCTGCCTATGGCCAGGTCCATGTCCGATCGGCCGGCCCTGACGACTGGCCCACGTATCGGCACGACGAAGGCCGCAGCGGTACATCATCGACCACTGTTTCGGCTGTCCTCAAACAGACCTGGCAAGTTGAGCTGGATGGCCGCCTCAGTGCTCCTGTCATTGCCGCTGGTAAGCTCTTTGTTGCCTCCATTGACTCCCATACGTTGTATGCGCTGGACGCAGACTCGGGCCGTCTCCTGTGGAACTACACAACCGGCGGACGAATCGACTCACCACCTACCTATTATAAAGGGCATGTGCTCTTCGGGTCAGTCGACGGATACGTCTATGCTCTTCGTGCAGAAGATGGGGCCCTCGCCTGGCGCTTCCGAGGTGCTCCCATTGACGACCGCATGATGGCCTGGGAACAGCTTGAGTCCGCCTGGCCCGTCCACGGCAGCGTATTAGTCCACAATGGTGTGCTCTACTGCACGGCTGGGCGAAATATGTATATCGACGGTGGAATCCGTTTCATTCGTCTTGATCCCGCCACAGGCAAACTCCTGGGCGAGACGGTCATGAATGACAAAGACCCTGAGACCGGGGAAGATATGCACTTAGCTTACCTGAAGAAGACTCAGGGCAACAATATGCCTGTGGCCCATTCCGATATCTTATCGTGTGACGGACGGCACATCTGGATGCGTTCACAAAAGATTACATTCGAAGGTAAGCGGCTTGAGATCGGGCTCAAGAATGTGACGGAACAGGACCCTGAAGACTTCCATATTTTCTGCCAGAACGGCTTCCTGGACGATTCCTACTTCTCCCGCTCTTACTGGACGTTTGGACGCCGCGTTACCGGCGGGTATGGTGGGTGGTTCAAGGCCGGACGCCTCGTACCTTCCGGTCGTATTCTCTGCTTCGATGAGGGACGCGTTTATGGCTATGGACGCAAGCCGGAATATATGGTCAACTCATCTGTGTTGGAAAGCCAGATTTTTGCCGCCGACAAAGTGGTGACGCGACAGGCTATCGAACGGCTGGGCAAGAAGGAACGAGCTATCAACAAACGCTCAAAACAGAGGAGCGCCAGCTCCTCCGATTGGCGGTTACGCTACTTTTTCACAGCCGAAGACCTGACTGCCGCCCGCTTCGAGTGGACTTTGGACCAGCCGGCTGTCATTGCACGTGCGATGGCTGTAGCTGGTGATACCTTGTTTATTGCGGGTCCGCCGGACTTCATCGACGAACGACGTGCTTTTTATTGGCCCGATGATCCTGAAGTTCAAGCCAAGCTCAGGCGCCAAGCTGAAGCCCTGACGGGCCGATATGGCGGCCAGCTCTGGGTTATGGCTAAGGCCGACGGGAAATTGCTCGCTCGCTATGCGCTTGATACGATTCCTGTGTTTGACGGCTTGGCCGTTGCCCAAGGACGCCTCTACCTGACGACCACCAATGGACGTGTGCTCTGTCTCGGTAAGACCGGCACCCGTGCGCTGGCGTCGGTTGGGGATCAGCCCGCTAGAGTTGCCTGGGATCAACCCGAGGATCCCAGCTACCTCCTGCCTGCACAGTAAAAGATTCCTGCAAAATAGGATTTAGTGATGAAGTCAGATGGTTATGATTGATGGGATGTTGATCATTATCTTAATGAAGAAAGAGAGATGTCAGTATGAAACAGAGGAGAACACGTTTTTTATTGATTATTCTGTTGGTGATCATAAATGCTCTGTTAGCGATCCTGTCTTGGCAATGAGCAGTCAGAAAAAGATAACACACGAACCCAAAATTGAAACCACTGAATAAGAGGAGAAATACCAAGTGAGTGCACCTAAGGTACACAAGCGACCAAATATACTTTTTATTCATGTAGACCAGATGCATTTTCGGGCAATCTCCGCCTATGGAAATTCTTATGTAAATACACCAGCACTGGATCGTATGGTTAGTGACGGCACCTCCTTTATGCAGATGTACAGCACCATGCCTCAGTGTTGTCCTGCACGAGCGAGCTGGTATACGGGGCGTATGTCCACGGAAACGGGTGTGCCGGTCAATGCCTGCCCACTCAAACCGGAGTTGCCGGATTTGGGTCAGTGGTTGGGTAAACATGGCGATTATAACTGCACCTATGCGGGTAAATGGCATGTGCCAAATCGGAATGTTAGCAAGAGCTTTCAGCAAATATATAGCTCGGGCATGGGCGAACATGCGGATGGTTCAATCGCCCGTGCTGCAATCGGTTATCTGCAAAACTATTCCAGCGACAAACCATTCTTCCTTAATGTAGGGTTTATGAATCCCCACGATTGTTGCTATACTGCTGGTGCCAATGGCGGATGCGGTAAGTTCCGTTTTGCAAAAGAGATAAAGGGTAAGCTTCCGCCGTTGCCGGAGAATTTCACTAACAATCCGAAGGTAGCATCACGCACTCCGGGATGGAAAGATTTGGACTGGCAGTATTATATCTACAGTTATTATCGCCTGACAGAAATGGTGGATGCAGAAATTGGCCGACTCTATGAGACTGTAGCCAATTCTCGATTTGCAGACAAGACACTCATCATCTTTACATCAGATCATGGTGACGGTCTTGGCTTTCACGGCCGTGTGTCCAAGGGGTACATGGAAGAAGAGGCTTGGCATGTGCCTGCCATCGTGATCTTTCCGGGGCATATTGCTAAAGGCAAACGTGACACCCAACACCTGATTTCCGGCGTGGATATCCCGGCAACTATTTGTGACTACGCAGAGGTTCCAATGCTACCTAAAATGACGATTGGCAAGAGTCTGCGTCCTATCCTGGAGGGCGAGTTTCCAAAGTGGCGTGACTATGTAATTGGAGAATCCATGCTGGGTAGGGGACAGGTGGGGATCCGCGACAGACAATTCAAGACGATCTTATACCGAGATAATGTAGCCAAGGTCTTTGACTTGAAGAATGACCCCCTGGAAAAACAAAACCTGGCTGACACACAAGAAGGTAAAGCTATCAGGGGACGACATTTGGGTTACATGAGGGAGTATATCTCGACCATCGAGCTGGCCCCTGTACCTACCTGGAGCCAGGTCAGTGCCAAGTATAAGAACATCTTTAAAAACTATAATAGCTGGTATCAGCAGATTCTAAAGGAGACCTGATGATGCATCGCAGAGATTTCTTGCGTTTGACGGCACATACATCGTCCCTTGTCCTTGCGGGTCAATTGCCTTTGCTCGCAGCAGATCGTCAAGCAAGACGCAAGCTCAGGCAAACAAAACGCCCGCTTCGCCAGAGGTCTTCATCGCCGCGTAATATCTTTACAGAACCTCCGGCCATTGAACCTGTAACAGGATACCTTGTCAGATTCCAACCTGTTGCTTCGGGTTCTATGCGGGCGAGTTTCACTGCAGAGTACGAGCTTGTCAGGTGGGGAGCTATTAATAATCAAACAGGCAGACCTCGCAATGGCACGGCTGGATCTCTTAGAATAGTGCGAAAATTACGCGGTCAGAAGGCAGTTTATGAGTCAGTTGAACTTCGGACAGGACAAACTAACAATCGAGTGACTGCCACATTGAATTGCCGGGGCGAGCTGGACGCTGTTGTGAAATGGAGAGTAATATCTGATGTGATAAAGATTCGTGATACACAAGCACAACCAAGATTGCATTTTGAGGAACAGGGTTTTGTACGCAACGGCACTATTATTAGACAAAATAAACTGGGTACTGTAGAGTCTCCGAGTTCGCGCGCATTGGTCCCTCAAGAGGCTTTGTTGGCCTTGTTGGTCAGCGGTATTGTCAAATCCAAGGATTTGCTTTTTGATATGCTGCAAAATGGTTTGGTTATTAAGCCGAACCAAACCTTACACTATAGCGGCCAAATCCAAATACCGCTCGCAGGTGAGACTGCCACCGTAGATTGCTACGCCCAAACCGGATACGGCATTCTCCCAACTCATTTCTTGGTAGACCAGCAGGGACGTGTACAGTTGATCACCCAGGAGAATACGAACTGGGCGTTGAAGGAGCTGTTCTGAGAGGATAATGTATCGCAACAGTTGGGCTTTACAATATTAGGGCCTGCTGGAGCCAACAAGAAATTAGTTCTGTAAATAACGAAAGGATAGCCATGAAAGGGATAAATCGAAGAGAATTCTTGAGTGGATCAATTGCAGTCGGAGCCGGTCTTGGCAGCTTAGTATTAGCAAAAGATACGGAAGTTAATGCTGCACATGGAACGGCGAAAAGGGGGCCCGCCTTGCGGGAAACCAAAGATGATATTTCTATCGCTCAATGGGCCCTGGTTGGTGAAGTACGAGAGGGCAAGTGGAAGACTCTGGATTTTCCAAGAGTTGCCAGGGAGGATTTTGACATCAATGGAATTGAGTTCGTCAGCACTTTGTTTGAGCTGCCGACCTACTCCTATGTGCGGGAGCTGCGACGCAATGCCGCGAAGTACGACGTTACGATGGTCCTCATAATGGTGGACAACGAAGGAGAGACATGCGACCCGAGCAAGGCCGAGCGAATCCAGACCGCTATAAACCATCGTAAGTGGGTGGATATAGCGAAGTACCTTGGCTGCCATTCCATCCGGACCAATTGCCGGGGCCCGAAGGACGCCCCCAAGGATCAGGCGCTTGAGTGGGCGGGGGACTGCTATAACCGCCTGCTGGATTATGCTGCACCTGCCGGCATACGTGTGCTGATTGAGAACCACGGTGGGCTGTCGAACGATGCCGATTGGATGGTCTCACTATTCAAGAAGGTTGATAATCCGTATTTCGGCTCATACCCCGACTGGAGAAGTCCCGGCAGAGGATTCGACAACTATGAATATCTGAGGAAGATGCTCCCGTACGCCGGCGGGTTGTCATACAGAAACCAGCCGACAGAGGAGCAGACAGCTAAAATGATAAAGCTTTGCCGGGATTCCGGCTACAGAGGCTGGTATGGTATTGAGTCAAGTGGTCGGGAAGAGATCAGACGCGGTAAAGAGCTGCTTGAGAAGTACCTCTTGGGAAAAGGATGAAATCCTGAATCCCTTACCGACTCGAAATGACTGATAATTTGCCAAGGATTGTCTCTCACAGGAAGGCTATTTACGATGTCCTTTGAAGTAGCAGGATTAAAGTTTCGCAATCCGTTCGTGGTCGCTTCCGGCCCCGCGACGAAGCATGTCACGCAACTCGTCGAGGCCGAACGGTGCGGCTGGGGCGGTGCCAGCCTAAAACTCGCCATCGAACCTGCGCCGTACATCAATCTGGATCCCAGGTACAGGTGGTGGAAGCAGAAGCAATACCTGGCCTTCTCCGCCGAGAAGCGGCTGAACCTTGAGGAAGCCCTCAGACTCACAGAGCAGGGCAGGAAGCAGACCAAAGAGCTCATTATCCTGGCCAATATCGCCTATACGGGTGAAAATGGGATGGACGGCTGGGTGGATATGGCGAGGAGATTTGTCGAGGCGGGTGCGCACGGCCTGGAACTGAACATGTGCTGCCCAAATATGTCTTTCAATTTGAAGGTCTCGGGTGAGCAATCCCGATTCATCGGGAAATCCGGTGCCAGTCTCGGACAGAACGCGGAGATTGTCGGCATGGCAACCAGGATCATTTCGGACGCCGTTGACGTGCCGGTCTTCGTGAAGCTTACTCCTGAGGGCGGCAGGATCGCCGAGGTCGCCCAAGCCTGTTTCGAGAACGGGGCCAGTGTGGTCGGCACTACAGCCAATCGTCTGGCGATTCCCGAGTTCGATATTCACGATCCCAGCCGTGGCCCATTCCGGTTTCAGGTCGAGCCGTCGATGGCATGTTTCTCGGGCGGGTGGGTAAAGCCGCTGGCGCTTCGTGACGTCTTCGAAATCCGCAAGAAGGTCGGCTCGGTACCCTGCATCCTCGGCACCGGCGGCGTGCGCAACTATGTCGATGCTGTTCAGATGATGATGTGCGGCGCCGACATGATCGGCATCTGCACCGAAGTGATGCTCCACGGATTCGGTTTTCTCTCCGGCCTGCTCAAAAACATCGAGAAGTTCATGGCACAGCACGGCTACCACTCGTACAGGGATTTTAGGGATATGGTTGTCGAAGCCATAGCTCCGGCGGACAAACTCACACTCAAGCAAGCGTATGCGCAGGTTGAGCCGGAGTTGTGCGATGGCTGCGGCCGATGCGAGCGAATCGGCCATTGCTATGCTATAATTCTGGAAGACCAAAAGGCCATTGTGGATCCGCGCCAGTGCACCGGCTGCTCCACATGCCAGGACGTGTGTCATACCGGCGCAATCTCCTTCGTTGAGAGAGGATGAGAAAGCTACTCTGTACGAATGTGTGCGCTGCGAACCTGCACGCCCGGGGGAAACGTGATGGTGTGCCGTTTAGAGAGAGAGAGCCGTTCCGTTTTGCCGTCGAGGGAAAGAGAGACCTTCGTGCCGAGCTTCTTCAGGTAGCGGTCAGAGAGTTCTAACGTCCACCTGGAGGGATTCTTTGCAAAATGGCGGCAGTAGTGAGGGTCGTAATTGAGCCGCATGTAAAGCCCGTTGGCCGGAACGATTTCGATTCGACTGTGGATGTAGGCGCAGTACTCGTTAAAGCCCATCCACCGCTTGTCTTTGTGGGCCTCGATCCAATCCCTGGCTCTCAGGTCGATGCGCCGTTCTCCGACTACCTTCGCCGCAAGTAAATCCGCCGTCGCTACCTGCCGGGTGTTCTGTATTGAACTGGTGATCTCCGGGTCTGTCCGTTCGACCAGATCTAAATCGTGACAAGTGGATTGTTCCGGGTACATCTGGCGGATACTGAACTGGATGGTGTAATCGGTGCCGACATAGTGCCATCGACCGACGCCGTAGCCGGCGATCGCCGCCAGTCGCCCGTTATCGTGCTCGAGGCTCGTGCCGGGACGGATAGTTACTGCCAGCGGAGTCACGCCGAACTGTTTCTCGATCGCATTGAGCCCGACCTTGTAGAGGAAAAGCATGTCGTTAGATGGCACGGGAACGTCGCGGCGGTCGTCATAAGTTTCCTGGTACCAGTCCGAGTGTGCCCTCTCTCCAGCGATAGGCGCATCCCACCACGGTCCGGGCGGCGAATCCAGGTCCCAGGTCATGTGTGTCCACACCCGATGAGCTTGAATTTCGAATACGCCGCGCCGGAGACCTTCATCAAGTCCTTCCTTGGTGGAACCGTAGTCCTGCACGTTGCCAAAGGGATCAGTGAACTTATCAATGGTCCAGGGATTTTCGACCATGCTCGTCACCGGATTGGCATAGCCGGGCGTGACGTTCTGGACCATCATGAAACCGTATTCCTCCAGCGGCTCAACCAGGTACTTAATGATGTCCTCTTTGCACGGCGTGGGATAGTGCCACCTTAAGCTATAGGCATGTTCCGAGGCCCCCATGTCGTCCATGATGAAGATGAAAGCGTTCTCGAAGTTATCGTTGAACAGACCATAGCCGATGCTGTAAACCATCGCTTTTCTGAAAATCCGCCTCATCACTGGAAACTTGTCAAACCAGTTGCGTCCGCCGCCAATCCAAACGGCCTTCGTTTCGTCGCTGATGTCCCGTACCACTAATTGTGGGTATCCTCCTATTGTGCCGAGCACGACTGTAGCAGGCCGCACCTTGCAGCGGACAATACGCAACTCAGACTGAGTTTCAGCGTGCAAAACCGTTCCTACCGCACCAGTAGTGATGAAGTGCTCTGCGGATATTGTTAACGCGGCGGTTGCGCTTTTGGGCGGTCGGTCTGAAATACCCTGATAGTCCACGCCCAGGAGGTCGGACAGTTCGGGAGCTGCGACATGGTCAAACAGGGCTATCAGGCTCATCCCGTATTCTTCCACAGCGCGGCGCACGGTTTCATAGTTGGCGGAGAATCCTTTCAGTTGATCCGGATCGGCCATCCATATCAGGCAACTGTAATTCGGCTCCGCGATTCCGTTAAGGAACCGGTTGATCTGAAGCCGCTGCTGGTCAAGACGCAGGATGTCGAAAGGAACACCCCAGATCTTGAGCATGGTGATCACGTCACGGAAGTCTTTGTCCGTCTCGCGCGTTCGGTCGCCGGACTTTGTTTGGTCATCGATGTTGTAACTACCCGGGTCGTCCCACTGGTTACCGATGACCACCAGCACCCGGTAAGGTCTCGGGGTGGTCCGGCCGGGCTTGCCGGTGATTGCACCGCTCGTGGCTGTTGCCAGCAGCAACACGAGAGAAATCAGTGTCATTAGTTCGTTTCGCATAATTGTCGTCCACGAAAAAACTCCATCCTACTTGTCATATAAATGAGGTCCGGTTTCAGCGCGGCGGCCGCGGTCCGTAGTGCGGTGGTTCCTGGCCGAATTCGTAGCAGCCCAGATCCGGCGCTGTACCGGCGAAGTCGTCGGTGATTTGCGGAAGGGTGATGCCGGCGTCAATGACCTTGGCGTTCTTATGCAACCGCAGGTCGTAGTCACCGGGATCACAGGTCTTGCCTTTCTCTGGTGGTGCAGCGCTCACGAAGACGTCGTAGTCAGCCAGGATGCCGTGTTCCTCAAGACCGGTGGCTTCGTAGAATTCCTCGATGGAATTGTAACGCGCGGTGCTGCCCCGGTGGTCTTTCCATTTGAACAGCAGTTCTGGCTGGTTGCGGCGATAGGCGTTGTAGTCCATCGTGCTGTAGGCCGTAGGTGAGCCAGACTCCATCGCGTATTGCGTTCCGCCCATGAAAAGGTTGTTCCGGAAGTGCCCGTTTTGCCAGATCGCCGGCGGACGGAAGCCTTGCCCTGCGCAACATGAGGTATTGTTGTAGGCCTCGATGCCGGCTGGATAGTTGTTCAGCTTGTAGCTGAGGCTGGTGATCCCATAGATTTCGTTGCGGATCAGGTAAACCGGCCCGCCATAGAACGGTTGAGTTGACATGCCCGTGTGCGCATTGTAGCAGCGGTTGCGATAGAACCGCACGTTGTGGCAGCCGTAATCCGCCTCGAAAGTGTCATCCTGCGCCCATGAGAGGTCGTTGTTGTAGAAGTCAATGTTCACGCAGTGCTTAGTCAGGTTATCCACGGGCGGGCCGAAGTTGTAGATCGCGGCTGAATCGCTGAATCCTGTGATAAAGTTGTAGCAAATCACGTGGCCCCGGCCGTAAACGTTGACGCCGGTATGGCCGGGACTCATGTAGGTCTCCGGTGGCCGGGGATACCATGTCGTGTTAATGCCGACGATTTCATTGTCGGCAATGTACCAGTTCCTGGAATTCTCACAACCGGTGTTGATGCCGTATACCACGTTGCGAATCCTGCATCGGCGGATGACGAGGCCCACAGAACCGCCAGGTTTTGCTGCGTAAACGGCCATCTGGGCATTGCGGAAGGTGAGTCTCTCGAAATGCAGGTGATGCGTTCCGTTGAGCGTGACGATTCGCGATTTGCTGCTGACGCCATCACCTTCGAGTATCGCCTCGCCGTCGGCTGGGCCGCGGAAGACGATTGGCTTTTCGGCTGTGCCGGACTTTTCCAGATAGAACGGTCCCTTGTAGAGGCCGGGGCTAAGTAGAATTATGTCGCCGGGCAGTGCTTCTTCGAAGGCTGCTATAAGCCCCTTCTCGGGGGTGGTCTCTATCGTGCGTCCACCCTCGAACGCCTTCGGTTCGGCCCGCGTTGTCGCGATAATAATCTTCGGCTCTGCCGGCGCGCCGCCATCCGGGTCGGACATGGTGAACCGGACTTCATAATTAGTGGCCGGTTCCAGGAACAGTACGCTTCCGGCAAACAGGTTGCCCGTGCGATACGGCCCGTACACCTGGTTAACCACCTCATTATGAACTCGCAGCATTGGCAAGCCGTTCTTCCACTCTGTTTGTCCCTTCTTCCGGAACTCGACGGTGACCGACGCATTTCGATTGCTGTCACCTCCGATGTACCATCGGAAGCCCAGGTTTTCGATTGTAGGAGGATCAACGATGAACCGCTTTGGAATAATCTGGTTTATCTGACGGCCTACTGGAAAGCCGACAAGTGGTTTCGGCTCCCTTCGCGCTTGAACAGGCATAACCATCGTGATTAGCAACAAGATGATCGCCGCCATCATGAACCTGCCAAGAGATCTGGGTGTTTTGTTGATCATTCTCATAATCACACTCTATTATATACAATAAGTGCCTCAAACATTATCACTTTTTTGAATTTCTTTGCAAAAAAAGGTAGAATCGTTTACACTAATTGCAGTTGTGACGATACTGCTGCTCTATCAAATTGATATAAAACTAAAGGAGGCCATCATGTCATCATCTAACCGTCGTGATTTTATGAAAAAGTCGGCTGTGACCGTAGGGGCCTTTGTTGCTGCACCGGTCGTAAAAAGCGGATTTGCACAGAACAAGCCGAGTAATCAAGTCAATGTTGCAGTAGTAGGATTTGGGGGAAGAGGAAAAGCACACTATCGAGAATTCGCTAAGCAAAAGAATGTCAAAGTCGTTGCTTTATGCGATGTTGATGAGAGATTATTTCGGCGAGGTGTAAGGGACGTTGAAAAGATCGCCGGGTATAAGCCAAAGACTTATTACGACATTCGAAAGCTCCTGGAGAATAAGGACATAGATGCAATTTCCATTGCGACCCCCGATCACTGGCATGGATTGATGACAATTTGGGCGTGCCAGGCCGGCAAAGATGTCTATGTTGAGAAACCGGTTTCCTACACCATAGAGGAGGGTCGAAAAATGGTGCAGGCCGCCAGGAAATACAACCGGGTGGTTCAGGCGGGATTGAATGGTCGAAGTAGTTCAACTACTCGCAGTGCCGTCAAGTACCTGCACGAAGGGAATCTGGGGGATGTGTATCGATCCAAAGCGATCATTTACAAAGGAAGAGCCAGCATTGGCAAGACCAAAGACTCCGCTGTTCCAAAAGGAGTACACTGGGATCTCTTCCTCGGTCCTGCTCCGTACAGGCCGTTCAATATGAACCGCTTCCACTACGGCTGGCATTTTTTCTGGGACACGTCAACGGCGGATATGGGAAACACCGGCGTTCACCGTATCGACGTTTCCCGATGGGGAATGAACAAGCGCGTCCATCCGGTCAAGGTCCATTGCGCAGGCGGGCTCTATGCGTGGGATTCTGATCAGGAAACTCCGAACGTTCAGACAGCCATTGTAGAATATGCCGACGGGACCTGCATGGACATTGAGGTCACCAATTTGTACACCAATCCAATCGGCGGAATTCTTGGAACAGGCAATTTCTTCTACACGACCAAAGGATATATGAGTTCGGCAAACGGATATGAGACATTTAGCGGTGAATTTGTCCCACGAACACCGGATATAGACGCTGATGGTGTGAATCGTCACGCATCAAACGTCAGTTTTCCGGATCGAAAGTACACACCAGGTATAACCATAGAGAAATCGGAAGGCAAAGTCGAAACCGTCAGTCATTTCGAGAATTTTATCGATTGCGTTCGTTCCCGTCGTTGGCAGGATTTGTACTGCGATATTCTCGAAGGGCACATGTCCACTTCGATCTGCCACCTCGCCAATATTTCATTTCGAACCGGACGAAAATTAGAGTTTAATCCCCATTCCGAGAAGTTCGTAAACGATGATGACGCCAACAGCTATTTGACGCGTCAATATAGACACCCATATATTTTGCCGAAGGAGGTATAACAATGACTAAATCTATCTACAAGTCCAATCTCAACCGTCGAGAGTTTCTCAAACAGAGCGGTTCGCTCGCAGCGGGTGCAGCCGTGCTCGGAAGTATTCAGCCCAGCTCCATCTTTGCCGGCGAAGACAACACAATCCGCCTGGCGCTGATCGGCTGCGGCGGTCGAGGCAGCGGCGCCGTCGGCGACGCACTGTCTGTTCGTAACAGCGGGCCGGTCAAACTGTACGCTATGGCCGATCTTTGGGAAGACCGCATGGCCAAGTCGCACGATGCTCTCAAGAAGAAGTTCGGTGACAAGGTCGACGTATCGCCAGACCGCAAGTTCCTCGGCTTCGATTCTCACCGCAAGGCCATCGATATCCTCAGACCCGGCGATATCGCCTTGTGTACGACGCGAGCCTATATCCGGCCACTGCATGTTGAGTATGCCATCCGCAAGGGCATCAACGTCTTTATGGAAAAACCTTTTGCGTCCGATCCGGGCGGTTTACATCGACTGCTGCGCGCCGATGAGATGGCAAAGAGGAAGAACCTCAAGGTCGCCGCAGGACTACAGTGCCGTCATTCCCCGGCCCGCCAGGCGCTGATTGAGAAAATCCGCAACGGCGAGATGGGCGAGATACCGCTGATCCGCGCCAACCGTATGGGAGGCAGCAGGTGGCTCACGCCTCAGAGAGATCCCAATAACTTCACGAATCAATTGCAGTTCGGGAAGATCCATCTCTTGTGGGTCGGCTCAGGCCACATGGTTGACAATCTGATCCACCAGATCGATGAGTGCTGCTGGATTAAGGATGCCTGGCCGGTTTCTGCGGTCGGCATGGGCGGGCGCGAGCCCCACAGCGAAGACCACGGGCAAAACCTCGACGTATATGCCATGGAGTTCACATACCCCGACGGCACCAAGGCGTTCTGCGGTTTTCGTCGAGCCAGCAAGACACGCACGGAATTCGCCACCTTCATTCACGGTACCAAGTGCGCGGCACAGTTCTCCGGCAGAACGCACGCCGCTACCGTCCACATGTTCAAGGACCAGCGGATCGAGAAGTCCAACATTGCATGGACGCCCACGAAGGATGCCCACAGCCCCTGGCAGTACGAGTGGAACATCCTCATTGACAGTATCCGCAACGACCGGCCGCATAATGAAATAAGGCGAGCTGTTTATTCAGACCTCACGTCGCTAATGGGCCGCGCCGCCTGTCATACCGGCCAGATGATAACCTGGGAGCAGATAATGGAGTCCAACTTCCAGTTTTGCGACTACCTTGATGACCTGAGCAACGACAGCCCGGCCCCGGTCAAAGCTGATAGAAACGGCCAATTCCCCTTCCCCATCCCGGGACAGTGGAAGGAGGTTTGAGGGCGAATCCGTTATATTTTTTGAGATGGACTGTTATAGCGTCCAGCCGGGGCGGTACTGGCGGCTCAGCAGCTCGTTGGCCTCAGCGCTGTTGGTGACACGACCGGTGGCGCCGTCGTAATCGAGCTTCTTGCCAACACGGTAGGCAACAAGACCCAGCAGCATCATCTCGATCGCCGTGCCGCCGTAGTCGAAATCACAATGTGTCTTCAGGTCGCTCTTGCAGGCCCTGATCCATTCCTCCTGGAAATGTCCCAGCGGCGGGATAATCTTGTCCCTTGAACGCTTATCGTAGTACGTCAGGTCGGCGTCGTCGCCGAACGGCAGCACAATCCGAGAATCGTAATCACAGATAACATAACCCTTAGTGCCCTTGAACATCGCACCGTGTCCGATCTTGTTCAGATCGATGTATTTCTTCGGTGATCTCGGCATCATGCCGCCCTGGTACCAGTGGACGCGGACAGGCCCGCGCCAATCGTTCGCGGGGATATCGAAAGAGGTGTGCAATTCGACGGGTGAGACTTCAGGATTGAACTTTTCGCCCTGGCCTTCCGCCGTTGTCGGAAGACCCGCGTCAATCGCATTCCACACCAGGTCGATCGTATGACTGCCCATATCGCCGACCTGGCCGGTGCCGAAATCCCAGTACATATTCCACGAGAGGCAATTCATACCGGGACCGCCTTTGAAATAATCGGGATTGTACGGATGAAAGGGTGACGGCCCAATCCACAGGTCGTAGTGGAAGGTTTTTGGCGGCGTGCCTTTGGCGGGCAGGTAGCCGGGCCTGCGAAGCTGGCGATTGCCCCATGCATAGGCATCTGTCAACTCGCCAATCGCTCCGTCTTTGATCAGCTCGCGCACACGCTCGAAGTTTGGTTTTGCGTGACGCTGCGTGCCGACCTGCGTTGCCAGCTTGTGTTTGTTCTTGAGGTAGTTTGCGCGAACGATGCGTGCTTCTTCAACGGTGTTGCCCAGGGGTTTTTCGCAGTAGCAGTGCAGGCCGCGATTCAACGCCCAGTTGGCGATGAAAGCGTGTGTGTGGTCCGTGGTGCAGCAGATCACGGCGTCCAGGTCTTTTTGCTCAAGACATTTGCGCCAATCGACGTATGTTTTGGCCTTCGGGAACCTCTTGGCGGCGTGGGCGATGTGGTTCTCATCCACGTCGCACAGGGCTACAACATTCTCGCTCGAGATCGCGCCAAAATGCGCGTCGGCCCGGCCCCATGTCCCGATCATGGCAACATTGAGCTTGTTGCTCGGTGCGTTGGCGCCGGAGAGCGTGCCGCTGGGTAAGATGATCAATCCGATTCCGGTGGCCGCGGTGGATTTCAAAAACTGGCGTCGTTGTATGGTGTTGGTCTTCATCATTTTTTCTCCTTTGTTATGGTGTTATTTGTTTGCTATAAAGCTGAAAACATTAATTCTACGCATTAGGACAATGGGATACAAGAGAAAAAGTGAGCATGGCTCTATCAAACAACAATGTTTTGCATGGATTCTTCTTGTGATAAGATAACTTATTTGGTATAAACAGTTGGGTACTCTGTGGATTTTGTCCTTCTGGTCAACAAAATCCTTGTGGCTTTTTGGTAGAGGATTTACCGCACGAGGCGCAGAGCAGCAACGAGAACTCTGTCCTTCGTAGTGAAGATTGTTGCATTTTAGTCAGTTGCTCATATTGAGCTTTTGAAGGAAGGAGGTAATGTCAAATCGAAAAATTGTCCTGGGCAAACATAGAATGTCATGAAGGTAGAAATTATTGTCATTTGTTTTGTTTGTTTGATGTTGTTCGAGACAGGCATAAGCAGTGATAGAGATTTGTTGTTTGTTGAAAACAATCCCGAGAGGTCGGGATTTTGGCGTGTAGCCAAAGCATAGTTTTATTAACTTTCTTATTGGAGAAACTATTATGTGCAGGAAATTAATTTGTTTGGTTTGTTTTTCTTTAGTGCTGGGATTAGTGGGTAATGTCTCAGCTGCTACCGTGCGTTGGACCGCTGGTGGCCCAGACGATCTCTGGAGCAAGGTGCTAAACTGGGATGCCAGCGCAGGTCCCACCAATGCCGACAAGGTCGTGGTCCAGATGGTCCCCGGTCCCATTGTCGAGAACCCAGATGCAGTAGCTCACCGCCTAGTCATTGGAGATCAAGACCTCGGCGGTCCCCTGACAGTCGATGGTGGAACTCTTACGATAGTCAACTGGCTTATATTAGGCTGGCAGCCGGATGGCGAGGGGACAATTGATATGAATAGTGGCACTATTACTGTTGGTGGTAACCTGTGGATTGGGCGTGATGGCACAGGTACCCTAAACATGAATGGTGGCACCATTACGGTTGGGGGTACGTTCGCAATCGCACATAATTTTTCTACTGCTGTAGGTCATGTGAATCTAAAAAGTGGGACTATCACCTGTCCTGTTTTTGCTATGAGCGCCGCTGGTGGCGTCGGCACGATGGACATCAGAGCCGGGACGCTGATAATAGACGGCGATGCTCTCTCGGCCGTCCGGGGATACATCGACAACGGCTGGATTAGCGCCTATGGCGGCAACGGCACGGTGCAGTTGGATTATGACGTCACGAATGAAGGCAAAACCACGGTGAAAGCTACCAACCTGTTTAATCCGAATCCGGCTGACGGTTCGAGCGTAAGTGCTGGCGTTAATCAGCTTCAATGGACGTTACCTGATCCAAACCTCTCGGGAGGCATCGTAACCTGTGATGTCTACTTCGGCACTAATTCCGACGTTGAGGCCAACCCCAAAGTTGTCATTCGCCAGGCGGTTGAGTCAGTATCAGTTACGCTGGCCTCTCTAACGACTTACTATTGGGCCCTTGACCTATATGACTCCAGCGTCAGCGACGTGGATCCGGCTATGCTAAGCCCTATTTTCACCTTCAACACTTGGAACCAGGCTCCGGTGGTAGATGCCGGCGAGGATGTAGCCACCTGGCTGACGGATGGCACCGTAGATATCGAACTCACCGGAACAGTCTCGGATGACGGGACGCCGGAGTTTTACACCGTCTTATGGACCGTGCAGAGTGATCCCAATGCAGGCGATGCCGTGTTTACGCCCGCCGGTGCCGATCAGGAAGCCGTTACCGTAACATTGACGGCCTTGGGCCAATACGTGCTGACACTTGAAGCCAATGACGGGGAGCTAACCGGCGTCGATACAATCACGATCAATGTTTTCAACGATAGCTGCGAAACCGCGAAGTCACTGCCCAATTACGAACCGTTTCCTGGGGACCTCAATGGTGACTGCATCGTCAATGATCTGGACCTGGCTATATTGCAGGAGGACTGGCTTAAATGTAATGCCTTAGACTGCCCTGACCAGGGACTCTGACACCTTATGGCGTTTATCAGATGCGACGTATTGGTGTAAAGGAATTAACGAAACAAGTCGGGGGTGTCCAGCGAGAGGTGTTGGACATCCCGACTTATTCTTCCGTGGCGCGAACACCACAACCAGGGTGATCCACACAGGTGTCCACTCTGAAAAACGTCATCCAGCGACCGTTGAAATTCAGAACCGGAGGAATCTGTGAATTGCTAATCATGCGAGGTGGGAGCCTAATCAGGCCGCCATGACTACCCTTGGATCTGTATGTGGAAGAATTACAAGTTAAATGGAGATACCTGGTAACATGAATGAGTTTGAGATTAATCGTCGCGATTTTCTAAAAACAACGAGCTTGGTGACAAGCGGTTTATTCTTGCCCAATTCTGTCTTTGCGAAGGCTGACGCCAAGTGTGAGCGAGTGCTGAAGGCCTTCATCGTCAGCGATGCACATTTCGGTTGGAGCGGCAATGATCAACCTGCCATCGAGAAACAGAATGTGGCCATGGCCACCATAATGAAGAAGTTTCCTGACCTGGATGTGCTCATCGACACGGGCGATGCGCATCACGGCCGCTCCACCAAAAAGGACTGGGGTGATTGGATGGACGTCATCCCAGGTGGTTGCAGAGAAAAGATGTTTTACTACACCACCGGTAATCATGAAGTTATGAAGTATAACCTGTATGATGCTGAACGCCATGTCAGCGACTTGGGCAGCCTCACCTGTCGTCCCTATTACAGCTATGACATCAAGGGAATTCACTTTGTCTCTGTACCCCAGCTCATCCAAGTGAACTATGTGCCGCAAGAGCTCCTGGACTGGCTCAAGCTGGATCTGGAGGTACATAAGGGCAAAACAACCATCATCCTCAGCCATAATGAACTAAGAGGGACAACGCGATGGTTCGACAGTGTCATCTATCGACAGGTGGCCAATTCAAAAAGAGTCTTTGAAGTGTTGGATGCTAATCCCCAGGTAGTGGCATGGTGCCACGGCCACAACCACACCTATGAAGTGGTGAAAAAGGGAAATCGGTTCTTCGTCTCAAATGGCAGAATCGGCGGCTTCAGTCCGCCTGGGCGCTGGGTCAAGGAGTACGGAAACAAGAGCTTTGGCAGGGACCACCTGGGCGGAATATACATCGAAGTAAGACCCGACCGCGTAGCCGTCAAATGCTACAGCGCTACGAAGGACAAGTTCATTGCAGAGATGACACAACAAGAGCTAGGTCCCACTGGTGGCACAGTAGATCACCTTTCACAGGAGCTCCAGTTGAGCACCTCGCTCAATATTTCTGAGCCGCCCGCTTACAGTTACGGTATGGGCGGCGCGCGTGATGGCTCGCGCATTTCGTCCATACGCCACCACGCATTGCATGAAACCAAAGGCAGCCGCAAACTTTACATAACCGGCTGCGATGATGCTGCTATAAACGAAAATTATGACTTCACCGCCTATTCAGCAAAATCCGGTCAATTCAATAGAATTCTACCTGCCTGGAAAATAGAGAGTGGTGAATATGACGCGGGAAGCACAAGCGGCTTTAAAGGTGTGGAATCCAACGAAGATCCAGGGATCCGTCTGCAAAGAATAGAAGAAGACAACTGGCTATATGCACCTGGCAGCGGACAGGCAATACACCAGTATTATGTGTGTCCGCCGGGCAGGGAGTACAAGATCCTCATGCAGGCTAAATGCAGCAGCGGCGATCTGGCCGGCATCAAGTTCGAAGCAAACGTGTATCATGACAACGACCAGTTCCCACAAAAAGTCTTTACCGCGAGCAGTCCCGACCAGAAGATCACAAGTGCAACCGGGGAAATTTCCTGGAGCTTTTTTGTGCCTGAGCTTGGAAAAATAGACACGATTTACAAGAATCCAAATTCAGATGGAGAGCTGCTTCTGTCTTTCCGGGTTTTTATCCCTGCACACTCCTCTAACGATGTGATCATCGACTATGTAAAGCTCATGTTCGCCGACGCCGAAGCAGGTACACGCAACGCCAAAGTAATCGAAAATGGTAAAACCTTCAGCTACAATGGTGGTTTGAGCAAAGCAAATATAGCATCTTTTTCATTGCCGCTCACGCAGCCGCAAAGGAGTGTCTATGAGTTGGGTGCTGATGGAAACCGCAAGCTCACTTGGCTGGTGAAAGAAAGTGGCATCAAATGGCAGGTGCGCAACGCGCCACTCAGCTTCCAGGATGGCAAGCTCGTTATTGGCGGATTGAGAAATGATTTTCAAGCCAAAGAAGAGGTGATCATTGTACCGTGCATGCCCACCTCCACTCCTTATGTGCACCGCCTGCGTCATGTAAAAGGTGCTGCTATAACGCCCATGGGAGAAAAAGACGGCAACCATATAGAAATATATGTAAAGGGTACAAGCAAAGCGAATGCAGAAATCGACATTTTCACTGATGAGCGGCCCAAGAATGTCATCGGCGCACAAAGTTACCATTTAAAAGGCAGCGTACTTACGCTTGTGGTGAACAAACCTGGCCGGATGAAGGTTTCCTTTCTGCCCAATACATAAACTCGATCACCATAGGAGAAGACCCATAGGGTACGTTTATTCATAGAAAGCGTCCTCTAAGACCTGTCAGATCCAAAACGAAAAAGTGTTTGATGAAAAAACTTTGTTCGCGAGACTACTCTGAGTACTCGTCAGAACCCTTCCACTGTCAGGATAGATCAGGCGGGACGTGAGCGATGTCAACAACCACAAAGAAAGAACTTATCGACCGAATTGCTAAAAGCACTCAGGCCAAGCAAACATTGGTTAAAGTTATTATTCAGAATTTCCTCGACGAAATCATCTCTGAACTTGCCAAAGGTAATCGCTTAGAGTTTCGCGACTTTGGTATTTTTGAAACTAAAACACGGGGAGCCGGCACAGCACAGAACTCAAAGACTATGAAACGAATCCACGTCCCATCCAGGCGAGTTGTGAGGTCCAGAATCGGCCGGTTAATGAAGCAAAGACAAAACGGCCGGAATAAAGTATAGCAGTCACTTCAAGACGACCCTCTACGTTCTTCTCTCACCTTCTTGTCTTACGGCGTGAGGGGCGCTTCTCCGTTACCACTGGCAGCGGTTTGTCAGCCAAAATCTCCTTGAAACGTTTCTTGGCCAGCAGCACTTCTGGGGCCGTCGAGTCAGTTACATCCTTGTAACCTGTCCCATCCCGGCTGTCGCCACAATCGAAGAAACGCCCGGGGTGATCCGGGCCGTTGTCTTCCAGCAGCCATCGCTTCGTTCGCAGGATCTGCCGGTCCCCAAGATAACTGTAAATCCACTCCCGCGTCGGGCCTTTCTTACCCCGAAGTAAGGGCGCAAAGCTCCGCCCGTCGATAATCTGTCCACTGGGCAGTTGTGCTTTGGCAAAATCCGCCAGCGTCGGCAAGATGTCAGACAAATCCACCAGTTCGTCGCTCGCTCCCAACCGCTTCACAGTCCCCGGGCAATTGACAATCATCGGCACGCGCGCTCCAAGTTCGGTCGACTGGCCCTTACCCTGACCGCCCGTGCCGTTGTCTCCTATAAAGAAGACCACGGTGTTTTCCCGTAGGCCGGTAGCTTCCAGCGCCTGCACGATACGCCCGATCAGTTTGTCCATGTACTCGACGTTGGCCTTGAAATTCTTACGCAAATTCTTGAACTTCCCATCCTCTGACTCCACCGTCTCCGGCGTTACGTAAAACGGGCCATGCGTCAGGCACATCGGATAGTAAACGAAAAATGGTTTGTCCCTGTGCCGCTTGACGAAATCAATAATGAAGTCGGTGAAAATGTCCGGGCCATAATCATCCGGTCCCGTCGGCAGGTACTTTGTGTTCCTGACAATCGACGGATGCCAATACCGCGAGGCTTTGCCGCCTGACTTACCTTCCCAGCCCCCGGTGTGCTTTACCCCCGGCGGAAGATTGTGCTTGTACGCCCACATGCAGTACTCGTCGAATCCGCACTCGTTTATCAGCGTCGGCACCTTGCCCGTAAGCTGCCACTTGCCCGAATGGGCCGTCGCATAATCCAACGGCTTAAGCACCTGGGCAAACGTCACATGCCGCGAAATATCGTCTTCCGGCGATCCAGCTACCGGCCCGCCTGGGCGACCCGGAAAATGAAATATTTTGTTGTGATGGCCATATTGGCCGGTCATGATCTCGAACCGTGTCGGATGGCAGATCGGCGTTGCATAGCACGTCTTGAATTGCACGCCTGTCTCCGCCAGGCGATCCAGATTCGGCGTGCGGTGTTCCTTGTTGCCATAGCAGCCAAGTTCTTTTGCCCCCAAGTCGTCAGCCATGATCACAATGAAGTTCAGCGGCCGCCCGCCCGAAGCGGTCAATAGTTTTGACTGGCTCAATAGCATACCAGCTGCCGCCAATCCAGTCATTTTTAAGAATTGCCTTCGTTGCATAATATTGTCCTTATTTATGCCGGATTCTATCCTATCCAAATAGAAGAGTTTCCAATCCGATCATCCAGGATATTATTCTATGAGAACTCCACCAAAAAGTCAAGCTTTTCACTCAAACTGGTCCAACTTCGCTATCTACAAAATGGTTGCTTTACCGTGGATGAGTATATTATAATTATGGTAGATAAGTTCAGTGATTGAAAGCTGTATTCCTAAAATAAATCTTACTTAACGGAGGTCAACACAATGAAAACGGGTCTTTTTTTATCACTCTCTGCTGTCTCCTTTGTTGTCAGCGTCGCCGGCATTTCATACGCCACGGAAACTCGAAAGGATTTCTCACCTAAGCCGGATGAGCAACAACAGCCCAAAGCTATGCACTCAGCAATGAAAGAATTGCCTAAGATAATCGTAGGGAAAGATAACGCTCACTTAACAGGCAACGACAACAGGGTCTTACAGGCCGCAGTTGATTATATTGCCGGGCTTGGGGGTGGGATAGTCGAAATCAACGAAGGAGAATATGTGATGTATGATTCTCTGCATTTACGCGCCAATGTGACAGTCAGGGGCAAGAAAGGCAAAACCCTCTTACGGAAAGCTGAAGGGGCTGTATCTCCTCTGGCACTTGATGGTGACTTTGGTGAGCAACAAATCACGCTGGAGGATCCAACCGGCTTTGAAGTAGGTTATGGTGTTGCGATTTGGGACGATAGATCAGGAGGATTTCATACCACTGTTGCCCGCATCACAGGTCGAAACGAGAACACCTTCTCGATCGATAAGTCGCTAATGGCTGATTGCATGGTACGTAACAAAGCCAAAGCCGCAACAGTCTTTCCAGTAATCAGCGGCTATCACATCGAAGGGGCGCGAGTTGAAAATCTCATAATTGATGGCAATAAGGACTCCAACGTCCACTTGAATGGCTGTCGAGGTGCCGGGATTTTCCTGTATCGAGCCTTTGGGACGGTCATCAAGGATTGTGTGGTGCGAAATTACAATGGCGATGGAATCAGTTTCCAGCAATCAAATGATGTTACCGTAGCCGGCTGTGTTTGTGAGAATAATACGTATCTCGGCATACACCCGGGTAGTGGGTCCCAGCGTCCACGTGTTCTCAATTGCGTTGCCCGCAGTAACGGAACTGACGGCCTATTTTTGTGCTGGCGGGTCCGGCACGGATTATTCGAAGATAATATTTTGGAAGGTAACGGACAATTTGGTATTTCCATCGGCCATAAAGATTCCGACAATCTTATCCGTCGCAACATTGTCCGTTTGAACAGCCGGGATGGAATCTTTTTCCGTAACGAGACGCTGGGAATGGCTGCTCATCGCAATCGCATCGAGGAAAATATCATCGAGAACAACGGCGAAGGCCAAGAAGCAGCGGGTATTCGTATTCGAGGACATACCAATAATCTGGTTTTCAAGAACAATATTATTCGTGACACCCGAGAAGACCAGTCACAAAGACAAACTGTTGGCATTCGTATCGAAGAACAGGTCGGAGAAGTAATTCTCGAAGGCAACCAGATAAAGGCCAAAACAGCGATTGACGATCGACGAGTGTCAAAACCAAAATAGAGCATGTTTCCTTGACTAATTACATTTTTGCTGCGAAATCACGGCGGCGCGCCGGGACAGATTACCTCAAGCGGTCAAACATACCGATTAGGATACGAACTATCTTCGGCTCTGCCTGGATTTCAACCATGTTCGTTCCCAGCCAGGTCTCATAGCCGCCAAGCTCGTGCTGGGCGACTGTAGGTAGATAGCCATAGCTACCATTGGCATGCGAAATAACGAATGTTTGCTCGAATGGACTCTTCGTTTTAATCTCTAAGCCGATTTCAACAAATACTTCGAACGGAATGGCACAGATGCCAAGATCTCCAATACGGAATGACTGTAGAATCACAGAAACCTCCTCCGGCGACTCATGCATCTGGAGAGTGCGCTTAGCGTACACCTTTTCGCGTTTGTGATATGGCCTGGCATCGTCTGGTTTCTCCAGCATTCTGCGAGCGTAAGTTACCTGTTCCCCGGTGGGCCTGCGAACTGTGAGAGTCAGCTCCTTTTGCATCGCACCCAGCCGGACCCAATTGTGAAAATCGACCTTTTGATGCGCCTTGTAAACAGCTTTGGCCACAAGGTCAGCAACCTGTCGCATCTTTTCATAAGGGGCAAATCGCTTCTGCTGTTTCTTGAGCCAATTGATGTTGTTGATGTCTCCACTTGTCCCGTTGGATATAATCCCGACAAAAGGAGGATCAATTCGGTCGGCAGCAAGCAATTGCCGGATTCGGTCAGCAAATACCCCAAAGTAATCGGCAGAAATCGTCCCGGGGTCACGCGGACCCACATAGTGAAGCGAGTAGTTTGCTAAAAGTGCAATCGGTCGGCCATCCGCTGACTGAACCGACAAGAATGCTATTTCCGGATCGGTGGGGGCTGCCGCCTTGAGAATATTGGGATTGCCACGGCCGGGATTCATGACGACCTTATCCTTTCCGCCGAAAGGGTTCGGGACCGGTGTGCCGGGCTTCATAAAATAACGCCGATTGAAGACCTGCGTGTGCTCTTGGCCACTGCCCCAGCCAATTCGAGCCGGCTCCAGGTTGTTTACAGCCCGGCGGACACCATCAGCAATCCGCGTCACGAGAAACCGCTGGTAGTCGCTCAGCTCCTTATTCTGTATGAGACGATTTGTGCCCCTTGCACTTATCGAAGAATGTGTGTGAGTGGCAGAGGTCATTATATTCTCTGGTGGAATTCCCGTCTTCTCATGAATGACTCGCTTTGCAGTATCGTAAACCTCGCGAGCTATGCCCAGATTGTCGCAGACTACAAATACCAGTCGGATTTTGCCATCATCAAGCACCAGAGATTTGGCATATAATTCATCGTGCACATGCGTGGCCGGCGGTGAGTTCCAGCCGCCTATAACAGGCTCATCCAGTGGTGGTGTGATATTACTAACCGCGGCCCCGGCTCGAAAGATGCGTTTGGGGTTGGCATCGCTTTCTGAGCCACGATTAGCTTTGGCTTGCAGAGGCAATGTGTTGATTACGATAAACAAACATAGAAAGTATCGGATTTTGGCTTTTGATTCGTTCATGGTATTGCTAATCCTTTGTAAATAAACACTTAGCATCGATTTTACCCTTTCGGCAATTGGGTTTGAATTGGATTTGTTTGGGTTTGACAGGCATTGAAATTGGCTTTAATTGGCTTTGATTGGGTTTGTTTTGACCAAGTGTCCAATTGGATTTATTTTCGTATTCCGTTGTGTTATATGTATTTACGTTCATTTGACTTTTTCGGAAATTGGGTTTGTTTTGCATAATTGATAGTGAAACACACTCTCTATTTGGCCGCTATTTCGCTTTGTAAGGCACAGAGGAGCAAAGGCACACAGGCACAGAGCGGACAATCTTAAATCTGAAATGTGGGATATTAAATCGAACAAAGCTGTGCTCCACTGATTAGACCATCCGGATTTATGATTTACGGTTTGCTATAATCTACGAACAACTAACAATGAACTATCCATAGTTAGATGCATTATACCAAATTTTGAGTTTGATATCAAGTAGATTTGAAAAAAATCTCCGAGACTCGGCACTCAACCAAAAGGGTGCGATATTTCGCACCATTTTCGTATTCCCACATGATTGGTGCGATGGATCGCACCCTACCTACTCTAAGCGAGAAGAAACCACCTATTTGCTTCTCAAATATTTCTTGACAGATTATGGTTGGTTTGTATGTTATTAGGGTACAACAACGGCTGGGATTTCTCTGAATGACGAGAAGTTCAGGATGTTATGCGGAAACCATATATGCATAGTTAGGCAAATATATGGAGAAGACTATTAAGTATGAAATTATTGAAGATCTGGATTTTCCTTGCGCAGATATATCATATGAATGGCGGTCTGAGAAAAACGCCAAATTGGTTGTTCTAATGCACTTTTCAAGAGTCATTAGTGGGTATAAATCGGACATTGAAATAACATTTAAAAATCCATGGGCGCTTAAGTGGGAAGAGGAATCATTCGGCCTAATTGATATTCCAGAGCCACTTCCAAGATGCTCAAATAACAATTTCTCCGGATGGACACATCCAACACTAATTGTTAAGGATTCAAAGTGGGCGGAGAAATATTCAAACAGAATGTACGCTGCAGGAGACCCTAAAGCCAAAGATGTTACACACTATGTCTTTGTTGCAATGAATGATTTGCTTCATGTTTTATCTGAACAGAAACCATTGGTAAAATTGGTCCTAGCAAACAATGCCTAACATGTCACTTCAACGGAATGCCCCATCGCTTTGCTCAGGTCCATCGAGTGAGTTTAGCGTTAAGCAAGATTCCCCTGAATTCAGTAAGAATGAGAACTGGCCTAAGTCGTTTTCAAGGGATTACTTATGGACTTTGGGCAAAGGTGTGTTATACTGAGGCTCGGAGAGGTAAGAAGTTTTATACGGAAACCATATATACATAGTTATGTGGAGGCTACGATGGTATTTACTCGATTAGCATTGGTGTTTGTGTTTTGCTTGGTGTGTGTGGGTTGTGACTCAGAGCCATCTGATGACCCTCAGAATACTACCGACAACAGCATTGCCGTTCGATATACAGGTGGTGGAGAGGAGGTTAGCCAGTTCATCAAAGCAAGGAGCGACCCAATCCGTAGTGACAAGCCCTATGTCCAAGTTACAATAGTGCGCAGCATCCACACCCCAGAGGATCGTGCTTGGGACTTTGATATTCCCCAAGCCCGCATAGTTGGCTATATAGACTATATGGACGAGGAAGGAATACAGCCGATAGATGAGCACAAGAGCAAGATTCCCTACAAACGCATTGAGGAAGACTTTAATGCTCTATTGGCGCATCTCAAGATCCAGGATGCGGATATCGTGTGGCGAGCCAGACTTGAGTTGGCAAAGAGGTCACAAAACCAGCCATAACCTTGCTGCTTAAGGGTACGCCTCGTGCCTCGGCGATCCTGAGCAGCCCGTTACGCGGGGTTCAACGGAATTCAATAGAAATACACGAAGTTCTCTTCTGATTAGGATTCCATGGTCGATATGTCTTACCCATCCGTGAGCCTTGACAAAATTGAATTTCCTTTATCAATATCCAGAGGCATCTTGCCATCAATACGAAACATGTTCAACTATTACTCGGACAGACTCATAGGCACACCATGGCTCATAAGTGGCAAGGGCAGAACATGGGCCTGGATAACAAGCAGCCTGACTATTGAAGTATTCCTGCTTTTAAGGTATCATTCTTGATTCTCGTTGAGTATCGAGTATCCAGCATTGAGAAGGCTTTTGTACACTGACAATATAGTCTAAAAACAGGAGATGACTTATGAAACGAAATAATTCTTTCGTTCTGATATGCGGGGGCTTAGTCCCGATTTTATCGGGATTGTTAATTGCATTCGCTGCTGCCGAGGGCACCGGCAAGCGAGCTGAAACTACTGCCGAAAGGCGTCCTGCGGAAAACGTTTACCTGACTGTGCGTGATTTCGGTGCCGTTGGGGACGGCAAAGCGGACGACAGCAAGGCATTTCAGCGTGCGGTCGATTCTGGCCAGGGTGATGTCCACGTACCGCGCGGGACATACCGGCTTACCAAGACCATAGTGGTAGATTTGGACCGCATCGGACCTGTGTCGATCATCGGGTCAGGCACGGCAAGGCTTGTCATGGCTGGTCCGGGCCCGGCGTTGAGATTGGTTGGCACGCACGGTGGGACAGCGAACCCAGGCACAGTAGAAGAAAATGTCTGGCAGAGCCAGCGGATGCCAACAGTGAGCGGGCTTGAGATTGTCGGTGCTGATCCCAAGGCATGCGGTGTAGAGGCGAGAGGTACGATGAAGGCGACTTTCTCAAGGCTACTGATTCGTAAGGTGCTGCACGGAATCCACCTTACGCAGCGTAACCGTAATGTTATTATCTCCGATTGCCACATTTATGAAAATAGCGGAATTGGAATATACCTCGATCATGTAAATCTGCATCAAATAAACGTCGGCAATTCACATATAAGTTATAATGACGGGGGAGGAATTGTGCAGCGCGGCGGTGATGTCAGGAATCTGCAGATCGGCAATTGTGATATCGAAGGTAATATGGGTGAGAAGGCGCCAGCGACAGCAAATGTGCTGATCGATGCTACAGGCGGTTCTATCGGAGAGATTGCAATAACCGGCTGTACGATTCAGCATACCCACAATGTCCCTGAGTCGGCCAACATCCGCATTATAGGCGAGGGCCGGCCCCGACCTTCCTATGCGAAGGGTGAATTGCGGGGCGGCAATATTACCATTACGGGTAACGTACTAAGTGACGTGCAGATCAATGTGCACCTTCATAAGGTCCGCGGGGTCACAATCGTCGGTAATACGCTCTGGAAGGGCTACGCACATGATCTTCTTATCGAGGGCAGCTCAAGTATTGTTATTGGCCCGAATGTGTTCGACCGAAATCCACGTTACCATTATGGTGATGGCGCCAGTGCCGATAGGGGGCTTGTCTTCCGCGATTGTGACAACGTTATACTCACCGGACTGCAAATCAACAACGTATGGCGAAAAAAAGGCGGACTCGTTCTGGAAAGGTGTCAGCATTTTAATATCTCCAGTTGTATCGTTCTTAACTGCGATAACTGCGGTATTCTTATGGATGACGTTCAGGACACGATGGTTTCAAGCTGTATGATTCGTGAAACACGCAGGGAGTTTACTGAAGCGACAGCTCTGGAGATTACAAAAGGCAAGGGCAATTTCATAGTGAACAATCTGTTGGCCGGCCGATTGGAAATCGCTCCCGGTTCAGCCAGGGAAATGAACAACCTGAAGAAATAAATCTGCTTCTTTTTTGCCTTTGCGAAACGGCTCGTCCGGCCGGATGGGCATGGGCGAGGGAGTTTGGGTCTGCGTCTTGGGTGGGGAGGATCATTCAGTGGACTTCACGGGCGTCCCTTCATACGGGCCCGGCGGTGCCGGATGGGCAGTCTCGCCGCACTTTGCCAAGGCGAGGATGGCGTACGCGGTGCCGGAGTGGGTGATGTATTGCCGGCTATCCTTGTCCATCGATCGTGTGAACCAACGTCCACTGGCCTGTTGATGGTTCTTTAGCCACTTGATACCCTTCTGAATTCGCGTCTCGTCGGCCGGGATGCCGGCGGTGCGGAGCGCATCGATGACAAAGCCGGTGCCGTATCCGTCGCTCGTCTCGTAGTCTTGTGGGGTACCGTCTGACCGTTTCCAGTTGGCGCCCAGCGTGGCCAGGTTCCAGCCGCCGTCGGGTTTTTGCAGGACGAACAGGTCGTTGACTACCTGTTTACGCTCGGCGTTTTTCATGATCCCGTCGATATGGAGTGAGGCCAACATCTTCATCGCTCGATGGTGCATATTCTTCGGCGGATTGACGCGGAGGTAGTTGCGGATCTTTTCGAGACCCTTTCGAGCAGCCGGTGTTTGGGCATAGTCGTCCGGGGCCATACCAACGCCGATCGCCGCCATTGTCACCCCGTAGTGTTCCTCGATTTCCGATGGCGGTTCGTTATCGTCCAACCACTTCCAGCCGCCGTCTTCACGTTGGAACTTCCAGATCCGATCCAGGGCAAAGCGGGTCGCCGGATGCAGCTTGCCGGTGGTAGCCGCGTCATTTTGCGCCAGCACCGAAGCTATCATCACCGCCTCAGTCGCCTGGTAGCCCGTTTTCCGCGGATGCAGCGCCAAATACTCCGCGGCCTTGCGAATCTGCTTATGGGCGGGCGCGTCGTGATTGATCGCCGGTCTGGCCATTAAGAAAGCATAGTTCGAGTGGCAGGAAAAGCACTTACGTTGCTTTTGCCAGGTGAGCGCGGCCGAGTCGAGGAACCGAACCGCTTCCTGCATTGAGAACTCCTTGATAAGCGGTTCATCCGGCCGATTTTGGCCGGGCGGGACAACGTTTTCCAGTGTCAGCGGTTCCTGGTACTGCTTGTCAGATTCATCAGCCTTTTGTTCAATTTCGATAATTGCTTCGGTCCAGCGGGGCAGGTTCCAATGCTTTAATTGCACGTCGGCGGTGAGAACGTATGTTCCCGGCTCAATGGATGCGCTAATGAGAAGGTTGAAATCAACCTGTTGCTCGGTTCGCGAAGGGACAGTGAGTGAAGCAGTTGCGGGTATTGCATCGAATCCGGCAGGGGGGTTAAGCGCTACTGTGAACATACGAGAGGCGTTGGAATGATTGAATGCCTTTAGGCTGATTTGAACGGTCTGGCCGGGCTTAGCTTTGAAGCCGTAGGGACTGAAGCGAATCCATCGTTCGTCGATGCCGTAGTTTGGTTCGTCCCATGGGAAGAGTTCAGCAAGAAGTGCTTTGCGTTCGGTCAAAGTTGCTGTCATGTGGTCGAGTTGTCCGGCGCTGAAGCTGAAAGGCTCAACGACGTGCTGGTTGATGAGTAATGTTCCGGGTGGGATTGTTCTTAGAAGATTTAGGCAATAAAAGTACCCCATAGACTCATGCAGAAAGTTGCGATTAAGCAGGCAATAGTCGTCGATCCCTGAAGGAGTAAAGGAGTCGCCGATGAAGAAGATTTTCTCGGCATTGTCTTTTTCGACGAGCAATGAGTCGTGGTAGATTGTCTGGCCGGGGAAGTAGTGGAATGTGAATGTAAACTCCTTCCATCGCATTTTGTGGGCATCGGGCATGATGTTGATGTTCGGGACAGGATTGGTTGTCAAGCAGGGAAGGCGATATCTCTCAGGGTGTTTGAGGATATCGACTGATGGGCCGGTTGCATAGACGGGGCAGTCGAACTGGGCAAGACAGGTGGAGATATTGTTCGTGTGGTCATCGTGATAGTGTGTGATGAACAGGCCTTTGAGGCCGGTTAGTTTGCCGGCCTCTCTTAGTTCGATAACTTTGTCGAGTATCCGGCGGCTGCCACAATCGATAAGGAATCCGGAGTGGTCTTTTGAGATAATCAGACGTGAGTTGCCGATTGGTATTATCCACTCGGGGGGTTTGTCTTTAATCACTTCGGCCCATGGCATCCAGTTGACCCTGGGATTGGTGCCGAGGACACGCCGTGCGAGGATGTCATAGCTGTTCTTGAAATACCATCGTCCAGCGCTAATGGACAGGTAGTTTTCGTAGATTCTCCGGAGTCGTTGTATCAAAAGATTGATTGCTTCGGCAGGCTTGCGTATAACCGGACCGCGGACCGGGACGAGGATATCGGGTTTTTGGGCGGCAACTTTTTTGAGGCTGTTGATCAGCTCACCCATACGTCCCGCCCAGCCGTGGTAGCCACCGATCTTTGCTTCTGATACGGCATCCTGTAGGGAGTACAGGTCGAACAATTTTCCGTTGCCGTAGATAATGTCGCCAACGAAGGCATATTTAAGGCCGTCGATCTCGATGAAGTATGAGAGAGCCTGGCGAGTATAACCGGGTGTATCGATAACCTCGATTGGTATTCCTTTCCAGGAGAAATTTTCGCCGGCCTTGACGGTCCGGCCGATCTTCAAGGATTTAGTCAGGATCTTAGTTCCCTGTTGGGCGTAGTCGTGAAACCGGCGGGTAGTAAAGTCATTCCAGAACCGCTGGACGTTGCTGAACTTTTCCACATCTGATTCGGGTACTACAGCCGTTGCCCCGTTGTCAACGAGTTGTCGCCCGGCCCAGACGACATCACGCCGACTGTGGGTGAACAGGACCATTTCAGCCTTTTTGATTTTGCCCCCCGGATCACCATAGATGACTAAGTGGGCACCGTCT
>SDBS01000328.1_pt1 | contig 44262 bp, 36 predicted proteins | sample 2277091 | NCBI WGS metagenome assembly SDBS01 (sample SAMN10404972, study PRJNA504765) | marine sediment metagenome | isolation source: marine sediment core GS10_PC15, 163 cmbsf | place: Arctic Ocean: Southern Knipovich Ridge | collected 2010 | reverse complement strand
CATCACGAGCTCGACGGGGTTGTCACCGCCGGAGAGGTCACCAGACCAACCGGTGAACTCGCGGTGCTCGTCGGGCACTGCTTCAAGAGTGACGCTGCTTCCGCAGATGTAGGAGCCCGACCATGGCAGTGATTGCGGTGAGCCGTCCACCAGAATGGACCCGCCGGCGCCATCGACGCTCAGGCTGTACTCGGTCTCCGAGAAGCCAGCGCTAACCGCCTTGGTTCCGTCCACGACGAGCGAGACCGGATTGTCGGTGCTCGAAAGATCGCCGGCCCAGCCATCGAACTGCCAGCACGAGTCGGGCGTCGCCTCGAGGGCGAGGGTGGTGCCGCAGTCGACGGTGTCAGACCACGGCAGGGACTGCACCACGCCGTCGACGCTTACCTGGCCCTCGCTGTCGCCGCTGATCGTCACCGTGTAGGTCAGGATCGAGAAGCCAGCTGCGATGTTCTTGTCTGCGTCCATGACGATGTCGACGGGGCTGTTCTCCCAGGTGATGCTGCCTGTCCAATCGGTGAACTCATGACACGAATCCGCCACGGCGTCGAGAGTGACCACGCTGCCACAGTCGAAGGAGCCGGACCACGGAAGTGTATGGGGCACACCGTCCACCGTTACCGTGCCCCCTTCATCCCCGGTCAGGTTCAGGGAGTACTGGATCGTCGAGAAGTTCGCCGTGATCGACTTGGCAACGCTCATCGTCACGACCCGCGGGGTGACGTCACCCGAGAGGTCCCCCGCCCATGAGTCGAACTGATAGCAGCTATTGGGAACCGCCTCAACGGTGACAGCGCTGCCGCAGACGAAGGCGTCGGACCACGGCAGTGAATGAGGGGTCCCATCGACGACGATGGATCCCGAACCGGTTCCGTCGATGCTCAGCGTATACTCGATCTGCCCGAAGTTCGCTGTGACGTTCTTCTCGCCATCGATCACGATCTGGGTGGGGCTGTCGGATCCCGTGAGATTGCCCGACCAGTTGCCGAACTGCCAACAGGAATCAGGGACGGCCTCGAGCGTGACGGTGTCGCCACAGTCGAAGGTTCCCGACCACGGAAGCGAGCGTACAATGCCGTCGACGCTGACCGATCCCGCGCCAAGTCCACTGATGTCGAGATCGTAGCTGAGTTGACTGAAGTTCGCTGTGACAGATTTGGGTCCGGTCATCGTGAGCGACTTCGGATTGCTGGCTCCCGTCAGGTCACCGGTCCAGTTACTGAAGCTGTAGCACGGGTCCGACACGGCTGTCAGCTCGACGGTCGTGCCGGAGGCGACGCCGCCGCTCCAGGGAAGGGACTTCTCGATGCCGTCCACGTAGACAGAATCGCTGCCCGACCCTTGAATGCTCAGCGTGTAGTAGATCTTGCTGAAGTTGGCCGTGATCGACATGTCGGAATCGACGGTGACAGTCGTCGGGTTCTCGGAGCCCGAGAGATCGCCGGACCAGCTGGTGAATTCGTAGGTGGAGTCGGGGATGGCTTCGAGGGTGACCTCAGTGCCACTGATGTAGTCGTCGGACCAGGGCAGGGACCGCGGGATGGTGTCGACTTCCACTTGACCGTTCGGCCCGTCGATACTGATCGTGTAGGAGACGACTAGGTGGACGACCTCGGCGCTCCCGTTGTCAGCCATCCAGCAGCTGCCGTCGCTCTGGTCAACTGCGACAGCGAGGGGCAGCGAGAAACCAGCACCTCGCCACAATTCGGTGCCGTCTGAATCGAGATGGACGATCTCGTTGTTGCCGGTGTCGGCAACCCAGCAGGTACTGTCCCCTGCGGCAACCGCGGCTCCGCGCGGGTTGCTGAAGCCGGTCCCTCGCCACAATTCGATGCCGTCCGAATCGAGATGGACGATTTCACTGTTGCCGTAGTCTGCGACCCAACAGCTGTTATCGGTCGGGTTGGCAGACACGAATATCGGAAGGCTGAACCCGCTCACCCTCACGATCTCAGTGCCGTCCTGCGCCAGATGAACGACTTGGTTGTTGCTGAAATCCGCAACCCAGCATGATCCGTCGCTCACATCAACGCCGGTGTCTACAGGCTGGTAGAAACCGCCTCCTCGCCAGAGCTCCACGCCATCCGCCGCGAGATGAACGACCTCGTTATGCGAGAAGTCGGCTACCCAGCAAGAGCCATCTGTTGGGTTCACCGAAAGGCCTCGAGGTGAAGAGAAACCCCCGATCCTCAGCAACTCTGTGCCGTCAGCAGCAAGGCGGACAACCTCATTGTTAGACCTGTCGCTGACCCAACATGATCCGTCGTTTTGGTCTACTGACACTGCCCAGGGGGCGTTGAATGAAGTCCCTCGCCACAACTCTGTGCCGTTTGCCGCAAGGTGCACGACTGCGTTGGCGCCGCTATCCGCCACCCAGCACGATCCGTCGGCTTCGTAGGCCGAAACCCGTGCCGGGGCCGTGAAGGTGCCTCCGCGCCACGACTCAATAACCGTGCTGGCATGTCCGGTGGCACAGCAGAGGACGACTGTTGCCATGATCAGAAGGAACGGCAACGGCGCCAGGGGCACAAATCGCATGACGCGGCCGTGCGCAGACGTAACTGCACTTCCTATCGCGCGCCCGACCATCGAACCATGATCGGAACCCTCTTGCACTTCTCTAGCCCACACCGATGCCATATCTCAGGACCTCCGTGAGACCGACTCTTTGCGGGAAGCAGCAGTCAATGAGCGCTCAACTGCACGCAAAAGCGCCGTGACGCCAACGTGTGCTCGCCCTCTCCCTGGAGATCAGGGCTAACTCACTCCATCTTCCCCACCCCCTTCTTCCACAACCGGAAGCTGTTCTGAGAACGCGACGTGAGGGCACAACTAGAATGTCTGAAGGAACAGCCTCCATAGTGGCGCTCTCCATTACCATGTTTCGACAAGCCCGCGATCTGGAGATGCGTTCTCACTGTCTACCGGATGCCGAGCCGTTCCTCTGATGCAGATGCCTCAGCCGCCTCGAGAAGCGCTATCCATCTGATGACCACTCACATATCCGCCTGCACGAAACCCGATACCAGCCATGCATGGAGGACGACATCGGAAGAAGGCGAAACAACAGAGTGAGGGTCGGAGAATCCGCTAGGAACCATCCTCCCCTCGGCTTCGGTACAGGTCCGTAGGTCTCCGACGCATGCCAGAGAACTCGCTATGAAGCTATTTAGAGATTGGCTCGAATCGGACTTGAAGCCAGCGGTCACTGCCGGCCTGCTGCTGGGGAGCGCCTTTGGCGTCATATACGCCATGTCGATCGTGCGAGGAGCCTACGATCCTTGGCTGTCCTCGCGCCGCGCCGTCCCACTGTATCCGTTGATCGAGGCGGCTTTTTGGGCGACGCTCTTCTCCTTGGCTGCTGCCGTGCTGGGAGTGGCGCGTGTTACGACCGATCGTGTATCTCAGAAGTGTTTTCGGGCGCCGGCTATTGTAATCTACGGGGCTTTGGCAGCACTGATCGGTGTTCTGCTGGTGAAGAGTGAATGGCGTTCGTCTGTGCTGGCAATCGTCCCTCTGGGTCGCATCGGGCTTTTCGTGTTTGCATTCCTGCTTGGGCTGGCAGCGACGCGGGTTCGCCCTGTACACCAACAAGCGTTTTCTGGCCGAGTAACGTTGCTCACAGCACTCGTACCACTGGGGGCGGCGGCCGGACTGCTTCTGATCGTTGGGTTAACTGAACGATCAGGCTCCGGTGCAGGCGCAGCGTCGGACAGAGCCAGGCCCAACATCATCCTCATCAGTGTTGATGCTCTGCGATCTGACTCGGTCCGCTTCATGTCAGAATCGGCGCCGCCGACACCCTCGATGGACCAGGTTGCCGAGAGTGGTGTTGTCTTCTCGGCGGCCTTCGTGCAGGCCCCATGGACGCTGCCGTCCTTTGCCTCCATGATGACGTCACGCTACCCCTCTGAGGTTGGGATCGCGTTGATCGATGAAGTGCCCGGAAACGCCTACCCTCTCTCAGATGAGGCGACGACCCTGGCGGAGCTTCTGTCGGATTCCGGCTACGCTTGCGTGGCACAGCTCACCAATCCGTTTCTAACGAGCAAGTACTCAGTCTGTCGTGGATTTCGTGAAGTGCGCCACTCTCAGGACCCACGTCCGTACATGCAGAGGGTAGTGCTCGGTCTCGTACGGCGTTTCCGTGACCGCCGCGCGGGGCACGACGCCAGAGGTGTCACTAGAGGGGCCATCGCGTGGCTGCGTGAGAGAAGGCGCGAGCCTTTCTTCATGTGGGTTCACTACCTCGACCCGCAGAACCGTACGGCTCGCCGTCAGACCTGTCTGGGAAGGGGCCCAAGCACGATGAATTGATGCGTGTGGCCCAGGGCGATGGCGCCGTAGACGAGAAAGCTGCGGCGCGAGAGGCACTCCGCGAGCTATACGACAACGAGATCGCGTACTGCGACGCGTGGATCGGCCAGCTGTTGAGCGAGATCCAGCGCATGGGTCTGCGTGAGCGTACCGTCATCATCCTCACGGCCGATCATGGTGAAGCCTTTTGGGAGCGGGGCGTGAGAGGGCACGGCCGTTACTTCCAGGATGAGATCCTTCGTGTTCCGCTCGTGCTGGCGCTACCGGGTGGCGACTACGCTGGGAGTCGAATCGAAGCGCCTGTGAGGCTCGTCGACATAATGCCGACTGTTCTCGAACTGACTGGGATCCAACCGCCGGACGGGCTGAGGGGTCGCTCTCTGACCTCCATGCTCGGAGACCGGCCACTCGCGAGTGAGGAGGCGAGAGAGCTTCTCGCCGAGTGTCGCATGGCTTTGCCGGAGCAGAAAGCACTCCGATCGCGCCAGACGTTGACGGTCTACCGATCCGATACCCGCGAGTTCACCTCCTACTCGGAGCCGGCGCTCTTCCCTCTTGGAAATGGAGAAGAGGACCTCAGCAGCGACCAGCTACGGGAGCGATTGCTGGTCATGTCGACCGAGATGGCAGGGGTGCTCGCTGAATCGAAACAGGATGCTCCGGCACTGCTCCCCGAACAGAAGAAAGAGCTGGAAGCTCTTGGCTACCTCTGACTCCGTTACTACCGGCGCCCCGCCCCCGCAACACGCTCAGTCCTCTGCCATACAGCTCGGTTCCGCCCACTGAGCCAGCGCATCAGCGCGAGGATGCTTGCCACGGCGATCATCGTCACATAGGTGGCGGCCTGAATGGGTCGGAGGCGACGGAGCCGCGGCATCGCCCACCCGGCGGCCCCCACCCCGTAACCCAGGATTTGGGCGCCCAGGAGATATCCGCCAGACGCCGTGCGCGCTGCGGTCGCCCAGACCGCGCCCACCAGCATCAAGACGAAGAACAGAGCCTGGATCTCTCTGAGGATCTTGTGGGACAGCAACTGCCATGCCACGAACGGTCGCCCGGCGGCCAGCGTTCGCGGGAAGAGCGATAGGAACATCGGGATGGCGCGAGATATTATCCTGACCTTCCGGGCCATTTCCCCCTTGACGGTTGGCGCTGCCTGCTCGACCGCAATCGCCTGAGAGACGAGTACTGCCCGCAGGCCCCGCATCAGGGCCTCGTACGGCACCCGAAAGTCATTCACGTCCAGCGGATGAAGCAGAGGATACAGCTCCCGACGGATGGCGTAGATAGCCCCGTTCGCACCGAGCAATCTGCCTGCGTTGCTCTCCAGCCGCTTTACTTGTTGCTCATACCGCCAGTAGAGTCCCTCCCCGCTGTCGGCGCCGTCCCTGTACTGGAGCACTCCGCTCACTGCGCCAATGCTCGGGTCCGCAAAGGGCTCAGTGAGTTTCATCAATGCGTCCTGTTCGAACATCGAATTCGCATCGCTGAAGACAAGTATCTCGCCCGTCGCCGAACTGACCGCTCGATTCAGGGCGGCCGACTTTCCCGCCTGCGGCTCCTGGCGCAGCAGCGCCACGCGCGGGTCGTGGAAAGCGGACACGATCTCGTCGGTCCCGTCGCTGGAGGCGTCTGAGACGACGATGAGTTCACACCGGTCCGGGCAGCCAAGGCCGAGGAAATTCTCGACCTTCGCGCCGATAACCTCGGCCTCGTTATGGGCGGCAACGATCATGGAGAGAGCGGGGGAGAGGGTACCGGTCTTCGGCCGGTACCTGAGGAGCGGCCAGAACGCTGCCAGCAGCATGGGATAGCCTAGGTAGGCATAGCCAAGCGCGCCGATACCGATCCAGAAGAGCGTCTCTCCGATCATCTCATATGCGCCTCTGCCCTCGCTCGGAGGAAGGTCCTGCCCGGCCATTACGATCGCGTACGGTGTGTGGCCGCAGGCAGCAGGTGGAAGGATTCTCGCGGCCTCCCGACAAGATATAGATACGGTCAGGATCGGTTACATGCTGTCTGGAGAACGTGTGGACGGCCCAGTCGACATTATACATGCCGCCAAGCAGTTGTGGAAGTGGCGCTTGCCAATGACGGTTGTCCTCGCCGGTGTCGTTGCGGGGGGAGTGGCCTACTCACTGACTCGCCCCCGCATGTACCGGGCGACTGCAATTATCGCTGCCCCACGACCCCAGGTGTACCTCGAGGTAGACGGAGAGTCACGACGCATAATGGACTTCCCCGGCATCAACAAGCGGGGGCTCATAAGGCACGCGCGTCAGCTCTCTGATTCCGATTGGGCAAGGGAGACCCTATCCGCGAGGTCCTCCAGTGCCGAGGCGGCCGCGCTGGCCCGGACGGTGAGGGGTCGGGTGACGTCCACCTACGGGAAAAGCGACCTCGCGCTTCAGGTCTCGGTCGATGCAGGCGCTCCCGCGCTCGCCGCGCGGGGGGCCAACGCCTTGGCGGACGCGTATACTGCCGAGGCCGGGTGTTGGGAGGAACCGGAGATACGTACTGCGCTGACGGCGATCCGCCAGCGCAATCGTCAACTCGCTGGGGCCGTGGCGCAGATCGAGAGAGACCTCCGCGCGGCCGCGACCGAGGGAATGGCCGAGCGGGACATTCGGGCTGAAGTCAGACTGCTCTCCCGCGTCACCAGCGCCGATGCTCTCAGTCAACAGGTTCAGCTCGAAGCGACGGCGGCTCGGGAGGAAGTCTCGGCAGCGCTCGACGCGGCCGGGGTCGATGCAACCGAGAGCATCCCACTTGCAGTAGAGCTGGTCGAGATGCCGCTGCCAGGTGGACTGGAGGAGGAGATCACTGGTTTCGAGAGGGCGCGCGCGCGGTCCTTGATCGACGGGTCGGACGACAAGGTTGAGAACCCGACCGCGGCCGCTCCGCCGGAGATCCTCTCGCAGGGGCCGCTCCCGCGCGACGAGATGTCGGGTATGGTCACGACCGCACTGGGGGACAAGGTCGCCGCGAAGCTCGATCTGCCCGCGATGGTCGATCTCTGGGTGAAGACACGCCGTTCGGCGATCCGAGCCAATGTATTCGGTGGAATCCGTGATCGGCTGCGGGATCGGGTGGCAGACCAGGCGCTTGGCGGCAAACACGCCGAAGAGTTGGCGAGGGAGACGCGAAGCCTCCGCGAGTCGAGGCGGAGGCTGGAGCAGGCAGAGTGTTTGCTGGTCGAGTGCCTTCGCGAGGGGAGGGCGGGGGAGTTGACGGTCCTCACGCCCGCCGTTCCACCCACTCGCCCGACGCGGCCCGGGCTCGTGAGGCGGCTGGCTGCGGTCTTCATGATTGGCCTGATCGTTGCTCTGGGGGTGGGCCTGGTGTTGGAGACATTCGTTCCTCGCCGCGCTACCTCTGACCGCTCCCCGGGATAACACTCTGGTCGACGAAGGCCCAAAGGCGCATTGTCAGGTATAGTGTTGGTAGGGCGCAGGTTCCTGGTGGCATGTTAAGAGTCCTACACGTACGAGCGACGCATCTGATCAGTGGGCCGGAGAAGCAACTGCTCGGGCTGATGCATGAGGCTGGGAGCGGAGCAGTCCATCACGAGTTGCTGGCAATCGGGCGCGAGCCCGACGGAAACGCCAACCCACTGTTCCTCGAAGCGACAAAACGGGGTCTCATCTGTTGGTATGTGCGGTCGCGGCGCGCCAGTGATTTCGGGCCACTGATCGGCCTGTGGCGAGTCGCGCGCTCGCGGGCAGTAGACGTCATCTGCACGCACGGGTACGTCCCCGATTTCATCGGATACCCTGTGGCTCGCGTTCTGAGTCTGCCCTTGATAGCGGTGGCCCGCGGCTACACGGCCCGAAACAGGAAGGTGCGTCTCTATGAATGCGTCGATCGCCGCTTGCTACGGAAGTTCGGCCACGTGGTGGCGGTCTCCGGCGCGCTCCGTCGCGACCTGGAGTCGTGGGGTATCCGGCCGGAGCGGCTCTCAACGATACACAATGCCATCCCCTTGATTGCGACGGAATCGAAGAGCGAGGCCCGAGCACGGCTCGGACTGCCTAGAGAGGGACTGCTGATCGGCTGCGTAGGCAGGCTGAGCCCGGAGAAGGGCCATGCCATTCTTCTGCAGGCTGTCGCAATCTTGGCTCGAGAGAAGCTGGACGCGACCGCGGTTATTTGCGGCGACGGCCCCGAAAAGCGGAACCTGGAGATCAGCCGCGCATCCCTCGGCATAGAGGATCGGGTGGTGCTAACTGGCTACGTAGCGGGGATCGAATCGTTGTTGACAGCATTTGAAGTATTCGTGCTTCCGTCGTACAGCGAGGGCCTCCCCAGAGCCCTGCTGGAGGCATCAGCGGTGGGTATTCCCGCGGTCGCCTCCGCAGTCGGAGGGATTCCCGAATTGATTTGCGGCGGAAAGACTGGCCTTCTCGTGCCGGCAGGGGATCCGGACGCGCTCGCTGAGGCGCTCAAATGGCTGATCAACGACCCATCCTTTGCAGCCAGCATCGGTCGCGAGGCCCAGCGGCGTGTCATGGCCGATTTCTCGGTGGCCGCGCAGGTGGAGCAATACGAGGCCCTGTTCCTGCGGATCCATGCGCGCTGGCAGGAACGGCGTCGGTCTCGTGGAAGGTGAAGTGTCGGACGCGTTCCCCCTTCGGTGGCGTTGCTATCCTCCATGAGGGGAATGAGCATGACAGCGGAGATCTCCAATGGGTCAGCCAGCGCCTCCCGTAGATGACATCGTGAGCGATCTCATTTCCCTGATTGAGGACAAGCGGGCGCGCGTCGGCATCATCGGCCTGGGTTACGTCGGTCTGCCCCTTCTGCTGACGTTTGCAGCGAAGGGGTTCACCTTGCTGGGATTCGACGTTGATGATACCAAGATCGCTCAACTGAAAAGGGGCTGCAGCTACATCAGCCATATACCGGCAGCCCGTGTCCGCGAGGCTTTCACCGGTGGAACGAGTGATGCCACGAGCGATTTAGGCCGGCTCAGCGAAGCAGATGCCATTCTGGTGTGCGTACCGACTCCTTTGGGACCCCATGGTGAGCCCGATCTGGGCTCGGTGGAGGCAACGGCGCGTGCGATAGCCACAGTGCTGCGGCGGGGGCAGCTTGTCGTCCTGGAGAGTACGACATACCCGGGAACGACCTCGGAGCTATTGAAGCCGATCCTGGAGACGAGCGGACTCCGCTGCGGCAAAGACTTCTTCCTCGCCTACTCCCCCGAAAGAGAGGACCCAGGCAATCCGGAGTTCTCGACGAGCGGGATTCCGAAGGTGGTGGGCGGAGTCACTCCGGCCTGTGCCCAAGTGGCGGCGAGGCTCTATGAGGCCATTGCCCCGCGAGTCGTGCTCGTGTCCTCCCCCGAGGTGGCCGAAGCGACGAAGATGCTCGAGAACATCTTCCGGGCTGTCAATGTGGGGCTCGTCAATGAGCTGAAGGTGCTTTTCCAGCGCATGGGCATTGACATCTGGGAAGTCATCGACGCGGCGTCTACGAAGCCGTTTGGGTTCATGCGTTTCACGCCCGGCCCCGGGCTTGGGGGCCATTGCCTGCCTATCGATCCCTATTACCTTACATGGCGTGCGCGGGAGTTCGGTGTCCCCACGCGATTCATTGAGCTCGCGGGCGAGATCAACACGAGCATGCCAGCGTATGTTGTGTCACGTCTCATGGAGGAGCTGAATGCCCGGGGGAAATGCCTGAAAGGGTCACGCATCCTCTTGCTCGGCATGGCCTATAAGCCAAACGTGGACGACCTGCGGGAGTCCCCGACGCTGAGGCTGATCGAGTTACTGCGGGCTCAGGGGGCTGAGGTCTCGTACAACGACCCGCATATTCCACGACTGCACCGGACCCGCCGCTACGATTTCGATATGTCATCCGTGGAGTTGACCACCGAGACCTTGGGGTCATCCGACTGCGTCGTCGTCGTCACCGATCACGCCGCCTATGATTGGGAGTTTATTGTGGAGCACGCGGGGTTGATCCTGGACACGCGCAATGCCACGCGCGCCGTGCAATGCCACCGGGAGAAGATCCGTTTCGCCTAGGACTTCAGCCGTCGAATGACCCTTCGAGGTTCGGAATGGCGAGTTATCTGGTAACGGGGGGAGCCGGGTTCATCGGCTCTCACATCGTCGAAGCGCTTGTCGAGCGGAACGAATCCGTCGTCGTCCTCGATAATCTCAGTACAGGCAAGGCCGAGAATCTCGCTGACTGGCGGAGCCGCCTGACCTTCATTGAAGGCGACCTGCGGGATATGGATATGGTACGGAAGGCCTGTCGTGGTGCTGACTACGTTCTCCACCAGGGCGCGCTTCCTTCGGTCCCGCGGTCGATCGCCGATCCCGTTGCCAGCAACGAGGTGAATGTCACCGGCACGCTCAACGTGCTCGTCGCAGCGCGGGAGGCGGGGGTGCGGCGCGTCGTCTACGCGGGGTCGTCCTCGGCCTATGGCGACACCCCCACGCTGCCCAAGCGCGAGTCCATGCCGGCCAACCCGCTCTCGCCCTACGCCATCACGAAATACACGGGCGAGCTCTACTGCCAAGTCTTCCCAAGGCTCTACGGTCTCGAAACGGTGGTGCTCCGCTACTTCAACGTGTTCGGCCCCCGGCAGGACCCTGCCTCTCAGTATGCGGCCGTGATACCGAAGTTCATCACCGCCTTGCAGCGAGGCGAGGCGCCGGCTATCTACGGTGACGGCGAGCAGTCACGGGATTTCACCTACGTCGGGAACGTCGTCGCGGCGAACCTGCTCGCATGCACGGCGCCCGGCGCTGTCGGGCAGGTCATCAACATCGCCTGTGGGGCCAGGATAACCCTCAATAAGCTCGTCGAGATCTTAAGGGGCATTCTCGGCGCTGACTGCGTGCCGCAGTACGCCCCGGCCCGCCCCGGAGATGTGAAGCATTCGCTGGCGGATACGACGCGAGCGACCGAGCTGCTCGGCTATACAGTGAGCGTACCGCTGGAGGAGGGCTTGGCCCGTACTGCGCAGTGGTTTGCCGGTCAGGCGGCGAATTAGCCCAGGGTGGTCCCGGGGACAGCGCTCCCCCGCGCGTGGTACACTGGGGGAGTCGCCGGGAAGCAGCTATCCGGTGCAGCTTTCCCCCCAGTACGCGCCCGGTGCTGACGTGAGGCACAGGTTTGGACGATTGGCAGACTGAGGTATTGGGAATCTGGCGGGTACGCGGCGCCGCTGGCATGATCGACGCCCCTATGCGCGAGCACACGACGTTTCGAGTCGGCGGCCCGGCCGACGTGCTCCTGTGGCCCCGGAACGAGGACGATGTGGCTTGCGCCCGCCGCCTGGCCGCCGATCTGGGGCTGCCGCTGACCGTCCTTGGCGCCTGCTCGAACGTGCTGGTGCTCGACGGCGGCATAAGGGGCGTCGTGCTTCGCACGGCCCGCTCGTGGGAGCACGTCACGATCGTGGGCCGCCGTATCACAGCATCGGCCGGCGCGCGGCTTCCCCTCGTAGCGGCGGAAGCCCGTCGGGCCGGGCTGAGTGGTCTGGAGTTCTGCGCGGTTATACCGGGCACGGTAGGCGGGGCCGCAGTGCAGAATGCAGGGGCTGGGAAGCAGTGCATCGCGGATGTGTTTCGATCAGTGCGGACGCTGGAGGAAGACGGCGACATCCGTACACTCACGGCCGCGGAACTCGCCTTTGGGCACCGTAGCAGCCTGCTGCGTGGCGGCTCGACGGTCGTGCTCGAGGCGGAATTCGAGGGCAGTCCTGACGATCCTGACGCGATCGGCCGGAGGATTCGGGAACATCGCAGGCGCCGCCGGGGACGCCTACCTCTCTCCAAGCCATGTGCCGGCAGCATCTTCCGGCAGGTAGCCGGCCTGGGCGTTTCGGTCGGGGCGGTCATAGAGCAGGCGGGGTGCAAGGGCTGGCGGTGCGGTAACGCGGTGGTCTCCCCGCAGCACGCTAATTTCATCGTCAACGAAGGGCACGCAACGGCTCGCGATATTCTGGAGCTCATCCAGCGGGTCCGCAAGGCAGTTAAGAAGAGCGCCGCTGTAGAGCTCGAGACTGAAATCTGCGTGATTGGACGTTCCGAGTGAGGCGAGGGCAGGGAGCTGCCGATGGCTGAACAGCGGTTCGTAATCCAAGGTGGTCATGCTCTGTCTGGCACAGTGCGCCTGAGCGGGGCGAAGAATGCGGCGCTGCCAGCGTTGGCATTGAGTCTCCTCGCGGAAGGACCGGTTCGACTCGGAAGCGTTCCTACCGGGATGCGGGACGTCGCCATAATGCTCGAGGTGCTCACACAGGTCGGGTGCGAGGTGTCTGTGGACGGCGATCAGGTGACGGTGGATTCGCGCACCGCCACACAGTGGGAGGTTCCCGATGAGCCGTGCAATCAGATTAGGGGCGGCCTGCTCTTACTCGGGGCCCTCGTCGCTCGCTTCGGGCGGGCCAGCGTGCCGGCCCCCGGCGGCTGCAAGATAGGGCCGCGCGGCTACGATATTCACCTCAACGGTCTACAGGCGCTGGGCGCAGAGGTAGAGGGTCGTCTCGATAGGATTGTAGTGACCGGGGAGAAGCTGACGGGGACCGATATCCACCTCCGCCTGCCGTCAACGACGGGGACGGAGACCCTGATGATGGCCGCCCTCCGGGCGAAGGGGCGTACCACGCTGCACAACGCGAACACGCGGCCGGAGATCGTCGACCTCGTGTTGATGTGCAACCGTCTCGGTGCGGACGTGACCGTGGGAGGATCGAACCTCGCGGTCATCAACGGACCTTCGCAGGTGCGCGGCGGTGCCTATGACATCATGCCAGGGTATGATGAGGCCATCACCTACATCGTCGCGGGCGCGCTGCTCGGGGAATCTGTCCGGATAGAGAATATTGAGCCCGCGCACCTGCAGATCCCGCTGGGAGTGCTAGAGATGGGGGGCGCTCGGATCCACCGGCACCCGGCGGCGCTGGAGGTGTCCCGTGGTGACGACCTGAGGGCTGTCAATGTGGTGACCGGAACACATCCCGCCATGAATTCGGACCTCCAGCCGGCCTTCGCAGTCTACGGATGCTGCGCGACCGGAGCCACTCGCATCACGGATACTCGCTTCACGCAGCGATTCGGATATCGCGAGGAATTGGCGAAGCTCGGAGCGGAGATTGAGGTGGAGGGAAACGCGGCACTGATCCGGGGGCCCCACCGGCTGCATGGCGCCACCGTCAAGGCCCCAGACCTTCGGGCCGGGGCAGCCCTGGTGCTGGCGGGGATGGTCGCGGAAGGCGAGACGGTCATCGAGAATATCGGCCAGATAGACCGTGGATTCGAGGGGCTGGAGGAAAAGCTGCGCAGACTCGGGGCGGATATCGGTCGGGTGAGCAACTAGAGGAGGGGCCGAAATCGCGAAGCCCTTTGGCAAAACCGACGACGTGAGGCGACGCGGCATCTTCCAGGATGCTTCTCGCTATATGCAGGAGCGCGGAGTTCGCGCTCTTCTGCGAGCACTCCTCTTCTCCCCCGGCATGCTTGCCTGCTGCGCATTCCGCCTCGACCAGCGGTGGCGGCGACGACATCCGGTCCTGGCATCCTGTGTGCGGCGTATCGCGTTCGTGCTGACGGGAGTAGAGATTCACCCGGATGCCCGCGTCGGTCCGGGCCTGAGGCTCGCCCACACAATGGGCACGGTGATCGGAGCGCGCGTGGTCATCGGAGCTGACGCCACGATCTATCAGGGAGTCACTCTGGGCGCGGCGCGCCTGGGAGAAGGGCTGGCGGGTTGGGAAGCCTACCCGGTGGTCGGAGACCGCGTCACCATATACGCGGGAGCGATGCTGCTGGGCAGGATTCGCGTGGGGGACGAGGCCGTAATAGGGGCAAACTCCGTCGTGCTCGAGGATGTGCCCGCAGGCGCGGTTGCCGTGGGCGTGCCCGCGCGGCTGATTAACCCGTCGCCATCAGCGCCGGGTGCTAAAGGAAGTGGTTCGTGAGCCTCGCCCGTCAGGGCCTTGGGACCTTCGCGGGACGCCTCCTCGGGTTCGCCGCCGGCCTGGGCGCAAGCATCATTCTCGCGCGCGCATTGGGCCCGTCAGGGAAGGGGATCTACGCGCTGGCGGTGCTCGTGGCCGGCCTCCTTCTCACCTTCGTCCATGCCGGTGCTGGGTCGGCGGCCGTGCATCACTACGGGAAGCGAAAGCTGTCGCTGGCCGAGATTGTGCCTGCACTCTTCTGGCTGTCCCTTGTCTTGGGGATGGCATCGGTCGGGCTCTACGTCGTCCTCAGCCCGTGGCTGCTGATCACCGTGCTGCGCAACGTGCAGCCGGAGCTGGCCCTGCTGGCCGTCTCCGCCGTCCCGCTCGGCATACTGGCGCGATATCTCAACTATGTCCAACTGGCCCGGAATCAGATCATGGGCTACAATATTGTCTTCGTCGCGCCCACGCTGGCGACGCTGCTCGGCCTCGGCGCCCTCATGGTCGCCGGCGAACTGACCGCGGCGGGAGCGGTGTATGTTTGGGTTGCCTCCCAGGCTGTGCAGTGCGCGGTTGCCGCGGCTCTGGCGCTGAGAGGGATCCCTCTCTCGTGGCGGGCGAGTCGGTCGGCGGTCCGCTCGCTCTTGAGCTACGGCGTGCGCGTGCAGATGGTGCTCATCGCCAACCAGCTCCACTATCGCGGCGATCTGCTGATATTGGGCTTCTTCCGACCGCCGTCGGAGGTCGGCCTCTACACCATCGCGGTAGGGATCGGCACGATGCTAGCGTTCCTGCCAGGCGCGGTCGGTGTTGTTCTTTTCCGACGCGTATCGGCGTCGGATGAGACGGCCTCGACGGCCTCCGCGATGGCCTGTCGCATGACTCTCCTGATCATGGTTGGGGCGGCAGCGGTCATGGCGGCGGTGGTACCGTGGCTGGTGCCGCTCCTCTACGGCCGAGAGTTCATCCCGAGCATCGTGGGAATCTGGGCGCTGCTGCCGGGAATAGTAGGGCTCGGGCTGTTCAAGGTACTGGGGAGCGATCTGATGGGGCGGGGCCGTCCGGGGCTGGTCGGCACCTATTCCTTCATCACGCTCGCCATCAACGTCGGCGTGAACCTGCTGCTCATTCCAAGGTACGGGTTCGTCGGGGCGGCCCTTGCATCGACGGTTTCCTATAGCCTTCTGGGGTTCATGGCTCTCGTCAGCTTCGTTCGGCAGACGGGCATCTCTCCGGGCGAGGTCCTCGTGCCGCGTTTGGCTGACGCGCGTAAGGCTCTGGCGGGCCTGAGGCGTACGTCGCCGCAGCATGGGGAAGGGGCAGAGTTGTGAGCGACCGGAAGTATCGCGTTCTCGTCCTCGCCGAGGAGATGGAAAGCGGCGGCGGACCGCGGACGATTATCACCATCGCCCGGGCGCTGGCCGAGGCGGGGCATCACGTCGCGCTGGCCACCCAGGGAGGCCGGCTGCTTCAGCCGGCCCTCGACGCAGGCCTGCGGCACTACCTGTTGCCCGGAGCGCGGCTCTGGCCGGTGCGAGGCCAGCTCTCTCTGTCCAACATGTGGCGTCTGCTGTGGATCATATGGCGGGAGAAGCCGGACGTGATCCATTGCTTCCGCCGCTGGTCGTTGTACCTGGCGACTGTGACTTCGTTCATCCACCGCCGTCCATTGGTGTTCACGAACAACACTATCTCACCTCGCCTCTACGGGTGTCGCATCGCGGCCGCGATCACGGCGACCAGTCCGCAATTCGGCCGGTTCATCGCCGAGAGCGCGCGGGTGCCCGTGGACCAAGTGACTGTCATTCCGAACCGTATCGACCTCCGGGCATTCACTCCTGATAGCCTGCCAGATCGGCAGGGCGCATGCTCTCGACTGGGCATCCCCGCGGATCGCCGCATCGTCGCCTTCATCTCCCGTTTCATGCGCGGCGAGATGGGCAAGGTCGAAGGGCTGTGGCGGTTCCTGAAGACGCTTCCGGAGTTACACCGGCGCCTGCCCGATGTGCTCGTGGCGCTGGCGGGCATTGGCAGCGACTCGGAGGAGGTGAGGAGCAAGTGCGCGGAGGCCAACCAGCGCCTGGGTGGCGAGGTGGTCCGGCCGCTGGGCGTGCTGCCCAGCGTCGCCGACCTACTTGGCTGCGCGGACCTGGTCGTCGGGACGGGCAGGTGCATCATGGAGGCGATGGCCTGCGGACTGCCCACCGCCATCATCGGCCACGCGGGCTTCGCCGGAATTGTCGGCCCGGACATGATCGCGGCAATCGCAGATACGAACTTCGCCGGCCGCAACGTCAGCCCCGGCCAACTCGACGACCGAATGGCCCCAGACCTGGCGGCCATCCTGACGGACGAAGGGCTTGCGAAGCGCCTGGGCGAGTTCGGGCGGCACTATGTGGGCGAGCAACTCGACATCCGGCGGGGGGTGATACGCTACAGCGAGGTGTATAGACAGGCGATCGAGGAGCCCAATCCCGCGCTGGACATGCGATTTCGCTCGGCACGGGATATGACCGTGTATCTGCTTGGGAAGAGACAACCTTTCCGTTTCAGCGAGACCAATACGAATCGTGCAAAGTCGGCTGCTGACATCGGCGTGCCGGGTGAGCAGCCTCTCACCTCTGAGGAGCCTGGGAAGAGGGATGGATAGGAGTGCATAAGCGTGAGGCTTGGCAGGTCTACCGTTTTGCCCTTCGCACAGGGTTCAGCTCACTGTTGGCGGGCTCCTTCTCCATCGGGATGAAGCAGCTGGCGTTGCCGGTGGGGTACTGGCGATTCCCCGTGTTCGGCGCGACCGTTCACTCTCTGCGCGATCTTCCGGCAGGATCGAAGATGCTGGACATCGGCAGCCCAAAGCTGCTATCACTGTATTTCTCCCTGGTTAAGGGCTGTCGTGTGTGGGCGACCGATCTCCAAGACGAAGCCATCAACCAACGGTACGCAAGACAATTTACTGAGTACCGCTTCCGGCGTCATCCGGAGGGGGCCTACATCCCGGAGTTCCAGAACGGCAGGCATCTAGACTACGACAACGCTTCCTTCGATTCCGTCTACTCCCTCTCCGTCGTCGAGCATATCCTTGGCAGCGGAGATTCTGCCTGCTGTGCCGAGATCTGTCGGGTATTGCGCCCTGGCGGGAAGGCCGTTATCGAGGTGCCGTTTTCGAGCAGGGCGCGCGACACGTACGTAAAGCGGTCTGTCTACGGTCGCGAGTACGCATCGGAGCAGCTCTTCTACCAGCGACACTACGATCCGACAACGCTCCACGAGCGGTTGATCGCGCCGTCCGGAATGCGCCTCGTGGAAGGATGGGTGTTGAGCGAACGCTTCGGCGTCGGGGATAGGTGGCAACAACTGCCGTTGCCAGTACGGGCTCCGTCCTTGTGGGCGGAGGCATTGGTTTCTAGGGTCAATCTGGTGTCCGCGCCCCTGAGCGAGTGGCGGAGTGCTTCGGAAGCCAGATCGATGAATGTGACTGTGGTACTCCAGAAGGCGTGAGTTCGGCGCGATTGCCAGGCGAGAACAAAGGAGCTTCCGCGAATGAAGGTCGTGGTGGTCACACCCAGGTTCCCATACCCTCTGCGCGACGGACTGCTGATCCGCATGTACAATCTCCTGAAGCAAGTCTCGGGGAAGCATGCGGTGACCTTGGTGAGCTTGGCATCCCCGCTTCCGTTGCCGGGAGAGACCGATGCCGTGCGCAGCTTGGTCAGCGATCTGGTCGTCTTTCCGCGTCCTAGGAGTCTGCCGCGCGAGGGTATCAACGCAGCCCTAAGCCTCGTGGGCGGACGGCCGTTTACGATAGCGCGATATTTCTCCCGCGACCTAGCGCGTTTTCTCTCGGAGGCTGACGAAGGCGGGACGTTCGATGTTGCCCACTTCCATACCATCCACATGGGGCAGTACGCCGGCATAATGAAGCGAACTCCCACCTTGCTCGACACTCCGGATGTGGTCAGCGAGATATGGAAGCTCGGACGAGATACGCGCCGCAACCCCCTGACGAGGTTGGCAGTGCATACGCAATATAGGGCGGTGCTGCGGTATGAGCCATGGGTGTGCAGGCAGGCCGACCTAGTCGCCACGGTATCCGAGCAGGACCGTTCCCAAGTGGCGCGGGTCGTCGGCAAAGATCGGGCGCGTCTCGTGCCCAATGGCGTGGATACCGAACTGATACAGCCGCGGCAGGAGGATGTGGAGACCGACAGCATGGTCTTTGTCGGAAACATGCAGTGGCCTCCGAACGCGGATGGCGTGGAGTGGTTCTGCAGAGAGGTGCTTCCCGTTATCCTGAGGCAGCACCCGAAAGCGAAACTGTATCTGGTCGGACACTCGCCGGGACCGGCTTTGCAGAGGCTCGCGGGGAAGTCTGTCGTGGTGACAGGGACGGTGCCCGATGTGCGGCCCTATGTGGCGCGGGCGGCGGTGTCCGTAGTGCCGCTCCGAGTCGGCGGAGGGACGCGGCTCAAGATCCTGGAGGCGATGGCATTGGCGAGGCCGGTCGTCTCGACCTCGCTCGGATGCCAGGGGCTGAGCGCGACCGACGGACAGAACATCAGCATCGCGGACACGCCAGACGCGTTCGCCCGGTCGGTGGGGGAGCTGCTTTCGTCTGAGGAGGAAGGGACGCGTCTCGGCCGCGCTGGCCGGGAGTTCGTCGTGGCCAACTACGACTGGAAGGCTATAGGCGCACAGCTAAGCTCCATCTACGCCGAGCTCAAGCCGTCCCGCGCGTGAGCAGGCCGGTTGGACAGTGTGGGCCGCGGGAGGCCATGCCCCACCCAATCCTCCCCTGGGCAAGGCCCATGAAAAGCCAGAAGAACTTGTCCTGGTAGGGGTTCGTGTGGAACAGCCCCTGAACCATGATGGCGCAAAGAGTCGCGAAGAGAACGGCCGTGATGATAGACTCAGCTCCATCGCCTCGCTCCAGCGCCGAACGTCTCCCGCGGTCGAGCAACACGAGCGTCGTCGCCATCCAGGCGATGAAGCAGAGGCCGCCGGCGAACCCGACCGTCGCCGTGAGTTCGACGTACATGTTGTGGCCAGCTCGCCCCGACTCAGCATCCCGCACGGACTTGTAGTCATCGTAGTGAAGCTCGAAGTTTCGCAGCCCCACTCCCGATGGATTCGCCAACGCCATCTTGGCGCCGGCGAGGAGCATGAGCGGTCTATTGTGGATCGAGGATTCGCGCGAGAGGAATTGCAGATTCGTGAAGCGCTGCTTAACCGAGTTGGGCGCGGCAAAGGCCATGACGATAAGCAGCACAACGAGAGCCATACGAGACCATTTCGGAAGAACCGCTGGCATGACGAACAGCATCGCGAAGAAGACGAGGACCGCGAGGACGGCGCTACGGGTCATGGTCAGTGCCAGTGCCATCATCATGACGAGCACGGCAGCAGATCCCGCGAGTCGCAGCCGCCCTCGTCTCGCTATGAGGAAGAAGCTGGCCGAGCCAATGCCGACGATAAGAGCGAAAGAAAGACTGATGGGCGATTCGAAGACGCCCGACGCTCTGACAGCACCGATCGCGCCTTCAGCCTTGAAGGTTCGTGCTTCGACGACACGGTAGCCCCAAAGCCCTTCCGCCACACCGAGAGTCGCCGAAACAGCGACCGCAACCATGACGGCGCCGAGGATAGCGACGGCTGTGCGACGGCCGGCCGCGTAATAGGAGACGACGCCGAAAAGCGCGGCACGCGACAACAGCATCCACATTCCCTGCAACCAGGACGCACGGTCTTGGGCAAACGCCCCAGACACCAACGCGAAGAAGAGGAAACCCCAGAGGAACAGAGCCTGAACCGTGATGCGAGGCCGTCCTCTGTTGGCTTCGATCCATTGGGCGATCACCTGGGGCAACAGCACGGCTCCGACGCCCAGGCCCGCGACTCGCGCATAGGTGCTCCCGCTGCCCGTCCCGAGGATCTCGGCAGGAAACGTGAACACCAGCAGGCAGAGCGCTGCCACGGGGCTGACTAGGGCAACGACAGCGCTCGTCGTGAGGACCAGGAGTGGCATCTGCCAGGCGTCCTGGGCCGCGAGCCAGCCGATCAAGATGGCGAGCAGCAGGCCGGCCGCGAGCAAAGCCATTCTCGCTGGCGCGCGTGCTGTGTCTGTCTCACCCCAGGAAGTCGTGTTGCCGTTCATCGTGTGCCAAGTGAATTCGGAACGCTAACGCCGGTCGCCGACCACGACCGTTCTCTGGAAAGGTAGTTCGCTCTCCGACGTGGTGCCTCCTGTTGACCCCCCGGCGACAATCCGGAACTGGGTCTGAGACCTGACCGGATGGGGGGAAGGCATGGCAGGTTGGCAGAATAGCGTCTATGTGACTCACGGTCGCGTGCACGAGAAATCTCCAGCTGCTGCCGGTGAGGGATTCAGCTTGGCTCGAAAGCGAGAGATGGTCTTCCTTGCGGTGTTATCGATCGCTGGCGCTGCCGGCGGCATCTCTCTTCTGCTGACTCAGGGTGGCCCTGCCTGGCTCCGGCTGATGGCGGCGACGCTGGTGACGTTCGTCTGGCCGGGATGGGCTCTGATCAGCCTGGTCCGGCCACGTGCGCCGCTGCCGCCCGTCGAGAGACTTGCCGTTGCGACGGCCGCTAGCGCCGCACCGTTGGCGCTGGAGGCGCTTGCTGCATACTCGCTCGGCCTCACAATGCAACAACTCCAGGTCGCGCACGTGTTGGCGATAGGCCTCCTCAGCGTTGGTGCGATCGTACGGACCGCCCGCTGCCGGATTGATCCGGATGGGGCACGAGGAGATCGGTCAGACTACGTAATCCTGGCCGCCGCCGCCGTGTTCGCGGTGGCGCTGTGGTTCGCGGCCCCGAGCTACGGTCCAGATCTACATGAACGCAGTGACGGGTGGTATCACCTGGGCTACATGACCTTCCTCAGCAGCGCCGAGCGCATCACACCGAACTGTGCCTTCTATGAGGGCGCCCCGCCCGATCCCCGCTACCCGTACTCGGCCAGCCATCTCTCGATGGCCAGCGTGGTCGCTCTCTCGGCGCTCCCTGTGCTCGAAGTGTGGGCGTTCTTTGCCTGGGCGTTCTCACTTGCTGCGCTCGGCTCGGTATACTTTTTCGTCCGGATGGTATTCCACCATCGTGTGCTGGCGCTGACCGCCGTCGTAGTCGTCATAGCCGGCATGCTCATGCCAGATATCGAGCCGATTCGAAGTCTGTCCTTCAAGCTATCCGCGTCGCCCGCGGTGACGTTGCGCTATCCATACCCCTATTCACTCGCGACACGGGTATTGGCCCCGGTTCTGCTGGGACTGGTGGCACTCCATCTCCGGCAGCGACATCGGTGGACGCCGTGGCTGATAGCCGTGATGGCCTTCAGCGCCCCGGCCTTTCACGTGTCCCAGGTCCTATACCTGCCGCTCTTCTTCATCTCGCTATGCATCGTAGCTCTGGTGGCCGGCCTTCCAACCATACGGGATGCTGCCAAGCTGACGGCGCTTGCCCTTGGTTCTCTGCTGCCGTTCGCAGTTATCATCGCGTTAGCTTTCCGGCCCGCCGCCCAACGCGTCGCAACCGCGGGGACGATTTTCGGCTATCCGGTATCCAGTGAAGGTCTGCACGCGATCGAGCCGCAGTCGGTGTTGTTTCCGTGGGTTCTTGGGGCGGTCGCGATAGCCTATCTGGCCGTTCTCTGCCGCCGGGCGCGCCCGTCCGGGATAGTGATGGCTGCGGTATTGTTCCTCATTGTGCTACTGCCTCTGAATCCTCTTCTCGCCTCAATCGCGAAGAAGTACGTGACGTATGCGCTACTGACACGGCTCTACTACCCGGTGCCAAACATTCTCTATTATGGAGGATTCTTCATCCTGGCGGGCCTGGCCGCGTCCTGGGCGCACAGGTTTCTGGAATCCCGCGGCCTTCGTGGATCCAGGTTTGGCGCTTTGGTGCCCGCCGTAACAGTAGTAGTCTTCCTTGCCCTTGTCTGGCAGGTATTACAGGTGCTCCCAATAGGGCTGACTTGGCTCGGGGCTGCTGCCAAAACATCATCCGCGCTCCCGCTAATTATTGGCTTCGCCATTGCAGTACTGCCACTCGTCGCGCGCTTTACGGCCCGCTCGCCCCTTCTGCTGTTGCCGGAAAGCCCTCGCGACAACGGTGTCCTGGTGGCCGTCGTCATAGGGCTGGTTGCGATGATAGGAGTGCAGGCCGTTCGAGGCAAAGCAACATACCGGCCACCGAGAAACGACTTGCATAGGTGGAATACGGATGCTACGACAGGTGGGCCGAGATTCCTGGAGGCGCTGGGGGGAGACGCTGAGCCGTTCTCGGCCGTAGTATACACTCCCGACCCGTTTGTCGCGGAACTCACGCCGGCATTCGGACGCCAATACGTGCTGTTCTACGATCTCAACTCGAACCCTGGGGCAGACCTTGAGGGGCGGCAACAGGACTGGGGAGACCTCGGTGACCAGCAGGTCCCTCCGGAAACCCGGCGGAAGATACTTGCCAAGCGACACATACGATACATAGCCGTTTCAACCGTCGGCGGTAAGCCTCTTCCCGCGTCTATGGATGAGCTCGTCGACCACGGGGCCGTCGTGTATCGGGACTCAACGGCGACGGTCTGGCGCATTAGCCCTGCGCTGGCCCGCTAGGAATACTGCGGACGGAATGCGGGCGGTGGCGAGGTCATGGGCAGGACTCAGGTTGGGAAGACCGAAACATCGACTAGGTAGTCGGGTCGCAACTGGGGCATCGGAACGGCATGGTTGGTGACCAGCGAGTGACAGTTATAATACCGGCCTACCGGGCATCGGAGACGGTGGGGGCTGTCATCAGCGAGTTGCCGCGCTTCGTTGACTCAATCTGTGTCGTCGATGACGGGAGCCTCGACGGCACATGCGAGGCGGCGCTGAAGGTCGGGGATAACCGTGTCAAGTGCATCCGCCGGGACCACAACTGCGGTGTGGGAGCCGCCATGGTCACCGGCTTCGACTACGCCCTGGGGACGTCTTGCGATATAATCGTCAAGATGGACGCGGACGGGCAGATGGACCCGGCCGACCTCCGCAATCTAATCAGGCCGCTGACGGAAGCGGGATTCGATTATGCCAAGGGGAACCGATTCTACGACCTCGCCGCGCTGGAGCAAATGCCTTGGGCCCGCCGCCTAGGAAATATAGCACTGAGCTTTCTTACCAAGGCTGCTTCCGGCTACTGGAACGTCTACGATCCGCAGAACGGCTACGTTGCCATCCGACGCGACGCGCTTGAGCGCCTTGATCTGGATACACTCGACAGGGGCTACTTCTTCGAGAACTCAATGTTGGTCCAGCTCAATGTCATACAGGCTCGCATCGCAGAGATCCCCATTCCAGCGCGCTACGGCAATCACGGCAGCGCCATGAGCCTGCCTCACATCGTGTTCATTTTTCCGTGGAAGCTGTTAAGGGACGGGTTGAGGAGGCTACGCCTGAAATACTTCGGAATGGATTTGTCGCCGGTGGCGGTGCTGTTGCTTGTGGGTGGCGCTCTGCTGGTCGGAGGTGTCGCCTACGGGGTCGTCAACTGGATCCGGAACGCCATAGCCGGGGTGCCCACGTCGGCAGGCACTGTGATGGTTTCTGCCCTGCCGACCCTGCTGGGCTCCCAACTTCTGTTGAACGCGCTCCTTCTCGGCATCACTCAAACTCCGCCCGGGCTGGGCATTCGGCGCGTGCTCTCGCGCAGAACCACGGAGAAGGCATGCAGACCGCCCGGCTCGGATCCACATACCTGAACCATTTCCATGTTGCCCTTCGCTATCCGACATCTTCTCGGGATGACGCGACAGTATGCGGAGCTTCGGGCCCTCTGGCCACAAATCCAGGACGCGGCACGAGACATTCGGAGCCAGTTTCCCTCGGAAATCGTCGACGAGATGGCACTCCCGTCGTACACCCACCCAAACAGGCTGATGCGACATCTCTTCTGGGAGCGTCTGGCGGTCGCTTTGGAGTGGGTGGATGGGCTCTCAGTGCGCCCGAAAAAGCTACTGGATTTCGGCTGTGGGCTCGGCATTCTCTTCCCGACACTGGCTCACCGGGGCATCCAAGTCATCGGATGCGACATTAACGCTGAGGTCGCCAGAATCGGAGCGACGAGATTAGGGGCAAGACACGTGGAGGTACTAAACGGTCAGCAGGATCTCGGCGTTCTGGCATCTGGCTCCATCGACGCGGTTCTGGCACTGGATGTGCTCGAGCATGTGGAAGCTGTCCCCTCGCTGGCCGAACAGTTCTCCCGAATCCTGACGGAACATGGGCGGCTTCTCTGCAGCCTCCCGACCGAGAACGTGTTCTACCGCATCGGAAGGGCGATGGCAGGATTCTCAGGTGCGTATCACGTCCACCATCCAGCGGAAGCCGTGATGGGACTACGCACCCATCTTACGGTGAGGCGCGTCGGTCGTCTCTATCCGTTTCTACCACTTTTCGATTTCTTCGAGGCATACACGTAGCCCCGCCAGAGTGAAGTCGCCGGGGGTGCGCCTGGCCACGAACGGGGTGCGCACGGCTCTCAAATGACTCGCTGGGGATGGGCGTGGAATCAAAGCTGATTACCCGGGCCCGGTTGCAGCACCACTTCGGAGTGGCCTCTGCTAGAGCCGGAGTTCCCACTGCCACCCTCATGCATGCCCGGGGCCGACGCCCAGCCATCATGATCATCCGCTACTTGGAGTTCACGGATTCAGAGCAGCGGTGGGCATTTCCAGGGCACGCGTCACCATAGGGATCTAATCTGCCCGCGTGCGCCATAGCCGACCTGCGCGCTTCTCGGCAATACTCGCGCCTTAACCTAGATTACACAGATGGCTGAGGACGCTAACACCTTACCCACGCGCGATCTGTAGGGTGGCATCGGTCGAGCCGTCATCCACTACCACCACCTCATACTGGACGGATTGTTGTCTCCCTCTTCTAAGGCACGACAGTAACTCGTCGAGGGTCGCTCCTAGCGATTCTTCCTCGTTGAATGCGGGAAGGACGATGGTCACTCGGCACATGGGAGATGTCACAGCGGTAGTCACAAGGCCGGCCTCATCTGCCATCCTGATCGACACATCAGTTCGGTGGAGCCGCCACTAGTACCTGCCGGCTTTCAGAGTGGCGCAGAACGCGAGGTGAGCGCCGCGTTCAGTCAGTACGCTATCTTCCGCTCCGTGCATCCGGGTGTTGACAATGTCAGTTGTGCCGCGCACGATGACAGGCGCTTGAGATCCATTGATCCTGGAGTTACCCATGAATCGGCGCACAACGCTCTTGGGCATAGCAGCCGCGGCTCTCCTCTTCATTCTTATCGGCTGGCGGGTAATGCAGTTACTTCCCAGCCCTGTAAAGCAACTCATGGCTGCAGCAGAGTAGTCCTGTGCGCTCCCGCCGGCAATCGGCCTCGTGATACTGATGATCCCTGTAGTGGCCCGGATGCAGAGGCGCCGGCTGCCACACTCCTGCCCGAGGGTCCTTATTCCAATGGCATCTTGCTGGGCGTGGTGATCGGGCTCGTCGCAGTCCTGGGAGTCCAGCTCTGCCGCGGCGACACGGGGATTCGTCGCCACCCCGGCAATGACCTCACGCGCTGGCAGTTAGACCCACAGACGGGAACCCTAACCTTCCTCCAGGCGACTGCAGATGGCGCCCCCCCTATACTGCTGTGGTGTACGCAACGGATCCCTTCGCGGCCGAGATCACCCCGGCATTTGCCAGACAGCATATTCTGTTCTATGATATAGACTTGAATCCAGCGGCCGACGTGGAGGAGAGGCGCCGCGAGTCGGAGATGCTTGTCGATCGGGCAACGCCGCTGTCGGTTCGGCGACGGATTCTCACAGAGCGACACATAGCTTATGTAGTGCTGTCGAATGCTGATGAAGCGACCACCGCGGCGGTGTGTGAGCTTGCTGAATCGGGGGTAATTGTCTACCAGGATAAGACGGCGACAGTGTGGCGAGTGGGACCCGAGGCGGATCGGTAGAGGCCGCTCACGCCCCCGCGCGACACCGCTCTGCGCTCGCCGTCGGCACGACAGGACCGAAATCAGCCTATCCTACTCTGTGGGAAGGAGTCCTTGTTGAGGAAGAGGGATCTATTGGCTTCGGGAAGCCCAGGCTCCATGACTCGGCGCGACTTCCTGGCTGCGTCGACGCTGGTGACGGCCGGTCTCATGGCCGGGTGCGGCGTTCGGATTCCGCGAACCCGCAAGCCAAGCAATCTCGTGTTGATCATCTCTGATACGCTCCGCGCGGACCACCTGACGTGCAACGGATTCCCGGCATCCGTCACTCCCGGGATCGACGCGCTGGCCCGACGCGGGACGCTGTTCACTGATGTGCTGAGTCCAGCGCCCCTCACAGCGGCCGCCCATGCGTCGATCATGACCGGAACGTATCAGACCCTGCACGGCGTGCCAGGCAACCGCGGTGCGATTGCTTCCGGTGTCTCCACTTTCCCGGAGATGCTGCAGGCTGCTGGTTTGGAGACGGCCGCCTTCGTCAGCAATCCGGTGCTTCAACCCGAACACCTGGCGGGCATCGAGCGCGGGTACGAGGTGTATGACGCAGACCTGCCGAGCATGGAGCGGAACCGGCCCTCGCCATACCGAGACGCGCAAGACACCACCGAGGCTGTGTTCCATTGGCTCCAGACCAGGAGCGCTGGCCGCTTCTTCCTGTGGGTGCACTACATGGAACCCCATGGCCCCTACGAGGTACCCGAGCCTCACCTCCTCGATCGGGTCCGGGGAATACTCCGTTCTCCGGATGAGCCTGACTCTCTCAGGGTCTTGCCGGGAAACTACGGCACCGGGGGTATTCCGAAGTATCAGGTCCTGGAAGATGAGCGAGACCCCTTGGTATACCGCCGGCGCTACGCCGCGCGCGTCGCCTACGTTGATCGGGAGATCCAGCGGTTGACGCAGGAGCTTCGTCGACTGGAACTCGAGAGCGAAACGCTGATCGTATTGGCCTCGGATCATGGGGAATTGCTGGGCGAGCACGGATACTATTTTCAGCACGGCATCACCCTTCTCCAACCTGTGCTTCGCGTGCCCATACTGTTCGCTGGTCCTGGTGTTCCAGCTGGGGGAAGGCCGGCGGTTCCCGCGAGCCTTGTTGACTTGGCACCGACGATGCTGGACTTCCTGGGACTGGAGCCAGACAGCTTCACCAACCAGTTCCAGGGCATCAGCCTTCGGCCGGCAATCGAGGGTCAGCCAGACGGAGATGCCGTCCCACACTACGCTTTCTGCGAGAGGACAAGAGAGTCGTGCATCCGAATCGGGCGCTCGAAGTTAACCGTTGCCACCACCGGAGCTGAGGTGAGACGAACGTTCGTAGATTTGGATGGCGACCCTGAGGAACGCTCGAACATCGCGCATGACCGCCCGGACTTAGTCAATGACCTTGAAGACCGCCTGCAGCAGTTCACAACCGTCTCGAGCGGACCCGAGAGCCGCCCTCCCGCCCTGCCGACTCTCACCGAGGAGGATAGGGCGCGGCTTAGGTCGTTGGGCTATCTTGAGTAGCCGAGATCGAGAACGTTGGAGTGCAGTCACGGCTGTGAGAACCCGGGCATTGACTTTCGATGGATGGCAGTGGCTGCCCGGCAGTCAGATATTGCCATGATTCCTCAGTGGGTGCCGCCACCAAGGTACTTGCTACGTAGGCACTGCATTCTGCGGCTCCTGCGTGATGTCCGGCCGTGCCCGGCGCTGGAAATCGCACGTTCGGCTGGAGGGAAGGATTAGGCGGCTCCCTCGAAGTATGAGTAACTGCAACTCTCGGGCACCGTACTGTCTGCGGCAGGCAGCAGCACGTGCAATCGCGGACGAACCAGGAGCGATGAGGGACATGCCCTCAGGCGAACGCACATCATATGAGACCCGTTCTTGGGCGCCGACCGCGGCACAGCACCGTGCCGCCTATCGGTTTGCCGCTAAGTATGCCCAAGGGAGGCGCGTCGTAGAGATCGGGTGCGGCGTCGGATTCGGCGCGCGTATCCTGTCGCAGCAAGCGACGCAGGTCCTAGCCATTGATAATAGCCCAGATGCCATCTCCGCTTGTGAGAAAGACCCTCCTCCGGCGAACCTCCTGTTCCGCCGCGCCGATGCCCTGAGTCTGTCACGGAGTGAGATCACATGTGATGTGCTTGTCGCGTTCCAGGTGATAGAGCATTTGGCCGATACGGATCGATTTCTGCGCCTGGCGGCTGAGGCCACGGCCCCGGATGGCATCTGCTTGATATCGACCCCGAACGCGCTCCTGTCTGTTGGCAACAACCCGTACCACCATCGAGAATACACACCCGCTGAACTTCAGGGGTTGCTCGTGCACCACTTCCCTTCCGTCGAGGTGCTCGGCGTCAAAGGGAGTGAGCGCGCCCTCCAATACCATGCCCGACGGCGGCGACTAGTCCGATCCATACTGAGCGCCGACGTGCTCAGAGTACGTCGCCTTCTCCCGAGGAAGATCACTCAACGCCTGGCGGACTACTTGGGGGCCGCGGTCAAGCGAATTCTCATCCTCCGGAAGCCTAGGGCTGAGGCGGACGACTGGGAGCATGAGTATTCGGTCGGACAAAGGGACCTGGACAAAGCTCTCGACCTGATGGCCATCTGTCGCCACAGAGAGCGTGAATGATGGGGCCAGACGGAAGACAGCGCGGGATGGGACGGTGGTTTCGCTGGCTCTCCCTTCTTCTCGGCTTGATCGCTCTGGGATACGTCGCGGCTATGGCGTCGCAGAGCTGGCGTGTAGGTCAGGTCCGATGGGAGAGCATCTCTGCCCGCGGCCTGCTGCTTGCCTTCTGGGCGATCGCCCTCGGGTTGTTTCTCCTTGCCTACGCCTGGCACTTTGTTCTGGGCCGACTCGGCGTAAGGGTATCACTCGCGGGCAGCCTCTACACTTGGTTCACCAGCAATCTCTACAAGTACGTTCCAGGGCAGATCTGGGCGCCCGTCGGGCGGGTCGTGATCGGCGCGAAGTTCGGCGTGCCGGCGCGAGCCGCCGTGCTGACCGTCGGTCTCGAGCACATGTTCTCACTTCTGAGCGCTGCATTCGTGCTGTTGGCGGGGCTGGGGAAAACAGTGCCCGCGGCGCTCGTCGCGCTCGCGTCCCTGGCCCTAACCCACCCGCGAGCGGCCAACTTTGCCCTGACACTCATGAACAGGTTGCTCCGGCGTCCGGTATCGCTAGTCCCGTTGAGGTGGCCTCAGCTCATATTCCTGCTGGTCGTCATGTACGCATCACTGGGTCTCAGCATCCTTTCCTTGGCGGCGGTGCTCCTGTCACTAGGGCTGTTCGAGTCTGGCCAGGTACACGTGTATGCTGTCGCACTCACGGGCTCATTTCTGGCAGGTATGGTGTTCTTCGGCGCGCCGGCCGGTCTAGGGGTTCGTGAGGGGGTCATGCTTGCTGTACTTACTCAGACCGGGATGACGAAGGCGGACGGTGCGACCGCGGCGCTCCTGCTCCGCGGCATAGGTATTCTGGCGGAGGCGGCTTGGTTCTTCGTCGGTGCTTCCCTTCTTCGCTTGCGCGCGCCGCACCTCGGTGGCGACACGTGAACGTCTGCATCGCCACGAGGTTGGCTGGAGGCGTGGGCGTCTACACGAAAGCTCTCGTCGCGGCGCTCGTCACAGCGGATCCCGACCTGCGACTGCTTCTCATGTCGCCTGACCCGTTCGATTCCTTCTCTTCAGATTCTCATAACGTCACGCTCCAGCCCGTAAGGCGGACCCCCGCGCTACCCACCCACCCCGGCTGGTTTGCCGAGGCGGTCGCGTTCAGGCGCGCCATCACCAGGCTGGCGGAAGACATAGACGTCATTCACTTCCCCAGCGATGCTCGCCACGCCATATTCTGCACGAATCTGCACAAACCGATCGTGGTGACCATGAACGACTACTTCAACGCGATCGTCACGTGGAACCCCGGGAGCGTAAGGCGCTTCTATGAGGACTGGATACCGAGGTATTTCGCCTACCACCTCGCGCGCCTGGCGGAGCGAAAAGCCCTGCGTGGAGCGACGCGCATCATCGGGATCTCGGACGCCGTGGGGCAGATCGTGGGACCGGCCTACGGAGTCCCCACGGAGAAGTTCGCGACCGTCCGATATGGCTTGGACTTCTCGCCGATTCCGCCTAATGATGGCTGTATGGGGGAGCGCAAACAGGTTCTTTTCGTCGGTGGGAACTTCCAGCGAAAGGGCCTAATGGTTCTGCTTCGGGCCGTGCCAATGGTGCTCGCGCGCGTCCCCGATGTACGGTTCACAGTCATAGGCAAGAGTTACTTCGAACGGGGCGCCAAACGGCTGGCGCAGAGCCTGGGGATAGCGAATCGGTGCGAATTCGTTGGCCGCGTATCATACGAATCGCTTGTGCGCTACTACGCCAGCGCCACCGTATTGACCATGCCCTCGTTGATGGAGGCATTCGGCATACCCTATCTGGAGGGGATGAGCTGCGGGCTTCCCGTCGTGGCGACGGATTGCCGAGGCCCCGATGAGTATCTGGTGGACGGAGAGAACGCGCTGGTGGTGCCGCCCGCCGACTCACCGGCCTTGGGCGCTGCGCTCATCCGAGCACTCACAGATAGCGCCCTGCGAAACCGACTGCGGCAGGGCGGATTCGAGACCGCAAGCCGGTTCACGCCGGACAAGATGGCCACCGAGACCTTGGATGTCTACGAGGACGCGATGCGCGCCGGCACTGCGGCCGGGGACGCATAGGGCTTTGGCCATGGACTTGGCTTGTGAGCTATGCGGCTCAAGTGCTGACCTCACACCCATCGCCGACGGCCGGGACTACCTGGTCCACCAGAGCGAGAGGACCTTTCGCGCCCTCCGATGCACACGGTGCGGCTTCGCGTTCCTGGATAGCCGTGGACTAGACGCCACCACATACTACTCGAGCAGCTACTTCCGCGCTGGAGAAGCACCGGCCGCATTGCTCGGCCGCCTCGCGATGCTATACCTGTGTCGTGAGGCCCGCCGGCTTGCACGCATGGTCCCGAACGCGCGCAACATCCTTGAGATCGGCCCGGGGAAAGGTTCATTCCTACGCGCGCTGGCGGCGACCTACCCGAACGCACGTATCACGGGGTTCGATGTGAGCCGTGACGCCGGGGACGTCTATCATCTGGATGACCGGGTGCGCTTATGCTACGAGGAGAATCTGGCGAAGGCAGGCTTCGAGGACGGGGAGTTTGACCTGATCGTTATGAGACATGTCCTGGAGCACGTGCCACGCGTGCGCAGCTTCCTCACGGAGATCAATCGCGTTGTCGGCAGAGCGAGCAGCCTATACGTCAAAGTTCCCAACCTAGAATCGTGGGCTGCACGCATCTTCGGCCGACACTGGTACGGTTTCGATTTCCCCCGACATCTCTACTACTTCACGCCAGACACTTTGACGCGCCTTCTCGGAGGCAGTGGGTTCCGGCAGACTGCATCAGGGCACGAGAATGACGCTGTTGACTGGGCAGGAAGCCTTCGGTTCTGGCTGGCGGAGCGAGCGATCCGGCGTAAGGACTCTGGACGCGACACCACCTTGTTGGCCTTGCTTGGCGTCCGTGCCTTGCTCTTGCCGCTCGGGACTCTCGTTCAGGCGGCGCATGCGTCCTCCAGATTATGGGTCCTTGCTCGAAAGGACGGAGAATAGCTGATCTTCATATGCGTGTCCTGTTTCTAGGCTCCTATCATCGGAAGGCCGAGAGGAACCGGATCCTGCTTGCGGGTCTCCGCGCGCAGGACGTCTCGGTCGTTGAATGCCACTTCGGCATGAAGTCCCTGAGATTTCGCGGGACCGGCGTCACCATGGCAGCGGGGCTCGGACGAGCGGCGCTCTCGATTCCTGCATATCTCCGACATATGATGCGCGGCGTCAGCGCGGCGGCCAGCGTGGACGTTGTGTTTGTTGGATATCTTGGGCATCACGATCTCGCCACTCTTGCCGCACTCCGTCCGTTCACACGCGCGTTGCGCGGGAAGCCAGTCGTGTTCGATCCGTTCTTCTCGCTGTACGACACCGTCGTATCAGATCGCGGATTACTCGCGCGGCGGTCGCTTGCGGCCCGCGCCCTGCGCCGCGCGGAGAAGAGTCTGCTGCGGTGGGCCGATGTCGTGCTCGCAGATACCGCTTCCCATGCGAGCTATTACCAAACGCTGGCGGCCCTGCCGCCGGAGCGCCTTCGCGTCGTGCCGGTAGGGGTGGATGATCGCATGTTCCCGCGCCGCAATACCCCACCGCCACAGGCCGAACTTCGCGTCCTCTTCTACGGGACCTATATCCCCCTGCACGGCGTGCAGACCATCCTGGAGGCCGCTGACGCGCTGCGAGGAGAGCGGGTGCGGTTCCGGCTGATCGGCAGAGGCCAGACGCGGCGGGCTGCGGATGCGCTCGTACGATCGCTCCACCTGACCAACGTGGACTTCGTGGACTGGGTTCCTCTGCCGCAGTTGGCGGACGAAATCGCCGACAGTGAGGTTGTGCTTGGCATCTTCGGAACCACCGACAAGGCCGCTCGCGTGGTGCCGAACAAGGTGTACCAGGCAATGTCAGTTGGCAGATGCGTGGTGACGCGAGACAGCCCTGCCATCCGGGAGATGTTCGAGCCGGGAGAGCATCTGGTCGTATGTCGGGCCGGCAACGCGCGCGACCTCGCAGAAGTGCTTCGGGAGCTACGCGGAAACCCCGGCTTGCGTCAGGGCATTGCAGAAGCGGGCCACACAATCGTGCGTCAGCGGTACTCAACAGCGGCAATCGGCCAGATTCTCCGGACGACCCTGGCCGAGGCCGTTATCGGCCGCCCCACCCCCTAGTCCTCCGACCTGTCGAATCTCAGCTGCGCGATTTGCTCGGCAATGAAGCCCAGTAAGAAGAGCTGGACGCCGAACCCCATGGCGAACGCAGACATATTGGTGAAGCGATGGACGGTGATGAAGGTATAGGCATACCACCCCAGGCCTGCGAGGAAGAAGCCAGCCGCGACCGGCAGGAAGACCTTGATCGGTGCGAAGAGAGTCGCGATTTTGGTGATAATGAGGAGGAAGCGGCTACCATCCCGAAGGTACCTGATCTTGCTCTGTCCAACGCGACGGGCGGCCTCTATCGGAATGTACGCGACGCTGTAACCCGAACGGAAAAGCGCGAGCGTGATCGTGCTCGGATAGGAGAAGGTGTTGGGAAGCAGGTAGAGGAACTTGCGCGCCACGTCCCGCCGAATCGCACGGAATCCCGAGGTAAGGTCGGGGATCTTGTGGCCGGCGACGTAGCCGGCGAGAGTGTTGTAGAGCCAGTTGGCCAGGCCCCGATGCAGGCCCGCTTGGGAGCCGAAGTTCCTGGCGCCCACCACCATGTCGTGGCCTTCTCGCATCGGCTCCAACAACCGGGCGATATCTTCGGCTTTGTGCTGGCCGTCTCCATCCATCATCACGACGACCTCGCCGGTCGCCCGACGAATGCCGGCCTTGACGGCGGCCCCGTTCCCCTTGTTGTAGGGCGATCGGATGACCTGAGCGCCCGCCTGCTCCGCCATCTCGGCCGTGCGGTCGGTTGACCCGTCGTCCACAACGATGACTTCCCTCAGATTGCCCACCTGCTCGAGCACCTCTCGGACAACCCGGCCGATGGCTTCCTCCTCATTGTACGCGGGGATTACCACCGACACCTGGATCGCTCTCGTCGGTGCATCGGTGACTCGGTCGGACTGATTCGTCCTACTTGTTTGGGCAGACTCCATGCAGAAAGCATCCAGAAGAAATCCGAGCGATGACGTCTTTCAACAGTATAGAATCGCCGCTCTCGGACTGTCAAGAGTGACGCCCTTCACCCGGCCCTCCGCGCAGGTCCTGCGAGAGGGAGTTCGCGTCACACCTCAGGCATGGCTGTTGGCTCGCCAGTGGTGAACATCTCTTTGCTCTAGATGAAGAGCTGCCTGCGCCCGTCAAGGACCCGTGAGGGAGGCAGAGGCAACTGGGATGGGAAGCCCGGAAGTGTATCTCAAGTCAGCTGCCACCCTGCCTCAGTGACCCTGACTAACTGCAGCAGCGTTCTCCCAAGCTCACCGAGGCCGCGGCACAACTTGGGCTGTCGCACTGGTCACCCCGAAGCTCGCCACATCCAGGGCGAAATCGCCCGTGACAGGCAGGATGCTGTCTTGCGGGACAGGATGGTAACCGCTCTGTCTTTCCCAGAGCGCGACCCGAACGTAATAGCTAGCGCCACTCGCCGCCCGCGGGACCGCAAAAAGGTAGCTTTCCCTGAAGACAGTCCCGGGCGTTAGCTCGGCGCTTGAGACCGCTCCACCGAGCGGTTGATGGTCGACGTTAACGCGCGGCCCCTGGGGCGAGTCCATGTGACAGACAATCCGGTAGTTGCGCTCCATCGGAGCCAAGCATTCCCAGTAGAAGGTGATCCGCCCAGTATCGCCCGGTCTGTATTCGTCGCGATCAAGTTCAACCCCGAGCAATGCCAGACCATCGTATCTACCGAGGGGGACAGCGAACCGTTTCGGACGCGCAGGCAGGCGCCACGGATCAGTTCGCCGCCTCGCCGCGGCAACTGCTGTGCGGTCAGCGTTGACACGATACAGAGTTGACCCTGATGTTTGGTCCACTACCGGGAACAGTTCCGGGTACTCATCGAGGGCGCCGCAGAACCGGCTTCGCACGGGAGGACACAGGACGTAGTCGACTTCATATGCGCGCAGGTAATCCAGCAACTCGTCGCTGGGCGCCTTTGCTCGCAGCAATGCACGAAGTCTATCGGCCGCTACTTCGCGGCCCGCCATATCGGCCTTTGGATTCGCGGAGGATCGACCAAGTAGCACGTACTGTCCCACAAAGGCCGAAACAGCCGTCTCGCACCACGTGAACGGCGAGTAAACAACCGCCGATCCGGCCGGCAGGTCCGCCAACGGCGCCATGAACGTGGGAATCATCGTCCTCTCATCCAGCTCCCACGGACGATACTTCCATCGCAGCCACGGGGCGGTCTCATCATCCTCAGAGGGGGCCTTACCATCCACAGCGACTGGCGTGCTTGCGCGCTCCGTCCATGTCATGAAGAGGCCCGACGCCGCCATCAGCGACAGCAGCAGCGCGGTGGCCACTCGGTGTGGAGTCCCGTTCCAGGTCAGGTCCGGCCGCCAGCCCGTGATCCGAAGTACAAGAGGCAGCGCGAGGATGACCGCGACCCCGGCCCACATGAGCCCCTGGGTGGGGCGGAGCTTTGCCGTCATTAGGGCATAGCAGACCTGGGCCCATAGCGCGGTGGCCATCAGCGCGGCCGCGCCGAACAACACCGTGCCAGCCAGAGGTTTGCGTCGACGCGGTCGGTGGCGAGCCCTCCCCCTGCGTTTCCTCTTCTGAGGCCCTGCATCAGAGGAAGCGGAGTCCTGCAGCGAACGACGCCAGCGCGGCCACAGTTGCCACTCCCAGACTCTCACGAGAGCCATCGGAACCAGAAGAAGCAGTATCGGGACATACACGTGTAGTTGAGGCCACCCATAGAGCCGGCGCAGGAGAACGACCGTGACCCACGGCGCGAGGTGCGTGGCTACCAGAGGATTCAGGCTTACCAGCGGAAACAGCAGCGCTGATGCGACTAGCAGTAAGAGGCCGGGGCGACGCGCGGCGAGCGGCATGAGCAGACAGCAGGCACCCACGGCCACCACCATCAACGGCCTCCGCAAACCCTCCGGATAGACGACAAACAGATTGTCGGATATAGGGTGCACCAGCTTGGCAGCAAGGCTGGCGCTGTCGGATACGGCGGCAGCAAGGCTGGCGGATACGGCCGCGCGCGGGTAGTTGGCCAGCAACACGATGGCGCGAGCCCCGACGGCTAGCCCAGTAACGGCCGCTGCCCAGAGATACCCTCTCGCCGCGCCCCATCCCACGGGGACCAGCAACAACAGCAAGGCGATGACCGACACCAGTAGCGACAGGTTAAGGACACCCATTGTGTGAAAGGACGCCGCGGCAAATGCTGAGAGCCCGATGCAGCAGAGCACCAACCGATTCCTGTTTCGGACGTACTCTGCAACGAGTCCCATGTAGACTGGCACGATGCCCAGTTCCATGAAAACTCGCGGGTACGGATGTCTGACGGGATAGCCGAACGTCTTGGCAATGATCGGCATGCCCAAGAGCACGGCGGCGAGCACGCCCCACATCAGCACCTCAGACGATAGCACTCTGCGCACAAGGAAGGCGAGCGCGCATAGGCCGATGAAGGGCAGTACGCGCGGCAACTGTACGTAGAGCTGCATCGCCTCCGCCCTCGCCGCGGTTGCCACCATAGCGCCAGCCAGATGGAATCCCGACCACGGATATCTTGGGTCGGCCCCGACGCCTTTGAAGACGCTGCAATCCGGTGAAATGGCGGTGCCTCGGATCAGCTTCGTCAGACCCGCTAGGTGGAACCACCCGTCGCCGACTAGCAACGGCCCGTTCCTGGACGCCCACAACCCCGATGCAAGACCGAAAATCAGGAGCCCGGCCACTACGAGCAACACTGTACGCCTCTCGGCTGCGTCGCCTCGCACGCGCGGCTCCGAGTTGGATTCGCTCGTGATGCGGGCCACCACACCCCCGAGGAGGGCGAGCGTAACGATCAGGTGAGCGAACAGTAGCACGTGCATCGGCATCCGCAAGGCATAGGCGGCCATACTCTCGACGCCGATAAGGCCACACCCGAGAGCAAACGCTAGCGCCAGATGCTCAAGCGTGTTCGCGGCAGGCAGAAGGCGGAGACGACAGGCGAGAAGCCACCCGGGAAGCCAAATGACAGTCGCGGCCGCGAGCAGGATCCTTACTCCCACGATCTCGGGCGCCGGAGGCGCGAGGCAGGACACCCCAGTCACTAGAATAAGCGCCAGCGGCCCACCAAACTTCGGCGCGAACAGATAACGTCTCAACATCTAACCCGTATCTCACCAATCACGTAATGCCCCTGTGGACTGTGTCCCCTTCCCATTGCACGGCTGTGGACTAGGCCCGGTGACATGTTAGAGTGGGGGGGCGTTACCTGTCAACGATTGCAGGTAAGAGTCTACTCTTGGTGAGAGTGACTTGGGGGGCGATGGCTGGGTTCAGGTGGTTTGGGTGGGCATGGGCAGTTGCTGGCAGGAGGTCAGCAAGGGTTTACTTTGCACGGTACAGGTGCCGAACAGACTCATCAGCCCCATCTTGGTCTCGGAGCCTTTGGCCGAGCGGGTGTCCCCGGAGATCCTGCGGACCACCACCGGGCCCGGACAAGATGGTCACTGCTCCCAACGGGGCAGCAGCACCTGCTCGTGCACTCCTTCGGCGGCACTGGAACGCGCGGGAAGCTAGTCCATCGTCAGCCTCCGCGAATGGCAGGAAACTTCGCTCGTTCCGCTGAAGCTCTGCCATGCCGGAATCAACCAGACCGATAGTTGCCACCAGTGCAATACAACAGAGGGAAAAGCGAACGTGCCAAGTCCCGGGGACCGGACCCGACCGGGCCCGCCCTGAGACGGAGCGCGGCCTACGATGCGAGCAAGAGGCTTGCAGACATAGTCCTCGGCGGCATCGCCCTCACCCTCTCCCTCTGGATCTGGGCGGCCACTGTAACCCTTCTAACCGATGGATGGCCGGTCCTCTACTCCCAGACCCGCGTCGGACGCGGCGGTCGCATCTTCACTCTCCACAAGTTCCGCACGATGGTCAAGGATGCTGAGAGGCACTCGGGGGCCGTGCTCTCGGACAAGGACGACCCTCGCGTCACCTCCATCGGCCGCCTCATGCGCAAGACCGCCGTCGACGAGATTCCCCAGCTCATCAGTATCTTCCGCGGAGACATGAGTTGGGTCGGCCCCGGCCCCGAGCGGCCTGAATTCGTGCGGGATTTCCTACGCGACATCCCCGACTACGGACGGCGCTACCGCGTGAAGCCGGGCTTGACCGGCCTCGCTCAGGTCTGTGGACACTACCTCTCTGCCCCCGAAGAGAAGCTCGTCTATGACCTCGAGTACATCCGCCGCCGGAGCCTCTGGCTCGACCTCCAGATCTGGCTTCTCTCCTGGGCGAACACCCTCTTTGGCCGTTGGGGTGCGGACAAAGCCGCAGATCGCTAGGTTCATCGATAATGGTGCCGAGCGATGCCTCCCGTTCTCTGCCCGCATTCCCTCTCGACATCGGCAGCTGGCAGGGCACATTCAATTGGGGGCAGTTCCAGACCTTCGCCTGTGGGTCGCGTTGGCTCTGTCATCCTATGATGCTACGGCCCGCCCATCTCCGCTCAAAGTCCGCGGACCCGGAATACCCGCCGCCATGAGCGGGATCCAGTGACCCCTGGGCATACAGGCGCCAGGGCTGGTAAAGGGCGCCCCTTGGCGCGTTGCGTCTGCGGTGGCGGCGGTTGCAGCGCCCTGCCCGCACTGCGCGCCATCTTATGTTCAGGAAATCGCTTGACTTCCTCCCCCATCAGAGCGTCAATGTCCGACTGACAATGCTGTTCCGAACAGCATCCAAGGAGGTCAGACGACGATTATGTCCCGTTCTTAGTGGAAGGTTAGGCGACCCTCCCATCGATATGTTAGGCTGCAAGGCGTTCCTCGTCAACAGCTGAGACCGCCTTTTCATCGAGTGTTTGATCGTCGTCCAGCGCGGCCTTTAGCATCCACAGGTCCTCGTGCCCGATGATCTTGCGGAAGTTCTTTTCGGTCTCCAGCGCGGCTGCCGCCGCCCACCGCAAGGCCATCTCTCCCGAGCGCCAGCGAGTCACCCGCCCGGTGCGACCTTCCACTCCCGAGAGCGAGCTCTCGATGATGTTCGTGGTCGCCAGGCACTTGCGCAGCATCGGCGAAAGCCCCAGGCGGTTGATGGTGAAGGTCTCCTCCAATCCCTCCCGTAGACTCGCCGCGGCCTTGGGGTGGGTGCGCTCCAGCCACTCGATCTGCGTTCGCAGCCGCGCCATCCCTTCCTTCGATTCCAACTTCCAGGCCGCCGAGAGCGCCGTACCGACCTGTCCCCGGAGTTCCTTGGGAAGATACCCCAGCACGTTCTCGCGCTTGTGGTTCCGGCATCGTTGCACCGGGTTCTGTTTGCCGTACACCGCCTCGATCGCCGCCCGCAGCGCCTTGGAGCCGTCGATCACAAACAGCCGTCTGCGGTCTGGCTTCACGCCTCGCTCCACCAGCTCCTCCAGCAGCCCCTTCACCACCACTGCGTTCTCCGTGGCGCCCTCGGTCAGGCCCAGCACGTGCTTGCTGCCCTCTGCGTCCACGCCCACGGCGCAGATCACCTGGTGGCCTCCGAATCGCTTGCCGTCCAGATAGATCACCAGCAGGTCTACCTCCTCGAAGCGCCGCTCACACAACTGCTTCAACGCCTCGGCACTCGCCTGCTGCACCTGCCGGCTCACCGCCGACCGGGAGACCCCACATCGCTGAGCTACCTCGGGCAGCACGTCTTGGTAGTTGCGCGTGCTCACCCCTCGCATCACAATCGACAACAGCCGCTCCCGCAGGGTCTCCTGCCCGCGCATTGCTTCATAGGCCGGGACCGCCACTTCCGCCCCCTGCCCGCCTCCCTTGCGCCGCAGCCGGGGTTTGCTCACTCGCACCTGCTGGCCGCCCAGCGCCACCCTCCCGCCCTGGACGCCGTGGCGCCGGATTGCCCCTCCCGGCTTGCCGGGGTGTGGCGGTCCCGCTACCTGCTCCGCCGAGATCGCCAGCACCGCCTCCAGTGTTGCCTGCCCCAACTGACCCACCAGCTCCTCCACCGCCATCTGCCCCGCCTCGACCAGCTCCACCATCGGCAGCAGCGCCGCCCCCTCCTTGGCCAGAAACTGGCGCAACGCAGCATTTCCCTTTCGACCCGTAATCTGATACTCTCTGCTCACGGCGGTTCTCTCCTTTTCCTTTACAGGATTCGGTCTACCCGATTCTATCGGGCAGAGAGAGCCGCCTCAACCTTCAACTATGTTTGGGACACCATCGTGACATGGCCCTCAGCCTCGTGTGCGAGTTCATCTTCCAGAAAGTGCTCCCCTCAGACCCGTACGACACAACTGGCTCCCAGGGCTACGCTGTCACATGGCCCGAGATCGTCGAGATATGCAAGCTCCTCGCAAGGCTCGGCAACGACGGGGCGCTTTACCAGCTGGTGCGCTCAGTAAGGCAGAGCGTCCGACCGAAGGGCAGAGGCACATCATTCAACCCTCAGCAAATCAGCGACATAGCAGGTCGCCTCGAGGACCTCGCCCAATCGCGATTACCCAGCAAGCGGTTCATACGTCATCCAGGCTACCAAATAGCAGTACGGGCCGAAGCAGCCGCAGTGCGACGCGCAGGTAGACAGCAGTTCATAGACCTGGTGGAGGAGGCAGAAGGACTGCCAAACGTAGCTGACAGTGCATTCCTTCTATGCCTGCTGGTCGAAGCAATGCCGGCACGTGAAGCCGACTTGAAGCGTAGATGTCTGGAGAAGGTGAGCGAATTGCTTGGGCAGATACCCACACTCCGGGATAGGATCGATAGGTACGAGGCACTTGCGCGTGTCGCTCGCGACGCAGACAGCCAACTCGCGCGAAGCAGTCTGAGCAGCGCCATGGAACTCACGTTGCAGGCCGACACACCCGATCTTCATGCCACGCAGCGGAGGATAGTCGACATGGCGTTCCAGTTGGACCCCGATCTTGCAGCCGCGCTAGTCTCCATGACTGAGAAGGACCCGGCAACACTGGCAGCCGCGGCCAATACTCGACGGCGCCTCGCCAGCCTCCAACTGAAGGAGAGGGCAACCAAGGAGGGCTTTGAAAGCCTGACCCCGGACAGCACGGCGAACACAAACCTCCCTAGAGCAGCTTGGATGATGCTGGCATCCCTGAACTCAGGCAAGCTGACGCCCGTCCACATCAACAGGACCCGACCAGCGTTGCGGCTTGCGGCCGAACTCCCGATGAGCCAGGGCTATCCCATTCTAACGTTTGTAGTAGAGAACGCCGCGAGGAGGTACGCAGGGACCCCCCATGCCGCCCAGTACCTGCGTCCTCTGTTCCAAGCAGGACTGGTGGCCGCTGACCTGTCGTTCGCATTGGCCCAGCGATCTGCCGGGATAGCAGGCACTGGCAGCCTGCTCAATGGCTTACTCGCCGAGAAAGGGCACGAGCTTATCCCAGCTGGAGAACGGGAAAGAGCCACGGAGGTGATCAGGAAGTGGTTTGCCGAGTACGTTCACGACTATCTCGTGATCTGTGACCCATACTTCGGTCCCGAAGACCTGCAAATCATCAAGCTGCTAATGGGCAAGAAGTCAGACTGCCGTGTCTCGGTCCTCACGGGTAGGAGACATCAGGAGCAACTGCGTGTGCCGCGGCCCTGGGGGGACGCCTACAGGGATCACTGGAAGCAGATATCCGATCAGCCGCCTCCTGATACCCGAATCCTTGTGGTTGGGAAAGCATCGACGGGGGACCCGCCATTCCACGACCGCTACGTGCTAACGGCCGGAAGTGGACTCCGACTAGGCACATCATACCGGTCGATGGGATTGGAGAAGGACAGCGAGATCTCTCGGCTCTCGGCGGAAGAAGCCAATCACATCGAGTTTGAGCAGCTCAGAAGGTACCTCGACCTGTCCCAGTATGAGCATCGGGGTGAGAAACTGACGTACTACCTGATCGACCTGATCTAGGCTGAGTGCTGCGGCAGAGGCGCGCCTCGCCCTTACAGAGACGACAGCCGTGCGGGTACTGGCACGTCGATCTGTGGGTGTCGGTGTCAGTGTTAAGTGGCTTTGGGACACCTCTGAGCGGCTTGTGAGCCTGCCTGGCACGACTATCCGTTCTACACACATGGGGCCGGATGTGGGTGTCGAGCGCCCGTGATACCGGCCTGACTGGGCCGCTACCGCTCCTTCTGGGCCGGCCCAGAGGTCCCTACGTGCCCGCATAGGGTTTCTAGTGAGCACAGGTGTCGTTGCCCCTTGATGGGCACGGCAGCGTTCAGTACGGTGCGGCAAGGCAAGGCGCCACCCACGCAGAACATTCCCCGTCAGAAGACGAGGCATGGAGGCATGACAGTCTCATGAGCGAGGGCACGGGAGGCAGACCCGACTTTGCGGCAGATGCGTTCGCTGGCACCGCGCAGTACTATGCCCGTTACCGTGTACCCTATCCACAGGAGCTCATCGACGACTTGCGGGAGCGATCTGGAATCACGGGGGATGGCAAGCTGCTTGACCTCGGTTGTGGTCCTGGTCGGATTGCGCTACGAATGTCTCCTTTCTTCCGTAAAGTCTGGGCCATCGACTTCGAGCCCGAGATGATTGAGGTGGGCCGGGTGGAGGCCAAGAAGCACCATGTTCGGAACGTGCGTTGGATAGTGGGCCGTGCTGAAGACGTCGAGGCTCCCCCCGACTCGTTCGAGCTCATCACCATAGGGGAGGCTTTCCACCGCTTGGATCAGCGGCTGATCGCCAAGCGTGCCATGGAACTTCTCTCGCCCGGGAGCTGGCTCGCGACTATGGGCGGCTACGGCATCTTGAGCGGCAAGGAGGAGTGGCAGCGCCTGGTGGCGGAAATCGTCCACAAGTGGAGCAGCCATGGAGCAGCAACTGCTCCTGCGGGTACTAAGCAGACGGACACGGACTCACCCCGCGGTCCAGATCACAGCCGTCGAGTTCTGCAGGAGGCCGGGTTCAAAGAGATCGAGAGTCACAGTTTCACATACCCCTTTGTTTGGACCCTGGAGTCAATTGCGGGGAATCTGTACTCTACTTCCTATTGTTCGAAGCGAGTCCTGCGCGAGCGAGCTGAGGGTTTCGAAGCCGACTTGAAGTGTCGTCTGCTGGCCTATGACCCCCGAGGTCAGTACCCGGAGACGATGCGTTTCGGCTACACCTTGGCAAGGAAGCCGCATCTGTGAGAAGTCATGCAACCACCGGTCCTGTGAGCGCTCGACCCGTACTGTTCCAGAACTCATCTGTGGGCTCAGACGTGCCGATACAGGCCCACGGAAGACACGAATGCCGGACGGCAGAGAGTGATCCACACGCCCCAGCCAGGAGAAACGCTCGACCGCCTGGATGTTCCAGGCGGTCGACGCGGAGGTAAGGATTCACGCTGATTGAGCTGATCTTATGGTCAGTTTAGCGGGCCTATGTGTCGGCATCATGAAGGGAGACTGAAACTTCCGTGGCCGAGGACGCGGGCGGTGCATCGGCGCGCTCGGCTCCCAGCAGGCCGCTCAGCTTCCCTACCGCAGCCTGCTTCGTCCGCGTATCCGAGTGCAGGTAGCGCGCGGTCGTCTGGATATCGGAATGGCCCAGCAGCTCCTGCACCGTCCGGATGTCCGTGCCGTTGCGGATTAGATGGGTGGCGAAGGTGTGTCGCAAGGTATGTGGGGTGATGCCTCTGCCAACCAGTTCAGCCTTCTGCAGTACTCGATCCAGCATCTGATTGACAACGCGCCCTTGGATCGCCTCTCCAGTCTGGCTCACGAACAGCCTCTGGCAATCTGTCTTCTTCCGGCGCTCCAGGTAGTGGCGGATGGCCATTGTTGCCTCCTGGGTCAACGGCACCGTCCGCTCCTTTGACCCCTTGCCGTGCACCAGGAGCTGTCCGTTCTCCAGGTCGACGTCCTCCAGCGCAATGGCCACGGCCTCGCTGCGCCGCATGCCAGTTGTCAGCAGCAGGATGACGAGGCATCTCGTCCAGGGCCTGTCAGCCGCCGCCACCAGCTGCTGGGCCTCCTCCTGGGAGAGAGTGACCGGCACCAGTTGCTCGACCTTGGGCAGCGGCAGGCGACGCGCCGGGTTGCCTTGGACGTAGCCCATGTCCTGCAGGAACCCGAAGAAGGAGGAGAGACAGGCCAGCTTGCGCCGCACGCTGAGCGGAGCCATCCCTGACAGACTCACAGCGAACTGGATCACCTGGTGGCGGGTGATCTCTCCGGGGATCGGCAGGTGACCGTTGCCCCCACTGAGGAACTCCTCGAAGATCTGCAGGTCTCTGGTGTAGGCTCTCACAGTAGAGGGGGAGTAGCT
>SDBS01000327.1_pt1 | contig 44296 bp, 80 predicted proteins | sample 2277091 | NCBI WGS metagenome assembly SDBS01 (sample SAMN10404972, study PRJNA504765) | marine sediment metagenome | isolation source: marine sediment core GS10_PC15, 163 cmbsf | place: Arctic Ocean: Southern Knipovich Ridge | collected 2010 | reverse complement strand
GAATTGACGTACCCCCGCCCTTTTGCCCCGCATACCGTCAATCTTTTGACACATCCTTCCCCGGACTCAGATCATTAATCCATTCATCCAGCTTTAATTGTAAGAGCTTGACCGTATCTCTCGGTATCTCTTGGACCGCCTCATTGTTGATCATCTTTGGAATAAGATATATGGCCACTGCTTCTTTCATGGTTGGGGTTAAGACAGACAAAACAATTGATATAATTAACATTATAGGAATAACATTCATCTTCCTTGCTACGAGAATGATATGTTTTTCACCAAGAGTATAACCGTTATTTTCTTTACGCTCAGTTTCATGATCTTCGCTATGCCTAAAAACTTCTGGCATTACTCGAAGAAAAAACCAAATTACCGTGAATACAACCAATAAAACCAGAGAAAATCCTAAAATTAAATTAATCTCATCCAACCGCGTAATCAAATAAATAAACCACCAACTCATCTGCCTTCCCCCTCGTGCCGCCAATTTCTTGAAACGCATCTAACTATACCTACCTTGGAATCATAACTGTAGTTCCATCTTTCAAAATCAAGCTCCGACACTAATTCTTTAATGCTTGCCCAAGGATCCCGTTGGCCTTCCGTTGCTTGCCCTGCATGATAATCCATAGCAAAGCGATGTTTATTAATACTTTCCTGTAAGCCCATCAAATCCTTCACGTTCTCTTCTGGAACCTTAAACTCTTTCCCAATCATCTGCCTTCCTCCTTAGTTAAGATTAACGTTTACTTGGATTGACCCTTGTCCCTGGATCAATCTTTGGGCCATGGTTAGCTTTCTTTTTTGCTTTCTCTGGTTTGATGTTTTCAAGCTGCGGCTCATCGAAATATACCGGATCAGGCACTTTACCACCCTTATCAACCGGACCTTGAATCCCAATCCGGATACACCCGTACAAATATTCAATCCTACTAACCGCAGTCCCATTAAAACCGGTGATCGGGTCTTTTACTTTGTCGCCTAATTTAATCATCTGCCTTCCTCCTCAGTTAAGGTTAATCTTTATCCTCAATAACTTCAGCCACCTTGACCACGCCGAGACTCTTTTTACACAAGGTACATCTTCTGTGATGCACATCATGATTAAGCGTATACATAGAATCTGACTTAATATATTCAATGAATTGTTGAGGATGATCACATTCCAACCGCTTAACCTGTGACTCAAGATCATTGATTCGACACCTCAAGTTTTCAATTTCATCAAAGGCCCTCTTAAGAAATTTCCTTTTCAAGATTCAACCTCCTATGTTCCCGGTCATGGCAATGACCACAATACGTCCTCAGATTATCCGGGTCCAACGCTTCCCCGCCATCAGCTATGGGCACAACGTGATGTACCAATAACGGCCTCTGCCTATTTATCCTACCACACCCGAAACAGACGGGGTGTCCTCTCAACCATTCTTCCCGCAGCTTAATCCAGTCCTTGGTATACCCGCGTTCTATCCGGTTGGGCCTGGATGAGTCCGCTTCCTTCCGCTTATCCTTACGGTAGTCCAGGTGATCCCGGCAATAGCCATGCCTTGATGAGGTCAGTTGAGAACATAACGGGTGTTTACACGGTTTCTTTATTGACATCAGGCTTCTGTCCCTCCTATTTCATAATCAAGATTTTCAAGGCCTACAACATTGACAGAATCCTCATCAAATAACCACTGATGCCCACATTTATGGCATTCTACACCATCAGGTTCAGACACGGTCATATCTTCCATATCTCCTAAATTAATAAAATTAACCGTTTCACACTTAGGACACCATTCTTTCAGTATCGTTTCACTCATACCTTAATCTCCCTTTAAATCAAAACATTACAGGACTTCACTACACCATTACCACGCTCTACTTCACCTTTACCTAACTCTACCCAACCCCACCAAACAGAACCATTACATGACGTCACATCACTTCACGTTACCATACCATCACCCCACCGGACATAACCATTGCCAGGCTAAACGTCACCTCACCATTACGCCACCGGACTTTACTATACACCACCGTAGCCCCACGGCACGCTACCGTACCATTACAAGGCAATACTCAACCCCACCACACCATTACTTAACATCACAATACTTTACTTTACCCCAACGGCGTCAACACATACGAAAATTGACCATAATCCGCATTTCTCCACTGACCAAGGCCCTTAAATGCGCCATATTCGAATAATTCCCGTAACGTGTCTTCTGTTATGGATTTGCTACCCTTGGTTGCCGGATTCTTCAAAAGCGTTATTTCACACTCCAATACCGTACCGGCGTCCACCATATCGCTTCTGGTAACCGAAACACGCGGACCCTGGGCAGTCATGGCCCTCAATGGACGCTCTAAGGGTTCTGACATAATATCGGGTAATGATATTTCACGCGGGGAGACAAATACGAATTGATCAATCTTACTTTTCAGAGCCTTTATTCCGAGTTGTTCTTTTAGGGTATTTCCGGCTGCCTTAAGGAATCCCTTGATCATATAATTGTAAATAAAAGGGCCATTTCCGTTAGAATGAAATCCTGTCCAGCCCTTTTCTTCAATTTCTTCCACAGACTCGACCTCATCTTCCCCAACACCATCCGGAGCCTTGGTTGCGATATATTGGGCATACACCTCTTTATTTTTCGGAACAGTGCCCAGCATTGGCTGTAACAACGTGATTTCCAACCTAAACTTTTTTAACTGCATCTGCCTTCTCCTTTTTTTAAAAATTAATTTTTAACTTTCCGCTAAGAGTTATTCATTCGATAAATGAAAAATCCATAAAACTACCGCCAAAACATACCACCATCCGCCCAGACCCATATGATTCAATAATAAAACAGCTATAAACAGGGTCATGTTTTAATCTCCTTATGTAATTCTGCGTGATGCTGTCTGCACAACCAAATCACCTCAAGAGGCTTATCGTAATCTTTATGATGGCCGTGTATTTTAGAAATTGACCCACAGACCTCGCAGGGCATTCTTTTAATTTTCTTGAATCTGACTGCACCATTTAACTTGTTTTGAGCAATTCTTTTTAAAGGATTGTTTTTGTCATACTTCTTTGTAGCCCGAACCGCCGCTCTTCGACCATCCTCAGAGCTTGAATATTTTTCCTTTACAGCCATTCCTTTTTCTGACTTTAAATATTTTAAGCGATATTTTCGAATTTCTTCACTTTCTTCACGCAACTTAACACAGACCTTGCACTGATAAGCCAAACCATCTTTTTTGGTTTTATTTTTATGAAATTCTGTTAATCGTTTTTCTTTCTTGCAAGTACTACAAACCTTCGTATCCATAATATCCTCAGATAAATAAACGAATCCATGAGCAGGTAGCAGACAATGGAAGGCTCCGCGCCTTACGGTTGACGGACTCATGGACTCGCTTAAATATTCGGAGATTAATTGATTAGAATTCATTGTGCTTTACCTTCCACTATTATGCACTTTTTAGGAATAGAGTCAAGCCTTATTCTTCTCCAGCCAGGCCCCGCCCTTCCATTGCCAAACCTCAAATTTACACCAGGAATGCGCTTCACGGGCCACCTTGACCCGGACGATGGTTGCTTCATGAATAATACCGCCCTTGACCTCGATATTGACCAGCAGACCATCAGGCATTATCACATTGAAATCAGGCTTGTACCACGCTCCATCAGCCAACCTGAACCGAAGGCCCTCAAATGTCCACCGAAGCACCTCTCCGGCTATCCTGGACGGCTCAAGGATATACTGTTCATACCGGCGCTCGGTTGAATTCATGGTCCGCTTCCGGGCCTTCTTTTTCGCCGTTGCTGGATCCATGGAATCTATGTGATCGCCTTCCTGTTCCGGATACTGGGCGCGGTGCTTGGCCTTGTGTCGGGCTAAATCGTCCTCAGACCAGGGCATTATAATTCTCAAGCTTATCGCGCAGATGTTCGGTGTATAATTTCAATTCCCCGCATAACGCGATCATTCTCTTGGCGGTCGGATAAGGCATGTCCAACCCTTCATAGGCATCTATGGCACCAATTATCCTTACCAGAGCCATTATTTGTTCACTCGGCGAGGAGCCGCCATCGCTTTTTTCCAGATTAACAGGCTCAAATATTCGCTTAAATGCCTTTGGTGAAAAAACATAGAAACAGCCTTCGGTTTCCTCGACAATCCAATCCCCGTGCTTAGCAATAAACCTTGCTTCTGGTCCCTCAACAGCCTCTATGCGTAGATTGGAAATTGTTAATTCAATAAATGGAGCCTTTTCACCACATTTATCATGAAAACTATCTATGTTTCGAGCGGGGTTTTGTTTACTGATAGCGCTTCCCATGAATTCACATATTTCGTCCCAATTTTTCCAATTCAGTTGAATGGCCTTTACTTCTGACGTTTTTAATCTAAAGTATTGCATTTTAAAGTTCCCTTTCTTGTGGTTGAACTAATTTGAGATTTCTGCGTCGAAAGAATTCCGCTACCGCCTCTTTTCCTTCTTGCCGGCTTACGGGACCTAAATTGTAATGCCAGAAGACTTCTAAGGTTAATCGAAGCGACCAGTCAAAAACTTCGTTTCCATAATCTTCAAGAAAAGCATCCCATGAGTGCATTATTTTATTTTCTCCTCACTGTGTAGATCCAATAGTTTTGGGTATATCTTCCCCAGCTTCAAGCCACTTTAAGCATTTAAGACAATCCACTTCGTTTTTATTTGTAGAATGAAGGTTGATTTTTCTTATACTTACCTTCATGCCGTCACAAGCCTTATTTTAGATTTATTGAAATTCATATAGGCAGATGACCTATAGCGACACAAATCACCCCTTGAATTAAAATAACGCAATGTGTACATTACCCATCCACCTCCTGTTTAATCCTGCTAATAGTAACCTGACTCACCCCAAACCGGCGTGCCATGGTTACCTGGCTAACCTGGGGATTATCGGCCATGGCCTTTTTGATCTGGGCAATTAGGGCGTCTGGTAGTTTTTTCATGGGCCGGCCTCAATTTCCTCTCGTACTCCATCCAGGACATAGTCAGGAAAAATATACCCGATTTCTCGAAGTTCGATTAATTTATCCCGGAATTCCTCTAAGTCCAGCCGGACAAAAGATTCACCATCGTATTCCAGGCCAATATCAACCCTTTTGCAATCATCGAGGAGTTTCATTTGTTCTTGATGGACCTTAAACCATTCGTCGGAACTTTCTTCGGTCCATTCCGGGAGTTCGGGTAACTTAATGTCAACCCGGTTACTGGCCACATGGATTACAATGCCATCGTAGGCCTCATAGCAGTACAAATCACATTGCCAATTATCCGAGCTCCATCGACAGTAGCTCATAAATCCTCCTCAATCTGCTTTGGCTGATGATTTTCAAGGATGGCCAGGGCCATGATATATTTTATCCAATTCCTTCCGGCCTTCAGGGGTACATTTACCAAAATGTGGCTGATACGTGTCCGTCTTGAATCCAGTCATGGTCTCCATGTTTACCTGGATGGCGACTGTTTTCTTTGGGGTTCCGTCCTTTTTACTGTTTAAGGGCATGTTCTTCCCGGACTCGCGCATGACCACCCAGAATATGGGCTTGCCGCAGTATTTACAGATTACTTTTTTCATTATTTCCTCACTGGATGATGCCAATCACTATTTGAGGTTAAAATACACCCAGCATAAATTGAGAAGCCTAATTCCATTCCATTGGGATTCATTGACTTGTCAACCCAGTTCTTAGCCTTCCGGATTTGGATCGTCTGGCCTGCCGGGTAATTATCCATAAGATTGAGGTACAGGCGTGGCTTTTCCAGGCCAAAACTACCGCCGCGACCCTGACCAGCCTTAGAATCCTTTTGTAAGGCCACCACGGCTATTCCCTGGCCCAATTTGTCGTGTATGAGTTTGAGCTTCCCACCTATCTGGTAGAAATTATCTGAAATCTCGAAATAATCTATCAAGTTGATATCGTCCGGCTTAATAATGTCCTGAAATTCATCGGTCCGGTTGAAAAAATGAAAATTCCATTCGTCCAGGGGAATATCCTCGAAACCCAAAAGGCGCTCTTTCAGTTCTTCCCCGCCGAACTCAGAGGAAGCATAATAAATCTCACGTCCCAGGCCCATGTTCAATCTAACCAGGTTCAACATGAAGGCCGTTTTACCCGCATTCTGTTCGCCAGCTATTACTACCAGAGAACCCGGATGAAGCTTCACGAGTTCTTCCAGGTTGAACGGCCACCTGAAATTCAAGGCATCAGTTGAAGAATCCCGCCAGTTTATTTCCTCGACTTGATTTTCAATTCTTCTGTAAGTAGCTGCTTGCGTTGGATGTTTTTCTAAAATACCCTGCTTGACAAATCGGGCAATAGCTACCCTGGCCGACTGCTTTTCTTTGGCCTGTAACAATGGTAACAATTGGTAAGCCTCTGTAACGCGCCAGTAACCGCTCGTAACAATTATCCAATCGTAGAGTTCTCCTTGGACACCCCGGACTTGATCATCATCTCGCTTCAAAGCACTCTGAATCTTGGAGTTTATGTCTTTTTGAGGATATGGCGGATTACAATTCAAAGCATAAAAGCTCAAATATTCCCGTATGTTATCTTCCGGCATTCCACCTTTAACCAAATGATTCGCAAGATGAAAAAGGGTTTGATCCCGGCCACCTTCATTAAATGAAACCTGTAACGATGGTAACGGTTGGTTATTATTAGTAACAGGCTTGTTGTCAATCCCCTTACTATAGGAAGTAAGAGCATTAGTATAGGCAGGGGTAAGTTTTATAAGATTAGACCTGTCAGGGAGTATTTTACGCTTCCATTCATAACCCTCTGACGGTGGTACTATAATGCAATTACCGTTAGCGCGAAGGTCCGCGCCCTCGAACGGGATGTCAGTGCCGCCTCGAAGCGTGCCGTTACACTGAACATAAAGGTGCCAGCCGCCATTTTGAGATTGAACCAGCGGATAATCTTCGTATCCAGGTAGTAGGGGTTTGATTTTATCAACTATATTTGAATTTTTATGGCTGTCTATATCCACAACGGCAATTCCACTTATTCCACCCGTAATAATCGCCATGCCCTTAAACCGCCGCTCATTGTCGAACCACTCTTTTATTTCATCCTCAGTTGGCATTCGTTTCTGATATTCAGTCCAGGGAACGATCCCAGTTTTCTCTTTTGAGTCGAATGGAATCACAGAGAATCCTTGTTCGAGATAGTGTTGAGCCCAGGTTAGCGCCGGAGATTCGACTGCCATTAAGAGAGTTCTTCTATTCTGGTAATAACCCGGTCTATTTTAAGGCTTAAATCCATGTCGAACTGTGGATTTCTCCACATGAGATATTCCAACCATAAAAGCCTTAAGAACCAATATTTGCTGTGAATAAATTTCATTACTCAAAATTCTCCCAGCCCGGCAGGTCTTTCACCTTCACGGCCCCCTTACTCCAAACCCTGATCCTTCTCACAAGGTCTTGCCCTGGCCTTGTACCGTGAATAATTTGGCTGAGATAGGGACGTTCAACGTCGAGGTCTTTTGCAGCCTGCCCCTGTGTCGTTTCAATTAAATCTATGTAGTCTTGAAGTTTCATAATAAGTACCATATAGAATAAATACACCCTTGTCAACTATTATTTTAAAATAAATGTATTATTTACTTGACACACGAAAACAAACGGTGATATAGTCTTAACCATGACAACCAAAGAACTCAAAAGGCTCGAATTAGAAATTTCCGATGAAGACCTTGAAAGGTTTTGGATTAAAGTTGATATTCCGGAAAACATGAATGAAGGTCCGTGTTGGGCCTGGGAGTCATGCACGGGTCCGACCGGATACCTTTATTTTCGTTTTAACGGTAAGACCGTGAGCGCAAGCAGGCTGTCGTTTGAAATATTTCTTGGAAAGCTTTTGCCAGGCGAAACCGTGGCTCACGGGTGCGGCAACAAGCAATGCGTTAATCCTTATCATTTTAAAATAGGGACTCGAAATCAATTCCGTAAAGGTATAAAATACAGAAAAAAAGTACTACGTTTTAAGGAGCCCCCGTGCCCGTAAACCTCAAAAACAAAGACCTGTCTAAGTTTTCGCCGAGGGCTGTCCGGTGTTTGAAGTGGTGGCTGAAGGACATGAAGGGTGATGATACCTACTGCCCGTTTCGTGAAGCTCCACGCAAAATCAGATATAACGCAGGTTATGACTGTAAATCGTTTTGTCTTAATATTTTCAAGACTTTTGATGTTAATTATGAGTGTCCCTGCGACAAATATTCAAAAAAATATGTAACCTCAACCGTCCGGGCCATAATTGCGGCCCGTGAAGCGACGCGGAACAAATGATAATGAATAGGGATAGAAAGATCGTACAGTGGCTTGTACGGTGTAAAATATGGAAGCTTTATGTTTCCATGAGATTAGCTGTCCAGCAAATCATTACCATAATACCCGAATTGTATTCAGTTTGTGTACTTGTGGAGCAATGCCGCCCCAAAACCCCTCAAATACTTTCCAGGGTCCGGACCGCCCATCCTTCCAAACCCCTGCCCGGTTGGCCGTGGACCGGGTAGATTCAAGGAGTAGATTATGACCTGTCCGAAATGTAAAAAGAATATCCGGGGAGCCAACAAGAAAAAGGTTCGCGGAACATGGGTTCATAAAAAATGCCCGGAATAGACCACACCAAACCCGGTAAAATCCATACATACTTTGGAGCCCCGGTTAAAGTCCTGCACGTACTGGCCGATACGAGTAAATCCGCCATTGTCGAATTTATGGACGGGGAACGCCGGGGAAGTCAGGCTACATTAACTTTTAAAAGGTTGGAAAGGGTGGGATGATGGATGATTTAACGAGTGATCAACTTAAATTTCTGAAAGACTGTGAGGGTGGGGCTGATGTTTGGGGATATAGGGACGCACAGGTTGGCCGCGAACTGGAAGCCCTGGGCCTCGTTATAATTACTTCGGCAATGGCGGATGTTCCCGGCGAAAAACAGCAGCCCTACTTTGGAGCCATTACCAATAAATCCGGACGTAAAATCTTAAAAGGGATTAGTAGTGCCTTGAAATCCTTGAAAGGTGAACCATGAAACTTAACCGCGCTGTAATGTCCCAAATAGCCGACACCACGTACACGGGGCCGCTTCATAAGCTCGATTCTATACATAAACCCCGGATATCTAAGTTATGCCTCGCAGGATGGCTCCTGGGCACGTTCATGGTCATTTCATTGTTCCTGGCCGTGGCCGGGGGAATATAGGAGGGAATTATGCCCATCGAAAACCTGACATCCGCTGAGAAATTCGTTTGGAAATGGCGGAATAACAAATTAAGTGAATTCAAGAGTGCTTTGCTTCATGCCATTCAACACGCCGATGTCCAAAACCTGAAAAACCTGAGACTTGGTTTCCCCGATGAAGTGGAAGGGTTTGTCTCATATCGGCTGATCCCTGGTTGGTGGGATACCGTCGAAGATAAAATGTCTCGTGAATTCGAAGAACATCTCTGTAAATCCTGCGCCCGGAATAAACACGGTTGCCTGGAAAACGCCGCCCGGTATACGGAAATTACCGAATGTGACAATCATGAACCAAAGGGGGCCAGCGATGGCGTATAGAGCCTGTCCAACGTATAATAATCATGATCCTGACAGAGATACCAGTGAAACCTATTGGTGCAATGTGGGGGAAATAGGAATATCTCACAAATCTTCTAAATTAAACTGTTGGGAATACAAACCCCGCCAGAATCAATGTGAGGCTGACGGGTGTAAGTGGATGGTTGAGGAGGAATGTACTTTTGGGGGTTACCAGACAGACTGGAAGCTTCGAGGCGAAACAGAGTGTTGGCATTTCAAAAAACAGGAGGAAACCATGGAAACAATCGAGTTCAACGGGAAAGAATATGAGGCGGAAGGTCGAATCGGTTTAACGCTTCACAATTTATTCAATGATGCAAAAAATTGTCCCGATGCCATTCATGCGGTCTGGAAGTTTACCCAGGAATTTCCACACATTCAATTCTACGACGACATTACGTTATCCAAGCGAGTTGTCAAATACTTGAATCAGCATCCCGGCATCATCCCCTGGCTGTTAGACAAGGGGTATATCCGGGAAGTTGAGGAGGAAAAAACTTATAAGGTGGGTCAATGGATCAAGCCGGCAGACTCCCATCCATATTTAATCATTGAATTGCCAAAGAAAAAAGTGGGCCTTTATTATTTTCTCGACGGTCATTTAAGGCCTTGTAATGATGCCTATTGGAACATCGACATTGAAGCCCTAAATGAAAGACTTCGGGCATGGTCAGGCTTTAAGGTAATCGACCCCCCGCTGATAACCGAGCAACTGGACACGGCAGAGCGCAGGCCGGAACTGTGCGTACATTTATCCGAGAATGACACCTGCTGGTGTAATGTTTCTATTCGTTGTAATAGGAAATGCAGGGAAGGGGATGCTGATATCTGCGGACATCACAGCCTTAAGAATCATGACCCACGATAATTTCGTAAAACAATACCGAAACGGTGGGACCCCGAAGTTGACCGAAGTACAATCGGAAGACCTTTCGGATACCATGACCTACCGGGGATCCAGGGGATACGATCCGGGATATACGGTTGAATCGGATGGACGGGGAAACAAGGTAATCAAATGGATACCAGAAAGGTAGAGGAGGAATTATGAAACCAAAAGAGAAGGCTGAATCCACGGTCTTGAAATCAGACAAAGAAAAGCTTAGAGAATTTGGCGGTAAATTTACACATATTGATCCGCCCGAGGTCAGTTCTGACAAGGCTAAACTTATTCTCAATAAATTCGCTCGTGATCTTCGAAATTTACTTATCAAGTTGGACGCCAGCACCAAAAACTTCTAGGAGGAACAATGTTAGCAAAAGACAAAGGCGGTGGAGACTTTGAGCCCATGGAGCCCGGAACGCTTCCGGCTCGCTGTTGTGGGATATGGGACCTTGGCACTCATTACGAACAAGGCCAGGGGTGGGCCAAGTCTATCCACAAGATTCTGCTTCAATGGGAATTCCCGACAAGACGGATTGAAATTGACGGGGAAGACAAACCCAGGGTATTGAGCCAAAGGTTTACCCTGAGTTTACACCAGAAATCCAATCTTCGGCCCATGCTTGAAGCGTGGCGGGAAAGAGCTTTCACAAAGGAAGAGCTGGACCCAGACACCGGCGGATTCGAAATGGAAAATGTTTTAGGTGCCTTGTGTAAAATCCTGGTACTCCGTGAACCCGGCAAGGATGGCAAAGAATATGCCAACATTAAACAGGTCAGTAAGTTCCCTGCAAACGAGACGAAGCCCGAATTTACCATCAATCCTGTTTATTATGACATTGAAAAACATGGGACAAATATACCTGAAGGGACCCCTGAATGGATTCAGGAGATCATCAAGGATTCTGACGAATACCGCCAGACAACCGGGGATGGATGGGTTGAGCAAGGGCCGGAAAGTGGGCCGGGTCAATCGGCAGAGGATGATGATATTCCCTTCTGATATTGTCAATAAAATCAATGACTTATGGCGGCGGTGGTGCAATGGGTCAGGTTGGAGTCGAGGCTTTAAGCCAACAGGCCGCTTTCCCTTGGGAGACGCAACTGAAAAGTGCAGGTTCGAATCCTGCCCGCCGTTACATTACAACGCAGCCCACGCCGACATTAACATTAACCCTGTCCGTGCCACAGGCACTATAAGGACGTACTTTCTGTGACGGGAAAAAAGCCATGGCGAGTAACCGTAATTGCATGTCCATGGCCGTTTCGTAAAGCCCGGTCTCGTCGGCAGGCCGGGTAAATAAAAGGAGGATGAAATGAGTGAATCCGAAGTGACGAAACTATTAGAAATTAATAAATGTGATCAATGTTTAAATATATCGAGATTCATGGGGACTATGGGAGTTTATGATTATTTTCAATGCGGCATCACCGGGCAAAAAATAAAAGACGTTGCCGATATCAATGAATTTTGCCGATTGCCAGAACCCCAACTCCCCGCATCTCCAACAGATAACCCTTGCGACTCATGTGAAACATGGGATTTACCGGAAGCATGTCATTATTGCATGAGGAGAATAAAATGACCCCCACGGAAATACAGGAAATCAATCGGCTGATCGCGGAGGCTATGGGAAAGCCGTATATCACATATCCGGTTATTACTTACAGGACAGATGTTGACCCCTGGGAGATAATCAAAGAAAAGGAAGTAAGTTATTTCAACCCCCATGACTCCATCCAGGACGTCTTCGAGGCGGTGGATGTGATTTGTCCGAAAGGTGATGGATTTGCTTGGTGTTTATCCTGGTCAGTTAAACGTCAGAGATTTGAATTTGTCATTAGTGATCATCGTGAGGGATTTCCACCTAAAAGATATCATGGCAATGACAAAGAAACCCCCGAAGCCGCCATATCCCTGGCCATAAAGCAGTATTTGGAGGAAAAGTGATGGATGAAATGGAATGCACTAACAAGGGCTGTCAATACTTCAATGAAGAATACGTAGCTAATTGTCAGGCGAGTTGCCCTCACGACGATGAACCAATATTTGCCAAAAAAGGGGTTAATTGCCAACCCCCCACATCCGATCAGCCGAGTTCGCCGGGGTGGATATCCGTTAAAGATCGGGTGCCGAGAATGATGGTCGTTTTTGGTAAAGTACAGCCCTATTCCAAAGAAGTTTTAACTTGGGATGGCGGTTGTATCATTGGGATGTTTCAAAATGGTAATGCGGAAAAAGAATGGAGAGATTGTGGGGAAGGGTTTAGTATCGATCCTTCACATTGGATGGAATTACCGAAGGCCCCCTCATGAACCCCGGACCCATGACTTTCACAGCCGATGCTCACTAATCCACCCATCGGATTCACGGCCCAGGTCTGGTACGCCAAGCACAAGGTCGGCTGGATGACCCCGCATCATGGTAAGATGGGGAAGATCGTCTTTGTGAGCCATAGGCGGCCCCGGAATCACATTATTGACCTGGACGGCGAGTTGGTGGTAGTGCCGTGCGGGAACTTGAGGAAACCAAAGGAGGATTGAGCATGTTTCAAGTATGGTTTAACGAACTGATATTTATAACCCCGGGTTCAAGTAATATGAATCATATAACCTGGTTTATTTGGACTGAAAGTTATTGTGATGATAATCGAGCCATACAAAACGTCAGGGCATGGAATTAGACGGGGTCATTCACGATTGGCCGGGGGAGTGAGGGATGGCAAGCATGGATTTATTTGAACATATGACTCAAAACGAACTAAATAATGCATCAATAAGAAGATTATCAATACACATAACAGATAGATGTAATCTATGTTGTGATTTCTGTGGTTTTGAGTCCGGGCCAAATAGAACAACGGAACTGTCACTCATGGATTTACAACGCTTGGTGACACTCGCTAAATCAATTAAAATACCACTAGTCGAGATCAGTGGTGGGGAACCACTTCTCCACTCACGTTTTTGGGATATTATGGATCTTTTTAAGGGTGTTCGCTTTGTCGGTCTTATTACTAACGGGACACTGATTAGTCCCGCTGATGCTGCAAGACTCAGCACCTATATATTGAACGCTGTAAAGGTATCATTTGACCATAATGAGCTAAACGATAAAGCTATTCGTGGTGCACAATACATGGCTCTGGAAGGAATTAGGGTGAAAGCTATGGTCACAGTGACTGAGTCTACTAGTCCGGCAGATGTATTAGCCACCGTAAAAAAAGCACAAGATACTGGTATGTGGCGAACAGTACTTAGGGCAGTAGAGCCAAACGGACGGGCCGCCCGGAGTAAACTTCCGAAAGAAAGAATCTTGAAAGATATTGCAACGAAATCTTTGGAATATTACGGGCACGAATTTTTAGAGTTCTCTTGCGGGTTTGAGTTCGTCGAGGCAACTTGCAATTATCCATCTTCTAAGGACGATAAAAGAAATATTACAGTTCTCACCAATGGTGATTTATTTCATGACCACTGCGCATATACAGAAGCAGTCAGGAATGGAAAAATTCCTATAATACTCGGTAACATCGGGAGGGCAAATCCCTTTAACCCAACGCCCACCCCACCACAACCGCAATGACCACCAGGGCCCCCACGATCCCGACGCCCCAATAAAAGATTCTCCGGGCTGTCCGGTTTATGGCTCGGCCCACGTTTTCAATGTCTTCAGCGTCAAATGGCATTAGGGACAATCCTTCACTGCATTTTCAAGAGCCATAATGTACTTCCTTATCTCCCCCCGTTGATGCCAGGAAATCCAATCCGCGTCCCAGTCTATCCGGGGGCTACTCGGAAGATTCGGCCTTAATCTTGCCTGTGAGCTGGCGCACCCGGTCATCATTACGGCGAGAAATAGCCCGACGATCAAAGCCAGCGCGACGGTCTTCATCTTCGTGTTGATCAACCCATTTGTCGATATCATCGCGTTTCTCCTGGCGGTCATCCTGTTTGTCCCGCCACTTCCGATTGTCCATGTAATCCATTAGGACATTGGCTAGCCGGCCAATGGCGGCAAGGAACTTGGAATACGGGAAGGTCATACAGCCTTAATCCCTTTCTTGGCCTTGATTCGTCCAAAGATAGCCAGGGCGGCACCGAGTAAGGCCACAATGCTTTCAGTGAGGCCGGCCACATCACCTTCGGAAAACGGTGAAAATCCAAGTTTAGGGGCAAACATGGCGACCATACTGATCACGACGCCCCACAGGGTTTTGCTTAGTAGAAAACTTTTCGGATCGTTCATTACTTATTCACCTCTCATCATAATTGAAAGTTTATTGGCGTCCATTAGAGCGGCTTCCCCGGTCCAGCAGTGCTGACAGGTTCGAGTCATGCCCCAAAAAACGTCTATTTCTACTACATCACCGCAACTTTTGCAAACATATTTGTATTTCATTATCCCTCCCTCATCATTTTTTCAAGAACAGTTGCCCGAATTCCAACTTGATTATGCCATTTGGAATTTTCCATTTCATCGGCGGCCCGTTCAAAATCGTTATTCATCAAGGCCGCCAGCATTTTCGTGAACCCACAAACCTTACTGTATCCCATATTGAAAAGCATGTCTATGAGGACCGCCCGACGTATCTCGTCCAGGTTCAGGTTATATTCTCGCATCAGGGCCAAATAGTTGGCCGACGCTTCCCGGAAATCCCGGCTGAAAAACGCCTCAGAGGCCGCCTGTGGGACTTTCGAGTCCTTGGCTAGGTTATGTCCCCATCCACACGTAGGATTGCCGAGAGAATCAATGTATACGTGATCCTTGTACCCTTCATGGCCTTGGATCATGGCCTTTATTTGATCATCGGTCATTTTACTGCATCTTCAATACGAGTTAACTGTTTAAACATACGATCCTGATCGCGCCAGTACTGATCCTTGTCAACTTTGGCCTCGATTCGGGTATCCTGGCTGGCGTCTACCTTACCCTGAAGATCAACCCACCACGCCCCCAGGCCAGCCAAGAATAATACTAGGGCCCAGGCTCCAACCTTTATGTATGATCCACTTCCGTTAGCCATAAGCCACCTTATAAATCCAATTTTATACCCACCGAATAATTATGGCCCACCATTTCCGCACTTACAAATATTGTCATGCCCTGCCATACTGTACGGTAATTTTCTGGCAAATAATGACTTATGGCCAGATGCAAAAAGGTAGTAATGAAAAAATATTGATCGACTCTGGAAACCGATGGATACCTGCCAATAACCGGATTCATCTCATGAAACCTTTTGGGGTGCCTGGCGATATACCGGGTTTGACTCCAATCAACGGCCCTTAGAATATGATATGTTCCCTCCATGATTATGTTTTGCGTTGTCCATTTATCAGCAGCAACGGAACTAACCGGCATACAAAGAGCAAATAGCATGATTATAAATAATTTCTTCATAGCACCCCCTAATAAATGGTCATATCCCGGTTGCCCGCGCCATCATCCTTCCACTGGTTGGTATCCAGGACGGTCAACTGAACCTTGTTCTGATCGAGCAGGAATTTCATGCTCAACACCTTACAGAATTCGTTAATTTTAACCTCTCCATCTGTACCGATTAAATTTTCAAAAGTCAAGTAAAGGTAATCGAGGCCAGGTTCAATTTGCATTATAACCGGGTTGGCGATCAAGCAAGTAATTATATCTAAAGGTTGAAACGTGCCATCACCATCACCGCTGAATGTAAATTCACTTCTTAAAAAAAATACATCATCACCACTGAATGACCATTTGGATGTCAGGGTTACTTCGCGAGTTCCGTAATTTTCCACAGAAGTAGCTCTCGTCAATGCAGAAAAATCTTTCTGATAACTGTTTGTTGTTTCAAACCACGCAGCCTTACCTTTTACAGAATTGTATATATTTTTTACCCGGCTTATGGTCTGGGTATCGAGAATATCGCCGCGAGAAATAATTAAAGAACCATCTGGATTACGCATAAACTTATCTATTACAAATTTCAGCTCACCGTCATCCGAAGAAAGAAAAGCCGTGCCGCCCAAACCAGAAAGCATCTCTTGAATCTGAGTCCAAACCGGCACTTCCTTTGTTATTGTCCCTGCGAATTTACCGGGCGGCAGTATTCGATCAAACGAGGTTGAATCAATAAAAGTTTTGGAATCTATTTGATTGGTTGGATCAATCTGAAAAACGCTACTATTCTCTACCTGAATAAAATCTGTAATTATATCAACTATATTTTCCATCAGCACAGTTGAACTTGTAGACATAGCCTTACCTTTGCCTCGGACCGTAACTGAATCATCAAAATTCGCCGCACTAGTTTCTATTAATGCAATATTATTTCCGCTTGGAGTTTGAAAAAGAGTCGAATTGGGGGTATATGTAAAAATAGTTGTTTCTTCACCGTTAACCCATACTCGCGGAACATTATCAACAGACGAAGATAGTTGAATTGTTTCATGACCTGCATACCCATAAAAAGCATTTAAAGCGATAAATCCTAAATAAGGCACTTTCCACGCACCAGTATTCGGAAGGTTCGTTGACGGACCGTTTACCTCACCATATACAACTGGCAATTCATCGTTTGATCCTAAAACAAATCCAGCAGAATCGAGAAGTGTAGATACATTCAAATTACCTGCCCTAACCGGAGTAAAAACCTGATCATATCCAGATTCAGTAGCCTTGAGCGTTGCCGTACCAGCCTTTAAAGAGAAAAATATATCCTGAATTACTCCCTCAAATATTTTCAGCTTGGCCGTTGAATTGGCGTAAGCCAGATAAATCTCAAATGTTTTATTATGCCATCGTTCACTGTTTACCAGGGCAGATATCTCATGGTCGGAATTGTTCAGAACCACAGTTGAAACCTGTAGGGTTTTCTTGCTGAACCCCTGAACTATCGTAGTCGCAAAATCAAATATCTTTTTCTCGATTGTCCCGAAAGACTTTACCCTGTTTTCAAATGAAATAACCGGGCCTTCGGTTGGCCCAAATACAGAGGCCGTAATATCCGACACGTCCCGGTTAGAATAAACCCTGAATCCGGCAGACCTGATCACCAGTAACGGGGTAGGCCATATGCGTTTTGAAATATTATCCAGCCACGTCGCGTCTAACGGAAGCATTAGTTACTTTTCAGAACCTCTCGGAAGTTCAATGTAATGGTTTTATTTTCCCTGAAATCATGAACCAACGGGATTGAGTCAAAGAAAACCATATGAAAATCAGTTGAATCTGATGTCGGATTGATCCATACGGGGTCATATTTGCCGTCCGTACTCGAATAAATATTATCAAATACACCTTCTAATGTCAAGATATCGGTTGAAGCTGGAAGCGTATACTTCCAGGTCTTTTGTCGGTTTCGGAAGCGATTGTCCTCTACTCCGTAAACATCTATATTCCTGGACCCGATAACCTTTTCAGTCTGTGAGTATCCAATGGCAGCATTTCTAACCATTTCATCAAAGGGACCAAGGAATAAATCTCCAACCTCTATGAATCCATCTGGATTTCCTGTATCGGAAATGTCTAACCTCCAAAACCTTTGAGTGTTAGAAGTGTTAGAAACATAATGTAAAATTTTATCATCTTCCCATGTAATCGTCTCCTCGAATGGTTCCGAAGTGCTTGTGGTTAACTCCCATGCCGTGTCGCCGCGAGCTTTCAAGGTAATTTCTGCGTTGCTGGTAAGGTTATGGTCTTGGAGTATGATTGCGTTTACTTCTTTTGATGCCCCCAAATCAACAACGATACTAGGTACAATTTTTATGGAAAGATTATCTAAAAACCACGTTGTGGCAACCGTGGCTTGTTGCTCAAATTTTATTCCAAATGGTTGATCGGATAAATTAATACTCCTCGAAAAAGATACATAATCTCCCGTCGTATTATGACTTACAAACTGGTCGGTAGAACCCCCTGAAATAACAAAACCATTCATTGCGCCGACCTTGAGTGAAATGTCGAAAGAAATATCAATCCTGGAATTCGCGGTTAAGGCAGTCGTAACCGTACTCCAATTCATGTTCGCCAGAATCCCTGGCGTTGCTTGAAAATTTAGCGCAAATGAACCTTCTGATACGGTAGTATTGGTTGAAAACAGTTGAGCCGCATTTACATTATGCCTCCAAACACCGGTGCTGTCAGCCTCTACTCCCGCCGGGTCCGCCATAGCGTTTGTATCATCGTGAAGTTCCGAAACGTCAGAACTTGACCTCCATCGTGTATTCCGCTTACGATCGATCATCTGATTAATGCCGAACAGATTTTTACCCTCAAACGTCCATTGATCCAGGGTGGACCCGAAGGCATCATGAGCAGTTGCCAGGCCGGAACTCCATCTGACCTGTACTCCACTTTCAAGGACGATAAATGCGGTATCAGTAACAACGCCTGACGCAATAACTGTATCATTGCGAGACCATTTGAAGGTAGCCGTACTAATTCCTTCGGTAGCCCCGCTGTCTATCTGTATAATGTACTGGTTATCAACTCCCGGCGTATAGGCTCCCGTGGTCTGCATGGTTGCCTTACCGGTCCCGTTCTTAATGGGATTGGTGACCACGCCGGTTTTTTGTAATGAGGCCTCAACCATCGTGGAACTGGTAATAAAGTTTTCTGAAAGTATCCTGAAATTAGTCATTGATATTTACCCCGGCGAATTCCCCGAACCTGGAAGCATTAAATATATCTTCGTTCAGAATGTCGATCCCGTCCTTGACTGTTTGGATCAAGCCTTGCTCGGTTATTATGCTGCCCTCAACCGTGATATTAATCGCACCGGGACGCGGGGTTAAGCCTGCCTCGAATTGAACAACATCACGGCCCCCCAGGACCGAAGTCAAAGGATCGAACAAATTCTCCACAAAAGATTCTATACCGGAAATGGCCGCCACGCCCGTATCGACAATGCCCCGACCAATATTTTCTATAAATGAAATAACATTATTACCAAAAGATTGAATTGAATTGTTTACTTTTTCCCCCGTGTCGAGGATGTCTGTTGATATTCTATTAAGAGATTCGGGAACCATTTGTGCTTCGACCCTTTTCAAACCATCAGCAATTCCTTGTATGGCCCTATCGATCCTCCTCTCATCTATTTGAATCAAACCTTTTTCGGCTAACCCTGAAGCGACTCTCCCTATAATCGGACCAAAAAGAACAGTACCAAATTTTTCCACGCCGCCTAGAACAACCCTTCCAATTCCATCCATAAACCCCGTAAATCCTCCAGGACTAAAAGGTGACGCAGCATCAGTAAATGAATCTGTAACTATCCCCAGACTTCTTGCAATTTGATCTGATGAGGTTTCAATTTGATCCAAGAAGTTTATTTGATTGTCTGTGCGTAGAAGTGCTTTCTTCCTTAATTCTTCATTTACTTTCCACCCTCGAGACGCAACATTATTTATCATTGTAGTTTGAGCTTGAATGGCAGCAACTGTATTACTTTGCGCTAAATTCATTGTATTTGCTTGTTCTTGTTCTTTTTGTTTCCCGTTTCCACCAAATAGTGCAATGGCTCCACCAACGATACCACCGCCTACCAATCCAGCTAAAAGACCTGATCCTGACTTCTTAGCTGCTGCCGTATCGCCACTAATAATATTCAAAAAAGTTAACACGGACTTTTGAGCAATCCAGTTAGTAATCGTCCGAAGCATTGAATTTAAAGTATCTTTAAATATTTCAGACATTTGACGGGATCGACCGACAAACATGTCAAATAAATCATTACTAAGTTGACCGCTAATTTTCTCAATGGCAGACTTTCCTAAATCCTTAAAGCTTCCCCAGAAACCTTTATATGCGGCAGCGGCTTCGGCTGTTTGCTTGTCAATTTGTTTGTTCCACCGGATCAAAGAACCCGTGAATTCAACTTCCCATACGAGCTGATCAGATTTAAGGGTACTAAAAAAAGCATCGTAAGCTTGCGTTGATTCTTCCACGACTTCTATTGTTTTGTTGCCAGATTTATCAAGAGCCTTTCCAGTGATGGTCAGAGTTGGCCTAAGCTTAGATATTGTTTGATTCAATACAGCCCACCTTGCAGCCGCCCCCTGTAATTGTTCGCGCATAAATTTAATTGATTCATTGGAGTTGGCAAAAATAGGATTTTCAAGAGCCTTCCCCCACAAAAGTATTTCTTTTTCAACTTCTGATAACTGATCTCTTAATTGGCCTAAGACCGTTTGTGTCCCAGCCAACCCAATAAGGCCGCCCTTAATTGCTTTGATAGACGAAACAAAAGCCCCGGCCCTTTCAGCTCCCCCTCTAATAACATCGACTATACTTTTTAAGAACCCACCAACGTCTTGTTTTATCAGGTCGCCATTTGCCTTGACCCAGGCTACCATCTGTTCAGCTATTTTTTGGACCTCTTCTCCAAATTCAATTAACACCGGCAACAAGGCCGCTCCGATTGTCAACTTGACTCCATCCAGCGTTGTCCCAATATTCTTCCAAACATCATTAAACTTGGCTGCGTCCTCTGCGGTCTGTTGAGATATAGTGACCCCGAATTTCCGGGCTTCTTCCCTTATCTTCCTAATACCCTCAGCACCTTCGGTCATAGTCTGAAGCAGGCCAACGCCTTCGGTGTCAAATAATTTAAAGGCCAATCTAACTCGATCTGATTGATTTTCAAGGCCGTGTAAAGCATCAGCTATCGCCTCGAATTGATCTTCAGGCCTTAATTTTACGATATCCTGGACATTTATTCCAAGTTCTTTTAGAGCCTTGACTGCTTCACCCGTACCTGCAGCGGCCTCAGAGACACGCCGGGTCATTCTTTGGAGCCCGACCTGAAGGTTAGACACACTGACACCGCTGCGTTCGGCCACGAATCCAAGCTCAGACAAGGCTTCAGTGGTCGTGCCCAGTCTAATACTTAATTTCCCTATCTGATCCGCAGTATCGGCAGTTGATTTCGCAATAGCGAATAAACCAGCCGCCGCCGCCGTTGCCGCTGCTGCCCCGATAGCAGCTATGGCCAGGGCCATTTTTTTGGCCTTTTTACTGAAATCAGATATCCGGCGCTCTGCTTTTTGCATACCGGTAACCAACCGGGCCGTATTCAGGCCGAGTTCAACTACTAGACTTCCCGTTACAGCGGCCATTATTTTACGCCCATGTTATACATATCGAATTCATTCTTAATACCCGCTTCCAGGGCCTCGGGTTTTTCTTCCGGCTTTTCGGCCCGAAGTACAAAAAATGCCATCCACTCTGACAATTCCATTGAATCCATTTTGGATAGCATTTCCCTCCTGGTCATACCGAGCTTCAGAGCGAGGTCAAAAGTGAACTGTCTTAAGCCTCGCTCTCGGAGTTTTTTGTCAATTCCTCGATGTCTTTCTGGCCAATACCGCTTATTCTTTGGGCAATCTCAAACAATCGATCTATGACCCGGCCAGACTTTCCGCCTAGGGCCCGGACTTCCTTTGGACTAAAAAGAAGTTTATTTTTTTCATCACTGAGAACACGGGAAAGAAGCTCTGCCCGGAAATTCTCACGGTTGGCCTCTACCTTATCACCCTTGATCTTATAAATGGCTGACTCGAAAGCGTCCCGTTCAGTCCCGGTCATGCACCGGATACGGACCGACCCACCCCATTCCTTAACCTCGACCTCTTCAAAGTCCAGGTCATTAGCAGATAAAATCTGCTCTTTCGTTAAAAGTTCCATTTCTGCCTTCCTTTCAGTTAACATGAAATTGCATTTATAAAATGAGCCTGACTGGATATCTCGAGGGTAATCGCTGTTTTCACGGCATCATCCAGAGCTACGGCATTTCCGTAATTAGTTACAAAACCCTCGAAGAAATAAGCTGAAGGTTCGCTAGTTGCGCCAACCGATTGATCTGTAAAATGGATATCAAAGAAACTTAATATACCTTCTTGCCTCAAGTCTCTAAGCTTCCATTGATTAATACCGGTCGAACCGGTGGTAAAATTGGATAAAACTTCCATTGTAACCTGGCCTTCATCCTGAATACCGACCAACTTTTCACGGGCGGTTGATCCAAGATTTGTAATGTCGATCACGTTTACCGATCCGGCAGGACCGTCAATAGAAACAATCTCGCCAATTTCTTCCATTGGAAAACCTGTTAACGAAATAGTAGTTGAGGCATCAGACAAAACGACAGCAGACGATTGCGACAAAGTCATTGTCGAGGCTAAAACATCGAAAACCGAATAAACGCCAGTATTATTTGAAGAATTAGTCCTTATTCTCATTCCCTCCGTATATCCCAGCGTTATAAAATCAACTACCGCAGTATTTGAAGAAACAAATCGACCGCGTGACGGGGGATTGCCAGCAACAATAGTTATCACCGAGCTTTGAATTGTCACCAAGTCCGTACTATTCGACAATCTAAGGGTAACCCCTTTAGTTCCAAAAGCCATGATTTCACCCCCTCATTAAGCGGTTGTATGGGTTACTGCGCCGGTAATTTCCAGGGTAAAAGCAACTTTGACCGCATCGTCCAAGGGTGAAGTCAGCGCAAAGTTAGTACAAAAAGCATCCGCTTGCTGTACGCTGGATGAAACATCGGTGAACTTAATAGACATTTTTTTCTTGGTTCCCGCTTGCCTATCCGCCCTGAGTGCTATTTGAGCCACGTTTGTGGGATCCCAGGTAAATTCCCCGGAAACCTGGCCCTCGTCCTGAATGCCAACCAGCTTTTCACGAGCCGTTGAAGCCAGGTTGGTGATATCGATCACCGGCACTGACCCGGCGGGCCCGTCAAAAGACATTAGTTCGCCTATCAATGCGCTGCTTGACGTGGATGCCACCGTTGAGGTACTCCAATAAAGATTATTATTTTTAGCTCCAAAAGCCATGATTTATATCCTCCTGTCTATCCTTGATTCCAGACTGAAAAGGTTAATGTTCTTGTTTTTATTTCCACATCGTCATCGTAGCTATCGAATGGTTCATCAAGCGCATACGAATCAAATGTTGTCGAAGCATCCATGGCCGCCAGAACCACAGTCGAGACGGCCTGTAAGGTCGTGGTACGTTCCGCGTATATATTAATCTCAATAATTGGGTTCTGAAGACCCGTATAACCACTCAAAGAGTTTATCCGGCTTCCACCCGTTTTTTCATACACCAAGACCGGGAAGGCGTTAGCGGCCTGTGGGGTGAAAGCCGGGAATATCCTTGTACTTACCAGGGCCGTTATGGCCACGGTGGTTGAGAGTACCTTATAAACCTCGTTTTCGATCTGGGCCATTATTTAAACTTTCCCTGTTTCCAGCGTTCAAGCCATTTTCCAATAGCCTTGTTTTGTGCTTGAATCTGTAAACCCGTTGTACCCAAAAAAGCAGGGCGCAACCATGGCCTCGGCGGTGTACCGCTCACAATTAACGGTTTTGCGGCACTATATCTACCAAAGAATTTACCCTCTTTTTTGCTTGCGAGCACGCGAGTTTTTTTAAATCTTCCAATCCGTTTTGATATAAGAGATTTACTTTTAAGCTTTCGCCTCATTCCAAGAGTGGGGATGGCATGCTTTTTAGTTCCAAATTCAACCAGAGCACCATACCAAGCTTCGCCAATTTTCCCCTTACCCCTAAAAACTCCTGTTACATAAGCAGTAAAATCTCGCCTTTGTTTTATTGGTAATTCACGCCAAAGTTCGGTCCCAGGCTTTACAAATCTTGACCTTATCCCTCTTCTTAATGTGCCAGTTTTAGAACGAACCTTTGACTTTGCCCTTTTTCTGACCACACCGGCTTGAGCGAGAACAGCCTTCCTGGCAATCTTACTCTGGATATCAAGCGGAAGCTTTTTTAAGTCCTTAATTAAAGCCTTGTCGCTCGTTATTTCAATCGTGATTCCCATTTAACTCGTTTCCGCCTCATACCATGACAAGCCGATGGTTAACGTGGTGGCCGCCGTGGTCTGGTTTGAAACCCGGAATACGTTGGTGGATGAAGTTGAAATAATGCGCTCATTTCTTCCCGTTCCTCCGCCGCCAAGCAACCTGTTACCGGTCAGAATACTTCCGGGAACTCCCAGGATGAATCTTTGGGTCCCCAAGCCGGTTGTCCCAGTGGAAGAGGAATTGGTAAGCACGGTCAAGGAACTAACCCTTGTTGAGCCTTCGTCCAAATTTTCGGGAGTAACGGAAGTGCCGTTTCCGGATATAGAGGAACCCCGATATAGCTCTATGGCCGCCGATGCCCCGACTAAAACTGAGAAAGTCAAATGAGCTTCCCTGGTTGCGCCCGTTCTCAGTGTGATATTATAGGCGTCTGATCCATCGACTACCGTCGAGGAAGCCAATGAGGTCGAAACGGAATATTCAAAGGCTTCCCCGTTGTGAATCCGCCGATGTAAAACGTCTATAAAACCCGCAGACCTTGATTTTGCGTCAATGACGAGCTGAATAGTGCCGTCGTCTTTATCTTCTATCCTCATGTCACTAACTCCCCGGTGATTACCGATAATCGATTCCTAACGTCCGGATTAATCACCTCTATAATATTATAATTTAAACTATCAAAAACGATTCTCATTCCCTGATTAATCGGGAAGACTGGATCGTGCCGGACATTAAATCGAAACGTATTCCGGGTATACCTTTGATCCTCACTGAAAAACTCTGATCCTGAAAGCGGTTCAGCCGAACACCAAACATTGGACGTGAAGGTTGACCAGACAGTAAGCGGTTCACCCGTAGCCGTACTTTTCAGCGACGTTGAGGTCGATTCCTGAATAGTCAGTTTATGCCTGAGTTTGCCGGCTTGAACCATTATTCATCCACGTCGTAAACGACCTTGATTCCGATTAGTTCATAATAGCGTTCGTGTCCTTCGTCCTCGGATGTTAAATCGTCTTTGATGGTAGCCAAAAGCTCCATGGCCTCATCAATTTTCTCAACCGGGCTTTCCCCGTCCCATTTCTTCCTGACTCGTTCTTTTTCAGACATTATGTCCTCCAAAATGTAATCCATAAACCGCCGTTTCTATTGACATTTGACGGTTTTGTTTAATGTAAATGTCATAGCATTTGTCACAAGCCGCGCCTTCCTTTTTACGGTTGTGCAGATTCTTCTTTTTGATCTCTTTTCCACAAAAATCACAAATCATTTCCGCCCTCCTTAAATTGGTGTTGCGATTATGTATGGATCGAGAAGACCGTCAACCCAATCCCTACGCTGAGTATTGAGTGAATTTTCAACTACCGGCTCCCGGAATTCATACATCTGGCCCACCTGAATTTTTATCCACTGATCAATAGGCGGCGGGATGGATCCGGCTGCCGTCCCATATCCCGAAAAGTAATTAATCGTTACCGCGTTAATGACATCGTTTGTATCCGGCCATAAATCCCCGGCCTCCGTGGATGGAACCAATGACCCCGGCTCCGACCTATCATCGATACCAAAGCCTGTAGCACCCAACGTCTGCGTAGTTCCGGACTCATCGATATAACCGACCACGATCTCCGTCGAAAGCGTTGTGAGCGGCGGCCTGGGTAGCACCAATTGGCCTGTAGGGAAAGAATCAAGGGTGAGTTCCCATTCCGTCCGCTGCCAGGCCCGGCGAGTTAAATTCTCACCCCGGAGTATGGCCGCCCGTTCGAATCCTAGAAGAGCGGCGTCCTCATGAGTCGTATCGATCCTCAAGTGAATCTTAAGGTCGGCCAGAGTTACCGGCAAAGTAGTTGTCCTGGTTGTTTCCCTTAAAGCCATTATCTAATCCTGTTTCTTCCCTGCCGGCTAGACCGGAAAGAATTGATTCCTTGTTTACTGACCCGCAACCCACTTTCAATAATCCGGCTCGGAATACCCCGGCCTCCTTTTGTCGTAGACTTAGTGATAATGTCGGCTGTAGGAGCGTCCGGCCAGAAATCGTTTCCGAAGTAGTTGTCAAAATAGGTTCCACCCCACCATCCGTTATTAGGTAGTGCCATCTAATACAACCGCCGTTCGTTCGCCAAGGGTTGAAAGTATAGCTGCGATCCGGACTCTGGTTGAAACGGTTCCAGCGGCCAGGAAACCCATGGCAGTTGTACCGGCCCCTGTCGTGAGTCCGGCCAGGGCCGCCAATTCAATCCGCCTGCGTTCAAGGTCGGTAATAGTCGAATCAATTACCTGACTGTTAATCACACCCAGAACCGTGGCTGGTATACTCGATATGGCCGTGATAATCGCCGTAGTCTCATTCAGAATGCTTGAAACAGAAACCTTGATACTGGAAGTATCCGCAAGCAGGGTGGACAAGCTCAATTTAATGGCCGTAGAATCCACCTTTAAAGCCGAAGTGTCCTGAAGGATTGCCGTGGTCTCGTTTAAAACAGATGACACCGAAACCTTTAAGGCTGAAGTATCGGTCAACAAGGTAGAAAGTGAAAGTTTAATCGCGGTTGAGTCAACCTTGAGCGAGCTTGTGTCCGCTAAAATAGCCGAGGTTTCATTCAGAATACTTGACGCTGACACCTTTAAACTCGATGTGTCCGTTAATAGGGTTGAAAGTGAAAGCTTGATGGCCGTTGAATCCACTTTCAATGCCGATGTATCCTGTAAAATCACGGTGGTATCGGCCAAAATAGAACTCACGCTGACCTTGATCGAAGATGTATCAACCAAAATTGCCGAAGTCTCATTCAACAAACTAGACAAATCCTTAAACATCTGGTCTACATGGCTGGATCCGGTCGAACCAAAGAGGAATTTATAACCAGGAACGGTCATAACCTGAATATCCGCCCAGACGTGAAGGGCAGACGCACTATTCGTTTCGACCAATCCGGGCCCGATGGTATTCAAATCGGTAACATTAAGCGTCAGATCATACCAGCCGTCCTTGTCATGGACCAAAGACGTACCAGTATTATTAAGCTTGACCAGTGTTGCCCCGTTTTTGCTGATAAAAACATTGGAAGCATTTATGGTTAAATCGGTAGCAGCCGCGCCCGCCGTGGTCACAAATGGGCCGAAAGGGAAGCTGGCCGTAGTGCCTACCTGTAAGGGTTTGCTCATTGGTTTCTCATCATCCGGTAATAGTGGTCGAGGATGGGGACAATGCCGCCGGCCGCCAAATCAGCGGCCTCGAAATCGTCACAACTGGCCGTACCCATTTGATTAATTTGATGACAGGCCAAACCACCTCTAAGATTGCCAGCATGAAGCGTGTTGGTATTACTGTTTTTCTCTACACCATTTTCAAAGCCTTTTAGTGTTGACCCATCGTGCTGGATTTTAATGGTTCTCGGCCAGGCAATTGAACCGACTGTACCCAAGCTGACCAAAGATGCCGTTCCTGCTGTAATTTCCCATAGATCAAAATCAAGACCAATTTCACGAGCTAATACGAAAACACCGGACTCAGTCGCCGCCGCAAATCGAGCCACGGGAGACCAAAACCCGCTTGTATTGCCACTGTTAGCAGCTGGAGAATTTACTTGGACTGCCTCAACAAGGTGATTTGCGGATGACATGGCAGTATCAAAACGATAAGTCGCTGGAAATGTTACATAATCAATAAGTCCATATTGAACTTCATTGCTAACAATTCTCATGCCGGTTGCACGGTCAACCGCCGTCCACCTACCAGTGTCTTCCAGGGTTTGATTACCATCAGGGAAACTATCACTTATAGTTGTCGCTGGCTTAACTGCTTTTTCATTAATCCCATAAGGCTGAAGGTCTTTAGCGGGAACACCAAGTTCACGCTCCCAGGTTGACAAAACTTTGAATCGAGCAGGCTCGTCTTCATCGTAATATTTCTGATATATATTCTTGTAATGACGCTGAATCACCGACCAAGCTTCATCATCTTTTCCTGTAAATTTACGCCGGTGAAGCATGTTCTTGTCAAGGATGACTCCCGGACGTGTATGTCCAGACAGAAAGAATTCAAGGTTGCCTTTGCTGGTAACGGTAGGCGGATAGAACCGCTTTACTCCTTCAGGGTCACCGTGATAGTAAAAGGTTTTGATTAACATCTCACTGAGTTGAGTTATTGAATCAGGCATCTCTTCGATAGTCAGGCTAAGAAAATCACGCCAGAAAGCCCGTATGGAAGTAGATACTTCAATGGAACCTCTAATATCTCCCTTGCCAAGCAGGGTATAATCAAAACCCGATGAGGGCAATTTTGAAACACAAAAGAATCCGAGGGGCTGTTCCGTTCCCCGCATATCAAACAACCCTACGGTGTTAGACGGTGGATACCAGCATAGACCGTCGCCCCTATTTTCCTGAAGCCACTCAGCCGCTATGTATTTTAGGTCAGCCATTTATTCCTTCGGCTTAACTTCCTTATCGCTCTGAATATCCGCCAGAATCGGTTCAGGTTCGGGGGCACCAAAATTGAACTTAATATCATATTGAGACTTCGGAATTATTCCAGCATTCTCGCCAACCTCACCCCAAATCTTTTGATATTCCTTGCCGAACCCAATAGCGCCCCGGTATTCGGCGGCCTTAAGTTTTTGTGCCTCCATTTCCTGCATGGCTTTATTATGCCGGACGTTCATTTGAGAGATAGTTTTATTGATCTTTGCGTTAAATTGATCCGCAAAAGGTTCCTCATACCCGTAGAGAAACCGGGTCTTGAGTAAGTCTGCCTCGGGCGGAATGTAAACTTTCTTACCCAGGCCAACCGCGACCCCAACAAAGAATTCAACGGACGGCCTTTGATTCATAAACTCTTCGGCCACGGCCATGTCCACCCCGTAAATGTGTATCTCGTCAAAATCGAGCATGATAGCGTAGGCCAATTCATACGCAATCGTGTTGGTGAAATACCGGCCAAACTTAGCAATCGCCTTATCAAGCGGAAACTCAACCGCATTCGGTATCTGTGGCCAAGGCTGCTGCATATAGACCGGACATCCAAGTTGAGCCAGGCCGGTCATATACTGGATAACGGGAGTTCCTCGGAAATCCTTTTTACCCCGCCGCCTGAAAAACAGACCGTCAAAGGTGAACGTATGGGGTTCAAACCAGCGCATCCGATTGGCGAATGGGGCCACGTCCAACTGTAAGAATAGATTGTTCACGCCCCATATTTCAAAACTCGGATCATCGTAAGGGGCCTGATCCCTTGAATCCGCACAGCCGACAATGGCAACCTTTTTATACCCCTGGGGGATCTGTACGTTTTGCCATTTCGGGGCTACCATGTTCTGTTGAGGTTGGGCCGGTTCCTGTTTCACGCTTGCCTGTGGATTCTCGAAATCGATCTCAGTTGAAGGGTTCTTTGATTCTTCAGGTTCAAGTACCGGCGTACCTCGAGGTGCATCTTCTGTTGACTTCGCGCTTCCGTCGTCGTCGAATTTGTTTTCTGGTAAAATTTCCAATACTGAACTCTTGTCCCATGCTTCCAAATTTATCTGACTACTGCCTGCCTTCTCTTCTACCATTCTGCCTTCCTTTCTAAAGTGGGGGCCTGCCCTAAATCAGACCCCCGGTTCATTGCAATTAAGTTCTATTGCCTGACAATCAGGCTGGGTTTAGGTTGCTTTAACCACCGTTACCGCTCCATGAGCAGGCGGTGGATTCCAGTAAACCTTGTTCTTGATCGTAGCGACCCCAACCGAAACAGCGGTCGTAGCCGAAGTCAGTTGAGCGCAAACATACAGGCTTGTTGAATCAAGCATATCAACCGACATGCTGATGTACGCTATCTGAGAAATATAAGCAGCCGATATCGGGCTGGCCGCCGTACTCGTACAGTTAACCGTAGTACTGGCTGTATCGTCCACGTAAATCCTAAGCGTGTCCGTGGTCAGCGTTTCAGCCGTAATGCCCTGATGGGCCGCAAAGGTTGAGTTGTTAATCTTGCTGGTCAAGTTGGTTATAATCGGGGCTGCCCCGGCACCAGCGGTTGCACCGGCCGACGATCCAAATCCGGTCGTTACCGTGGCCGCAGCCCCCGCTGTAGATTGAGTAAACTGGACGGCATTGATAGATAGCGTCTCTCCGTCCGTGGTAGCTGTGGTAATAGTGATCAAGGCCTCAACCGCACTTACAACCTGATTGGCCGCGGTCGATCCAAGGAAAGCGGTCGCGCCGGTTACAGCAGCCCCAGCGGTTGACTCGCAGGCCGTTACGCTGGCCGCCTGTCGAAGGGTTACGCTTGAGTTAACGCCCCCCAAAGCGGTGCCCATGCTCAAGACGAATAAAACATCATCCACGCCCTCGACGTTCATTGGCCTGGAAAATGAGGTTGTAGCGCTGGATACGGCTATGATACTTCCTGTAAATCCCAATATTTCGTGTAGTCTTGCAGTCATTTTATGTTTACCTCCTTAATTCAAAACAACGTAAGGTGAACGGACTGTTGCCAGCGGATTTTCCTGCGGTATCGGAGCCGATACCCAGGGCGCACCGTCAACAAGCCGGAAAATCTTCACCACTGTTTTATTTTCGATAAAATCCGTGCCGACATTGCTTGATATCGCCACAAATGGACCGGACCCGTCTTTGATTAGATATTTAGTCCAATCAATCAGGATCAAATCTCCCTGCGTACCAAGAGTGGGCTGCCTCTCGTTAAATTCCAGGGGCAAACCCATAAGGGTAGCAGGCGATCCTTCTCGTGCATTCGGTTGCCAAATCAAGGTGCCAGCGGCACCAGGATCAACGATTCCCATCAACTGACCCTCAATATCCGGGCTGGCTACCCAAATATAGGATGTTCGGGGACGCCTGCTAATCATCATATTGACGATGTCGGCATAAACTATCGCCCCGGCCCCGGCCCTTGCTACCGCTATAGCCCCAGGAGCCCCAATCACACCAGTTGGCTGACCGACACCGGTTCCGCTGATAAACTGCGTATCCTCGTCGGCTATTAACGCACCCCGAAGCTGAGTTTCAAGCAACGGACCGGCGGCTCCCCAATTTCTCAGAAGTTTATCGGTTGTCCTTATCCACCCCGCAACCTCATGAGGAGTCAACTTAACCTCCAAAAGCTCAAGGTCGGTTTCCTCTTTGGTTGCACCCTCACCGACCCAGGTAACCGTCACGCCGCCGTATACATTCTGAGCGGCGGTCTGATTCAAGGCCGGAATTGCGATCAGAGCATCCGGCGGATCACCTGCCGGAATTACCGTGGCCCTGGGCCGGACGATAGCTTCCTGGGTATCCACCTGTAAAAGGGTGTCCAAAAATTGAGTCGGGACCGCAAAACCACCCTCAACACCAACGCCCATTGACTGTTCACGTCGATCTGGTGACATTTGCGCGAGTGCCATTTCATATCCCCTCAATTCATCGGGGGACATCGTGTCTCGAACGGTAAGTAACCGATTGTCTTGCGGCCTGAACCTTACAGCGTAAAGGAAGTCACCGAACCCGCGAAACTCATCCGGCTCATCAACCGAGTTTTGTCCACCGGTATTCGGAAGGATTATTTCACGAATAGGCCGTGCATTCCTTTCGCGCTCGGCGGCTATTTCAGCGGCACGAGCAGACCTTTCCTCTTCGATCTCTTCAATTTCAGTGATTTCCTCGTTGGCTTCGGCTGCCTTGACCTTGAGGCCATCATATTCTGACTGTTCCTCTTCGGTCAATTTACGCTCTTCGGTTATGGTTAACTGGTGTAATTCGTCCATCCGCGCCAGGAATTCTGTTATTTTGGCCCGAATTTCCTTAATTTTTTTCTTCATTAGAAATTCCTCCTAAGTCTCATTAAATCGATTTCACGACCGCGGGCATCTCTCTGCCAAGGGTCATTGTTTTTATTTTCAGATTTTCTCTGACTCCATATATCCTCACGGGACCGGACGGTTATATCCGTTCCCTCGTAAAATGGAAATGTTACCGTTGAAACTTCCCATAATTTTACTTTTTCAAGCGTTCTGACTGATGGTTCTTTTTCTTCGTCCCAGGAATCCTTTAAGACCTCGAATCCAAACGACATCTGGTTAATATCGCCACGCTCGATTGACTTCCCCAAATCCCTGGCCCACTGGGTATCAGGCGGGGTAATATCAACCATCAGCCCTGCATCATCTTCTTTGAGCTTCAGGGTGCCAGCCTTATTTCGGCCTAACACGAAATCAGTGTTGTGATTCATCAAGGCCCGGATATCATCCTTCCGGATCGAAGCCTTAAAGGCGCCGGGGGAAATCAGTTCCCGAAAGAACATCCCTTCCCCGATCTCGTTGAATACGGCAGCGTGGCCTATAAGATGTCCATCACCGTCCGCCCTTAGTTCGAAATCGACCGGGAAAGCCAGTCGTTCAAGTTTATTCTTCATCGTTTATGTCCTCATCGTCAGGATCGTCTTCACTGTCGGGCGATCCGGGCGTAATGTTCGGATTTTCAAAAACATCCCCGTTCTCAATCGGGTTCATGTTTTCTAGGGCCCGGACCTCATTCACACTCATAAATCTATTTTGAAGTGCCACGCCATAAGCATCATATCGAGACTTAAGATCACCTCTCATCAAAGCGCCGATTTGAAATTCCGTGAAAAACTTCTTTCGGTCTGCTTCGTTAAGCAGGTGAAAGTTGGCCGAATTCTCGATCCGGATAAGCCAGGGCCGCATCGTATAAGTCACGAAGGAAAGGAAAAACTGTTCGGCGGACGCGAAGGTGGATGTTTTATCGTCCAGGCCAATCATTACAGCGGGAACCCGGAAAGCTCTGGCGATATCGGAAACCTGAAATTGCCTGGTTTGGAGGAACTGGGCATCTTCATTGGGCATTCCGATTACCTGAACATCCCAACTACCCTGAAGAATAGCCGTTCCTTGTGCTTCGCCGGTACGAGTATAACTATCATTCCAATTCTTCTTTAATTGTTGTTGCTGATCTTCATTCAATTTGGTTGGAGTTTTCAAGGCCACAAGAGGCCGGGCATCATTTTCAAAGAATTTGGCCCCGTATTCTTCGGCGGACATAGCGAGACCGATGGCCTCACGCATTAACTTGATCGGGGAAAGGCCAACAAGTCCATCCGTGGAAAGCCCCTTGATATGCCAGATTTCATCCTGCCTGAAAACAATCGGTTTCGTTACCCCTTCGGGCGTATACGTATAAAAAAGTTCCCCATCTTTTCGCTCAACCTTGACGTTTCCAGGTAAAAGTGGTTGAAGGCCCATAATCCGGCCCAGCCCGTTTTGAATCTTGAAAGCATAAAAATTTCCCCACAAACTCAGGGAATATCCTATGAATTCCTTGAACTCAAAAGCTGTTGTCCATTTATTGGGGGCAACCCGAAGAATATCGGAAAGAGGATGTTTGGTGTCCCGCTGCTTGGTATCTTTTTTAGTCTCAAGGTCTTTCCCGCGCCTGAAGACATGCATCGGTGTCCCGGCGATAGACTCGGCAATCACCCGGACACACGCATAAACGGTAGTGACCTGTAAGGCATTAACCTCATTTACGTTCTGGGCAGTCTTAGACCGAGCCCCCAGGTTCAGCAGTTGCCAAAGCCAATGACTGTCATTATTCACAAACCGTTTTTCAATTTTACGCGACAAAAAACCCATATAAGCAGAAAATTCCTTTCTACCTATACGGGAATGTGGGACAATTATATGTAAATTATATTAAATTTTAATAAGTTATGGAAATAATCATGGGGACATTTATTGCTTTTATTCTATCATGTGGTCTAATTGTCTATCGGGTGGTTCCCGTTTTTTCATTTCAGAATTACACATCCTTGCAAATTTGCAATCACGGCTCGAAGGCTCACTGTCAAGGCAATATCTTCTGTTTCCTCCCTTCATGCACTTTTTTCGTTTATGAGCTAATCGTATACATTCATCTGTTGTACGGTCAATTATCTTTTGTAAATTTTCAAGTTTAGATTTTGGTACTAAGTTTTGATATTCTTCCTCACTTAACACATATTGTTTTTTCATGGTTTCTCCTAAGGCCAGAGCCTTTTAAGGATATGGGGTTCAACGAAATCCTTCCTGTCAATACCGCCAACCAATTCAGCCTTTTCAATAATTTTCCTGATTTCACAAACCTCACAGATCCGATTTTCGTCTCTGAAAACAGGCCAGCCCTTAATGTGATAATCAATGTTGCTATTGCATACATTACATTTTTTCATAATCCCTCACTCAAGGAACAAGTTTTTTCCGAATATTCGACAAGTCCCTGGTCACGGTCCGCCGTGTAACCTTCAATTCCTTGGACGCCTGTTTACTGGTCATGCCGTGCCCGTATTTCAACTTGACCACCTTTTGTTCCCGGCCAGTCAACGGGGTATTCTCAAGGAAGCCCCAATCGGTATGCGTCGAAAAAGTATCGGCCATCATATCCTCCCAGGTTGCGCCAGTGCCCACGTAGTCTAACATATGGGGCGGTAAGAATACAAGATCAGGTTCTTTTTTCACATTCTCGTATCGGCTGCAATTAATATTATAGCCGGGATTCCGCCACTCAAAAGCATGTCCTCGGTCCAACCATCGTCAAGTAGTTCGCTGGTCATCCTTGCTGGACCATACCTGCCTGTAAATTCGTTAGTTGCGGAATAAGATTCAATTCTCCATTCAGCCAAAGGCGAAGCGCATGAATCGTCATCTGTGGAAATTATGACCGAGCAGTCACCGTTTCCTTTTTTCACCTCTTCCAATAGTGCCTCAACAAATTCATTCAATTTCATTATTTCTCCCTCGTAAAAACGATATTCCGGACCGGGCTACCCGAAGCCTTCCGGTGATTTGTCGAATGATTCTCGATTGATTCCGGAGAAAAGCGCTCATCTATTTTGAAGCCATGACCTTGAAATATCTCGGTTATTTCTTTTTGGTTGTCCGGGGATACCTCAATAAGCGCTGATTTGAAGCCTTCACTTTTCAGATCCATGCCTTTCACGATATCCAGCTCAATTCCGTCCACATCAATTTTCACGTAATCATAATACCCAACCAATTTAATACATTGAACAAAATAATTACCATGAACCTGAAATTGTGTCCCCGACTTGCCCGCCGCGTCTCTTGAATCTATTTTCAGGGATGTTATTTTCTGCTTATCATTCAAGGCAAACGGAAAGGCTGTAACCAGATCGAAGAATTTATTTAAGCCAATATTCCGGAGTAATGATTGATAGTTGGCCGGTTGAGGCTCATAAGCGAATACGTGATGACCGAAGGATGCAGCATACAATGAATACTGGCCGATATTGGCCCCTACGTCCATGAAATATGATCCCGGTTCAAACGATTCAATCCATGCCAGGGTCTCGGGCTCTTTCGTCCAGAACGTCTCGGCCCGCCATTTTTCCCATTTGGTTTCCTGGATCTGTTTGAAGGGTAGTGGTTTAGTCATTTTTCTTTCTCCATTGTCCACACCAGTTCGTTCTATAAGTTGGTGTAAAATCAGGATTAAACCGGCAATAATCTTTTCTCCAATAATCCTTAACGGTTACAGGGGGAGTTGAACTTATGGTAAAAGATTCGCTACCAGACATCCATTCAAAGCCTTTAAAAAAATAAAATCGACAATTCTCGCAATACTCTTCCGGGTTACTGGGGTTTGGACCGCCATTAAGTTCAAATGGGGGAAAGTGTTTTTCAGACATTTCTCATCCTTTCAACGTCCGGCATGACCGGGATTCTAATGTAAACGGGTTTGGTTGTATTGAAAACAGCCCAACGAATAGCATTCCTGACCTCTTCGCCAGAATAAGGGGTTAGTATTTCCATGCCCGGCATAGTTCGCATGAGTTCGATATCCTTCATGGCCTCATGGGAATGCCCGATTTCATTAGGGAGTACCCCGGCCAGGGTGCCCACATAAATAATATGGGTTCCTTCCGTACAATTATTATAAATCTGTTCATTTGCCCGTCGGGTCAGGAAACAGGCAAAGCTATGACAAATCGGGATAAATCCTTCCAGGGCCAGGCCGCCGGCGGTGGACACCATGTCTTGTTCGGCGATTCCGAATTCAAAGAAACGATCTGACCAAATCTTCTTCCTAAGACCCAGGGCATGATCATTAAATAAATCTGCGTCTAAGAAGAGTACTTTTTTGTTTTCATCGGAGATCAAGTTAAGTTCACCGCTTAAAGCCGCCGCAATTAACTCAAAAAAAGTAGTTACTTTGGATTCTGTGGGTATAAAAGGCCACGTTTTAGTTTCAGCCTTTACTCGGTAATCTTTTTTTTGTTCAACTTTTTCGTATAAATCCGGGCCACCACCTACTAACTCTAAAATAGCCAAGTCGTATTCTTTTTCATTCAGCGCCCCTGAATGATAAGGATAAAATTCATTATCCCCCATCCCTTCCATGAAACTCACGCCCTTACCCTTGACCGTTTCGGCAAATATCACACTCGGGCCGCCGTCATATTCAATGGCCTCATTAATCTTTTCCCGAAGCTGATCTATCTCATGGCCCTGACAGAAATCCGTATGCCATCCAAAAGCTTTGAACTTCGGAGCGTATTTGCCCATCCAGGCTGTCTTTATAACCGGGAGGTCAGATTGAATATGGTTCATGTCCACAATGACAACCAGTTCATTCATTTTGTCCCGGACGGCCCCGGCTAACGATTCCCATACCTGGCCTTCCTGGAGCTCACCGTCCCCCATCAGGACGAACACGTTTCCCGTTTGATCCTTGAGGCGTCGGGCCAGTATCATGCCCTTGGCCTTTGATATTCCCATACCAAGACTTCCGGTATTGGTTACAACTCCTGGAGTCTGGATATCAGGGTGACCCGGCAACCCGCCCGGACGTCTCAAGGTGTGTATTTCGTCAAATGGAATTATTCCCTTGGCAATCAGACAGGAATAAAACAGCGGGGCATCATGACCCTTACTCGAAAAAAAGATATCGCCTTCCCTTAATATCTCATGATGAAGCAGGGTCACAATTTCCGCCGAACTGAAACAGGTTCCGATGTGACCACCCCCGGCTTGTTGGATCATGTATAAAGAGTTTATTCGGTGAATGTTGGCGAGTTTTTTTATATCTGTTCGAGTAATAATTAAATGTGGCTCAACTATTCGTTCTCCAGGAATAAAAGCCTTCTCAATTTCATCCATCGGCACATAATAGAGATTCATTATTCCTCCTCGTTCCAAGTTGAGCCAAAAGTAGTAACCTTCAAAGAAATGGGGTTGAGGTGTAATCCACTTGGAAGAAATTGACGCTCCGGGGCATCCTTAAGGCGAGCCCCAAGTAAATGTCCAAATTCATCATATTCATATTCCAGGGAAGTTGAATTTCCAAACATTTCATGATTTAAAACGCTCGTTGAATAATCGCTCATTTTTTCTCCTCGGTCAATGAAAGTATAAGAACATTTAACCGTTCAAGGACCCCGCTTGGAACATAATCATAATAATCTGATAAAATTTCATCAACATCATTCTCGAAAGCGGTTTCAGTTGAAGGAATTAATATCGTTGACGCTTCAGGGATATACGGCTCCTCACTTCCGTCTGGATTAATAATTGACGCAGTTGCAAGATTTACAAACATCCTTTTCGGCCTTCCAAAAATTAAACTCATAATTTCACCTGCCAACCATCTTCATCGAGAAGATCTGGATTACAATAACAACCAAAAATATTTTCACTCCAGCCTGTTTTTGTATTAAATAGAATTCGATGCCCTAATGAATCCAACTCATTTTTCTCTATTAAAGCAGCTTCGATTTTTCTTAACCGCTCAAGCACTTTGTCGCTCATATCTTCCTCACTTCCGGCAATTTTGCCAGTCCTTTCTCGATTAAAAATTCACAGTACAGCCAGTCCTCTTCGGTGTTTATGTCCATACCTTCATGGTCTTGACAGAAATAAGGGATAATCCAGGTACCACTCAAATTTCCACTTTCAAGAACTGAAGCGTGGCCGATTTCCAAAGTTGCCGATTGAATCCAGACAGGGCCTAGGCGTTGTGTCTGGTTTTCAAACGGAGGTGAGCCATGATATGTCTGGGGAATAAAAGGGTGCATCTGATAAACCCTTTCATGACCATCGAATTTAATAACTCGCCAGGACTTAAAGGGATGCTCTGAGCCGGGCTTAACGGCCCTCATGGTAACTTTATTTTCGGACTTATGGTATCTATGAAACGAATCCCAAGCCCGTATGATTGTCCCCACCGCCTTAAACGGACTCGTGGGTCTCAATAGCATCCAATAATCATCCGGCCTCAAATATCCAGCATCGGCAACCGCCTTCATCCAATCGTAGTCCCTGGATTTCGTCCAATCCTTATTTGAATCTTCACCAATACATCCAGCCCCATATTCCCAGGCAATTTGGAGGTATTCCCTTGAATCAGATACCACGTAGACCTTGTCGAATATCCCCGAGTCCAAGGCCACGCTTATTGTATAGGCCATCAAGGGGTGACCGGCCAATTCCCGAATATTCTTGCCGGGTAGACGGGTTGACCCGGATCGTGCCGGGATAAAACAAATTATTCGGCTCATTAATCTTTCCCCTTAAATTCATAACACCAGTCAATGTCAGGGATCATTTGAGGCCAACTTCTTTGACAATATCCGCCATGTCCATAGTAATGACTCGGTGGATTTCGCCTGCACTCCCAAGCTTGATAAGGTTGTCTCTCGGGAAAATGTTCTATAAATCGACAATCTCCGCATGTTCCATTTACTTGGCTCATAATAGCTCCGCGTCGTTTAAAATATTCGTTTCTTCTTCTTCCTTAAATTCATGGCACCACAAATCAAAAGGAACTGTCGGAAAAACGTAGTTCGGGTGATAAAATTTAATCTTTCGACCCGTTGGAGGGAAACGGCGACATTCATATTTATACCCCCCGATGCCGTCAGGCGCGAAAACGCCATTTTCCAAAACTCTAAGATCAAGAGAAAATTTACAATCCTTGCATTTCATAATACCGTATACCCCCCATCATGTAAAAAGTTAGCGCCATTGGCATAATCAGAAGCCAGGATTCCCCACAAGGCCTTTTTTAAATCTTCCTTATTTGCCATTCGACCAGTCGGGATAGCCGAAGTCATCTTTTCCTTGAACTCAGGGCGGTGTGATTCGCTCTCCACGGCCCCAATGACCAAATTGTTACACCTTATACCATATTGACCGTATTGAGCCGCCACAAGCCGCGTCAGGTGCATTAAACCGGCCTTGGACGCACCATAAGCAGCCGGTTTCTTGAACCCACTCGGGTAATTCCGTTTGTCCGGGCTAACCAGGCCATACATTGATCCGATGTTTATTATCTGGCCACGGCCCCGGTCAAGCATTCCGGGAAGTATAGCCTCGATCATATTCTTGGCCCCGGTTAGATTCACGGACAGGATTTCGTCCCAGTTTCCAAAAAAGGTTGATTTGGTTTCGGGTGGGTTGTCGATCCCGGCGTTGTTTATGAGGATGTCGGGTTGAAATCCTTCTGGATCAGATATGAAGAATAATGCGGCGTGATTAATTTTGGTTACATTCCAATTAGGTAAATCGAATTTATAAACATCAACCCCGACCTCTTCTAGAGCCTCAACCCATATTGGCCCGAGGTTGCCCAATGTCCCGGTTACTATGGCCGCCTGGCCGGATAGATCTAAATCAATCACTGAAATAATCCCATTTCAAAGGTTCATGCCTCTTGATATCTCGGATTGTTATTTTTCCAATCAGGGATTCCAGCTCATAGGGCGGTATCCCGTCCGCAGGGGAAAGCAAGGTCAAGTCTTCACGGTCAACACCGTTTCCCATCCCAACATCCTTATTCAAATAAACCGCCTTGCCCATTTTTCGGATCGGTTCGGCCTCTTCCGGTAATGGTTCCTTTTTTACATCCGCCATGGCCCACTTTGTCCGCCGCAGGTCTGTTACAAACCGTTTCATCCGGTCAGGCTTGAGACTAAAGGCATGATCGGTCCCCTTCATGGAATGCCCGAAAGTAAAGTGTTTCTCGAATATCCTGGCCCCGTACATATAGGCTATTGGACCGGAAAGTATTCCGCCGTAATGATCGGAGAGGCCGATTACTCGACCCGGAAGTATTTCACGGAGTTTTTCAATAAATCCAAGCTGCATCTGTTCAATTTTGGCGGGATATGCAGCAGTGCATTGAAGAAAGGCTAAATCTATTTCGCTGAATTGTTCCCAGTGATATTTTACAACCCGAAGAATATCCTTTAACGTCCCACCCCCGGTCGATATAATCATTGGCTTTCCAAAGCCGGCCACATGCTGAATCAAAGGGATATTCGTTAAATCCCCGGATGCAATCTTGAACATGGGGATGTTAAGCATTTGTAGAAAATTTGCAGCCGGAATATCGAACGGTGTAGCAAAAAAAGTAATCCCGACGTCCATTGAAAAATCCATTAATTCATAATATTGACTATAATCGAATTCCAGGGCCTCGCGGTGTTCACCATACGTCTTTCCGTATGAATTCGGGTTGTCATAGGGCTTATTAAAGAATTCGTCCGTATAAAGTTCCCGGTTAGTCCGCTTTTGGAGCTTCACGGCGTCACACCCGCATTCCTTGGCCGCCCGGATCATTTCCTTACAGAGCTCCAGGTCCCCGCAATGATTTGACCCGATTTCCGCGATCACATAAGCGTCGGATTCGTCGTTAACCGTTTTACCGTCTAAGATTATTTCTCGCATGATTCTTCCTTGGGAAATAAAGTATCCAACCTTTTTATCAATTCTAAGCGATCTTCAATTTCCTTGTCTTCCAAGTTTATTTCTTGTTCCTTGATTTGTTTTGCCGTTTCGAGCCTTTTAACGATTTCACGTGACACATGATACATGACGGGGTCTTTAATTTCATAGTCGGTTAAAATAAACCTTAAACAGGATAAATGAAAAGAAATCCTCTGCGTATGAAAACTATTTTTATGTTGAATTGTGATTATATTTTCAGCCTGCTTTCTACAAAAAAAACATTGAGATTCTTTGTATTTTCTTTCGTTCTTTTTTTGATCTGATTTCAGTTCACTATCCCATTCTTTCACTTTATCCCGCGTCCAAAAAAAATCATCTAAAAATTTCATATCGAGCTTATAGCTACCTCTCCATCTTCCTGTTTAGCTACGACCCCCCGGTTTATGCACATCAGGCAGGCAATAACCGGGTCGATCTTGTTTTGTTTAAGTTCTTTATTCGGAAACACGTTATCTTTCTTGTCGGTAAAACAAACCACGTTAGACACGGCCCAGGCCAGGACCGGATCATCATTAAAATGAAATCGACCGTCAATCACGCTGGCTTCCATTTCTTTCATGGGTTCTGAGAAGTTTTTGACCGTGGCCCCGACCTCAACCATCACAAAGTCCCTTGAATCGGCCCTGGTGGCGAACTGAGTCGCCTGGAATGGATCGTAACACACCTCCTCAATCAGAAAATCCTCTTGCCATTGATCAAGGTCGTCTTCAATGACTTCATAGTCAATAATGCTGCCAGGTGTGGTAATCAGATCTCCGGTCCGCGCCCACCCCGCATATTGAGCATTTGGAGATTCTTCAATTTGATCTTCGGGTAAATAATTACGACCGAAAAAATAATAATGAAGCAAGCCGTCCTCTTCCATCCTGGTAAACATGATATACATTGAGGCAATGTCCAACTTTGAAGCCAGGTCGATCCCGACATAGCCGATTTGGCCCAAAAACTCTTCTATTTTGACCGGACCGGAGCATTGCTCGAATTTACGCATATCCATCCAGGCTTCGCCAGAAGCAACCCATACGTCTAGGTGTTTGGTAAGAAACCCATTAACCGCAGAGGGTAAATTTATTGCTTTCTTTGCTTCAGCCTCAATCACGTCAAAATTTATGGATATTCCTAAATTTGGATTTGCCTTATGCCAGATTTTCGGATCTGTCCAGTCATCATCCTTGTCGATGGTATAAATAACCCCGAAATATGTTTCATCAGTGAATATTCTGTCCAAAATCTTAGACACATAGGTTCTCTGTTCGTAACAAATGCCAGCCTGGTCAACGCCGGCGGTTGTAATTAACCATAAAAGAGGTTGTTCACGTGCCCCTGTTCCCGTTTCGAGCACTTCAAATAATTGCCGTTTCGGGTGCGCGTGTAATTCGTCCACAACGGCACAATAAATATTAAGGCCGTCCAGGCTTGAATAATCAGACGAAAGGGCTTCCATTTTAGAGGCAGTTGACTCACAGTAAATCGCGTGCATCCCAACAGCGACACCGAACTTTTTTCTCCACGCCGATTCTTTCAAAGCCATATTACGAGCAGTATCAAAAACAATCTTGGCCTGATCCCGCTTTGTAGCGGCAGAATACACCTCAGCCCCAGGTTCTTTGTCCATAAATCCTAAATGCAGGGCAACCGGGGCAGACATCATGCTTTTACCGTTTTTTCGAGGAACTTCAATGTAGGCGACTCGAAAGCGACGATTTCCGGTTTCAGCCGAATACCAGCCGAAAACATTACAATATATGAAGCATTGCCAGTCCTCAAGCCTGATTTTTTCGTTCTTTTTTGCCCATTTACCTTTGATATGTGGCATTTTTTCGACAAAAAGGCAGAATTTATCGGCTTTTTTGCCATCATATTTGTAGGTCCAACCTTTTTTCGCCCGTTTGTGATCATTTTGCCACCGTTCACAGGCCAATTTAACCCATTTACAGGCATCGACCTTCCCAGACAGGACATTACGGGCGTATCGGTTGGCTTTAGCGGTTGGGGTCATTTATTTCCTTCGATTTTCCACATATTACTTTTCCAAGTGGCGTCAACGGAAAAACCAAGCTCAACAAGCCATATAATGATAATTTTGGCCTCTGGCCAACCTATACTTGCTTCTAATTTAAAAACGGTGCCATCCATTTCAATCACCTCCCTAATATTTCCCGGTCCAGCCGAGTTCCCGGAATTCTTCGTCTCGAAGCCGGTCGTATTCGGCGGCTAGACGTTTTAACTTGGTTTTTTTAACTTTCTTATCCAACTTAAAAAACCTTTTGAACAAAATCCTTAGAACGACCCCCATATCAAAACCAAAAGACTCATTAGAACACCCTCTCAGTGCTGGATATTTAAAAAAATCATGAGATTCATCGTTAGGGTTTTCATTTAGAGGCAAATAATACCAAAGCCTAAAGTAGCCGCCCCATACATCTGGACCATAAACACGAATTCGCCAGACGTTTTCCCACCAAAATATTTTATAATGATGCCCGTTTGGATAGTTATCCCAATATTCAAGCTTCACGGGAGACCACGCGAACCATTGATGCCATTTCGACAACGAGTCTGGATGTAAATTTGTCCTGGTTTCCATTTAATAATCCTCCCATTCGTCTTTCTCTTTTTCGGGCGTGACCGTCCGGACCCGCTCCCGGCTGGCCGGGGTCATGCCGAATTCTTTTTCAATCACCAAAAGCTGTTTGTGAACAGATTGCTTCGCGTAATACATCTGAGGATATTCCGGGGTTCCCTTGAAAATCAACAGGCTGTCAGTAAAATCCAAATATTCGGCCCAAAGGTCCACATATCGGGATAGGGTCATGATATCCAAGGAAGTAAGAAGGTTCGCTCCCTGCAGTAATGGAAAAACAGAGGCCCACACCTCTTTTCCCTTCTCGGTCAAAAATTCCGGCGCGTCAGTATCCAAAACAAGCGGTAATGACGGGACATGGCTGTCGTCAAGACTTTGTTTGCCCGGATTACCCCGGAGCTTTCTGGATTGAATTGATTTTTTAGGTTGAGGCATTATTTCTTAGTCTTTCCGCCAGGGCCTCAAACGCCAAAGCTATTTGTCCACTCGAAGCATTATCATAAAACAGAACCCACTCATTTTTAATTCCAATCCGATAGCTTCCAGGACCGGGCGGCGGGCCAACAACTTTCATGAGAGGAGGCGGAATATAAAGTATTTTCA
>SDBS01000326.1_pt1 | contig 44321 bp, 37 predicted proteins | sample 2277091 | NCBI WGS metagenome assembly SDBS01 (sample SAMN10404972, study PRJNA504765) | marine sediment metagenome | isolation source: marine sediment core GS10_PC15, 163 cmbsf | place: Arctic Ocean: Southern Knipovich Ridge | collected 2010 | reverse complement strand
TGTCACGTTCGCGCCCTTTCCATTAACGTCCCGCATGTGACAGTCCTGGCAGGATGAGACGATGCCGTCAGCCTTGTTGCCGGCGAACTGCGGGGCATATACTCCTGTCGCCGCGTACTCGCTCTGGGTCCATTCGCTGTAGGTGCGCTCGACCGGCGCCATGTTCCTCACGTCTTTGTCGGGATGTTCCTCGTCGAACGCGTTCGGCGCGTAGTCATGTGTTCCCAGGCGGTTGAAGACGGGATTGCTCACATCGTGGCAGATGCCGCAGATCTCCGACGACCTGTGGATCGGCGACTCGACGAACTGGTGGCTCGCCTCCGCGTCGGAATAGGGACCGCGCTTAAGCGGCGACGGATCGTTTATAAACTGGCCGTTTGCGTAATCGAGGGGAAGTGGATCTATGGTGCCGAGAATGGCGACGTCTTCGGCGGGGCTGACTCCCTCGACGTAGTTATGATCGACTACCCGGTGGCAGAAATCGCACTGGACCGAGTGCCTGTCCTTTACGTTGACCATGTCCCCGCTCGTATCGATAGAACGGCCTTCCTGCCAGCCGCCCGGTGTGTGGCACTTGATGCAGATATCGCCGACCGAGGGGGCGTCCTGTTCGGCCACGGCGACGCAGGCGAGAAAGAGCGGATCCCTCTGGGCCTGTCCCATCATCGAGCCGCGCCAGTTGTGCCACGGTTCGGCATTTGTGTCGTAGTTGCCATGGCAGGAGGCGCAGGAGATGTCGGGATCCTCGAGTATCGCTCCCTCGTGGGGCTGAGTCCCGGACATCTCCATGTCCCTCATCGTAGAGGGGACGTAGCCGGCCGGCGTTCCGATGATCGTGAAGTCGCCCATGCTCTCGCCGCTTCCCGCATTGGCGGCGTTATCGACAGCTTCCACCTTTATCCTGTTGAATGTCCCCGGGAAGTTCGGCACGAACCACGAGTACCCGGTGCCGGGCGTCACATTCCTCGCTTCTGTCTTGAAAAATGTCGTGCCGCTGTTGTCGGAGAGATAGATGTTCACATGGTTGATCCCGCTCGCGTCCTCGGCGATGTACTGGATCGAATGGTACGAGCCGGCCTGGAGGTTCTCTCCGCCCATCGGATCGCTGACTGTCACGGTCGGCGGTATCGTGTCGGTCGCGCCTGAAGGTGTGAGATAGTCGATGATGTCGGCGTGATCGACGTTCCACGTCAAGGTGTAGTTGTCGATAGTGAGTCCGGGGAATGTCGATGTATTCGAAAAATTTATAAGGTCCGTTATCTCGGTATGGTTGTTGAACCCGTCGGCGTCAGCGTCGTCATACTCGACCGCCGTTATAGCCTCGGCTATCGACAGGCCGTTGTTCAGGCCGATCTCGATAGAAAGGCCGTACGGGTTCCTCGTGTCCGATCCGCCGAAGTCGAAATGGCATACCCCGCAGTGTCCCGGGTTGCTCGGAACGTTGTCGATCTTCGTGTCGACAGCCTCTGGATATTGAACGAAGAATTCCTTCCTGTAGGGATTCTTCGCGAATGGCGACGATCCGGGGATAAAGATCGCTGCGAGTACTGTCAGGATGATAAGGGAGAGGATGATCCTGTGAACGAGACACGATTCGGAGAACATGAATCTCTTCATGGCAGGGCTCCAGTCTGGTCATTAACTCCGGTAGCTTGCGAGAGCGGACGGTGTTTGAGATATCGTCTTAAAATAATTATACCAGATCACAGAACGGGGCGGCAAGAGTCAGCTCGCTGATCCTGTCTTCTGCAGTCTGGTATAATTATCCGGCGGACCTTTGCCCGCCTAATCTTCATACAGCGACTTGATGCTTCCCCACGTCGAGTTCTCCGTGGGAATTGTCGAATCGTGCGAGAAGGCCGTGAAGCACTCGCCGCCGTCGTGAGTCCCGCTGTAATTCTCATCGGAGTAGGCCCACACGTGCAGGCCGTAACATCCATGCCATGAGACGAGAATTGTCATCGTATCCGAGTAGTTGTTGCCATCCGGTGTCGGCGTCGTAACGACCAGGTCACCGGCGCTGAATGTGAATCCCGTGATCGGCATCCCGTTGACCATGATGTCGGGAACGCAGGCGCTGGGAACGAACTTGTCGAAGACGACGATGATGTTGACGTATGTCGTCGGTGTGTTGCTGAATCCATCGAGGATCAGTTCGAAATCCGTATGGACGAATACATATCCGTCGTCTCCGTCTGTCGACACCTCGAATCCCATCAGGCCGGGAGCCTGGTAGATACTGTGATCGATCTCGTTCGAGCCAACTTCGAGCAGAACCTCTCCGCCCCTGTCGTACTCTGCGTCGTAATAAGGATCTCCGGGCCCGACAGTGTAATATTCGGTCATGTCGTAGTGATAAACGCATGGACCGTCAGGGTACACTACAAGGCAGGGATCCGCTATTGCGGCGCTTGCGAGTGACAGGCTAAAGAGAGTGACGAGAAACCTGAAGCTGTGTTTCATTCTCTTCCCCTTGAGAAGGATTAATTGTGCATTCGGCACAGCCGTCATGCCGTTCTTTAATGCGCCTGCATCGTATCATAAATAGAATTAGTTTACAACGATTATTGTAACCGATCATTGACACTACTGGAGGCCCTGAAAATGAACAGAAGATTCATCGGGAGACGGGTTGCTGTTTTGATCAGCAACAGGGGGAAATCGTTAAAAACAGAAGAGTTAGAGAATATCTGCTAGAATGCGAGGATCGTTCCCAGGCTGAACCCCCACACGTTCTGGCCGGAAACCGGCAGGAATGTCGTGAAAAGGCCCGGATTGACAATGTTGAACTGCGCGTTCTCATTGTTCAATGTGAGCGCTCCGGCAAAGAAAAAGAGGGCGGATTCACTGAGGGCGAGGTCAACGCTCGCCGCCAGCATGTTGCCGCTGGAATGATCTTCATCGGAACGCCCGGTCGTTCCGACATACTTTGCCCTGAGGTTCCAGGTCTCCCTGAGGTAGTACCGTCCGCCAAGGACCCATGAGTACTTGTCGACGCCGCCGAGTCCGCCGAGATTTCCAATTCTCTCGATCAGGCAGAAAAAGGAATATGATTCAATACTCCAGGCGCCTGTCATTCTCAGGCCGTATTCCGAATCTTCAGAAGGTGTGAAATCGTTTACGGCGGTGATCATCTTTCCATGGATCTCGCCCGCGGCCCAGACATGCACCCCGCCGCTGGTCTCGTATTCCACGCTGCCGCTGAGCAGGTCGGTACCTTCCTGCCCGGATTCGGTCCTGTAGAGGAACTTGTATCCCGCCTTGTAGGCAGAGGGGCTTTCATACATCACCATCCTGTCGGCTCTCAGATCGAAGTCGCCGCCCCATACGCCGACGAGATTTCTGTTGTCACCGAAACGGTTGCGGAAGGCGTCGGTGCTGGTGTTGGTCATTTTGTAAGGTGTGTCGTGTCTTCCGAATTTTACAGTGCCGAAATCGCCGGTAAATCCGACAAACGAATTTCTCGACGCGAAGTTGCTTCCCGAGATATCGAAGTTGATCCTCGATTCGATCTGCCATAAAGCTTTGTACTTCTCACTCAGGATGAAATGGCCCCTGAACCCCAGTCTCGAGTGGCTGCTCGTTATACCGAGATACCCATCGTCGCCGTTGTTAGCGTAATCGGCCGACATGATGATCTTGCCGTAGATAGTGACGTCGCTTATCTCTACCGCTTCGGTCGAGGATATAAGGAGTGAAGAGACAAGGACGGTCAATGTGAGGACGCGCATCAGATAACCTCTGTCATTCCTTCAAGGCAGCTGATAATTCCGGCAGCGTGCTGCCCGGATGAACGTAGCGAAGGCCGGTGATTCAGGCAAGAATAATTGTATTCACACGGGTTATGGTTGTCCGGCCCGGAAGTGTTCTATATACTCGCGGTCGTATCTTTTCAAGGGAGACAGATTGAACGACAGTGACAGACGGTCATTCTTCGCGAGGTGGAGGGAGGAACTCTTCGCCGGGATCCTGGGCGGATTCCTGCTGGCGCTTTCCTTTCCGCCATACCCGACGCGTCTGCTCTCGCTCGTGGCGCTGGTACCTCTTTTCAGATATTTCCTCGTGGTCTTTCCGTCATACGAGGGGAAAAAGGGACGTCTCAAGAGAGGATTTCTCACCGGGTGGTTCCTCGGGATAACATTCTTCATCGTCCTGCTCTTCTGGATCCCGAACCTCATACCCGCATCGAGCGTCAGTCTCAGGTGGGTCCTGACGCCGGCGCTGATCCTGCTCGTCATGTACCTCGGGGTCTACACGGGACTCTCTACACTCGCCCTGGCGGCGCTGCACGGCCGCATCGGCAGAAAGGCGCTGCTTGCCGCTCCGGCCTTCTGGGCCGTCGCGGAATATCTCAGGTCGAGCGGAGAGCTCGCCTTTTCGTGGGGAACGATCTCGGGATCGCTCCTCAGGTATCCTGTCGCGTCGCAGGGTCTTTCTGCCGCGGGGCCTTTCGGATTCGGTATGCTGATCGTCACGGCAAACCTGCTCATAGCATCGGTATTGTACATCAGGAAGAAGGGCAGGAGGATACAGGCAGCGCTGATCCTTGTCCTGCTGATCGCCGGTACTGTTGCCGGCGGGTATTTCAGGATAAGGCGCATCGATGAGGCGATAGCGGCGGCCGGCCGGCCAGCCGAGGTCGCGGTCATCCAGCCCAATCTCGACCTGGCCAGGAAATGGCAGCCGGTCTACAGGGATACGATATTCACCGAGATCGCGGAGCTGACCGGCAAGGCGGCGGCGCTCGGAGCCGAACTCGTCATCTTCCCCGAGACGGCCGCACCGGTCTCGATGAGTCATACAAGGAAATACAGGGAGTGGATGAAAAGTATCGCGAGTGATGCCGGCGTCGATGTCTACATCGGTTATGTCAGGCATATACAGGAAGGTCAGAGGTGGCGCTCGTTCAATTCCTCCGGGATGTTCACTTCGGCCGGCTACCTTTCGCAGCAGTACGACAAGATCAATCTTCTGCAATTCGGGGAGAGGGTGCCTTTCAGCGGCTGGTTCCCCTTCCTCGAGGGAATGGATTTCGGGCAGGCGAACTTCAAGCGGGGAGAGGAGCAGACGATCTTCGAATCGCCCGCCGGAAGGTTCGGTTCGCTCATATGCTTCGAATCGACCTTCTCCGGTTACTCGAGAGACTACGTCAGGCTCGGCGCCGATTTCCTCGTCAACATCACGAACGACGGATGGTTCGGCGGGGCGAGAGGGCCTCTCCAGCACAGCGAATCGGCTGTTCAGAGAGCTGTCGAGAACGGCGTGACCGTTCTGCGCGCGGCGAATACGGGGATCTCGATGCTGATCGATCCCGCGGGGCGTGTCGTCGAGTCGATCGGCCTCGATAGGGAAGGCATACTGCTCGTCCCCGTTTACACATTGCCGGGGCAGACGCCGTACACGAGATACGGGCAGTGGATATTTCTTTGGATGATCGTCCTTAACCTCGGCATTACAGCCGCCTGGACTTGCTTCTCATCGCGCGGGGATTGATCCCCGGATAGATCTCTCAATGGAAATAAAAGAAGGAGCGCCCGGTTGAGCGCTCCTTCTTACGTTCAGACATATTTCGGTCAGGTCGACCTAATTATGCTTCATCTTGATCGAACCCCAGGAGCTTTCCTCGGTGGCAGCTGCCTTCTCCATAGCGGCAGGGCCCTCGATCGAAAGCATGTCGTTGTCGTCTTCCTCTTCGCACTCGATCTCGTTGTAATCGGCGAGTTCGTCCTTGATCTCCTCGGCGTCATCCTTGAGGTTGCCTTCCGGCGAGCTGCCGAGAGCATGGATGCAGAGGAAATCGTCGCCGGCCATGATCGAGCTCGTGATGTAGTCAGCAGAGCCGGTCAGCACGTTGAGCTTGGCCGCGACGAGGTGGTGGAAGAGCTTGATCGTCATATCACCCTCGGTGGGCCAGTCGAAGATATCGAGAAGCTCGGCGTTGGTGTAGTAGACACAGCCGACGGTCAGGCCAGAAACGGGCCATGCTTCTATGTGATTCTTCCAGTATCCCGGAGTGTAAGTGCATGTCTCGGTGACGCAGTCACACGTGAAATAGTATTCGGCCATGTCGTCATACGTTCCCCATGGACCATAGGTAGTGATGGTAACTACAAGCCTGTAGTCGCCGCAGAGTTCCATGCCCCATCCTCCGGTAAACGTGAAATTCGGATCGGAAGGATCAACCTGGACCGATTCAAAGAACGAGAACACGAGGTCACTACCCTGGAATAATTCGACTCCGTAATCAACATCCATTGCGGTTCCGGAGGTTCCCCATCCATAACTGCCATGGATCCACCAGCCTTCACAGTCGCCCGAGATCTCGATCGGTAGCGTAGCAAATGCGACGGATGAGACTGAAAGGAGAAGTAGGACCGATAGCGATACCAGAACATTGCGTTTCATGATTGTCTGCCTTTCAAAAGGGGTTAAGAGAGAGAGCAGAGTTACTTATGTCCATAACACTTACAAAGTATAGCAGAAACCGGGATATGGGGTCAATACCCTATCCTTAAAAAAATTTAAAACTCCGTATGCAACAACAGGTTGAGAAATTCAAAAAAAGAGGATATAGATAATCAGGGGTAGAAATGGCTTTTTAACCTGATACGGGGAACAAGCGGGTATCGATGACGGACCGAGACAGACAGAATAACTGGACCGACGGTAGTACTGAGCCTGAAGACTGTCCGAAGCCCGGAACGCATGCGAACTACCAGAGGAAGGCCTGGCATTTCAGCAGCGGGGCAGTCGTGGTGGCCGCTCTTGTCATCTTCGCTCCCTCGAAGATGTGGGCCATCATAATCCTGTCAGCGGGCCTCGCTCTGATGATCGCGATCGACGTCACCCGCTACTTCAGCCGCAGGGGGAAGCGCCTCTTCTGGCGGCACCTCGGGTTCCTGACCTCTGAGAAGGAGAAGAAGGGGCCGACGACCTCTCTATTCTACGCCGCCTCGCTGCTGGCTTGTGTCCTGATATTTCCGGTATATGCCGCCGTCGGAGGGGTGATCAGCCTCGCGGCCGGCGACCCGATGGCCGCGATAGTGGGGCGCAGGTACGGAAAGCTGAGGATCGGCGGCAAGAGTATAGAGGGAGGGCTGACCAATGCCGTAGTCGCCTTCTGCCTTATATTCATCTTCGTCAGGTCGATCCATGTCGCGGCGGCCGGGGCGCTTATCGGCGCCATTGTAGAGATGTTCGACATCCCTTACCTCGATGACAACATCACCGTTCCCCTCGCTGCCGGCGGGGCCATGGTCGCTGCCGTATATTTCTTCGGGATGTAACCGCCTGATCGGATCATCAGAACATCGTGCCGATATCGAAGAACCAGCGTTCTTTCGGGTCCATCGGCCAAGCGTACCCGAATTTCATAAGCCAGCCTTCCTTTTTGATGAAACTCATCGCCAGCCCCGAGCCGCTGTAGAAGAGCTCGCTGGTGAGTGTCTCGTCGTTGTCCCAGGCTGCGCCTGTATCGACGAAGACGCTCATGTCGACGAGGATCATCGGGTTGCCCAGCTCGGAGAGTTCGCTGAAGTTCAGCGGCACCCGAAGATCGGTCCGTATCAGCGCGCTGTTTTCCCCGCAGAAGATCCCGAATTTGTGTCCCCTGATCGTCGAGGTCCCACCGAGATGCTCATAGAGGTAGGCGGGGATGCCGGCCTCGTTGATTGCGCCTCTGGTGGCCTGGACAGGGAGGGCCTACTCCTCGTTCCCATCTACACCCTTCCGTCGCAGACTCCGTATACGAGATACGGGCAGTGGATCTTTCTCGGGATGGCCGTCCTGAACCTCGTTTTCACCGCCGCCTGGACATACGTGTCATCGCGCCGGGGATGAGTTCCGGCGATTATCCTGAAACGAAACAAAAAAAGGAGCGCTCCTGAGAGCGCTCCTTTTACGTTCAGACTTCTTTCAGTCAGACGAAACCTACTGATTCTTCTTCTTGATCGAGCCCCAGGAGCTTTCCTCCGCGGCGGCTGCAGCCTTGTCGGTCGTGACTGGGCCGTCGATCGTGAGAATTGCGTTCCCTTCACACCCGCTCTCGTTGTAGTCCGTGAGATGATCCTTGATCGTCTCTGCGTCGGTCTTGAGGTCGCCTTTCGGCTTGCTCCCGAGAGGATGGATGCAGAGGAAATCGTCACCGGCGGTGATCCAGCTGTCGATGTAGTTAACCGCGCCGTCAGCTACATTCAGTTTGGCGGCCACGAGATGCTGGAACAGTATGATCGTCATGTCACCCCTGGTCGACCAGTCGAAGATAGCGAGGAGCTCGGCCTTCGTGTAGGGGACACAGCCGACGGTCAGGCCGTCGACGGGCCACGTGACATTGGGGCTCTTCCAGAATCCCGGCGTACCGCATGGTCCGACGTCGCAGTTGCATGTGAACGTCTGCGTGCACGAATCGGTGTACGTTCCCCACGGCCCGTAAATCGTGAATACGACGGTCATCGTATAGTCGCCGCAGAGCTCCATGCCCCAGCCTCCGTAGAACACGAAATTTGCGTTGTCGCGGTGGATGGAGCCTCCCTGCATGTAATAGTACACGGAAGTGGTCCCCTGGGTGAGTTCGACCGTGAATTCATAGTCCATGTAGTCCGAAGTTCCGAATCCCAGACTGCCGCTGAACGACCAGCCTTCGCAGTCACCATCGCAAATCGGTACAGTAGCGAATACGGCCGAAGAGACTGGAAGGAAAAGCAGTACAGATAGCAATACCAGTATGAATCGCTTCATTGGTATCCCCGCCTTTCAAAAGGTTAAAAAAGAGAGCCGCGCACACGATTTAGCTAAATCAGTAATGCGGAAGTATCATAGCATAAATCGGAGTATAGGGTCAATACCCTACATGGAATTTGTTATTAAAGAAACTCTTTGCGCAACAACAGGTTGAGAAAATCTGCTAAAGGGAAAAATAGCCGGATAGCAACGGATGGACGGGTGAAAATGAAGGATCTTGACGGTCGAATGAGCTGGGCGGCGGGGCCATGGTCGCTGCCGTATATTTCTTCGGGATGTAACCGCCTGACCGGATCATCAGAACATCGTGCCGATATCAAAGAACCAGCGTCCTTTCGGGTCCATCGGCCAGGCATGGCCGAACTTTATGAGCCAGCCTTCCTTTATGATGAAGCTCATCGCCAGCCCCGCGCCGCTCTGGAAGAGCTCGCTGGTGAGTGTCTCGTCGTTGTCCCAGGTTGCGCCTGTATCGACGAAGACGCTCATGTCGACGAGTATCATCGGATTGCCCAGTTCGGAGAGTTCACTGAAGTTCAGCGGCACCCGGAGGTCGGTCCGGATCAGCGCGCTGTTCTCCCCGTAGAAGATCCCGAATTCGTATCCCCTGATAGTCGAGGTCCCGCCGAGATGCTCATAGAGGTAGGCAGGGATGCCCGCCCTGTTGATGGCGCTTCTGGCGTTGACCGAGAGTAATGGACGGCCGAGGTCGAGAAACCCTGTTCCATCGATGAACAGTCTCGTGTTGGTGAATGCCGGATCGTTCTGGAGCTGTCCCCAGTTCTTGACTGTGGCGCTGATCTGAACACCGGACCCGGGGTAGAAGATCCGGTCGAGCCGGGAGAAATTCAGCCCCGTGCTGACGGTCAGCAGGGGGCCGCCCGGCGCGCCGGGGACATCTCCTTCTCCCTGATCCGCCAGCATCGGATCACCCGTCTGGATCACGTCGAGGCCGGGGTCGAGGAAGAGCGAGAACCCGTCGGCGAGTCTGAACTTGAACGAGAGATAACCCTCGAACCACTTTATCCTGTCATCGACCATGATATGCTGGAAGGAGGGGTAGGGCCAGTGATAGCCCCGGTATCCCGCCTTAATCCCGGCGCTCAGCCTTTCCACGCCGAATGCGCGCGGCTTCATCCACCTTGCCTGAAGGATCAGCGCTCCGTGCACCATCGCGGAGAGATAGAGCTGCTCGTTTTTGCCGCGCAGGTTGGTCTCGCTGAAAGCGGCGCCGAAGGCGATCTTGTCCGCGAAGTTCCTGTTGATCCTCGGGTAGATGGTCCATGTCCTCTCCTCCTCGATGATGAGAAGGATGAAGACTCCGCGCCCCCCGCTGTCCACATTAAGCTTGTGGGAGACGTATCGGACACCGGAGAGGTTTTTTACACGCGCGAGGCCCTCGCTGACGGCGTCCCGCGTAAAGGTGTCACCGACGGCGATCCTGAATGCATTGACGACCAGATCGCGGTCGATGTCGTAGTTGCCGTATACGGCGATGCCGAGCACAGGCTGTCCTTCTCCCCGGTATGCTTCGGCGGGGTTTGCCAGAAGGATCAGTGCGGCAAGAGCAGTCGTTATCCTGAGCATCATATTCTTCATAGTGTGTTCCGGTTTCTGCCTCTGGAGAATAATCTGGCGGGCCGCTGCGGTCAACCCGATATGGCGGAGCGGATAATTCGGTTGTAGCGGAGCCTGCCTTTCAATTAATATCCTGCCGTCGCGGCAACCGGCCGCGGCGGTGTCGCGTCTGCGAGGTGGTGCTGATGTACTTGTCGCTCTTTATGGCCTTTCTTCGCGTCGGTCTCTTCGGCTACGGAGGGGGGCAGGCGATGCTCCCTCTCATCGAGAAGGAGGTCGTGGAGAACTACGGCTGGCTCACGAGCGAGCAGTTCATCGACGCGATCGCCATGGCCAGCACACTGCCAGGGCCTATCGCCACGAAGATGGCGCTCAGCATCGGGCTGCAGGTCGGCGGACCGTTCGGGGCCTTTACAGCGCTCGCCGCGATGCTCCTCCCGTCGAGCGTCCTGATCATCATCTTTACGGTCCTTTATTATAAATACAGGCATCTCACTTCGGTTCAGAGCATCATCAGGGGCGTGCGGCCGGTCGTCATCGCGCTGCTTCTCGTAACGGTCGCTCACCTCGCCCCCAGGGCGGTGTTCTCGTGGGATACCTTCGTGATCTCACTCTCCGCGTTCGTCGTGGTATTCTTCTTCAAGGTACATCCGATATACACAATAGCGGTTGCCGCGCTGATAGGGTTCTGGTTCTACCGCTGACCGTATTCTTCAGATCTTCTCAGAGGTGAAACGATATGGATGAAATAGAAAGGGGTTACCTGTCGGACCCCCTTCAGAGTGATTTTACAGCCACGGTGACAAGGGTCGAGGATGCCGGTGACGGAACCCGGAAGGTGTGGCTCGACAGGACGCTGTTCTATCCCGAGTCCGGGGGGCAGCCCGATGACCGGGGCACTCTCGGCGGCTTCAAGGTTGCCGCTGTGACTGAGGATGATTCCGGCGTATGTCATCTCGTAAAGGGAATGCTCGAAGCAGGCGACGAGATAAACGGGCACGTCGATATGGCGAGGCGCTTCGATCACATGCAGCAGCATACCGGCCAGCACATACTCTCGAGAGTCTTCGTATCGCTCGGGGGCCTGATGACCGTCGGGTTCCATCTCGGGGAGAAGGCGAGCACGATCGACCTCAGCGGAGCCGCGTCCGATGAGATGATCGCGAAGGCGGAGCGTGAGGCGAACGCGGCAGTCTTCCAGGATCTCGAGGTCAGCGCCAGGGTCGTGGGCCGCGACGAATACGAATCAGCCCTGGAAAAGGGGGACGGCCTTCGTTCGAGGCTCCCTGCGGGGGTGACGAGCATCCGTATCGTAGAGATAGAGGACACCGACAGCTCGGCATGCTGCGGTACCCACTGCCTCTCGACGGGGATGATCGGGATCATCAAGATCACCGGCACCGAGAAGGTCCGGGGAGGCACGAGGGTAGAGTTCCTCTGCGGAGGCAGGGCACTCGGCGATTACGGCGAGAAGCACGATGTGCTGACAGCTCTCAGCAGTGAGATGAGTACCGACTGGCGCGAGCTCGGGAGCATCACCGAAAAACTCGTCACGGAGAACAAGTCGCTACGCAAGCAGCGCGACGCGCTGTCGCGGGAGCTCGCCGGCTACAGGGCGGCTGAGATCGGGAACCCGACCGGAGAGATCGGCGGATACGGGCTGGTGCGAAAGATCTTTGATGGAGCCGGGGCGGGCGAGGTCAGGGAGATGGCGACGAAGGTCAGGGAATCGGGTCAGGTCGTCGTCCTGTTCGGGATGATCTCTCCGGCCCCGGGACTGGTATTTGCCTGTGATCCGTCGATACATGCTGACATGGGCTCGGCTCTCAGAGAGGCCGCAGCTGTGATCGGAGGAAAGGGCGGCGGAGGGAAGGACTTCGCGCAGGGCGGCGGAGGCGATCCCTCTAAGATGGAAGAGGCCCTCGACGCAGCCGAGAAGAAGATACGGGAGATGCTCGAGTGACGGATGATCAGCACATCGAAAACAGGGGCGGCAGGGATGAGATGGTCAGGACCCAGATCGCCTCAAGGGATATTGTCGACGTCCGGGTACTTGAGGCGATGCGCAAGGTGCCCCGCGAACTCTTCGTGAGGCCCGGGGATCACCGCGCCGCCTTTCACGACGGCCCCCTCTCGATCGGGTGCGGACAGACCATCTCACAGCCATACATAGTCGCTTATATGACCGAGCTGCTGAAAATCGGCGAGGGTGACCGTGTCCTCGAGATCGGGACGGGGTGCGGCTACCAGACTGCGGTACTTGCCGAGCTGGCCGACAGGGTCCACACGATCGAGATCATCCCCGAGCTCTCCGACCGCGCGCGGGAAACGCTCACCGGGATGGGATACTCCAATATAGGATTCAGAACCGGGGACGGCCGCGAAGGATGGCCCGAAGAGGGGCCCTTCGACGCGATCATCGTCACGGCAGCGCCGGGGCAGGTGCCGCCGGTGCTGAAGGCTCAGCTCGCTGACGGCGGAAGGCTCGTCATACCGGTGGGCACTTCGGCGCAGTACATCCACAGGATCGTGCGCCGCGGTGAGGAGTTCGACGACGAAGGGCTGATAGCTGTGAGATTCGTTCCGCTGACGGGCGGGGCAGGATGACAGGCATATATTACCACGATCTCTTCGGCAGGCACCTCGAGGGGTACGGGCATGTCGAGAGTCCCGCAAGGTACCGGGCCGTCATGGACAGGCTGAGGGACTGTCCGTTTACCGGCAGTCTCGAGTTCGTCGAGGCCGTTCCCGCGGACCGGGACGTGATAGCCGCGGTTCATGAACGTGAATATGTCGACCGTATCCTCTCGCTCGAGATCGACGATGCCGTCGTCCTCGACTGGGGAGATACAGTCGCTACGCCCGATACGCCTAGTGCGGCTCTCCATGCGGCGGGAGCCGGCGTGCAGGCCGCCCGCGATCTTCTCGATGGAAGGTTCACAAGCGCCTTCTGCCCGGTCAGACCGCCGGGGCATCACGCCGAGAGCGGCCGGACGATGGGATTCTGTCTCTTCAACAATATCGCCATCGCGGCGAGATGGCTGACCGGCGAAGCGGGACTGGGCAGGGTCGCCATCGTCGACTGGGACGTCCACCACGGCAACGGCACGGAGAGAATGTTCCTCGAGGACCCGAGGGTGCTCTACGTCAGCCTTCATCAGTACCCGCACTATCCCGGCACCGGTCACTGCGACATGATCGGAACAGGTGAGGGTGAAGGCTGTACCCTGAACATACCGCTTGGAGCGGGCGCGGACGACGCAAGGTACCGGGAAGAGTTCGAAGGCAGGATCCTTCCCGCGCTGGACAGGTTCGAGCCGCAGATGATCCTCATATCGGCGGGGTTCGACGCCCACGAGGATGATCCTCTTTCGGGCGCAAGACTGTCGACGGGGATGTTCGCCGAGATGACCGGTATGCTCGCCGGCGCGGCGGAGAAACACTGCGGCGGGAAGATCCTCTCGCTTCTCGAGGGAGGGTACGACCTCGACGCTCTGGCCGACTCGGTAGAGGCGCACGTCGGTGCGCTCGCGCGGCGATAAGATCCGCTACAGGAAGAGCCTCGCGTCGTGGCGGCTCTCGTTGATCGGAGAGACCCTTATCGCCGGGATGTCGACCACCGGGCACTTGTTCTCGCAGATCCCGCACCCGATGCAGGTCTGGGGGATCATGTAAGGCTTCTTCAGGATGAACGTCCTGCCCCTCTTGTCGACCGCTTCCTCTTCCCTGAACCTGATCGCCTTGCCCTGCGCGGGGCAGTGCTCCTCGCACACGCCGCAGTTGCGGTTGTACGTATAAGGTATGCATCGGTTCCTGTCGAAGGTCGCCAGGCCGATCCTGGTTTCCTGCTTCTTTTTAATCTCGAGCAGCTCGATGGCCCCGGTCGGGCAGACCTGGCCGCACAGGTTGCAGTGATACTCGCAGTAGCCGAGCTTCGGGACGAGCATCGGGGTCCAGAGACCCTCGAGGCCTGCCTGGTGGAATGTCGGCTGGAGCCCGTTGGTCAGGCAGACCTTCATGCACTCGCCGCACTTGACACAGGTCTTGACGAAGTCCTTCTCGGGCAGCGCACCGGGAGGACGTATCAGCTCGGGATGGACCCGTTCGCGGTGCTCGCCGAGCGTCACGATCGGGACCGAGAGAAGCGCTGCCGCTCCCGTTGCGATGAACCATCGGCGTTCCAGGTCGACATTTCCCTCGCCCGTCTTCTGCATCGTCGGGTGGATCGAGACGGCGGTGACGGGGCATACGTCCCTGCAGTTATAGCAGACGAGGCATTCCCTGCTGGCCCACCTGCCAGGCGGGAAGGGCGTGGCATCACCCTGGCACGTCCTGTTGCATGTACCGCAAGAGACGCACTTTTCACTGCTCACGTCGACCCTCGCCATCATCTGCTTCGTGCCGATGATCCCCAGCATGGCGCCGAGCGGGCATAGATACCTGCACCAGAAGCGCGGCGCGAGCAGGTTCAGCCCGAGGATCACCGAGAATATCAGGGCGATCGGGATCATCTGCCTGAAGACGGGCTGCTCGAAGGCGAGTACGGTTCCGACCATCACGGAGTATACGGCGTCCGCTGCGGGAGAGATGCCCGGAATATCGAGCGCGTAGGCCGAATCGAGTATCACTCTCACGATCCGGTTGACCGCGGGGTTATACCCGATCGCGAGCGACCTGATCGTCAGCGAGATGGGGTCGAGGATGCCGGCCGTGTTCCATCCGAAGACAGCCGCCGCCAGTATGAAGACGAGTATGAAATACTTGACCGGCCGAAGGCGGGGAAAGCGGCCGTCGTCCGGCGTAGGCTTGCCCCTTCTCATCCTGAACCAGCCGACGATCGTGTTGAGCGTGCCGAGGGGGCAGACCCATCCGCAGAAGACCCTGCCGAAGAATATCGTCACGACGACCGTGATAAGCGAAAAGAGAAAGGCCGCCCTGACCACGTGGGTCGCGATTATCGTGCTCAGCGCGATCAGCGGGCTGAAATCGAGAAAGAACTTCACCGGGAGGCCGAGTTCGTCGCTGCCCTTGTACTCGGTCTGGATGAGTAGAAAGAAGAAGAGCGCGAGAAAAAGTATCTGCGAGATTCTCCTGAGATTTTTCATATCACCTATCCGAGGTTTACTTCCATGTATCCCTCACCGGAGAAATCGGAGCTTCCGAGCCCCCGCTTGATCGCTTCCTGGATGTGAGGAAATGCAGCCGGATCGTTGCTGAATATCGCGTCCCCGAAGAGCGAGATGCCGAAAGCGTCGATCCTGACCGGATCGGCGCTGGCCGCGACGGTGTTCAGCTCGACGACGTCCTTGAGTGTGCTCCCCTGCGGCCCGTTTGCCTTCAGCAGCCTCACCGAGTCGAGGATGTTCAGTGTCGGCTTGAAGTAGGCGGCGAGGTCGACGATGCATTCGGGAAGGTTCTGGTGGAGGAGGTCGCGCCTCCCGCCGATCAGTCCCATGAGGTTCTTCATCGAGAGAGTGACTTCGGAGAGGCCGTGGTGCTTGGCGATCGGGACGTTGATGATCTTGTCCGCTTCCATCGCCTCGCGGTATACCTCCCATTCTCTCATGACCGTGCCGCCGAGATTCGTGGTGACGAACCTCCGCTTCTCCATGAAGGGCACCTTCGCGCCCGCTCCTTCTGCCGCTTCCCTGATCCCGCTTCTCTTGTATGTCCGCCGCGCGTCGTTGCACGCATTGTCCGCGACGATGATCTTCTTCGCGCCCGCCTCCAGGACCAGCCTGACGACCGTCTCGACGACGACGGGGTTGGTCGTGGCTGCCTGTTCGGGTTTCTTGTCCCACGATATGTTGGGCTTTACAAAGACGACGTCGCCCTCCTCGATGAACGATCCCATCCCGCCGACGAGGTCAACGGCCTTCCGGACGATAGCGGCCGTGTCGGTGCCCCTGGCCACTCCGAAAGTAGCGGGCGCTGCCTGCGGCGGAGTGAGGGCGCCGAGGCGCCTCGCGGGAAGCATCACCCCCGCGGCCCCGGCTGCGAGGATCCTGAGGAAATCTCTTCTGCTGGTCATGATTATCTTCCCTTCGGGCGGAAACGACCGGATCAGCGACTGATATGTTTAAATAGTATTAAATACGCGCACTACAGTAAAGATTATTTGGAGTAAGGGACCTCTCCGGGGTATATTCCGCGTGGACTTATTCTCTGGAGCTGAACAATGGTGGCCCCGGAAGTTTTCCAGCCGAAGACATTCTACAGGAAACTTGATGCGCTGCTCACGCGTTTAGGCGAAGGCGCGTCTATGAAGGAGATGCTCTCTCTCGTACTCGACGAGCTCGTCGAATCGGTAGGCGAGGATCTCGGAATAAGGAGCGGCTGCGTCTACCGCCTCTCGGGGAAAGCCTACCGAAAGACAGACCAGCTGAGCGGCTCGGGAGCCGGGAGCTGGCCCGCATCGATCCCTGAGGACGATGAGGCGATCGAGCTCCTTTCGCGCCACAAGAACTACATCTTCGTCGATACGGTCGATCCTCCGTGGGGTAATAACAGCGTCGCCGTCCTTTTCGCGGAGGATGATGAATACCTTCTCGTCCTGATGCTCGAGGATGGCTGGGTCCGCGAGACCCTCGAGTTCTCCCTCAACACGATCCGGTCGACCCTGAATTTCAGTTCATCGACGAGCCGCTTCTCCGCCGACCTCCAGGAGGCGTACGAGATCCAGAAGAGTCTTCTTCCGAGAATCGATCCGGAATTCGAAGGGTATGAGATCGCCGGCAGGATGGAAGCGGCCGAAAGGGTCGGAGGCGATCTCTACGATTTCTCCGTCCTCGATGAGGGGGTGCTGAGCTTCGCTGTCGGCGACGCGAGCGGCCACGGCCTGCCCGCGGCGCTGCTGGCCAGGGATGTCGTTACCGGGCTGAGGATGGGGATGGAGAAGGAGATGAAGATCTCGAGCGTGCTGCGCAAGCTCAATAACGTTATTTACCGCAGCAGGCTCTCGACAAGGTTCATCTCACTCTTCTACGGGGAACTCGAACCCGAAGGCACTCTCGTCTGAGTCAACGCGGGGCATCCGGCGCCTTTACTCTTCAAATCGGACAGTATCGAGAGACTGGACACCGGCGGTACGATCCTCGGCCCGCTCGAGAATACCGATTTCAACCGAGGATTCGCTTTCATGGAGCCCGGCGACCTTCTCGTTCTCTACACGGACGGGATCCTCGAGGCGACCAACGCCGACGGAGATATGTACGATGAGAAACGTCTCGTAGAATTCGTTAAAACGAACATCTCATCGCCCGCTTACGAGATCATCCGGGGCCTGTTCACCGAGATCAGGGAGTTCGCCGGGAGCGTAAGGCTGCAGGACGATACGACCGCCGTCGTCATCAGGCGTCAGTAAGGCCCTTTCCTTTGCCTCCCCCGGACAACCCCCCGCTTGACTGACTGCATGAAAACATCTAGACTGTTTTTCACGTTAACAGCAGACATAGCACGTATAACACGGACCGCCCGGAGGAAAATGATGGCAGAAGCACCAAGGTTGAAAGAACTGCCGGTTGGAAAGCTCAGATGGAAATGTCCCAGCAAGTACCTCGATTTCAAGACAACCAACGATATCAAGCCGTGCACCGACATCATCGGGCAGGACCGTGCCCTGCACGCGATCAAGATGGGGCTCGAGCTCGAGCACCGCGGATACAACATATTCATCACCGGCCTGGTCGGCACGGGCCGGACATCGACGATTAAGCACCTCCTCGAGAAACTCGAGTGCAGGGCCCCGATCCCGCCGGATGTCTGCTACATGTACAACTTCCGCCATCCGAGCAACCCGGTATATATCGAGCTCGAGGCTGGACAGGGGAATCAGCTTGCCGGCGACATGGACGGTCTCATCCACGACCTCAAGAAGAACATCCCCTCGCTGTTCAGGAGCGAATACTACCAGAACCGGCGCAAGAGATTGATCGATTCGATGCAGGCGAAGCAGAAGAAGGTCGCCTCTGCGTTCGAGGAAAAGATCGGCAGGGAAAGCTTTGCGATGGTCAGCATGCAGGTCGGCCCCGTCATGAAGCCGCAGCTCGTGCCGGTCGTCGACGGGAGCCCTGTCGACTATGCAGCCCTCGCTCAGCTGGTCGAGGAGGGAAAGGTCTCCAAGGTAGAGTTTGAGAAGATGAAGGAATCGGCCGAGGTCCTCTCAGAGGAGATGACGTCGATCTATGACAGGATGAAGGAGCTCGAACGTAATCTGAAGAAGAAGCTCGAGAAGCTCGATATCGACGTAGTACAGCCGACGATCCACGAGATGATCCTCGATATTGACAGGAAGTATAAATGCGAATCGCTGAGCAAGACGCTGAAGCTGATCGAGAAGGAGATCATGAGGCGCCTCGACCTCTTCCGTGCCAGGGACGGGGAGGAGCGGAAGGAGATCATGGCGGCATTCGTCGCCGAGGACGGCCATATGGAGGACCCGTTCCGCGAGTTCAGGGTCAATGTCGTCGTCGACAACTCCGAGACCACCGCGCCACCTGTCGTCACGGAGAACTTTCCCAGCCTGAGCAACATCTTCGGGGTCATCGAGAGGGATTTCACACCCTCGGGATGGTCCATGCCCGACCATATGAGCATTCGCGGCGGCGCGTTCCATAAGGCGAACGGCGGATATCTCGTGATGAACGCCCTCGATACGTTCATCGAGCCGGGGGTCTGGCAGATCCTCAAGAGGACACTGAAGAGCTGCGAGGCGGTCATCCAGAACTACGACCAGTGGAGCATGATGAGCTCATCGGCCCTTAAACCGGAGCCGATGTGCGTGAAGGTCAAGATCGTGCTTGTCGGCGATTCCCGGCTCTATTACCTCCTGCAGTCGTATGACGAGGATTTCAGGAAGATCTTCAAGATAAGGGCCGATTTCGATCGCGAGATCGACAACAGGGCCTCGGTCATCAAGCAGTACGCCGGGTTTATCAGGGGGCTTTCCGACAGGGAGAACCTCAAGGCATTCGATTCAGACGGGGTCGCGGCAGTCGTCGAATACGGGGTCCGTGTCGCGGGGAGGCAGACGAAGCTCTCGACGAGGTTCAGCCTCATCTCGGATGTCGTCCGCGAGGCACATTATCATGCAGACAAGGCGGGCAGGAGGGTCGTCTCACGCGAACATGTCGACCTGGCGATCCAGCACAGGATCAAGCGGGTCAATATGCTCGAAGAGAAGATCCAGGAGAGGATCGAGGACGGGACGCTGATGATCGATACCGCCGGTTCAGTAATCGGCCAGGTAAACGCCCTCTCGGTCTACGACCTCGGCGACTACATGTTCGGCAAGCCGTCGAGGATAACCGTGGTGACCTCGCTCGGCAACTCCGGCGTCATAAATATCGAGAGGGAGGCCGATCTGAGCGGCAGCACGCACAACAAGGGAGTGCTGATCCTCGCGGGATTCCTCAGGAGCAGGTTCGGCCAGGATACCCCGATCGTGATGAGCGCGAGCCTCTGTTTCGAGCAGTCGTACGGGGGGGTCGACGGCGACAGCGCCAGCTCCACGGAACTCTTTGCCATATTGTCGAGTCTTGCGGGCCTGCCTGTCAGGCAGGACATCGCCGTCACAGGATCGATCAACCAGAAGGGCGAGATCCAGCCGATAGGCGGCGTCAACGAGAAGATCGAGGGATTCTACAACGTATGCAAGGCGAGAGGATTGAAGGGCTCGGAAGGAGTTATCATCCCCTGGCAGAACGTATCCGACCTGATGCTCGACCAGGAAGTGGTCAACGCTGTCGCCGACGGCAGGTTCCATATATATTCCGTAAAACATGTCGACGAGGGGATAGAGATCCTCACCGGTGTAAAGGCGGGACGGAAGCTCAAGAGCGGCAGATACCAGAAGGATACTGTGAATGAACTGGTCCGCCAGAACCTCTACGACATGGCTGTCAGCTGGAAGCAGTTCGGTTCGAAAAACGACAAGGAAAAGTAAAATGATCGTCGGTGGTGGAAGTCATGTGCCGACTGATTCCTGACGGAATGGAATGAATCCTTTCCCCGGGAGTATAAAACGGGAAACGAGGAGGACCCGATGCGAAAACAGATATGGAAGACATCTATCGCCGTGATGGTGGCTGTTCTGTTCATGGCCGGATGCGGCGGAGAAAAGATGAAGCAGGAGTCTCCCGAGGACCTTCCCGAGATCAAAACCGGCGTGAACCTCATCGCAAATGCGGGATTTGAGGAGTGGCACGGTTATAAACCGGCCGGGTGGAACATACGCGTCTTCTCCGGCACAGGCAACAAACTCAACTTTTACGGCAGGAGCGATAAGGCGCGGAACGGGGAGTCTTCGTTTTATCTTCGCGGCCTGTTCGATACGCAGAAGTGGATGGTGGCTATCCAGCGGTTCCCCGTGCGGCCGGGGCATCAGATCGTCTTTTCGGCCGATATCATGACCGAGAATATCGAGCAGAGCAGGGGGCAGGAGGATAAAGCCGGGGTCTATGTCCGTTTCTTCGACAAGGACGGGGAGAGGCTGACTGACAGATACTTCGCCGATGCGTGGACGAGAAAGAGAGTGGGTACGTCAGACTGGAAACGTTCCGAGAAGAAGGCGGAAGTGCCTGAGGGCGCGTACACCATGGAACTCGGCCTGATCAACCTTATGACGGGGCATATCTATTTCGACAAGGTGAGCCTGGTCATCAAGGACAGGATAGACTGGAAATCTCATGACGCGAAGTTCATCACGTACAACTGGTTCGAGGAACGTCCTTTCCCCCCCGAGGATATGAAAAAGATATCCCGGATGCTCGAGGATATCGCGAAGGATGTGGGGATAAAGAAGATAGAGGGCAGGATCAATTACTACCTCTACCCGGACGAAGAGACCTTCATGAGGATCCTCGACAGACCAAAATACAATGGTCCGGCGGCCCGGTGGAGCAGGAAAGAGCTTCATGACATCCAGAGCTTCAATGACCACGAGATCATCCACCTGATCCTTTACGACCTGGGGTTCCCTCCGATCGGGATGTCGAAGGGACTGGTCTTCTATTGCAGGGCCAGGTACAACGACTGGGATATGAACATCCGCTCAAAGCGGTACCTCTTGCAGATGAAGATCCCCGCTCTGTACAAGACGATCCATCCGGACAGGTGGCGGATGTTGGACCATGCGGCGGTTGTTCCCGCCTGGGCGTCATTCGTCGAGTATCTCATCGACAAGTACGGCATGGATAGTTTCAAGGAGCTCTACACCGCAACGAGCGGGATCGACATGGAGGGACCGTTCAGCGTGCAGTTCAAGGACGTCCTCGGGATCGACTTCCAGGAGGCCGACAGGGCCTGGCGGCTCTTTATCATGCGCTACCAGGGAGACGCGGCGGCAGATACGCTGCCCGACACCGAGAAGACCCCGTAGAAACGATGCTGCAGGGATAATGAACAGGTTTTTCAGATATTGCCCGCACTGCGGGACCGTGCTTGACAAGGTGGAAGAGGGCGGGAAGCTCCGGATGAGATGCGGGGAGTGCGGATTCGTACAGTACCTCAATCCGGCACCGGCGGCCGGCATCCTGGTACGTGACGACGAAGGCCGGGTGCTCCTTGTTCGCAGGAAGTTCGAGCCTTTTACGGGACTGTGGACGATGCCCGCCGGATTCATCGAGTATGGTGAAGAGGTGTCAGAGACCGCTGTCCGCGAGCTCGAAGAGGAGACAGGCCTGATAATCGAGATCGAAAGGATCCATACCGTCGAGTCGTGCAGGGACGATCCGAGGGGAGATACGGTGCTCGTCATGTACGAGGGTCATGTCAGGGGCGGGAAGCTCGAGGCGGGAGACGATGCCGGGGAAGTGGGTTTCTTTCCCCTCGATGGACTGCCCGAGATAGCGTTTGCCTGTCAGAGAAGAGTGCTGGAGAGACTGATCAGTGGAACGAACTGATCAGAGGACTTACCTGAGGGACAGATTGATCCCGCCGGTCCGCCAATGCCCGCTCAACCGCGCCGCGCCTTTTTCCCCCTTTCCCTGTGCATGACGAAGAGGATACAGGAGACAAATCCTCCCCAGACCAGTCCGCAGATCACTATCATCATCGCTATCGCCGGTCCGCTCATCTCTCCCCCTTGAAGAGAAGCCCCGTGATCCTCCTCTGGAATATCAGCATCAGGAGGATAAGTATTCCCCACTGCGCGATGCAGGTCCCGACGCTGAAGGGCCTCAGTGGATCCCACCATCGCTGCGGGTCATAGACGAGTATCGCCTGAGTGAACCACCAGATGATCAGGGCGGCGAATTCTATCGGGATCACGTACTTGACGAGAATATTGAAGATCTTTCCCACCTTCATGTCGTTGTCGTCGGTATCGAGCAGCTCGGTGCGGAACCGCTCTGCACCGTAGCCAATCACCGTCGCGGCAAACAGGAGTCCGCTGAGCAGCAGTCCGAGGCTCCAGACCCAGTCCTGGTTCTGGAAGAACGACGGGTTGAGGGCCGAGGGCAGCCCGAGTATAAAGATGGAACTGCCTACGATCGCTATCCCCTTTTTTCTCGTCAACCCGAAGTCCATCACATTCCGTGTGCCCATCTCTATCATCGATATCAGCGAGGAGATCGCGGCGATAGAAAGGGCGAGGAAGAACATGAAGAGAAAAATCTTTCCGCCCGGTATCGACTCGAAGAGCTTGGGTATCCATATGAATGTCATCCCCGTGCTGAGCGGCCCGGTGTCCTGCGTCACCTCGACCGCCCGCGCGGCGGGGAGGACGGCGAATACGGTCGGGATCACAGCGAGCGCCGCGAGGAGCGAGGCGGAATTGTTGCCGAGCCCGGCGAGGATCGAGTTGGCGACGATATCGTCGTCTTTGCGCATATAGACCGCGTAGGTGAGTATCAGCCCCCAGCCGGCGCCAGTCGACCAGGCGCTCTGCGTGAGTCCCTGCAGCCATATCCTGTAATCGAGCAGGGCACCCCATCTCATCCCGAAGAGAAATTCGAGCCCCGCGGATGCGCCGGGCAGGGAGACCGCCCTGACGCCAGCTATCAAAAGGAGAAGAAAGAGGGTGGGCAGGAGTATGCGGTTGGCCCTTTCTATCCCGTTGACTACGCCCCGGTAGATTATGTACGAACCTGCCAGAACCCCGAACAGATGGAACAGCACCGGTTGCCATCCCGATGCGTTGAACGATGTCCAGAACGATGTGCGTTCGCTTCCCCAGAGGCCCCCTCCGGGCAGGCCGCCGCCGGAACCGCTCCAGCCCGACACGATGTCGACCAGCGAGGCGAATGTATAGCGGAAGCACCAGCCTGTCACAACGCAGTAGTAGAACGTGATCGCGAGTGTACAGAATCCGACGAAACCGCCCATCCACGTGTGCCTGCGGTTCATCGAACCGAAGGCGCCGATCGTTCCCATCCTCGTCTTTTTCCCGATGCCGAACTCGATCATCAGCAGCGGGATGGACCAGAGAAAGAGGAAGATGATCCATGGGATGAGAAATGGAGCTCCGCCGTTCTGCGCGATTACTCTCGGAAACCTCCAGATGTTGCCCGTGCCGATCGCCATCCCGAGCGCCGCGAGCAGGAGCGACCATCTCGAAGTAAAGGTCTCTTTCATCTGGCGGTCTCCGTCATCCGATGATCTCCATCGATCGATCTTTCAAGTTACTCGATTATTTCCATGCCGAAGGTGTCCCCGACCTCTATCAGGTCGACGACCTCCATTCCGCTGACTACCCGGCCTATTATCGTATATCTGCCGTCGAGATGGGGCTGAGGCAGCTGTGTGATGAAGAACTGGCTTCCCGGGGTGTCTTTGCCCGAGTGCGCCACACCGACGTAACCCCGCTTGTAACTGTGAGAGTTGAACTGACTCCTGAGCAGCCACCCTGCGTCGCCCCATCCGTCCCCTCTCGGGCAGCCGCCCTGGACGACGAATCCCGGGACGACCCTGTGGAAGTTCAGGCCGTTATAGAATCCCTCCTCGATGAGGAGGAGAACGCTCTTTACGATATTCGGCGCGTCGTTGCCGAACAGCTCTATGTCGATTGGCCCTCTCTTCGTCGTGATGCGGATCATTTTCCTGCCGAGCGGAAGGGCGGGTTCGCCCCATGGGTACGCGCCGCGGTCCCACACCGCTGCTTGCGCCGGATCGTAAGATATCACGGAACCGTATTTCTTCGCCGCTCCGGCGGCGGCTTTGGCGACCCTGGGGTCGCCCTCTCCGGCTACTGCTTCTTCCAGCAGTGTGACGATATTGCTCACCGTGGGGTGTTCGAGACCGCCCTCGCCGGCGAGACCCTTGAATACGGAGATAATGGCGAGCTTCCTGTCGCAGTCCTCGCGCCCGCTGGAGGCCCTGAAGACCTCGACGAGCCTGTCGGTCCCGCCGAGCGCTCGTTTGCCGCCGAGCGCCTCGACCGCCATCGCCGCTATGACCGGATCGTCGCCTCCCGCAGCGTCGAGCAGGGCGTCGAACGCCGTTCGGCCTTCACTGCCGACCTGCAGGCGGAGCAGATCGTCCTTCTCCACCCGCTTCAATCCGGCCGCGGCGCCTTCGCGCTCTAGATGATTCGTCGATTTGTCAAGTGTCTCGACGAGAAGCAGCATTTCCTCTTCTTTCGCGATCGATCCAAGGAACTCGAGGGCGGCCATCCGGTCGTAGGCGCTGCCTTCGCGGACGATCTCAAGGAGAAACGGGCGGGCCTTGTCCGCGTCCGTAGCAGCGGCGGCCTCGATTGCCGAGCGCCGCACCATCTGCGAGCTGTCCTGCAGGAGGGGAAGGACTGCATCGAACGATTTGCCTCGGTTCGAGGCGGCGATCCCGCGAAGGGCGAGGTCCTTGAGGTATGCGTCGTCCGAACCGAGCACGGTCTCGAGCTGCTCGGCCGCATCGTCGCTCGCTATCCTCGAGAGGGCCTCGGCCGCCTTGACCCTGATCATCCGCTGCTTGTGCGTCAGCAGTGTAGCAGCTGCCCCTGTGCCGTCCTTCGCCTCGAGCCGCCCGAGCGCTTCGACTGCCCGCATGACGACCCAGATGTTCTCATGCTCGCACAGTTCGCTGAGTTCGTAATTGAGACTTTTATATCCGAGGCGCCCGATAGCGTAGGCTGTCTGCTCGATCACATCGACGTCGGGATCGTGGATCGAGTTGGCGCACATCCCCGCCGCGGACGAATCTCCGAGCACTGCCAGCGCGAGGAGAGCCCGTTCCCTGATCGCCGAATGGAAGTTCGTGAGCGCCGTGCCTATGATCGGCGATGCATCCTTGATTCTCGTGATGCCGAGGGCCTCGAGCGCGGCGGCCTTCTGCTTCTTCTTTCCCTGCTTCAGTATCTTTTCGAGCGGTTCGAGCGCCGATTCGTCCAGCGTCAGGCCGAGCGAATAAATGGCGGACAGGACTACCTCTTCTTCCGTGTCCGCGGAAAGTTTCTCCAGGTAGGGAACGGCTCCGGGGCCGCCGATGCGGCCAAGCACCTCGGCGCACCTCAGCCTGATAAGCGGATCGACATCGCCTGTGTATTTCTCGATGCCGGCCAGCTTCCTCGAATCCTCGATCGCTGCGAGATCGGTGAGCTTGGCGCGCCCCGCATTACTGAGGATCAGCCTGTCGTACCTGCCGGCCGCATCAGCCGGGGCCGCAGTCAGAAGAAGAGCGGGCACGATCATCGATAATCCGAGTATAAAGGTGAGAACGGAAAAAACGAACGGTCCTGACGGTCTTCGCATGGAACTACCTCCGGAGACGTTGAAGGAAGTGCTATTATAGGTACTCCGTTACCGTTCATTCAATTGCAATCTGGCCGGGGAGATTGTATTTTATTCCCTGCATATCAATCCCGAGCCGAAAGGAAATAAGATATGAGAACGCTCATCCTTCGATCGATCATCACACCATTTTTCCTCACCGCAATCCTGACAGCGATAATCATGACAGTTCCATCCTCTCCCGCATCGTCCTGCACGAACATGCTTGTCACGAGGGGAGCGTCCGCCGACGGCTCGGTCATGATCACATATACGTGCGACGGCGAGTTCCATCCGCACATGTCATACACGCCTCCTGCCGACTACGAGCCCGGCGATTCGCTCGAGCTCCGCGGCTGGGACGGAAAACTGCAGGGGAAGATCGCGCAGGTTGCCCATACATACGGCATCGTCCACCTGATGAACGAGCACCAGCTCGTCATCGGCGAGACAACCTTCACGGGTCGGGAGGAACTGCAGAACCCCGAAGGTATGCTCCATTACTGGTACCTTATGCGCATCGCTCTGCAGAGAGCGAAGACGGCGAGGGAAGCGGTCGAGATAATGGGTGCGCTTGTCGCCGAGTACGGGTACCGGAGCACGGGCGAGTCGATATCGATAGGCGACAAGGAGGAAGCCTGGCTCTTCGAGATCATCGGGAAGGGCCCGGGAAGGAAGGGCGCCGTCTGGGTGGCTATGCGCATACCCGACGGATATATCTGCGCCCACGCGAACCAGGCGAGGATCAGCGAGTTCCCGCTTGATGATAAAAAGAACTGCCTCTACGCCCCCGATGTCATCGATCTTGCCGTCGAGATGGGTTACTATGATCCCGATTCCGGCGAGCCGTTCAGCTTTACCGATGCCTACTGCCCGGCGCCGCCGCAGAAGCTCCGCTACTGCGCGACACGTGTCTGGTCGCTCTTCCGCCGCGCCGCGCCGTCGAAGGAGTTCTCCCCCGACTATCACAGGGGAGTCAAGGGCGCCGAGCCCTATCCGCTCTGGATCAAGCCCGATGAGAAACTCACGCGCGAGGATGCCTTCGCCCTGATGCGCGATCATTACGAGGGCACCGACTACGACATGTGCCAGGGGGTCGACGCCGGCCAGTTCTGCTCGCCGAACAGGTGGCGCCCGATGGACTGGGAGATCGACGGGGAGATTTATTCGTGGGAGCGTCCTGTCTCGACACAGCAGACCGGATTTTCCTTTGTCTCGCAGTCGAGGAAGGATATGCCCGACGCCATCGGCGGCGTCTACTGGTACGGCCTCGACGACACCTACTTCAGCGTCTACGTCCCGTTCTATGCCTGCACCGACCGTATCCCGGAAGTCTTTGCCACGGGCCGCATGTCCGAGTTCTCGTGGGATTCGGGATGGTGGGTCTTCAACTTCGTCGCCAACTACGCCAATCTGCGCTACGAGCTGATGAAGGTCGACATCCAGGCCGTTCAGAAGGAGCTCGAGGACAACCTCACAGCGATGCAGTCCGCCGTCGAGAAGGCGGCGCTCGAACTGTACAAGCAGGACCCGGATCTCGCCCGCGTCTACCTTACCGACTATTCCGAGGCGTCTGCGAACAGGGTTGTGAAGAGATATACGCAGCTCGCCGAGGACCTGATCCGCAAGTACAACGACGGGTACGTCCAGCACGAGCCGGGCCGCGCTGAAGAGGAGGGGTACACGGAGGAGTGGCTGCGCAAGGTTCTGAGGCACCACCCCGAGAAGTACAGGCTCCAGCGCTGGGAGGCCGACTCGCTCGAGACCGACCTGCCGTACTGATCGACGTGATGTGCCGGTCATACTATGACGAATCCACTCCCGGCGCCGGGAGTACGGAGAAATAATCGTTCCCACTGTACATATCTTATCATTTAAGCTATACTTAATTGTTGTGATTTCGCCCTGACAGAGGGCTGCCGGGCTTTCGAGGAAAAGATATGAGGGGTATCTCGAGGCTTGTTTTTCCGCTTTCATTTTCTCGGTCTCTCTGTTTGCGCTTTTCATCGGACCTGCCCTGAGAAGGATCCCCCCCCCTCATCAGATCGTAGTGACAGGTATCGTGATAGACCCGGGGGGCAGAGTGACCGATAGCGACGGAAAAGGCCGTGATCACTGGATATATCTGGTCTTTGTTGTCTTATCATTCCTGGTCTATTCCAGGGCGTTCGACAACGGTTTCAGACAGGACGATTTTGTATTTCTGAAACATGTCGAAACGACTGCCTTTCTCGAGTCCCTCAAGCCATGTACGTCTTTCGCGTTTTACCGTCCGGGAACGATCGTCCTGTTCCGGTTCATTCACATGATCTTCGGCCGCAACGCGGGCGCGTATATCGTATTCAATTTCCTGACCCACCTCGCTTCATCATTCCTCGTGCTGCTCATTCTTAAAAGAATGCGTTCCTTCCGCGGTTCTGCCGCCCTGGCAGCCGGACTGTTTCTTCTCGGTCTGGGGCATTACGGGAAGACGGTGATGTGGGCATGCTGCTGCGGTCAGCTTGTTTCCATCGTCCTGTCACTGGGAGGAATATTCCTCTCTATTCGATCATGCGAGGGGCGAAAGAGCAGATATGATCTGTTCCTGGCAATATTTCTCATGACTGCCGCGGTCCTCTTTCACGAGGGGGCGATCGTTGCGCCGTTCGTGGCGCTGCTGGCTGTCCTTTTCAATACGGATTCCCGGCGGGCCCCTCGTCGAGCCAGGGTTGCGCTTTTACTCATACCGGTCCCTCTGTTCCTGATAATCTATCGATTATTTTCATCAGCTTATCCTGAATATGGACTGCACATATCGTTATTCTACCAGGTTCCCGGCTATCTGATACGCTATGCGGGGTTCACCGTCTTCCCCCTGCAGAATACAAGTATTGTGAATGCTTCTCCCGCACTGCAGCGGCTGCTTGATATGGCCCCGCAGCTTCACTGGATGTTCGGTACGCTTCTTCTCGCTGCGATGGGATATCTCGCTGTCAGACCGGGAAAGGATGTGAGGACCCTCAGCGCCTGGTTTCCCGTAGCGATCCTGCCTTTTACACTGATCGCACTTCCTGAGGACTGGCTGCAGCTGAGGTACATGTATTTTGCCTCGATCCCGGTGTGCGGACTGGCGGCCGCGGGATTGCACCGGCTCGTTTCAAGCCGCAGCGTAGCGTTAAAAACGATTGCGGCGGGTTTCCTCGCTCTGGCGGTCATCTGCACGACGATACTTGTCCTGCTGCTCGAAAGACACTATGCGGGATTTTAAGGGGTATGATCCCTTTTATTTGATCAGGACGATTCTTGTGCTCGCCGCCGAACCGGCCGGTCCGGCGGCCCTGATGAAATAAACACCCGACGGAATATGCGAGAAATCGCTGTGCAGTTCGTGCAGGCCCGACTGGTATTCCCGGGAAGAGACATGCAGGATCTTCCTGCCGGCAACATCGTACATGCTTATATCGATACGGCCCTGTCTGGTCAGGGCGAGTTTTATCGTGATCCTGCCGTCTGTCGGATTCGGAGCCGCCTGAATCGAGATGAAGCTGTTCAGGCCTGCTGTAACGGGATTCTCTCCGGAATCGGTCAGGTGAGTGAAAGGCATGGCCGAAAAAGCCAGGGGGTTGGTCACGTCTTCGTAATGCAGTGATATGTCAATTGTGGCCGTTCGTTCGATGTCGCCCCTGTCTCTGAGATAGAACCCGACCAGTATTCCGGCGGACCCTATTTCTTCCAGAAGCCCGGCAGGAAGATCACAAGTACGGTGTACAGCTCGAGTCTGCCGAGGAGCATGAGGATTATCAGTACTGCCTGTCCCGCATACGGTATGTCAGCGTAATTCTGTGTCGCCCCTACCGCGTTCAGTCCCGGTCCTATGTTGCCGAGGCAGGCGATCGTACTGGATGCGGCGGTGACCAGGTCAGGCGTAAAGGCGGTCATCACGAGTGAGCCGACTGCGAACAGCAGCACGAATATCAGGAGAAACGCGCAGATATTCCAGACGGTCTGGTTATTTACATTGCTGCGGCCTATCCTGATGGTCTTTACCGCGTCTGGTCTCATATAGATGAGAAACTCGCGGAAGAGCGCTTTGATCCCGATCAGGATCCTGATGTTCTTGACTCCTCCTCCAGTCGAACCCGCACATCCGCCGACGAACATGAGGATAAGCAGCAGTACCCTGGAAGTCTCGGGCCAGAGGTTGAAGTCTTCGGTAACGAAACCGGTGGTCGTAAGGATCGAAGTGCCCTGAAAAAAAGCGACCCGGAGAGATTTCGTGAATGAGTCGTAAGTGTTGCCCCAGACGCTGAAAGTCAGTATCAGACATGCCGCAAGCCAGAAGAAGAGGTAGAAGCGGAACTCCGCGTCGCGGAAATACTGAAAGGGTCTGCCGGCAAGTAATTTCAGGTGGAGGGCGAAGTTTGTCCCCGCCAGGAACATGAAGACGATGATGACTATATCGAAATAGGCGCTGTCGTATGCACCGACGCTGGCCGTGCGGGTAGAAAACCCCCCGGTAGCCATTGTAGCGCACGTGTGGCACCATGAGTCGAACAGGGACATGCCCCCCAGCCGGAGCATCAGCGTTTCGAGTATGCAGAAGAGAATATATGCCCCCCAGAGAAGCTTGGCGGTGGCGGAGATGCGTGGTGTCAGGCGGTCCTTTATGGGACCGGGGACCTCGGCCCTGTAGATCTGCATCCCGCCGACCTTGAGAAACGACAGTATGGCAACGCACAGGACGAGCACCCCCATTCCACCGAAAAGGTGCGTCATCGATCTCCAGAAGAGAATTCCGCGGGGCACGGATTCCAGATTGGTAAGTACCGAGGCTCCCGTGGTGGTGAACCCCGACATCGTCTCGAAGACCGCCGGCACGGGATCTGCAATAACGCCTGAGAACATGTATGGCAGTGCACCCATGATCGATACGAAAAGCCAGCCGAAAGTCGCTATGCCGAACCCGTCTCTGCGGGAAAGATCGATGTTTCCCCTGGTGAAGAACCAGGATACTGCGGCCGATAGCAGTGAGATACCCGAGGCTGCCAGCAGGCCCTTCGCGGCGACAGATTCCCCGTAATAGAGTGATATTGCAGCCCCGGCGAGCATCGCCAGGGCGGTGACGCCGACAAGGAAAGATATCACATGGGTGACAGCGCGGATGTTCACTTTCAATTCCTTATGCCTGTCAGAAGGCGGATTTGATCTTGTCGGCGGTTTTCGGCAGACAGTAGATAGCCAGCCGGTCGCCTTCTCTCAGCATGTAATCGCCAGTCGGTACGAAAGCGTGATCACCCCGTTGTGCCGCGGCGATGATGGAACCGCTGGGCAGCTTCAGTTTGCTGAGCGCGGTACCTTCCCTCTTGCTGCCGGCCTTTATGATCACTTCCTGAATCTCACCCGTTATCCGGTGGAACAGTCCGACGTGTTCCACGATCTCTCCCCGCAAGTACTTCAGGATGGCCTTGATCAGTGAGATGTTAGGGCTGATCACCCTGTCGACAAGATTGAGGCGGCTGATGATCGGTACATACTCGAGCTTGTCGATACGGGCTATGGTGAAACCCGCACCGAGCTGTTTGCCCTGGATACAGCATACGATGTTCATTTCCTCATCACCTGTTATTGCTACGAATGCCGTATCCGAGTCTATTCCGGTTTCCTTGAGTGTCGAGGCTTCAGCCGCATCCGCGTTCAGCACAAGACAGTTTACAAGGGTGCTCGCGGCATACTCCGCCCGTTCGCGGTGCTTGTCGATGAGGACCGTTTCCATGGGAGCGTCCTCCAGCAGTCCGGCCAGCGCCAGCCCGAGTTCCCCTCCCCCCACAATAACGACTTTCTTGAATCCCTTTCTTCGCCCGGCCATGATCCAGTCGAGGAATGGATCGATCTCCCCCGCAGGGAGGGCGACATACACATCGTCCCCCGGGTCGGCTATAGAATTGCCGCCGGGAATTGAAAAATTACCCTGCTTGACGAGTCCTATGAAGCGCGCCTTGCTGAACCATTTTTCGGTCCTGAATTCCTTCAGGGGCCTGCTCGCGAGCGGGGTATTCTCAGGCAGCTTCAATCCTATAGCGGCTATCCTGCCGTCCAGCAGGGATGTCGCCTCGAGCATTCCTGGTCTGAACAGCACATCGAAGATCTCTCTGGCGCATTCTTCCTTGTGTACCAGCGGCCGGTCTATGCCCAGCCTGGCCGTATCCACGAGAGGGGAGCGTATATACTTGTTGTCAGAGAGTCGGGCTATGGTGTGTCGAGTCCCGGCGGTCTTCGCCCAGCAGCAGGCGAGCAGGTTTATCTCGTCGTAGGGCGTTACGGCCGCCAGAAGATCGAAATCCCCGATGTTGATCTCTGCCAGGACGTCGGGGTCCGCACCGTTGCCCTCGATCGTCATGACGTCGTGGCTTGCGGCCAACTCGTTGAGGGCCCCCATGAACCTGTCGATCACAACGACATCCTGTCCCATCTCACAGAGCTTGGCCGCCAGATTTTTTCCGGCGTTTCCGGCGCCGATTATTGCGATCTTCACACTTTGTTTCCTTATCTGCTGAACTGGTCGCCAGGGCAAGACCCTGTTGACGCTGAAAGGCTTTCATGAACTGTAGCAGAAACCCATCCACTCTTCAACAGTCCGTGAGCGGGCTTAATTTTGCAGTGGAAGCGTATGAAATACGGTTTTACTGTCAACGACGGATTGAGGTCGGGAATGCGAAAAAACGGGGGAAGCGGACCGATGAATCGCTTCCCCCTCTATTTGTGGCCCGGACGAGTGGGCCATGTCGGAGTTGGAGTTCCTTCTATTTTTTTATGGCGATGCGGGTCAACCGGATTCGCCTTGTGCGCAGGGCCATCTATATCTATCCATGAGGCGCGTCGCGGTCGGCCGTGCCGGTGAAGCAGGCGAGCGTCACCCCTCGGATAAACGAGCTCCAGCGCCCGCATCGCCGAATCAATATCCAGCCTTAACAGTATGTTTCGTCGGTTGATGAAGCCTGCCGTTTTAGATATGTGTGTGGCCGCACTCGAGTCGATACGAAAACGGCTCATTTATATTCACCCATATGCTCAGCAAGGTGCATACCACCGCAAATTGTTGTGTGGTACCATGTTGCCCGTATGTCCGGGGTCGTTCCCTCTTATGGGTCAGCGTTCCTCGAGAGGTGCGATTTTCAGGGCTGTTTCATGAGCCGGGCGGTCAGGCGAAAGGAGCTCGATACAGTGCATCTGTACCGCGATATTGGACGCGGCGACTCATTCTGCTATATTCCCGCTGTATGAGAAACTTCAAGCTGACCATAGAATATGACGGTTCCGGCTTCTCAGGGTGGCAGGTCCAGCCGAACCAGCGGACGGTCCAGGGAAAACTCTACGATGCGCTCGGCGAGATCGCCGCCGGTGAACTGAGGATCGTCGGCGCCGGCAGGACCGATACGGGCGTTCATGCCGCAGGCCAGGTGGCAAATGCTGTTCTCGAGACAGATATGACCACCGGCGTCATGCTGAAGGCGCTTCGGGGGAAGCTTCCGCGCGACATAGTGGTCCGTGAGGTTACGGAAGTGCCCCTTTCGTTCAGCGCGAGGTACGACGCGCGCAGCAGGAGATATCATTACATATTCATCGACCGTTCTACCGCCCTCTGGAGGAACTACTATCACGAGGTCCCGAAAGGGATCGGCCCGGAAAAGATCGACGTGATGAACGAGCAGCTCAGGGCCATTCGCGGGGAGCATGACTTCACAGCTTTCGCCGCGTCCGGATCTAATGTCAAGACCACTGTCTGCAACGTGCTGAGGGCCGAGATCATCGAGAACAGACCGCTCGTCACACTTTCGGTAACCGCCGACAGATTTCTCTATAATATGATGCGTTCGATCGCCGGCTCCGTTCTCAGGGCCGGAAATGGCGGAGATGTCTCCATTGCCGATATTCTCGCCTCGGGGGACCGCGGCGCGGCGGGGCCGACCCTTCCCCCCGGAGCCCTCTACCTGATGGAGATAAAGTACTGAACCCGGAGCATTTCGGCTTCTCGAGCGTATAATCCGATACGGACATCGTCAGTGACATCGGAAAGCCCGAAACTATTTGTCACTTCAAGCCGATATTTGTATAATACTCCTTTCCTTACCGGAAATATCGGTACGACCAGGTGGAGATGACGGCAGGACCGCCGCCGGCACCCGGACCAATCGAAAACAAACAGCCAGGGAGGCGAAATGAAATTCTTTATCGATACAGCCAATGTGGACGAGATCAGGGAAGCCGTGAAACTCGGCCTTCTCGACGGCGTCACGACCAACCCGTCCCTTCTCGCGAGGGAAGCGGACAAGGGGACGGCCACCAATACACTGAAGGAGATCTGCTCGATCGTGCCCGGCACCGTCAGCGCCGAAGTCGTCTCCCTCGATGCCGAGGGTATGGTCAAGGAGGGCAGGGAGCTCTGCAAGATCGCCGACAATATCATTATCAAGGTCCCCTGCATCATGGAGGGCGTCAAGGCGATCTCAGCATTCAGCGCGGAAGGTATCCAGACCAACGCGACGCTCTGCTTTTCGGCCAACCAGGCGCTCCTTGTGGCCAAGGCCGGCGCGACATACGTGAGCCCCTTCGTCGGCAGGCTCGACGACATCGGACAGCGGGGGATGGACCTGATCGCGGACATCGTCGAGATCTATGAGAATTACGCATTCGCGACGCAGGTCCTCGTGGCCAGCATCAGAAGCGTGCAGCACGTCTACGAAGCGGCCCTGCTGGGCGCAGACGTATCGACCATTCCGTTCAAGGTAATCGGACAGCTGATGAAGCATCCGCTCACCGATAGCGGGATCGAGAAGTTTCTTGACGACTGGAAAAAGGTAAAGAAATAGCATTTCTTCGCCTTTCTGCAGAAGGTGAAGAAGTAGTCTTCGCCTTTCTGCAAAAGGTCAGGAAGTAGTGAAGCAGGTGATCTGATATGAAAGAATTCCAATCTAAATGGGCCAGGGCTATCCCGTGGATAATAGGGATCATGTTCGGCCTGTCGCTCGCGCTGACGGTCGTCAATGTCGTCATATTGAAGCGCGCCGGAATCGGCAGGGCGTTCTATCCGCAGTCATCGGGTAATATCGTCCTCGGAGGATCGGGATTGTTCAGCGGAGACGCGATGGTCGCCGCCCGCGGACGTGTCGGCCCGGCCGTCGTCTCCATCACAACGCTGAGAACGAGGATAGTCTCGACGAGGGCGAAAAACCAGTACGAGTGGTGGCAGATCATGGCCGGCAGGATCCCCGCGTACCAGAAGAAGAAGTTCCCGATCTACGGGTCCGGGCTGCTCGTCAACCCGGACGGATATATAGTGACGAACGAGCACGTCGTCCGCGGCGCGGAGGAGATCTACGTGACGATGATCGACTCGACCGAGGTTCCGGCGACGCTTGTGGGCACGGCCCCCGAGTTCGATATCGCGCTGCTCAAGATCGAGGGGAGCGGACTCCCCTACGCGCCGTTCGGTGATTCCGACGATCTCGACATCGGAGAGCCGGCGATCGCGATCGGATCGCCATTCACATATCTTTTCAACGACAACCAGACTACGGTGACCGCCGGTGTAATCAGCGCCCTGCACAGGGACGTCAAGGAGACGGGCGAAGGCGTGCAGATATTCAAGAACATGATCCAGACCGACGCCGTGATCAACCCGGGCAACAGCGGTGGGCCCCTCGTCTCTATGAAGGGCGAGGTCGTCGGCATCAGCACGTTCGTTTTCTCGACATCAGGCGGGAGCAGCAATATCGGGATGGGATTCGCCATACCGAGCAATACGGTGATGATGGTCATCGATGAGATCCGCCAGTATGGGCACTTCCGAAACGTATGGACGGGACTGGTCGTCTCGGAGCTGACAGCTGAGGTCATAGAGCAGTTCAAGATTCCGTTCAGAACGGGCCTTGTCGTCGTCGCGCTCGAAGAAGGCGGCCCGGCCGAAGACGCCGGCATCCTGGTCGGCGACGTGATAGTCGAGATGGACGGGACTACGATACACAACTCGTCCCAGGCGGGCCGTGTGATATTCGGCAAGCAGGTCGGTGACGATCTCAATGTCGTCGTATGGCGCAACGGCAGCACGAGGTCGATAAAGATGAAGCTCGTCGAGGCCGAGGATAAGGCATAAGGCATTGCTCGAAAGGGAGGTACCCCTTGATTCCGAGATATTCGCTTCCCGAGATATCAGAAATATGGACAGATGAAAACAAGTACGATCTCTGGCAGGAGATCGAGGTCCTCTACTGCGAGGGCCTGGCCGAGTACGGACACATCCCGAAGAAGGCCGCCCGCGATATCAGGAAGAATGCCGGCTACGACATCAAGCGGGTACTGAGGATAGAGAAGAAGACAAGGCACGACGTCATCGCTTTCCTGACGAACATGACCGAATACATCGGCGAGTCCGGCAGGTACCTGCACATGGGGATGACGAGCTCTGACCTTCTCGATACCACTCTGGCATGCCAGATGCGCGATGCCGGGATGATCATCCAGAACAAACTGAAGAAACTCCGCACAGTACTCAAGCGGCAGGCGCTGCGGTACAAGCATGTCCCGATGGTCGGCCGCACCCATGGCATCCATGCCGAGCCGATCACGATGGGACTGAAGCTCCTCGGGTGGTACGCGGCGATCGATCGGGACATAACGAGGCTGGACCGGGTGATCAGGGAGATATCGGTCGGCCAGATAACGGGAACGGTCGGGACGATGTCTCATACCGACCACCGGGTCGAGCGTTTCGTCATGACCAGGCTCGGCCTCAAGGCGGCGCCTGTGACGACGCAGGTCATCCAGCGCGACCGCCACGCATATTACATGTCCACGCTGGCCGTGATCGGGGCATCCCTCGAGAACATGGCCACCGAGATCCGTGCCCTGCAGCGCACCGACATCGCTGAAGTCGAGGAGCCTTTCACGAAGGGGCAGAAGGGCTCGAGCGCGATGCCGCACAAGCGCAACCCGATCCTCACCGAGCGGGTCGCCGGAATGGCGCGTATCCTTCGAGGGAACGCGCAGGCGGCGCTGGAGAATGTCACACTCTGGCACGAACGCGATATCAGCCACTCATCGGTCGAGAGGATCATCATTCCCGACTCGACGATGATACTCGGATACATGCTCGAGAAGTTCACATGGGTCGTCTCCGGGATGCGCGTCAACAGGAAAAAGATGCGCGAGAACCTCGATCTGACAGGCGGACTGATATTTTCCCATCCGCTTCTGCTTCTGCTCGTCGGAAAGGGCCTCGCGCGCGGGGATGCCTACGTGATCGTGCAGGCCGCTGCGATGAAGAGCATGGAAGGAAAGAAGAGTTTCCGCGAGCATCTCGCCGAAGACAAGAGATTTACAAGCGTCGTCTCCGAAGAGGAATTTGCGGAGGCATTTGACTTGAAGAGTCACCTGAAGAACGTCGATTTCATATTCAGCAGGGTCCTGTCGAAAAGGGGCAGGCCCGGGAAAGGACAGGCCAATTGCTGAAAGGCACCATCCAGATCACAGAGAGTGACGACTCCCGCGTCGTGGAGCTGCTCAAGGAGAACGAGCTGAACCTCACCGTGAGCGAGGCAAGGCGCGTGACCGAGCTGCTCGGCCGTGATCCCACGATCGTGGAGCTGACGATCTTCAACACGATGTGGAGTGAACACTGCAGCTACAAGAGCAGCAGGAAGCTACTCGGTGAACTCCTGCCCACAAAGGCCCCCAACGTAGTGATGGGCCCGGGCGAGGATGCCGGCGTGTTCAGATTCGCCGAGACCGGGGACGGCGACTGGCACTGCCTCGTGATAGCGCACGAGAGCCACAACCACCCATCGCAGGTCCTGCCCGTGGAGGGCGCGGCGACTGGGATAGGCGGTATCGTAAGGGACGTCTACTGCATGGGCGCCGATGTCATCGGCGTGCTCGACCCGCTGAGGTTCGGCGATCCTCAGGGGCCGAACGCCCGCCATGTGATCTCTATCGCCCGCGGCGTGGTCGACGGCATCGCACAGTACGGCAATCCGCTCGGCGTACCGAACCTCGGCGGCGACATCGCGTTCGACGCGGGGTTTGACGAGAACTGCCTCGTGAACGTAGTCGCGATTGGAACGGTAAAAGAGTCGCGCGTTCTGAGAAGCCGCGTCCCGGCCGAAGCCGCGGAAGAACCGTACAAGATCATACTGATAGGCAAGCCGACCGACGACTCGGGATTCGGCGGGGCGGCTTTCGCCTCGGAGGACCTTGTCGAGGGTGAGGAGGCGAACAGGGGCGCTGTACAGGTCCCCGATCCATTCCTCAAGCGCGTGCTGGCAGTGGCGAACAGAAAGGTCCTCGACCTCGCCGACGAGCGCGGCGTCAAGGTCGGGTTCAAGGACCTCGGCGCCGGCGGTATCGCCTGCGTGACATCAGAACTCGCCCATGCCGGCGGATTCGGAGTGAAGATAGATCTCGACGCGGTGAACGTCGCCGCCGGAGCTCACTACCCGCCGCCTGTCGTGTCATGTTCCGAGACGCAGGAGCGGTACGCGCTCGCGGTCCCGGAAGGCTTCGTCGACGACGTCCTGAAGATATACAACGAGGATTTCGAGCTGCCCCAACTCTATCACGGGGCAGGCGCGTACGTCATAGCAGATGTCACGCGCGACGAGATCTACACGATAATAAGCGGCGGCGAGAAGGTCTGCGAGACGCCCGTGGAGACGATCACTACCGGCATAAGCTACGACAGGCCGAAGTCCCCGAGGAAGGTACTCTTCGAGGAGCCCGAGTGGCAGGAGGGCCGTTCGCTTCGCGACGACTTCCTCACGATATTCGGTTCACCGAATATCGCCTCGAAAAATTACGTTTTCAAGCATTACGATTCAGAGGTCCAGGGTAGGGCCGTCATCAGGCCGGGCGAGGCTGACGCGGGCGTGATCGCGCCGGTCGCAGGCAACCCGGTAGGGATCGCCGTGGCGGTCGACGGCAACCCGTGGTACGGGATCATAGATCCCTACCAGGGGGGCGCACTGGCCGTCTGCGAATCGGCCCGTAACGTGGCTGCCGTCGGCGGAGTCCCGTCGGCTGTCACCGATTGTCTCAACTACGGCAATCCGGAGATCGAAGAGGTCTTCTGGGAGTTCTACGAGGGAATCCGCGGGGTAGGCGAGGCCTGCAGCGGCATCGGGCTCATGTCGCACGAGGGAAACCATCCGCTTCCCGTCGTCTCGGGCAACGTCAGCTTTTACAACCAGGGAAAAAGCGGCAAGGCGATCCCGCCGTCGCCGATCATCTGCACCGTGGGAGTGGTCGAGGACTACTCGAAGAGCCGCTCGATGACATTCAAGGAGGAGGGCAACGAGATCTTCCTCATCGGCGAACCTCTCGACGAGCTCGGAGGAAGCGAGTATTACAGGACGATCTACGGTACACTCGGCGGTAATGTTCCCGAGGCCGATTTCGTCCGTGAGCGGGGGCAGATAAGGACGGTACTCGATCTGCATCCGCACGGCTGGATCAGGTCGTGCCACGACACGGGGCAGGGGGGGATGCTCACGGCGCTCGCCGAGATGTCCCTCGGCGGAAACGGCACCGGAAGACTCGGCCTCGCTGTCGATCTCGACGAATTCGACGGAACCGGGCTGCCGCCGGAGAAGGTCCTCTTCTCCGAGACAGGTTGCTTCATAGTCGAACTGCCGCCGGGTATAGAGCGCGAGCTCCTCGCCATCTGCGCCCGCAACAGGGTCAGACTGCACAAGCTGGGCACGTTGAAAGCGTCTCCGAAGCTCGAAGTCATCTCAAAGGGGAAGGCGATCGCTTCATGGGATCTCAGCGAGCTTGAAGATATATACATGACCGGGTGCCGCTCGATTTTCGGCATCGAGAAAGGAGAGTAAGTGGCCAGATCCTTCACCGGCAAGGTTGCGATAATCCAGTTTCCCGGCGTGAACTGCGAGTACGAGACGGCCGACGCGGTAAGGTCGGTCGGGCTCGGAGCGGACCTGCTGCGATGGAACGAGGATCCCGCTCTTCTCGAGGATGCCATCGGCATGATCATCCCCGGCGGGTTCTCCTACCAGGACAGGATCAGGGCCGGAGTGGTCTCGGCGAAGGACCATATAATGGACAAGCTCAGCGAACTTGCCGCCGCCGGGCGCCCGATCCTCGGGATATGCAACGGCGCGCAGGTACTCGTCGAGTCGGGATTCATCCCCGGCATCCACTGGGAGAGGGTCGACCTCGCTCTCGCGCCCAACGTGATGGAAGACAGGGATGGTTACTACTGCTCGTGGACATACCTGCTTCGAGGCGGAACGGACTGCATATGGACGACGACCATCGGCGCTGAAGAGGTCGTCCCGGTGCCGATCGCCCACGCCGAAGGACGTTTCACCACCGACGACAGTGAAGTCCTCGGCGAGATGAAAAAGAACGGGCAGATCGTCCTGCAGTACTGCACGCAGGCGGGACAGATCGACCCGGCGTTTCCGGTAAACCCCAACGGATCGATCGAGAACATGGCCGGCGTCTGCAACCGCGAGGGAAATGTCCTGGCGATGATGCCGCACCCCGAGAGGGCGACGTGGCTCCGGCAGGTCCCCGAGGATCTGGACGGCGGATGGGGAACAAAGAGAAAGAAGGCCGGCGGAGACTCCGGAAAGATGGAGGCGGCCGGCCCGGGCAGGATATTCTTTGAATCACTCAGGAGATGGAAGGAGGGCGGCGCATGAAGACCGAAGCGAATCTGTGGGTCAGGCTCAAAACCATTGACCTCGTCGCCCAGACCGCGTGGATGACGCTGACCGGGAAGATGGGTTTCGCAGGCGACCTCTGCGGCATCCTGAGGTACTCCTACTGGGCCATGGAGGCCGAGGGGGAGAGCGCCTCGGCGGTATGCGAGGCTCTCGATCGCGAGATCCGCATGGACAGCGCGTTCACCAACCAGAACAAGCATCTCTACAGCCTCGCCGTCACCGGTGGCGGGGAAGGGGCCGCAGCCGGAGACCTCAGTATTGACAGGGATTTTCCCCGCGTGAAACGCGGGGGCAGGATATTCGCCTGCGACCTGTTCGTGTCGGAACAGGGAGGCGGGAAGGACGAGGGGTACGCGTCGAGACTCAACTCGAGGCTCGACGGCGCGAAGGTCACCGGAATGAAGTCAGGCGAGGTCTGGCGCATCCTCGTAAGGGCGGAAGACGCGGAGGAGGCCGCCCGAAAGGTCGAGGAGATGGCGGTGACAAGGTCGCGAAAGCACGGACTCCTTCTCAATCCTCATTACCAGGCGTTCGAGTTCATAGGTACGGCCGAGATCGACGGTCAGTAAGGAGTGCACCTTGGCCCTGAAAGAGGAGTGCGCTGTATTCGGGATCCACGGGAGCGACCAGGCGGCGTTGATGACATACCTCGGCCTCTACTCTCTCCAGCACAGGGGGCAGGAGAGCTCGGGGATCATCTCGTCCGACGGCGGCCGGCTTTACGAGCACAAGGCGATGGGGCTCGTCTCCAAGGTATTTGACAGGGGGACGCTGCAAGGCCTGGCCGGGCATATGGCGATAGGCCACAACCGGTACTCGACTACCGGCATGTCCAATGCGGTCAACATCCAGCCATTTCTCGTCAACTGCAAGATCGGGAAGATCGCCGTGGCTCACAACGGCAACCTCGTAAATGCGGTCGAACTGCGCACCGAGATGGAAGAGAACGGATCGATCTTCCGCAGCACGATGGACAGCGAGGTGCTGCTCCACCTGATCGCGCGCAGCAAGGAGGAGACGATCGAGGATATGGTCATGGAGGCGCTTCAGCAGGTACGCGGCGCCTTCTCGCTCGTCTTCCTGCTGAAGGACAGGATCATCGTGGCCCGCGATCCTCACAGCTTCAGGCCCCTTTCGCTCGGCTGCGACGGCGACACCTGGATCGTCGCCTCCGAGAGCTGCGCGTTCGACATCATCAACGCGGAGTATGTCAGGGAGATCGAACCGGGCGAGGTCCTCGTTATGGGCGGCGGGGAGCCCCGATCGATCAGGTTCGCCGAACCGGCGAGCCGTCTCTCGAGATGCATCTTCGAATTCATCTACTTCTCGAGGCCCGACAGCAGGGTGTTCGGCGAGAACGTCGACAAGATCCGCCGAAGACTCGGCCGCAAGCTCGCCGAAGAAGCGCCGGCTCCCGCCGATATCGTGATATCGGTGCCCGACTCGAGCAACACGATCGCCCTGGGCTACAGCGAGGGTTCAGGTCTCAGGTACGAACTCGGACTTATCAGGAACCACTATGTAGGCCGCACCTTCATCCAGCCGAGGCAGGACGAACGCGACTGGGACGTGCGGATAAAATTCAACCCGGTGCGCGGTGTCCTCGAGGGACGCAGCATAGTTGTCGTGGACGATTCGATTGTGCGCGGCTCGACGATGCGCAAGCTCGTCTCGATGATAAGGAACGCCGGCGCCGCACAGGTCCATCTCAGGATAGGCTCTCCCGCGATAACGCATTCGTGTTACTACGGGATCGACACGCCTACGCGCGGAGAGCTCATCGCCTTCTCCCACAACGTCGAAGAGATCAGAGAGTTCCTCGGTGTGGACAGCCTTCATTACCTGTCCCGAGAGGGTCTGCTCTCATGCGTCGATGACCCCGAAAACTACTGTACTGCCTGCTTCTGCGGGGACTACCCGGTTGCACGGAAGGGACATTACAACAAGCATGTCTTCGATGAGAGGACAGGCGGGGTAAGGGACCCGGAGGCGAAAGAGGACAAATGCTGAGAAGACCGTCTTCTTCGGACATAAACGACGTGATCGGGTATTCCATCTCGAAGGGGGCCGGGTTTGCCGAGCTCTTCTTCGAGTCGACCGGCGTGCGTTCTATCGCGTGCGTCGACGGCAGGGTCGAACGGATATCGAGCGGTACGGATACCGGTTTCGGCCTGAGGCTGATCTCTGATGACAGGACCGCTTACGGCTACTCGAGCATTATCACGCGCGACGAGATGATGCGTGTCGCCTCCGCTGTTCTCGAGGACCTCGGCGCAGGCGGGCAGGGTTCCTTTACCGCGCCGGCAGGACAGGCAGGCGCGGGGGAGGCAGGCGACGTAGCTCTTCCCGCCGGTGAGATCCTGGAAAAGAAGACTGAACTCGTCCACGCGGCCGACCGCGCGGCAAGATCAGCCGGCGGAGAGATCACCCAAGTAAAGGTCAATTACGGGGACAGCCTCAAGGAAATATCCGTCTATAACAGCGAAGGTGCCGCGGCTTCTGATGTGCGGCCCCAGGTCGTTATCAGCATCAGGGCGATCTCGTCTGACGGGAATATACTGCAGACCGGGATGAGATCGGCGGGCGGCCAGTACGGGCTGGAGAATCTCCGCGTTTCAGAGGTTGAAGAGCTGGCGGCCGGGGCGGGCGAAACTGCTATCCGGATGCTCCACGCCCCTCACGCTCCTGCCGGCAGGATGACGGTCGTGCTCTCGGGACAGGCGGGGGGGACGATGATCCACGAGGCGATCGGGCACGGCCTGGAAGGCGACGCGGTATTCAAGGGCCTCTCGATCTACAGCGGCAGGCTCGGGGACAAGATCGCGTCCGGGCTCGTCACCGTCATCGATGACGCGACCCTCGAAGGGAAGCGAGGCTCTTACCGCTTCGACGATGAAGGGACGGCGGCGCAGAGGACCGTGCTGGTCGATGGCGGCGTGCTTGCCGGGTTCCTTCTCGACCGCAGGTCGGCGATGAAGCTCGGGATGGAGACGACCGGTAACGGCCGCAGGGAGAACTTCCGTTTCAGGCCGATAGTACGGATGAGCAACACGATGATCGCGCCAGGCGGGCACGATCCGGAGGAGATCATCTCAAGCGTGGAGAGCGGGCTCTTCGTCGTTCGCATGGGCGGCGGCCAGGTCGACACCTCGAGCGGCGATTTTGTCTTCAAGGTCAGCGAAGCCTACCTGATCGAGAGCGGCAGGGTCACGGGATCGGTCCGCGGCGCGACGCTGATCGGCAACGGTCCGGCCGTGCTGGAACAGATAGACATGGTCGGTAACGATCCCGGATTCGATATCGGAACGTGCGGCAAGGACGGGCAGCATGTCCCGGTCTCCGACGCGCAGCCCACGATCCGGATACCCGCGATAACGGTGGGAGGAGAGGTCGGCTGATGAGCGGCGGAAAGTTATTCGACTGCGACGTGTATTACGACGGGGTTCTTCCCGGGGTGGAGAGGCCTTCGCGGTATATCGACAGCGAGCTCAATCTCACTTCGAAAGGATTCGCCGAAGAAGGCTATAACGTCCTGCTCGTCTTCCCCGACGTCTACGAGATCGGGATGTCCCACCAGGGACTGAGGTTC
>SDBS01000325.1_pt1 | contig 44368 bp, 36 predicted proteins | sample 2277091 | NCBI WGS metagenome assembly SDBS01 (sample SAMN10404972, study PRJNA504765) | marine sediment metagenome | isolation source: marine sediment core GS10_PC15, 163 cmbsf | place: Arctic Ocean: Southern Knipovich Ridge | collected 2010 | reverse complement strand
GAGAAAGCCCGATCTGATCATTTCCGGAATCAACCACGGCCCTAATCTTGGACAACAGGATATCTCTTATTCCGGAACCGTGGCCGGTGCAAATCAGGGTACATTTCTCCAGATCCCCTCCATGGCCGTATCTCTTATGCCGGACACGTCAGGTCATTTCGATTTTAAATCTGCCGCCGACTTCACTCATAAAATGGCACATCACATCTTGAAAGAAGGCCTCCCCTCAGGAATTACCATAAATATCAACATCCCGCCTCCTCCTGTCAAGGGGATAAAATTGGCTAAACTAGGGCAGAAACGGTATAATCCCGAAATCGTTGTCAAGAAAGATCCAAGGAACAGGACATATTACTGGATCGGAACCGGTCAGCCAAAAGAAATTGGAGAAAAAGACAGTGATGTAATGGTGTTCAAAGAAGGCTTTCTGACAATAACACCTCTTCACGCAGACAGCACAGACTATACCGCGTTGAAATCACAGGCGATCAAAAATATTATATCCGGGATTAACCATGAAACTTTTTAAAAAGCTTTACGACTGGATGCTGCATTGGGCAGAAACTCCCCATGGACCGTTCAGGATGTCAGCGAGTGGCCATTATAGAAGAGGATTTTACAAATCTCCAGTAGAATGAAAGAAACCATAGGACTTTTTTTTAAAGGCATAGGTATGGGTGCGGCTAATGTTATCCCCGGTGTCTCGGGGGGAACTATAGCGCTTATCACAGGTATATTCGAAAACCTTATCAATAGTATTAAGTCGTTTAATTTAACTGCAGTACGCTTGCTGTTTACCGGAAAGTTCAAGGACTTTGCCTCACATATCAATTTAGGCTTTCTTGTGGCTGTACTATCGGGTGTGGCAGTGGGTATTATTTCACTGGCCAAATTGTTCGGTTTCTTATTTACCAATTTCCCGGTTTACATTTGGGCTTATTTCTTTGGTTTGATCCTAGCTTCGGTCTATTTTGTGGGTAAAACCATCGAAAAATGGTCGGTCAATACAATCATTATGTTTGTATTGGGGGCTGCTATAGCTATGGGGCTTACTATTCTAAGACCGGCTTCCGAAAATAGCTCCTTTCTTTACCTGATTGTTTGTGGAGTTGTAGCTGCCTGTAGTATGATCCTGCCGGGATTGTCCGGATCTTTTGTGCTTATCCTGATGGGGAATTATGAGTTGGTGATGATTAATGCCGTTAACGAAAGGGACATTATAGTTCTCCTCCCAGTAGTGATGGGTGCCGGCTTCGGGCTTCTAGCCTTTTCCTATTTGTTGTCGTGGATTTTTAAAAAATTCAAAGACCAGACCATTGCCCTTTTAACCGGATTTATTTTTGGCTCACTTGGTATTTTGTGGCCCTGGAAACATTCATTCAATAATGCCGATCAGCTGCTGCTGGTAAACAAATTTGGCGCTTTTATCGATTCCAATGGAGTCATTCTCGAACATGTAAAGCCATTCAGTTATCAGCAAACCTTGCCCGATAACTTCAATTCTTTAGTTTTATATGCGATTGGATTAATTCTAATTGGCATAGTTTCAATCTGGATTGTGGAAAAGATAGGAGAGAGTAAAGGAGAGTAGGTTTTTGGTTTGTTTCCCTTTTTTTCACAGATGTCTTCTCAACTAAAAATAAAAAACATCAAACGGGCGCTGGACCATTTCTCTCCCCATGAATCCCACTGCACACTCTGCCCACATGAATGCGGGGTAAATAGACAGGAGGGCGAGAAAGGATTCTGCGAAAGTGGAGTCCTTGCAAAACTTTCCCATGCTGTTCTTCATTTTGGAGAAGAACCTGTTTTAAGTGGATATCAAGATTGTTCATCAGGCCCTCTCAATAAAGACTCCTCTAGGGCAGGTTCAGGCACGATCTTTTTTTCAGGGTGTAATCTCAAGTGCCTTTTCTGTCAGAACTATCAGTTGAGTTGGCTCAATCAAGGGAAATATTTCACTTCTCTTGAGCTTGCAGAAGCCATTTTAGCCCTCCAGTCCCAGGGTGCATTGAACATCAACCTGGTTTCACCCATGCATGTACTCATTCCCATATTACGCGGTTTAGAGCTGGCCTACAAAAAAGGATTGCACCTCCCAATTGTGTACAACACAAATGCATATGAAAAAGTTCAAACTTTAAGTTTTCTCGAAGGCATCATCGATGTTTATTTGCCCGATATGAAATATTTCTCCTCATATACGGCCCAAACATTTTCCAATAGGCCGGACTATTTTCAGTACGCCAGCCTCGCGATTAAAGAAATGTTTAGACAAAAACCTAATTTGATATTTGATAAAAGCGAAACGGCTCAGGAAGGTCTAATCATAAGACATCTCTTTCTTCCGGGAAAAATCAGGGACTCTTTAAATATCATTGAATGGATCGCCGGAAATGTTTCTCTCTCGGTGGGTTTAAGTCTGATGAGTCAATACGTTCCCTGTTTTCGCGCACCAAAGACCATCCAAGAAAAGCTGTCTTCGGAGGATTACCGGGATGCCGTAGAACATGCACAAAATTTGGGATTTGAGACCCTGTTTATACAACCCCATCTCTTTGAGAGTGAAGAACACCTCACTCCGGATTTTGATAAAAACAGCCCATTTAAATGGGAATAAAAACATAGAATACTAAGGATTCAAGGGATCGGCCCATGAGATCGCCACGCTACGCTCGCGATGACATAGGGTACCCACAATAATAGGTGTCGGCAGATAACATGAATAATTCAGGCTAAAATTTTTGAGGGAGTTCAGAATCAGGAATGCCCAATCCTTTAGCCAGCTCTCTCAACTTTGCTTGAATGATTTCAACATTTTCAGGCCCCATTCGCAGGAGGTGTTTTTGAGCAGGATTCAAGCTTTCTAATCTTGGATCAACCATTTTATAGGTAACCACATCTTTTTCCACTTCAATACTCTGGTCAAGCACAGGGACCTTGAGCAGTTCAGCCAAAGCCAAAATGAGTGTTTCCTGGAAGACATCGTCGGAATACCCAAGTTCTTTAAAGGCCTCCTGAAGTGTGGGTCTGAGCAGCCAGTAAAGTCTGACAGTGAGCTTTGTATTGAGGGAAGAAAAAACATCAGCCACAATATTGTATCGTTTATAAGAAGCAGGATCGATTGAGACAATCCCGTCTCTAACGACGACGTCAAAATTGCCGGCCGGCTTAAAGAAATCAATATGAGGACTGGGTGCTTCTCCATTGGATAAGTTACTGACAGCCGCTACAAATTTTCTTATCAAATCTTCAGATTTTAGCCATTGACTTAAAGCTGTATGTGATGACAGTTCAGCACCCCGCATCCTGACAACATCATCACTTTGATCGAGGTCCACCTGGAGAGGTTCCGGAGTTTGAATGTCTTGCTCAACTGTTTCTTCTTTAATGGGAATCCCTTGTTTTATTTCGACGGGCTCAGCGGATTCACCCGGCTTTTTCTTCAAGACTAAAAAATAAAGGGCAATAAGCACAGTTACGAGAACAAAAAAGGCGACAACCGTGATAACCACCTTCTTTTTTTCATCCATAGTAGTCCCTCCTCTTTTTTATTTTTTTGATAATCATTCTATTCACCAAAACTCCTCACTCAATAATTTTTTTTACCGTAATATCTCCATTTTCTGCTGTAATGGAAATCCACGTATCCCCCTTACCAATCTCAACAGAACTCTTATTCAACTCCGAGAGATTTTCCGGTGAAAACTCATTAATAATTTTTCCATTCGGAGCAAACATTTCCAATCTTGCACTCACGTCCGGTTGGAGATAAAGGGTAATCTGGCCCTGGGTTGTGGAAAGGATGATTTCATCCTCTTTCCTCAGGTCAAATAACCTGCCTTCAACATTTCCCTTCCCCACAGAAACATGAAGAGAGCCGGAAAAATTGTCCACAGTGACGTCTCCTTCCTGTGTCTCGGCATAAACATCCCCATAGAGGTCTGCTACCAAAATATCCCCTCTTCCATTCGAGATATCCTTTAAATTGACGGCCTCGGGTACCCGGATAAAATAATCAACAACATTTGAGGCCTCTTCTGCCGGAGCCGGAATAGTCTGGATTTTTATAAAACTCTCAAATGAATCGATGCTTATTTTGGGAATGTAGAGATCAAACTTCAGAATACGCAATCGCCTTTCCCTTTTGAAGGGGAGTCTCCTTTCGGCATACACTTCACATTCATGTTCCTCCCAACCGATAATTTCTATATTGCCGTCCTTGTTTTGCAGAGAGAGTGTCCCCCCCAGAGGGAAAGGCAAAAACCGCTGAAATTCCTCAAAAGGCTGAAACGTTCTCGATCCGGGATAATCATAGACAGCAATGATGCAGGAACCCAAAAATCCTAAACACAAGGAGAGAAATAGAATTCCCTTTAGACTCTTCTTCATACTCTTGTCTATTCTATTATACGACAAGTATGCTCCCGAGTTCCAATTTAAGTTTTTTGATGTTTTTTCTTTTTTGCTTGTAACATAAAAGAATATTTGTCATATTAGGTTTTTAAAAATTTTTAACCGTATATACATGAAATTCTTCCACTCGTAACTCAAATATTTCATTTCTATCTCACTCTAGGAGGTTAATATGGGTGGTCTTTTTGGAGTCATTGCCAAGCAAGATTGTGTCAGCGATCTTTTTTATGGAACCGACTACCACTCTCATCTCGGCACAAAGAGAGGAGGACTTGCCGTAAAAAATTCGGACAAATTTATCCGCTTCATTCACAATATAGAAAATGCTCAATTCAGGTCAAAATTTGAAGATGACATTCTCAAAATGCACGGGAATAAAGGGATTGGTGTCATTAGTGATTACGAAGACCAGCCTGTCCTCATTCGGTCACATCTTGGCAACTACAGTATCGTCACCGTCGGTGTTGTCCAGAATGCGGACATGATCGTCCATAAACCTTTTGGAAGAGGGGCCGTTCATTTTTCAGAAATGAGCAGTGGTGAAATAAACCCCACAGAGCTTGTTGCCGCAATCATCAATCAGGAAGCCACATTTGAGGAAGGGATACAAAGTGCACAGGAAAAAATTGAAGGCTCATGCTCTCTCCTTCTGCTCACGGATAAAGGAATCTATGCGGCCAGGGACAAAGTCGGAAGAACTCCTATAATTATCGGAGAAAAGCCCGGTAGTTATGCGGCCACACTTGAAACGTGTGCCTTCCCCAACCTGGGATTCGAAATCACAAAATATCTGGGACCGGGTGAAACCGTGCTGATCACAGAAGATGGAGTCGAACAGAAAATTCCGCCAGGCCCAACACTGCAGATCTGCAGCTTTCTGTGGGTGTATTATGGATATCCCGCCTCAAACTACGAAGGTATCAATACCGAAAAAGTGAGATATTCGTGTGGTGCTTATCTCGCCCAGAATGATGACAAATCCGTGGATCTCGTCGCTGGAATCCCTGATTCCGGCATTGGCCATGGCCTCGGATATGCCGCTGAAGCCAGGATTCCCTTTAAACGACCCTTCGTCAAGTACACCCCGACCTGGCCGCGGAGTTTCATGCCGCAGGACCAGAACATCCGTGACATGGTTGCGAGAATGAAACTCATCCCGATCAAAGAGATTATTGAAGGACAAAAACTGCTTTTTTGTGAAGATTCCATTGTCAGGGGAACACAGCTTCAGGACACCGTCCAGAGGCTTTACAAGTTCGGAGCAATCGAGATTCACATGAGGCCGGCCTGTCCTCCGCTGACCTATGCGTGCAAATTTTTAAATTTTTCACGGTCACAGTCTGAACTCGATCTGGCCGCAAGAAAAGCGATCAAATCTCTGGAAGGCGACGGCGATAAGGACCTGGAATTGTATTCTCAAGCCGGATCTGAAGAATACGAAAACATGGTCAATAATATTAGAGTAAGGCTAAAGCTGACCACACTCAAATACCAGAAACTGGAAAATTTGATAAAAGCGATCGGGCTTCCTAAAAATAAATTATGTACATACTGCTGGGATGGAGTCGAAATTACCTGAATAATTCATAAAAAATGTCGACATGTCACGTAATACATGTAATATCAATGGGTTACATGAGCTTTATCGGTGAGCATATAAAATAGCTTTGTTTTCCTATTGTTATATTCTATTATAATCGACATTTTTTCCCTTTCCAGGCGAGACGATTTCACCACATCTGGGTTGTTGCGGCGGATTCGCAGTGAAATACCACAGCTTCACCCACCGCGCCTACCATCTACGGCAAACTCGACTCGTGAATTATCCAGCTAAAATAGGCTTTATTGACGCTTTTTACTCTTTTTTATCTTTGCATAGGTGGCCGGACCCAAGCAATCTTCGGCAGCATCACACCAGATAGCACATCCAAAATCTTTCTCCAGTATTTCTTTGTCCTTTTCGATGCGTTTTCCGCATTTTGGGCATTTCCTTGAGACATCATCGAAAAAAAATTCCAACGGATAGCTACAAAAGGGACATGGCCGTTCGGAAACAACATCCTCAATTTTTTTTCTGGAAAGATTCTGTCCAGGACACCTGTTGAATATCATAGGATTTACTCTCGCATTTTTTCGGCCAGTTCCAATCTCTCACCAATGGGAGGGTGTGAATAATAGAGAATTTTGACCCACCGTGGTGGATAGGCATTTGAAAGGTTTCTGTTGGCGATTCCCGCAAGTGCAGAGGCGAAGGCCTCCCGATTTTCTGAAATATTCAAGGCATATCGGTCTGCCTGCCTTTCAAAAAAACGGCTCAAAGCCTGGCTGAGCGGACCAAATAAAAATCCGGAGATTCCACTCACTAAAATAATAAAATACGGAAAGAATGTGAGATTCCATTGGGGCGAGGAGAGAAATAGAGGGAAGAGAGAGCGCATAATCGAGTGGACAATAAAAAAGACGATGAACTGCTGGATAGTTCCAAGAGCCACTCCCTTCCAGATATGCCGGTGTTTGTAGTGACCGACCTCATGAGCGAGAATAGTTGTCACTTCTTGAACATTCATGTTGTCCATCAAATTATCTCCAAGCACAACTCTTCGTGTTTTTCCCAATCCAGCCAGAAAGGCATTTTCTTTTTTTGTCTGGCGGCTCATGTCTTCTTTAAAAAAACCGCTGCTCCTGAGCCCTCCCTGATTCAGGATTTTCTCGAGGGAATTTGTCAATTCCTTATCTTCGATTGGAGTGTACTTGTTAAATATCGGGAGAATGACAACCGGAAAGATTGTCGCAAAAACCACGCTGAAGAGGACCATGCCTAATCCGGCAGCCAGCCACCAGTATTGTGGAAGCACTTCCCAGATCCAGAACAAAAATCCAAGAACAATCCACATGAGTACAAGCCCAACAAAAAAGGACTTGGTTTTCTCCCAAAACCAACTTTTTACGGTGTGATTGGAGAAATTCCATTTGTGTTCGTGAATGTATCCACTGTAAAAACTAAGAGGCAGAGAAATGAAAAATACACAAATCTGGAAAACAGCTATGTAGAAAAGATAAGTCAGGACAAGCGGTCCTCCTAGAGGGCTTTGAGAGAGCCAGGCACTAAATCCGGAGTGATAAAATATCAGAAGAATGGCAAGTGACAGCAGAGTCCCTGCTAAACCCAAAAGCCTGTTTTCTTTTTCATAACGCTTCGCCTGCTCTTGCTTATCCTTATCCAGAAGCGGATGTATATCTCTCATGTTTTAGCTTTCCTTTATGTCTCCCCTATTATAACCAAGAATGCCCTCTGAAGGAAGAATTGGGGGTCCCTTGAACCCTTGACCCCTTGAATCCTAGAATCCTTAGGTGTGATACATAGAATTCTATGTTGCCTTTTGGTGATGGGACAGGTAGAATTTTCCTTATTCCTCTCAGATAATAAACATTAGCCATGGAATACTGGAACATTCTCCTTCTCTTCGGGATGGGTATCGTCGTGGGATTTATCAACGTCAATGCCGGGGGAGGATCAAGCTTGACACTCCCAATACTCATATTCCTGGGACTAGACGGTGCTTTGGCCAATGGAACCAATCGTGTGGCCATAGTTGTCCAAAACTTATTTGCGGTGGCCTCATTCCGAGAAAGGGACTTCCATGAATTTCAGCTCAGTGGAAAGCTTTCTCTTTTCACATTACCGGGAGCTATTATCGGGGCCATCCTCGCCACAAAGATCAGCGGCGCTCTGTTCGAACGGATACTGGGAGCGGTGCTGATCTTTATCGTTATCTCTATGTTTTTCTCCCGCTCCTATGCCAAAGGCAACAGAGATCAAGAGAAACACACAAACTGGCTGATCTATCCTGTACTGTTTGGAATCGGATTCTATGGGGGCTTCCTCCAGGTGGGTGTCGGGTTCATGTTTATGGCAGCCCTGTACCATCTTCTCAAACTGGATCTGATCCGTGTCAATATGCATAAAGTCTTTATTGTCTTGATCTATACAATTCCGGCACTCGGGGTCTTTCTTTTGACCGGGAATGTCAACTGGAAGTTTGGACTCTCTCTTGCAGCAGGAAGCAGTATTGGAGCCTGGTTCGGAGCTCGCGCCTCTGTAAAAGGGGGAGAAAAACTGATCCGGATTGTTCTGGCTATCGCTATTCTTGTGATGGCCTTAAAACTCTTCAACCTATTTTAGGAGTCGCGCCATCTCCTCGAGATGGCGGAGGCTGTCGAGAACATTCGTTCCGAGGTTGATTCTCAGTACACGTCTATTTCTTTCTTTAAGTGATAAAAAGTCACCTAAAGCCTGAGCCCGGATCAGAGAGCCAAAAGAATAATCTGTTTCGGGAACCGGCAGGTCAAATTCCGGTTCATCGATCAGCTGAAGAAACAATCCCGTGTTGGGCCCTCCTTTATGAAGCTGTCCCGTGGAATGCAGATACCGGGGACCGAATCCAAACGTACTCGCCAACTGAGTCTTTTTTAAGAGCCTCATCCTAAGTCTTTGTACAGCCTCGCCAATTTCAGAAAAAGGAGGAAGAAAGGCCTGGATACACACATAATCCCCAGGTTGGCCGGAAGTCAGCCAGTTAGAAAACTTTTCCGGCAATGCCGCATCGTCTATCCGGAAAGTTTCCAACTCTCCTTCTCTCTTCAAAATGTCCCCATCCATTCTCAAAACTTTCAGAGTCAAATTCTTAGTCAATTGGACATCAGGCTGATCAAAGGGATGGATTCCAATCACAGACCCGGCCAAAGCGACAGCCACTTCCCATCGGAATATTTCCTGGGCCAGCCCATATTTATCCTTGAGATATATTCTGATAGTGGGAAAACCGAGCTGCTCTATTCTCCTCACGTAGGCTTCAAGCTCACTGTTTTTTTCGGAGTCCAAAAAAAACGCAACAAAATACCGGTCCTTCCCATAGTTTTCTGGAGGAATTCGCGGTTCATTGACAACAGGAACGATCCCTCGACCTTTTTTTCCCAGACTTTCTGCCACAAGCTGTTCCAGCCAGTCAGAAAAACGTCTCAGTGATGGAGATGTCAAAATGGTCAGTTTGTCCCGAGTTGGACTCAATTCTCCTAAAAATGCGCCTAAATACAAACAGGAAGCCTTTTCCTCAGCTTCAACTTCTGCACAGCTCTCCGCAGCAAATTTTGCCTGTTCAAGAAACCTCTGGACATCCATTCCTATAACGGAAGCGGGCAAGAGGCCAAAATCAGACAGAGCGGAATACCGGCCTCCAACGTCAGCAGGAGCGTTATATATTTTTCGAAACCCTCTCTGTATGGCCAGTTTTTCCAGCGGAGTGTCCGGATCGGTTATGGCGACAAAATGCAGGCCTGTCGGTTGGGTTTGAGAGCCTATTTTATCCCAGAAATAATAGAACAAAAACATTGTCTCAATAGTTGTACCTGATTTACTGGAGATGATAAAAAGTGGTTTTTTGTGATTGATTCTTTTTTCAACGGCATAAACCGCAGCCGGATGTGTGCTGTCTAAAACAATAAGTTCCGGATAATCCGAAGCACTTCCGAAAACCTCCCGATATACTTCTGGAGATAAACTTGAGCCCCCCATACCACATAAAACAACATGGGAGTAGGATTCGGCTTTTACGTCATCACGGAAAAACTGGAAATCATCCAGTTTTTTAGGCATCTCTTCCGGTAAGTTCATCCAACCGAGGCGGTCGATTATTTTTTCTTGCGGAGATGAAAACCAAAGAGTTGGATCTTTTGCCTGAAGCCTAACGACAAAGTCTTCTTTCTGCCATAAGGACAATCTATTTTTGACTTTATCTTGAAAACTCTGAAAATTAAAAACGATACTTTTCATCTCTTAAAGTTCTTTTTTATTTCTTTAAAGATTCCCTGACGTAATTCAACGCCGCTCCCGCCAAAAGATAAAACCTCTGTCGTTCAGACACTTCCAGCAAAGTGATTATTCTTTTCTCCCCGCTTTCAACCGGAATTTCGACATCTCCCCGTGTTAAACGTTCACGCACATCGGGAAAACGCACTTGAGTCCCCTCCTGAAAGACATCATAGTCATCCGGATTCTTGAATAAAAGCGGCAGAATACCGAAGTTGCAGAGATTCGCCTTATGGATCCGGGCAAAACTTTTCACGATCTTGACCCGGACACCTAAAAAGCGCGGCGCTAAGGCCGCATGCTCACGGCTTGAACCCTGACCGTAATTCTCACCTCCAACCACAACGGCATGGCCAACATCTCTGCATTTCTTGTGAAATTCAGGATCGACCGGGAAAAACACATACTCACTGATAGCTTCGATATTGGATCTTAAGGGGAGTATTTTATTTCCTGCAGGCATAATTGTATCTGTTGAGACATTATCGCCAACCTTTATTACAATTTGAGCTGAAAGTGTTTCTTCCAAGACATCCAGATCGGGAAATGGCTTGATATTTGGACCACGTATGATCTCGACCTTTTTTCTCTGATCCTTCCCCAAAGGACCAATCAGACAGGCTTTATCTACAGTGTAGTGTTTTGGTTCTTGAATAATGGGATAGTCCATCTCTTTCCCCAAATCACGAGGATCAAAGATTTTGCCTTTGAGGGCGGCGGCGGCGGCTGTCTCAGGAGAACACAGATAAACCTGATCACCCTTTGTCCCGGAACGCCCGGGAAAGTTCCTGGGAACCGTCCGCAGGCTGATCTGTCCGGTTCCAGGTGCCTGCCCCATGCCAATGCAGCCCAGACAGCCCGGTTCATTGATCCTTGCACCGGCATGGACGAGTGCCACTATTCCGCCGTGGTTCATCACATTCTCCAAAATATGCCGGCTGCCGGGATTGACAAACATGGTTGTATCAAGATCAACCAAACGCCCCTCCAGAATCTTGGCCGCCACCATTAAATCGCGGAATCCGGAGTTAGCGCTGCTTCCGACGATGACCTGATCGACTTTTTTCCCAGCAACATCTTTTACCAGAACAACCTTTCCCGGTGAAGAAGGAAGTGCTATCAAAGGTTCCAGGGTGGACAGATCGATCTCCTCATTCTCGTCATACTCCGCATCCTCATCGGCAAAAAGCTCGATCCATGAATCCCCGCGGCCATGGGCATCAAGGTAATTTTTTGTGATCTCATCAGAGGGAAACACAGATGTTGTTGCGCCTAATTCGGCACCCATATTGCCGATAACCATCCGGTCCGATGCCCGCAGAGTTTTGACTCCGGGCCCATAATACTCAATAATTTTCCCAACTCCCCCTTTGACATCATAGCGACGGAGCATTTCTAAAATCACATCCTTAGCACTCACCCAAGGAGGAAGCTCTCCTGTGAGCTTTACTCCCAGTATTTTTGGACAGGGAAGACAGTAGGGTTGGCCGGCCATGGCCATGGCCACATCCAGCCCGCCGGCACCAATAGCCAACATGGACACACCCGCTGCTCCAGGCGTGTGGCTGTCCGAACCCAATAAAGTTTTTCCCGGAGTCCCAAACTGCTCCATATGAACTTGATGGGACACACCGTTACCCGGCCGGCTGAAATGGATCCCGAAATGTCCAGAAGCCGTCTGAAGGAACCGGTGATCGTCGGCATTTTTGTTGTCAGTCTGCAGGAGATTGTGGTCCACATACTGGACCGAAAGCTCTGTTTGAATTTCGTCCAGTCCTAAAGCCTCAAACTCCAGCATGGCCATTGTCCCAGTAGCATCCTGCATCAAAGTCTGGTCTATGGAAATACAGATATCCGTCCCCGCAATCAATTCCCCATGAACCAGATGCGTTTTGAGTATTTTATATGCAAGGTTCATTTCTTTCTCCAGCAGTCCTCCCTGGACCTTGACTTGTAAATCTATGAAATTTATAGTAAAGCAAATATCCATAAAAAACAAATTTTAGGAGAATCATTTGATCCACACATTCGATGCGGTAATTATTGGGGCCGGCGGAGCAGGGCTCTATGCCGCTCTAGAAGCCAGCCAAAAAGCCAAAACAGCCGTTATTTCCAAGCTCTATCCGATTCGCTCTCACACCGGAGCCGCTCAGGGGGGAATCAGCGCCTCTCTCGGCAACATCGAAGAGGACAGACCGGAATGGCATGCCTTTGATACGGTTAAAGGAGGAGATTATCTGACCGACCAGGATACCGCTTTGATTCTCGCTGAAGAGGCGATCCAGGCTGTTTATGATTTAGAAAACCGGGGACTACCCTTCAACCGCACGCCGGAAGGCCGTATCGACCAGAGACGTTTTGGCGGACACACAAGAAACTTTGGTGAATCACCCATACGGAGGGCATGCTATGCCGCCGACCGGACCGGGCAAATGATTCTTCACACACTCTACCAGCAGTGCATCAAAAACAACGTCACCTTTTTTAATGAATTCCATGTCATAGATGTCCTCCTTGAAGGACAACGATGTTTTGGAGTTGTAGCCTTTGAGTTGCGAACGGGTGAAATCCATGTATTTCACTCCAAGGCCGTGCTTTTTGCCACAGGAGGCACAGGGCGGATGTTCCGGATCACATCCAATGCCTATGCCAATACCGGAGACGGGCCGGCTCTTTTATTGAGAAAAGGAGTGCCGCTGGAAGACATGGAATTCTATCAATTTCATCCCACGGGCATCCGAGGTTTGGGGATTCTCATCACTGAGGGTGTCCGCGGAGAAGGTGGAATTCTTCGAAACAAAGAGGGTGAGCGTTTTATGGAGCGGTACACACCCACGCTCCTCGACCTGGCTCCAAGGGATATCGTGTCTCGCTCCATCGTGCAAGAGATCAGGGAGGGCCGCGGAATAAATGGGGATAGGACAATCGAAGACTATGTCCATCTCGATGCCACACATCTAGGGAAAGACACTATTGAGGCCAAACTTCCGGATATCGCAGATTTCTGCCGAACATATTTAGGAATCGACCCGGCAGATAGCCCCATTCCCGTACAGCCGACTGCCCACTATGCTATGGGAGGCATTCCGACCGACATCCATGGGAGAGTGCTGAAGAATGGGGAGGGGCATTTGTATGAAGGTTTATATGCAGCGGGTGAATGCGCCTGTGTCTCAGTTCATGGTGCCAACCGGTTGGGAACAAACAGTCTTGTCGATCTGATCGTTTTTGGACGGCGGGCCGGTCAAAATATTGCACAATTTGTCCATGGATCAGACAGTATCCCATTAAACAAAGATTTGACGAAATCTTATCAAGAGCGGATATTATCAAAAAAAGACGGCCAATCGGGCCCAAACCCGGAAGACATACGGCTCGAACTCCAGAATCTTATGATGGAAAAAATCGGGATCTACAGAAATGAACAAGATATGCAGGAGGCCGTTGAGAGAATAAAGGAACTACGTCAAGACTATTCCCAGGTTAAAATTTCTTTTTACTCTAATGCCTTTAACACACATCTGCTGGATATTTTGGAATTAGGAAATCTTCTGGACCTGGCCTATATAACAGCGTTTTCGGCACTCAACAGAAAGGAGAGCCGGGGGGCTCATTCCAGAGAAGACTATCCAAAACGCAACGATGACAAATGGCTCAAGCACACTTTGGCCTGGTTAGAGAAAGATAACATCAAAATTGACTATAAAACGGTGGATATATCGCGGTGGAAACCCAAACCGAGGACATACTGACAAGAGGAACAAACATGAGAATTACACTCGAAATTCAAAGATATGATCCTCAAAAAGACAAGGTGGCCTTTTTTGAAAAATACGAAGTCGAAATCAATCCTGATGATCGACTCCTTGATGCTTTGATGAAGGTCAAACAATTAATCGATCCAACACTTGGATTCCGAAAGAGCTGCGCGCATGGTGTCTGCGGATCGGACGCCATGGTGGTCAACGGTATCGAACGGCTGGCCTGTAAGACTCTCATTAAAGACGTTATCCACAAAGACGGTTCTCCCATAAAAATCGAACCGCTCCAGACCCTCCCCATCCAGAAAGATTTAATGGTTGACCAAAGTCGATTTTTTGAACATTACCGCCATGTCAAGCCATATTTTGTCAACAATGAACCTGTTAAAGAAAAAGAACGGATTCAAGCTCAAGAGGAAAGAGAACTCTACGATGACGGCACAAAATGCATCCTCTGTGCGTCCTGTTATTCGGCCTGCCCAGTTATAAGAGGGATCAATCCCAGCTTCCTGGGCCCGGCGTCAATCGTTCAAGCAGAACGTTTCATCGATGACAGTCGGGATAAAGGTTTTGAAGAAAGGGTTCCTGTTCTTGATTTCCCGGATGGGATCTGGCCCTGCCAGAATTTTTATCAATGCACGCGCGTCTGTCCACGGCACATAAAAATCACTCAACTGATCAATAAGACCAAAGAAAAAATCGTCAGATACCGCGCCTCACGCGGAGAAAAAGTCCACGATTTGAAATGATTTGTTTATTTTTTCTTTTTGGGCTCCGGTTTGCTGTCGGGAAGATAATACCCTTCTCTCGACAACAAATGGTCAAGGTTGGCCACTCCGTATACAACCACGGCCGTAACAATAGACGTATGTTCCTGGTATTCAGGGATACTTTTCTGGTAATAATCATTTTCAGTATGCCAGATTTCCCGGTAACTGAAGTCATAACCTTTAGGGTCAGCCGTTGTAAATCCCATGGTTGGCACCCGGTTCATGGAAAAAACTGAAGAATCGGTACCCCCGGGACGTTTTGATCTTTCTCTGGGTTTTCTTTTTACAATTTTAAAAGGGAAATCCGGATTGATATCGTTTACCGGCTGACAGATTTTTTCCATATCATCCCACATGGCCTCAGATACACGGATCCCGGTTATCACTGTGGGGCCCCCATCCCGGTTGAACATATTGGAGATTTTGGGCAACCGGTCTTTAAATTTTTCAACCCAGTGACCGGCACCAAGAATACCAAATTCCTCCCCGGCCCAGAGACAGACCAGGATGGTGCGTTTGGGTTTCCCCCCGGCAGCCAAAATCAAACGGGCTGCCTCCATAGCTGGTGTAACACCGGATCCATTATCAACGGCCCCCGTGGCCACATCATAGGAATCCAGATGTCCTCCCATTAAAACATATTCGTCAGGGTATTCGGCACCGGGAATAATACCAAAAACATTAAAATATTTCACCGGCCCCATTTTAAAATAATTGCGGATATCGAATTCCAACTCCACTCTCTGGCGTTCAATAATCATCTGTTTGATTTCCGCAAATTGATGCTCATCCAGTTTGATATCACATGTTGTTGGCAGATCATCCCATGATGTCCATTCCTTCACGTCCCGGTTATAGGTCGCGTTGATGGGGACTGTGGCTGAAGCGATGACACCCAGAATTCCGGCACTTATCAATTTATCCAATTTGGCCTTGGTTTCTTTCCTATCTAAATCCCTCTGCTTAGTCCGTTCTTCCGGAGTCATCTTTTTCCTTTTTTCCAATTCTTCTTCATCCATTTCAGGAGGATTGAGGAGAACCCATGCTCCCTTCAATTTCTTTTTCATCCTTTGGAATTGACCATCATTTTGGGGTTCTAAAACGGCATGCCCGACCTGCCTGCCCCGAGTTCCGGATGAATAAGAGGGAGTGGCAAAGTGGAGATGCATGGATTTTGGTGATGTCATTTTTCCGAACCAGGCACCCCGGTTGAAACCAACCGCCAGCGTACCGGCTTCATCATATTCGACTTCCATACCCCATTCCTTGAACTTCCTTCCGGCCCATTCCGCTGCATTATCATAGGCCGCCGAACCGATAGGTCGTCCACCAAAACGATTCGTGAGAACGTCAAGGTGCTTCATTGTCCGGTTATCTTCTTTGCCTATTTCGATAATTTTTTTCACGACCGGATCAGTTTGGGCATCGGAAAATTGTGGACAAAACAAAAAAGACACAACAACAGCCAATACCAATAATTTTTTCATTGCTTCTCCTCTTTTTTATAGGGTTAGAATCCGGGCATGATTGTAAACTGAAAATACGAGCCCTTCATGGGACGGTCAAAGGGATGGACATAGCTGACACCAAGGATCATGTAGCCTAAAACATTCATGCGTAGACCCACTCCTGCACTGGAGACAGGCTTCCGAATTCCTTCATTAAACCAGGATGCCTCCTCATTCGACCAGGCCAATCCCATGTCATAAAATGCCGTAAATTCCAGGGGCAGTGTGCCGTAATAGCCTTTTCCGATTCCCAACACTCTAAGAAGAGGGAATCTCAATTCAATGTTAGCTACCATCAGTTTACTGCCAAACAGGCGGTCAAAGGTAAAAGAATCCTCTCCCCCTCCTTCTACTTCTTCAATACTGAAAGAACCATAGTTGTAACCGCGCACCATACTCTCATAGCCGAGGAAAAGTGGATAGAGACGGCCGTCATCTGCACCCTTTCCGTACCGTCCATAATGGAGAAACCGAAAAGCCAGGGTGAAAGGACGGACAAGAGTGATGTATCTTCGATAATCAGCCAGAATATTGGTGAAAGAAATGGATCCGACATATGGAGCCATCTCAAATCTGTAACTCTGTCCTAAAAGTGGGCTTGTGGCGCCATATATCGAAGAGTCATACACAAATGCCGCCGATCCAAAAGCAAAATTAAGGCTTGGAGGAGCCGGCAGGTTTTCTTTTTCTCTAAATATCAGCATACCGTTAATCATAGAGGTAGCTCTTGTGTACACATCGTTATCGAAGTCGAGAAAACGATAACCGCCGGAAAGCTCGAAACGCAGCATTTTGCTGAATGGATAGGAGGCAAATCCGGACAGCTGATAATTGATCTGCCGATAGATATACTCCTGTTCGATATACACGGGTTCACCATTTAATTCAGATATTCCCATGGCGTAACCACCATAGATGTAAGGAATTCTTTGTGCCACCCCACCCCACATAAGGCGGGATCTATTATTCTGGAATCCGACAAGAAAGGAGGAATCTTCAATTCGGCTGCTCACCTGCACCATCGAGGTAAGGCTGTGGTATCCAAGAATATCGCTAAAGAACATGGCGATCCCCCCCCCTCCATATGTCCCAAACCGGTCGGCTCCCACGGCCAGTTGAGGCGGACTGATATAATCGAGAGATAATTTTGGCACATAATCTTCAACCGTGTACGTTTTTTCTTCGGGAAGGCCATAATGCGGATTTTTCAAAAGACCTGAAATGTCCCCGCCTCCTTTTTCTCTGGGAGGAAGAACCGCAGGCAAGAAATCGCCAAAAGTCACAAGTTCCTCGGTACCGTCTATATTTTCGGATCCATCCATGGAATACAGGCTATAAAAACCTTCCTCATATAGACTGAAAGCCAGATCGCCTGAATGTTGAGCCACCGAAAGCGCAGGACTTAGCGAAGCAATACCGCTGATACCTGTAAACAAATTTGTTACCTGGCGAATTTTTTCCTGTCTTATATCGATTTTATAAAGATTGGCAATGCCATTCTCATCAGAAATAAAATACAGGTTTTTCGCGTCGGGAGACCACTGGGGATTGATATTAGAGGAGCGAGTAAAACCATGAATTTTTTCGATTTGTCCGGACACAGGATCAAGGAGAGCCAATTCATACTTCCCCATGCTGAGAATGGAGAGATCGGTAGTAAACCGATCCGTCACAAACGCTATCTTTTCTCCATCCGGAGACCAAACCGGCTGGATGTCGGCATAGGGATCATCCGTCATTTTCCTCAAAACATCGGCCTCAAGATCATAGATAAAAAGATCCGAAACACCGCCGGATAGAGCCGAAAAAGCGATGAATCGTCCGTCCGGCGACCACGTCGGATTCAATATCTCCCCTAAATCAGGAAATTCAATCTTCAGCTTTCTAGAATTCTTCTCCATATCAACAATAGCCAATATAGGCTGCCCCTTGCTGATAGCTCCAAAGACAAAACGTCTGCCCAAAGAATCCCATCCTCCCGAAGACTTGATAAACTGGATGCTCTCAAAATGAGGATCAACAGACGTGCTGATAAGCTTGCGTTTGATCCTCCCAGTCCGGGCATCAGCCAAAAACATATCAATAGACAGCCTATCTCTTGTTGACAGAAACACAATCTGCTTCCCATCCGGGCTTAATGAAGGTGACACATTTAGACGGTTGAGTTCTGTTCCTTTGAACAGTATACGGCTTGATGGGGCCTGAATCTGGGTCAGTTCGATCAAAGGATTATAGGCTTTTTTCATCGCATCGTGCCATTCTTTGGATAGATCTTCTAAGGAGATGCCGAGTGTTCCATTGATAGCCTGTTCATAGTTTCCGGATCGTCCCGCAGATTTCATAAGACTGGACACCTTCATATCGCCCCACTTTCCGGTGATATAGGCCCACAAAGACTGACCGTACCGGTAGGGAAAATACTTGTAAGAGTTCATCAGCTTTTTTACTGCCGGCAGTTCTTCACGACGAGTGATATCCCTCATCCACATAGATGTCAGAGAATCGACAGCACCAATCGACAGATACTCGGCAAGGCCCTCGATCATCCATAATGGAAGGCGCATGGCATTGGGCGGCTGTGAAGAAAATCCCGGATTTCCCATAGAGGTCATGTCCATCTGGAAAGCGTGAACCAGCTCGTGACCGATCACATGATCTGATTCTCCTAGAGATGCACCAAGGGGTAGGACAATGCGTCTTTTGAACACCTCTGTGACTCCACCTGTACCTTCGCCGAGAATTCCCGAGATAGCCGAGGTCTGCTGAAAATGCGGCGAACTGGCATAAAGAATCAGAATCTGCCGGTCTCTGAGATCATAGCTAAATATTCTGGAGAGGCGGGAATACCAGCGTTCGGCCATGCGGGCTGCAATGGGTGCAGTCTGTGCCAATTCGGGATAAAAATAGATATCGAAGTGTTCCGTCTTAATCAGTTTAAAGTCAAAGGATTCATATTGAACTTTGTTCCGACCAAAATACTGAGCATGAACCGGAGCGACAACATAGATAAAATTTAGACAGATAAGCCAAAGGAAACAAATAACCTTAATATACTTTCTGGGTTTCGGCATCGCGTTCGGCTCACACTAAACACTTACTTATCTATTTTAGCAGATATCTCCAACATTTCAGAGGTAAAAAAGAATTAAATTTTAATGAAGATCTTTTTTCTGTAGAGGGGGTAGAGGATGGCCAGCCAGATCAGAAGGAGAATCATGGGATACAAAAGAGAACCGTTGAGCAGCCCCGCCCAAGGCACGAGGAGCTTATTGTAGATAAAACTTTGCAAAAACATCGCTTCTCCCTGAACCGGCACATGAATCAATGCGATCAACTTGACCATCAATGTTGAACCCACATACACGGCAATCGCATTTGTCCCAAATACAAGAAATGGAAAGGCCCATTTCTTTTGACCCATAACATCGTTAATCCCATAACACAATCCTAGGAGTATCAACGCCGCTCCGGCCGTAAAAATGACATACGTACTCGTCCACAGCTGCTTATTGATAGGAAAAAACGGGTGAAGAAGAAGACCTAGAATCACAAAAATTATTCCTGCCACAAAAAGACCGGCCATTTTACTCTTTTGGCCTGGCTTTGAGAAAGATCAGGGAAGCAAATAAATAACAAAGAGCTATGCGCTGGAGGACCCCAGGGATTCTCATAGATTCAAAATTGAACACGGGGAATACTCTGAGGAAATACCCTACGGCAAATAATAAAATTGTTCTTCTCAATATTTTCAGATAAAAAGAAGAGGATACATTCCCCAAGTTTATTCTTCGCGAAAAAGACAACGTGATCGACACTCCCACAATAAAGAGGAAAAACGGAAAAATGAGATCCGTAGGCGTCCATCCATGCCATTTTGCATGCCTCAATGGGGCATAGATAAAATTCCAGCTTCCGGGATTGTTCACAAGGATTATCCCGGCAATGGTGATTCCCCTAAAAACATCCAAAGAGGCCAGCCGGTCTGTTGTCATTTATCTACGCCCTTCTCTTTTGTCCTTTTCAATGAGTGCGGCATAGGGATGATCTGTCTCATGAAGCCAGTCAATAATAGCCTGCCGGTTTTGCTGCGCAGTTTCATTATAACGAGGATTTTTCCAAAGATTATCAAGCTCACCCGGATCACTTTCCAGGTCATAAAACTCATCCACATTCTCGTTCCAGTGGAGGGCATACTTCCATCGTCCGTCGAAAGTAACAAATGAATCATTCGCCCAGTGGATAAAAATGCGTTCACGGAAAGTAGCCTCAGGCCATTTCAACACCCTGGACAACGATTTCCCCTGTATCCCTTCGCCGTGAGCCGAAAGTCCAAACATCTCAATCAATGTCGGAAGAATATCCACACTGCTGGATAAACTCCGGACAACAGAGCCCGGCCTTGTCACTCCTGGAATGCGGATGATAAAAGGCACATTGGCCAGTTCCTGATACCCACTCCTATTCATTTTATAAACCATGCCATGGGCTGCAAGCATATCCCCATGGTCAGATGTGAAAATCACAATAGTATTCTGATCTAAATCCGTTTCAGCTAAAGCATTGAGGACCCGCCCGATTTGTGCATCGAGGTAGGCACAATACCCATAATAGCGGCGGATATAGTCCTGGAACTGTTCCTTAGACCAATTAGGAAGTTTGTAGCAAACACTGTTTGTCCTTTGGTGTTCGGGTTTCCCCTCGAGAAGATCAAAAAAATTAGACGGAAGAGGGCACTGCTCGAGTGAATATTTCGTATCCCATGGTTTCGGAGGAGCCACAGGAAGGTGGGGCCCGTAGTAGGAAAGGAAGAGAGAGAACGGCTGTGTGCTTCCGCGACGGCTGCGGATGAACTTCTCGGCTTTTTGTGTGAAAAAGGAGGCCATATGATGTTCGGCGGGGAGAAGCGAATACCGGTGTTCTGTGTTCGGCCCACTGGGAAGATCATTGTGATTTCCAGGTTTAGGAAACTGATTCAGAAGATCTCCTAATCCCACATCAATTAGATAATCATGATACTGTTTCCAGCCTCCCGCCCATGTGTCAAAACCGAGGATCGATTGATCTTCACCTGCTCCTCCTTCGGCCTTCTCATAAACAAATCCGTTCTCATCGGGGATTCTGCGGTGGAACCAACGTCCTTCATAAGGTTTTCGCTCAAGGACATTTCTGTACATAAAACCGCCAAGATGACTCTTTCCAAAATGGGCTGTTGCTCGCCCCCTGTCCCTCAAAAGAAATCCAAGAGAAGGAATCTCATCCGAGAGAATCACATTGTTGGTCGTCACACCATGTCTCTGTGGATAACATCCAGTCAATATACTGGCACGGGAAGGGCTGCAGGGAAAGGCTCCGATATAAAAATCTGTAAATCGGGTCCCCGTCTCGGCAAGACGGTCGAGATGAGGTGTGGGATTAAGAGGATTTCCATAGCAGCCTAGAGTAGAAACCGGTTGTTGGTCGGTCATAATAAAAAGGAGGTTCACGGGGCGCTTGCTCTTGTCTCTTCCCAAACAAGAAAAACTCGCAGCTGCAGCCGACCCGACCGCAAGAGTCTGCAAAAATCTTCGCCGGGAAATTTTGCTCATATATCCCTCCGAATGATTCCATAGTCTTTCTGGTATTTACCACATTGAAATCCCAAGGTCAAAAACATTGATTAATATTTATTTGAAAATATGATAAGTATAGACTTTCAAAAAGGAGGATGGAGTTGACAGACGTCTTTTCAACAAACTTCGCGACAATTGATTGGATCATCGTTTCGGTCTATATCTGTATTCCCGTCGTCATTGGCCTCATTGTCAGAAAATACATCCGTCAATTGAGCGATTTCATTGTGGCCGGACGGTCATTGAGGCTGTTTATTGCCATCGCCTCCCTAACAGGAACTGAGCTGGGTCTGGTTACCGTTATGTACAATTCCGAGTTGGGATTTCTACACGGATTTTCTGCCTTTCATATCGCAATCATCGAGACAACCTGCATCCTGGCCATCGGACTGACCGGTTTTATCGTCTACAAACTTCGCCAGCTCAGGGTCATGACCATTCCCGAGTTTTACCAAAAACGCTTTGGAAAAAACGTGCGCATCGTGGGCGGGGTTATCCTTGCTTTGGGAGGAATCCTCAATATGGGGCTTTTTCTCCAGGCTGGCGCCCGATTTATGATGGGTGTAACAGGATACAGCAATCAAGCCGGTCTGAAATTGTTCATGTCGGCCATGTTGATCATGGTCCTGATCTACACCGTCGCCGGAGGCATGATCTCCGTTGTGATCAATGATTTTTTGCAGTTTATCGTCCTGTCCATCGGGATGATTATTGGATCGATCTTCGCCATCAAAGCGATTGGATGGAATAATCTTTTTAAAACTCCCGTTTCGGTCGACAGTGCCTCCTGGTTCAATCCTGTGGCAGAGGGATCGGGATTTGGTACCATTTACGTCATCTTTATGGTGGCCCTCACCTTTTCTGCCGGAGCTCTCTGGCAGTCAGGGACACTCCGTGCTCTATCGGCCAAAACACCCAAAGTCGCTAAACAGCTGTATGCCTGGAGTTCCGTGTCTTACCTGGCCCGCCGGGTTATACCCATGCTCTGGGGAATCTGTGCCTTCATTTTTGTCTCACAAACGCCTAAGCTCTTTGCGGCTTTTCAGGGGCCTGAGGCTCTCAACAGCCAATTCGGTATGCCCATATTTATCGCCAAAATTCTGCCCAGTGGATTATTAGGCTTAATCGCTGCAGGTATGCTTGCCGCTTTTATGTCCACACATGACAGTTATCTGCTGAGTTGGAGCTCGGTGATCACGCAGGACATCATCGCTCCTCTCAGGAAAAATTCTCTCTCAGATAAATCCCGTCTTTTGATCACAAGGATATGCATTGTGAGCATAGGGCTGTTCCTTCTCATCTGGGGACTTTGGTTTGAAGCACCCGTGTCTCTTTGGAATTATATGGCCGTCACTGGAACAATTTATTTGGCTGGAGCTTTTACCGTGGTCACAGCCGGACTTTACTGGAAGAGGGCCAGCAAGACAGGGGCTATGATCGCACTTTTTGCAGGCTTGATCGCAATCCTTGGAATTGGACCATGGACAAGGGGTGAAAACGTCCCCTTTTATCTTTCTGATAAGTTTATCGGTTTGATGGCCTTTGCCGTTGCAATTCTAGGGATGATATTTGGATCACTGCTTTTTCCGGACAAGAAAAAAGCGGAGGAGGAAGGACAATGACTTGGATGCAGTTATGGAAATTCATTTTGATACTGACTTTATCCACCTATTCACTCCTCGTCATCATCGTCTCTATTGGCGGCATGAAAAATCTCGTCCAAATGCTTAAAGAACTCAAAGAGCCGTCCGATCAGTCAGAGGATTTGAATTCTTAGAGCTTTTGTTTCTACGCTACTGTTTCTGAATCCAAAGAAAATCGATCCCGATTTCAGGCTCTTCAATCTGAGGATTAGCCCCTTCAAATTTCAAAGTGAGTATGTGTCTGCCGGCTTCAAAATCCTGTGCAGGAAAAGTAAAATTGCGCAGCAGGATTCGGTAAGGACGGTAGAGATCGAGGATGTCTTTTTTGTTGCTTAGAACAATTTTTTCGCCATCCAAAAGGAACGATATTTGACCTGAATCTGGTGTCAAAGCCAGGGCGATGTGAATACGCTTTTTTCCTATTTCATCGACAGGAAAAGAGAAACTTCTGGTATCTCCCCTGTTTTTGGGAGTCCAGACAAGGATTTCTCCATCTGCCCACAATGGATCTTTCGAAAAGTGTGTCTGCCTACGGCTGTTGATAATTTTTTCTGACACATAAAAAACGGAATTTCTCGCCCCCCTCCGGGCTGCAGGCCGCCAGCCTTCGGGCAGTCTAAGAGGTCGAACATCCTCGGGCGAAATCACTAAATGATCATCGGTCAAACCCGGGCGGGCATAGTGGTAGCCAATCCGGGCGTATGATAATCCTGGGGTCCTCTCATGGCTCTTGAGCTCCATGTAGAAGCGGATGTGTTTTTGAAAAGGCAGCGGATCCAGGATGTGCCAGCGGAAATTGGTCACAAAACCCCGATTCCCGGGCCCATCATTTCTCGGCTGGCCGCAGTAGGGAAAGTAAAAAATATCTGGGGATGACCAGGAATAGTTATAGTAATCCTCCGAGCCTGTTCCGAAAGTGGAAGGGACACGGTCTTCATCTATAAAAATCTTCTCATCCCCTTCTCCCCACCAGTTTCCGGAGGGCGTGGGAACGTTGTTCGGATTGAGCAAATAGGATGTTGTCCCCACATACAATCCCTGGCCCACAGCAATAATAAATGGAAGATCCTGCACATCCGTGTTTGAAGCAATCATGTTGTGATTGACTCTCCAGCGGGCACGAAAATACATGGATTGAGTGTTTTCCCAATCGTAGGCCATGGGAAGAATAGATCCTTGGATTTTTACCTCTTGATCCCCAAAATTTTCAAAACTCAGCTGCAGTGATTCCTTAAAGGGCATCACATACCTGCAGACCATCGTCCCATCCGGTTTCACCGTAAAAGGCAGAGAGTGATAGGGATTGATCCCAGGGGCAGCTCCGAAAAAATCTCCGACTGGAGACTGCACCTCTCCCAGAGGAGAACCGTCACAGCTGATGTGCATCACAGTCTGACGGAGCGCCCTGTCTAGAGCCGGAGCACTGATGTGGACAGTGAGAACCTCGACGGCTTTTGGTCCGGCCAAAACGAAAGCTTCTTTTTTCTCTAAAGGGCTTAGCGAAAGTTGAAACTTGTCAAAAGATTCAGTGGATCGGAGTTCCATTTCTTCATCCGGATCCCGGAGTGCGGCTGTCACGCGATCGATGACCTTGCTCGAATTTTTAATATCTCCAGGCTCAAAGGACACAACCTTTGTTCCCTCTTCATACAGACGCACACCGACCTGGTAAAAATGGATTTTTTGCACATCTCCTATCCAGATCATCTTCATCCCGCGGGCAAAAGGAATCGGTGTATAGCAGGCATCTCTCTGGTACACGGTTTCCCGGAACCGCTCCATGTTAATGTTTTGGATTTCTGAAAAACTGTCATAAAATTTATGGAAAAAATCCAGTGCCGGGCCATCATACAGAGGGATTAACCGGCCGTCGAGATAGAGCCGTATAATTCCTTCTATAGCCGCCGTCCAGAGTCTGACTACAGACCCAGGGCCACTCACTTCTGCAATCAAATACTCCCCTATTCCGTTTTCGTCAGGTTCTTTCAGGACCTTTTCGAAATTGGGGATGGGTTCTCCTCCGAATCCATCGGAATTTGCATACCAGTTTAGACCTCCCGGAAGCTGACTCCTGCGGTCAAAAGAGGAAAACTGGACCGTGTGGTAGGCTGGATCCGGAAACTTAGTGAGCCCGGCCATATCAACCATCTCTTCAAAAAGACTTCCTGTTGAAACCACAGGATTAATGTCTTCCGCCGAATCACATGAATAGATAAGAAGAAGTATCACAAAAAGAACACTCAATGTTTTTTTGTTCATGCATCTCTTCCCTTTTGTTTATTTTTTTTCATTCGAATTCGGTTTGAGAATAGACTTCTCGTCCCCGTGAGATCGTTTTTTTTATGTTAAATTCCCCGTCAAACATGACAAGATTCGCCTGCTGTCCTTCTTTTAAGCTTCCTATTTTTTTTTCCAGTCCGAGAATACGCGCTGGATTTAATGTCACCATTTTGACAGTGTCGGGCACACTCAGTTCGCACCATTTCGAAACATTTTTCATTGCCTTGGTCAGAGATAAAACACTTCCAGCCAGAGTGTTCGATTCCAATAAGACCGCTTTCTCACCCTCAACAAAAACCTGTGAATTTCCAATTTCATACACCCCGTCCCCCAGTCCGGATACCTTGACAGAATCGGTTACCAGGCAAATACGGTCGACTCCCATTTGTGTTATAGCCATTCGGATTGAGGCCGGATGCACATGTACTCCATCGGCGATAATCTCGGACGTCACTGCATCTGAATCAAGCACAGCACCGACAACTCCAGGTTCACGGTGATGGAAGTCTCTCATCGCGTTAAACAAATGCGTCGCATGGGACACTCCTGCTTTGAAGCTCTCGTTGGCCTGTCCGTACGTTGCGTTGGAATGTCCGATTGCGGCAATCACTCCCCTTTTTTTGAATTCTGTAATCAGATTCATATATTGTGGAATTTCTGGAGCCAAGGGAATGATGGCCGTCAGACCGTAAAGGGCATCCAAAATTCGATTTGTCTCTTCCTCATTGAGATTGCCGACAAATTGAGAGCTGTGTGCTCCCTTTTTATTGACATTGATGAACGGTCCTTCGATATATACGCCCAGAATTTCCGAATCCAAAGATAAGGATTGTGCTGCTTTGAGCTTTTCTATTGCCTTGATGAGAGAATCAACGGAAGTGGACATTGTGGCCCCGACAAATCCAGTCACACCATAACGGGCTTGAAAGGATGCGATGGTTTCCAGACTCTCGATATCGGCATCCAAGATGTCTTTACCGAGAGCGCCGTGGAGATGGAGATCAATAAAGCCGGGAGCGATGAAGTTTTCCCCCAAATCGACGATTTCAAGACCGCTTTCAACGGGCGCTTTCCTCAAATCGGATACAGAGAGAATATCCTCTCCCTCGACAACAACCATCCCCCTCGGCAGGAGTCGATCAGCAAAAACAAGTTTTCCAACGTATGCTTTTTTCATTCGATAACCTGATAAAGAAAGAAGTATATGATTGCCTATTTAAATTGAATTCACATGAGGTCTTGAAGCGAGAGGCGGTCTTTTTTTGTGTAATCGCGGGGAAGAGTGTAGATGTTATCGGGAACAGACTTCCTCGACATTTCCACGACTTCCTGAATGGATTCCATACTGGCTCCCATAAAATTAAGGGCTATTTCCGTACGGTAGTGGAATCCTTCAATTTTCAACAATTCAGCGACAGCCCTATCGGTCAACAGGTGAGTCACTTTGGCCAGTTCAGGAAAAATCTCCTCCAGATAGGTTTTCCTATCAAAGGGAACATCGAGCGTCGCCCACACTCTCATTTTCATCGATATCATTAAAGATTCGATATCGACTTCATACACTCTACACTCTCTTTTTTCGAATTTCTGAAATTCATCTGTCTGGGTCACAGAAACGGTCACTTGTTCCATGAGCTTTTCCAAAGGTTCAGGAAAATATTTGTGGATATCAACAGGGACAGTCATTTCAACATAAGTTTTTTGCACATGATCAACAAAATAGATGATTTTTTTATCCAAAAGAACGATAAGAGACCGTCCTTGTCCGTGTTTGGCCAATCTGTTTTTACCTATCCAGATTTCAATGATTTCTTCCCTAGCCTCGTGCTCCTGTCCTTCAAGAACAAAGGCTTTATTTTGAATAATCTGCTTGATGTAGGTATCGGCGCCGTATGAAAAATCCACGAGCACGGACATCAAAACAAGAATAATGGCTGTCCGTTTCACTTGAGTGCTCCAAAGATTCATGATAATTCTTTATCCGTGTTTTATCAACAAACCATCAGCAGAAAGGCAGATCGGAAGGTGTCGAATACCACGTCCCAGGTTTTCAATGTCTGTGATCATGCCTTTGCGAGACTCACGATCCTGACTGCTCAAAACCGTCAAGGATCCACCCTGACCCCCAGCTCCGTTTACTTTCCAACCGAGGGCGCTATATTTTTCGGCAATTTTGATCACAGCATCGGCTTCCTCAGAGATCAATTCAGGATGAAGGGCTCTCTGTAAGTCGTTGTTATTGACCATCACCCGGCCAAAATGAGCAAGATTTTCGCTTATCAGACTGCTTTTGCCTTCTTCTGCAAGGATTCGAAGTTCTTTAAGCAATCCAACTTGAGAACCTCCCTTTTTGAGGGATTCAATCACACGTTTGTGAATATCAGAAGACCTGTGCGCACTTCCCAAATAAATAAGACACAGCTGATGATTGAGATATTCCCTTAACTTCTTGCTGAGAGAGACTAGCGACACTCGGGCTTCCGGATATTTCAGAATGCGGATATCACACACTCCTCCGTAAGCAGCACATATCTGATCCTGGACTCCACTCTGCTGATGCAGTTTGTCCGTCTCTACCTGATGTGCAAGAGCGGCAATCGCCCCGGCAGAATGTTTCCTCGAAGAAAGTGCATCAAGGGCTCCCAGAAGAGCCACACACACGGACGCCGACGTGCCGACCGCACTTCCGGCAGGAAAAAAGGAACGGATATGTATGTCCAATTCTTGTTCTTTTGGAATCGGCAGCGAGCTAACGGCTCCCTGAATAAGAGGGTGAATCGTGTAATCTGGTTTTTCAGGATTTATTTGGAAAATTTCACCGTAGTCAACCGCATGCACTCTCACACGATTTGGCGTCCATTCCTGATTGTCAAATACAGAAATATCCACCTCTACACATGGGGACACAGCCATATTGAGCACCTGCCCCTCCTCCGAAAACCAGGTGTCTGTCCAGCCTCCGATGTCATTAATGCGCAGAGGGGCTGAGGAATGAATTTCTACTGTTGTTTTTTCCACTTCTTAAAGCCAGATTGTGCCAGGACAGCCTCCTCTTCAGTTGAAAAGAGCAAAAACTCGAGCCGGGGCCCCTGTGCCTTCTTTGATGAGCATTGGCATCACATAAAGTATTGCTCCTGAAACCGGAAGCTTATCCAGTTGAGCAATATTTTCTAGCGCTAATTTGTCTGCTGCACACAACACGCGGTGAACGAGAAAATTTTTTGACTGACCATAATCAATGCTGGGAGTGTCAATAGCAATCCCTGTTATGTTCCTGTTAGAAACCAGATATTTGACTGATTCCTGAGAAAACCCGGGAAACCTGAGCTCCGGAATAGCTTCCTCTCCTGTCTTATCTGTCCCCAGAACATTCTTTTTGTCCGGATAATATCTAGAATCGATCCCTGTAAACATGATCACCCAAGCATGCTCGGGGATAAGACCGTTCTCCTCTTCCCAAGCAATAATATCCGCCACAGACAAAAGATAATCACGATTGTTTTCGCATTCATCGACCACATCAATCTTCACAGCTGGACCGATCCATTCCTCTAATGGAATCTGATCTATGGTTCGTCCATTTTCGGAAAAATGAATGGGAGCATCTACATGGGTTCCCCCATGCTCAGAAGCAGAGAATTCATTGGATGCATACCACCAACCATCCTCGTTAACTTTCCAATCCAGTTTGACCAATTGAAAGGGTTTTGCAGTAGGCCAGTAAATCGTATTGTTATCATAAGGGAAAGTCATATCCAGCCACTGACTTTGAGATTTTTGTGGTGATTTGCAGGATAACCCTATACACAGCGCTAAAACTATTAAAAACAAGATTTGGAAAATCCTGTTTCTCTCCATTGTTCCCTCCTTTTTCCCCTTGGGTATAGGATCTGGAATGAATCAGGGGAATTCAATAATCCGGACGATTCTGGCTTCGTTTTTATAGTTGAGGATCTTATATTCTTCCAGCCACTCGACCATAGTTTGATCTAGTGGCAACATGGTGTCTTTCGAATTGGGGACAGGGAATCCAAAATATTTGTCTTCGGCATGTCCAACCACATAATCATTGCTGACCACAGTATATTTTTTCTCCGGCAGAAGAATTTTTCCGTCTTTTACGACAACTTCTCCATCCACTTCGATGAAGTCCACTCTCTCTCCGAGCGCTTTTTTTTCATGTGAATAGTACTTGTAAGTTATACCTGACACCTGAAGTCGATCTCTAATTCTGTCCACATCGAGTTCAAGGATCTCTTTAAGCTGCTTCCCTGAGATTTCAAAGAGCACAAGCGTATTGTTGAACGGCGAGACCTCAAATACATCTTGGATACAGATGCTCCCGGCCAGGATATTCGATCTGATGGCACCGCTGTTGTGTAAACCGATGTGGGCGTTTGTTTTCCAACGCATGACGTCGGTTATCCAGTTCCCAAGCGCGTTCTCGACTTCCAAGCTTTCCTTTGGGTAGTCAAGTTTCATATAGTTCGACTTGGCTTCCCCAATGATTTTTTTGCATTCTTCCCCAATTGCTTTTTCAATTTCATCGACCAGCGAGCTGATCTGGGGAGAAGGATTCAATTCAATATCCGCCCAGAGCCAAATCAATTTCTGCTCATAATTGACAATTTTACCCTTCTCAACGTCCAGCTTGAGGTAACCCAGTGTCCGCTGATGGCCAACCGTTGACTGGACCAGAACTCCATTCTCAACTCGAAACCGTCCGTCCTCTGAAGCGCACAAAACAACATCAATCCCGGGGACTTCTTTTGCAATCTTTAAGCCATCCTTAAATCCGGAGTGAACAATCACAACCACCAGGTCTGTGGCTTTCTCCAGATCTGTCATGTAGGAGTTAAGCGTCGGGACAATGGGCAGCACATCCAATCCTTCTACCCTATCCTTATGAACTTCAACGAGGAAATCTTCTTCCATGACAGCGATAAAGCCTACTTTTAGATTTTCAATCTCAAAAATATGATATGGTTTATTCACAAGCAGTTTTTTATCCTCTGAGTTGATGATATTGGCCTGGATTGTTGGAAATTCAGCTAAGGATACCAGTCCCAATGCATTCTCTTTCCCTTTATCGAATTCATGATTCCCTAAATTCCAGAGATCATAATCGAGTCTATTCAAGAATTCAATCATCGCACCACCAATAACACCTTCATACGTGATGGTGGCTGCGAAAGTGCCGGTCATGATATCGCCCTTTTCGATAACCAGTACATTTTTTTCCGTTTTTCTGATCTCGTTGAGATAGTGGCTGACAGCCTTCATCCCCCCAACCAATCTGTCCTCGCCATCCTTTTTAATAGTATAGGGGAGAAAACGGCCGTGTGTGTCATTGGAATGGACAAGAGTGATGGATTGTGACATCTGCGGCGAATCACACGAAACCAAGATAATAAAAGAAAGAAAAAATCCCGCAGCTATTTTTAAAACTGTTTTTTTCTTTAGAAAACCATGTCTATAATTTTTCATTTGTGATCGTCTTTAAGTATTTGTATCCATGTAGGAGTATTTTTTATTCGACAAAAATTTATAACACAGGAAAGAATTCAAGTCAAAAGTCTCATCCCTCCATTGCAGCCTTGATTCTTTCCTGGGTCATTGGAAGCTGGAGCATCCGGATTCCAACAGCATCATAGATGGCATTGGCCACAACTCCACCCATAAGGACAATGGCCGGCTCTCCCCCACCCTGGGGAGACAATTTTTTGTTCTCCACAAACACCGTTTCTATTTTAGGAAGCCAGGAAAATCGTGGGATTTCATATGTGTCGAAGTTGTGGTCGCGAATATTTCCACCGCGGAAATGGATCTCCTCAGTCAGAGTGTACCCAAGTCCCATTATTATACACCCCTCCATCTGAATTTTTGCACCTTCGGGATTGATGACGAATCCCATATCCTGAGCGCACACCACTCGTTTGACCTGAACATGTCCATCTGAATCCACATCCACATGAGCTATGGCAGCCACATACGTGCCCGCGTCAATGCCAAGGGCCACGCCAAAACCGCGTTTACTGGGAGAGACGGCAGGTGTCCAGCCGAATTTATTCGCAGCCGCTTTCAGAACGTTCTGCATGCGTTTGTCTTTCAAATTGTTCAACCGGAATTCCACAGGATCCTTTTTCGCAAGCGAAGCCATAATATCGATTTGCGACTCTCTGGCAAACGTATTTGTATTATTGGCCGGTGCCCGCCATGCCCCGGTTGCAAAAGGATGAGTTCCCTGACTCCCTCTCCATCCGGATCCATAAACGGCTGTTCTGTGGTGAGGAATCGCATAAAAATGTTCTGAGCCCCTCTGTCCCGCAAAATAAACATTATAATCCCAGAAAACGATCTGACCCGCATCGGAAACACCCGAGTTAATTTTTACCACTGCCGCGGGACGAAAAGAATCGTAAAAGAACTCCTCCTTCCTGCTCCAAACCACCTGGACAGGTTTGCCTGTTAGTTTTGTCAGTCGAGCGGCTTCAACCGCCTGTCGATTGACAGTTTTCCCCCCAAAACCACCCCCCACATACGGTGTGATGATACGGACATTTTCGGGTGAAATGTTCAACGCCCGCGCTACTTCGTCTTTGGCTGAGAAAGGGGTCTGAGTGGACGCCCAGACAGTCACTTTCTCCCCTTCAATCCTGGCTGTGGCTGCATGAGGTTCCATAGGAGCATGAGCGACATAACTGTTCAGATATGTTCTTTCCACGGTTTTATTTACACGAGAACTTTCACTCCGGACATCCCCCTCCTCAGATACAATCTGAGCCTCCGGGGCAACTTTGAGGAGGTGATCAAAAATCGTCCGGTCATCCAGGGTGGATTCAGATTCATCAAACTGGGCTTTCACTTGTTGGAGAGCATCCTCAGCGCCATCGGGTGTCGCGTGAAGAACAGCAAAAAAATCTCCGTTGTGAATAATTTGCACATCTTTCCTGCTTTTTAAAGCCGAACTATCTATACTTTTCAGTTTTGCCCCATGGGAAGGAGGACGTAATATCCTGGCAAACAATAAATCCGGCCATCGGATATCTCCGGCATACAAAGCCTTTCCTATCACTTTATCTTCAGCGTCAAGACGATTGATGGAATCCCCAACAACCGTAAAATTGGCTGCCGCTTCAAGCACGGCCTTTTCCTCCAGGTGACGCTCAATTTTCTTTCCGTTTGTCAGTTGGGCATAGGTGACTGATTTCTCCTTATTGGTTTTATCAAAAATCACTCCATCCTTAATGGCGAGCTGTTTCTTGGGAACTTGGAGATACTCTGAGGCCAGTGTCCGGAGCACTTCCCGGGCTTCAGCGGCGGCAGCCCGTAGAGGGGGCCCAAAAAAGCGTGTGGTCATCGATCCGAATGTCCCCATATCCCAGGGGCAGAGATCGGTGTCTCCCATAATCATGTCCACCGAGTCCAGGGATACCTCCAATTCATCGGCAAGCATTTGAGCTAAAGATGTGATCACGCCCTGGCCCAATTCCACTTTCCCGGTAAAACACGACACACGACCATCCTCCTTGACAAGGAGAAAAGCATTAAAATCGGTGGGAAGCTGCGGGCGGACGCCTCTTTGACTCCTTTCCTGGAGAGACAGAGAGCTTCCCGCACAAAAAGTGACAAAAATCCCTCCCCCAAAGAGTTTGAGAAATTCTCTACGGTCCAGAGGAAAACGGGCCGTGATGTCGGTAAAATCAATTTCGAGATAATCCTGGTTGTCCATCATCCCCCTCCTTTTTGTATTGTCTGAACCGCATCCTCAAGAGCTTGAACAATTCTATTGTAGGTCCCGCAGCGGCACAGATTTTCCTCCATCCCCGCAGTAATCTCAGACATTGAGGGCAGGGGCTTCTTTGATAACAAACTCGCGGCATTCATAATCATTCCCGGAGTACAGAATCCACACTGCAGGGCATCGTGCTTAACAAAGGCCTTTTGTAAGGGGTGAAGGTCACCGTTTTTTGACAGGCCTTCAATGGTTGTCACATGTTTCCCTTTTACTTCTTTCATAGGAAACTGACAGGAGCGCACCGCTTCCCCATCAACAAGTACGGTGCAGGCTCCACAAAATCCCTCTCCACAGCCGTACTTGGATCCCGTCAAATTATATTCTGTTCGCAGGACCCAGAGGAGCATACGATTGTCCTCTCCGGTCCAAAAGACAGGTTTATCATTGAGTGCAAAACGGATGGAGTTTTTCATGATTATCTCCTTCAACAGAGTTTAATTACTTTTATAATTTTAGCTGTGATTTGTCAATTGACAAGAAGGGTTTTCATTTTCTTTAGAATGTGATACCAATGGGGTCATGATCTGGACAATCATCCTTGCCGCAGGAGAATCCAGGCGGATGGCCCAATCCAAACTCCTTCTTCCTTTCGGAGAAACAACCATCATCGAAACTGTTTTGGACAATGCGACTTCCTCTAAAGCAAATTATACACTCCTTGTACTAGGCGGTTTCAGAGAAAAAATCAAACAAAAAGCAAAAGGATTCCCTGCCATAACCGTCTTTAATCCCGACTATATGCGGGGAATGCTGTCATCGGTTCAGATAGGATTTCGCTCTCTCCCCGAAGGAGCCCAGGCAGCAGTGGTTTTACTTGGTGATCAGCCGTCTATATCTTTTCAAGTTATCGACAAGGTCATCAATGCGTACTCTTTTACTACAAAGGGAATCGTTCTCCCCACGTATAAAAAAAAACGGGGCCATCCGGTGCTTTTCGACATGAAATATAAAAGTGAAATTGCCGCTCTGAGTCCGGAAGTGGGCCTGAGAGGTATTGTGTACGGCCACCCCAGTGATGTGTTTGAAGTCCCTGTCACCACATCGAGTATCCTTCGAGATATCGATAACATGCAGGACTATAAGAGAGAATTTTTCAATAGGCGATAAGGGCTACAGGTAGAAAATGATAATAAGAAGATCTCTTATTGTCATTTTGTGGCTTTAATAGAAATAAGCAGATTCTTTATTATCATTTTATTTATTCTTTGATTTTTCGAGACATAAAAGAGAATAAGAGATTCCATATTGACATATAACTGTTTATATAATAATATAATTGTATTTTTAAGAGAGTTAAAAAGAATTGAAAACAAGTTATGAGATGAAAAATGTTTGAGGCAGGAAACTATCAACAACAATATGAGTACAAAAGCTTTTTTCCAGCACCTGTTAATAGAGGCTATGAATGGAATGACAAACAAATAGTTGTCTTACTCGAGGAAGCTGCACGTTATTTGGGAGAGCTGAATGCCTACGCAACGCTTGTCCCTGATGTCGATTTTTTCATTCAAATGCATCTAGCAAAAGAAGCTACAACATCGAGCCGGATTGAAGGAACGCGAACAAATATTGATGAAGTCGTTTTGCCTGAAAATGAAATCAGTCCCGAAAAGCGAGACGACTGGTCTGAGGTTCAGAATTATATAAAAGCCATGATTTTTGCTATTGCAGAGCTTGATAAGTTGCCATTATCCATGAGGTTACTGAAAGAAACGCATAAGCGTTTACTGGCCGGAGTTCGTGGCCAGAATAAGCTTCCCGGAGAAATCAGAAAGAGTCAGAATTGGATCGGCGGATCCAGTTTAAAAGACGCGTTTTTTATCCCGCCTCATCATGATGATTTGCCTGATCTGTTAACTGATTTTGAAAAATTTTGGCATAACAAAGAAATTGATCTGCCACATTTGGTCAGAGTTGCGATTAGCCATTATCAATTTGAAACTATCCATCCATTTCTTGATGGCAATGGTAGAACCGGACGACTTCTGATTACTTTACAATTGATTGATATGGGGATTTTAGATAAGCCGTGTCTATATCTTTCAGACTTTTTTGAAAGAAATAAAGGGTCATATTATGATTCCCTTACTGTTGTTCGTTCTTCAAATGATCTTGATCAGTGGATAAAATTTTTCTTATTCGGAATCATTGAAACAGCTAAGAACGGAAAAGAAACCCTGCAGGCTATTGTGCGGATAAGAAAACAGTATGAAGATAAAATTATTACCTTAGGACGAAAAACCAAGACGGCACAGAAATTATTATTGTTTCTTTTTTCTCATCCGATTGTGTCTATTAATCAAACATCTGAACATTTAGGTGTTGGATTTGCCGCTGCCGGGCGGTTAATAGCCGACTTTCAGAGATTTGGCTTTTTGAATGAAGTAACAGGATCTTCGAGAAATCGATTGTATGCTTTATCAGAGTATTTATCGTTGTTTAGTTAAGGATTGGTTTTTGTGGTTGGAGTTTATGACTGAAGCTGGCCGTCAATACCGATAACGACCTTCTTTATTTTGATATTTGTTCCGGATTGTTCAACAGCTTCACTAACGATCTGATTAAGACCGGAGCAGCAGGGCACAGTCATGGTGGCCACGGTCAATGAGTAAATCGTATTGTTCTTAAGGAGCTCAGCGATTTTTTCAACATAGGGAGATGTATCATCGAGTTTTGGACAGGCGATAATCACTTTCTTCCCTTTAAGCAGTTCCTGATGAAAACTCCCAAGAGCAAATGCGGTACAATCCGCTGCAATCAACAGATCGGATTCATTAAAGTACGGGGCAAAAGGAGAAACAAGATGGAGCTGAATGGGCCACTGGCTCAATTCCGACTCACCGGAAACGGATTTGTTCTCTTGTGCGGCCGGAGTTTTTTGTATCTCTTGCGCAATACTGCCCGGACATCCTGTGTGTGCAGTAAAGGGAGCCTGAGCCTTTGGTTGGATTCCATGAACCTGGGAAGCGGCATCCTCTCCTCTTGTTTTCAGCACATGTTCAAAAGTGGCTTGAGAATCATAGTCTTCACTTTCCCTCTCGATAACCTTGAGCGCATCTGTCGGACAGACGTCCAGACAGGCCCCCAGGCCATCACAATATATCTCTTTGGCCAGGACGGCTTTGTTTTCCTCATCCAATACCAACGCTCCTTCGGCACATGCCGTGAGGCAGAGCCCGCATCCGTCACACAAGTCCCGGTCAATCTCGATTATTTGTCTTTTCGCCATCGTTGTCTTCTCCTTGGATCGTTATTATTGAGTGCATCCCTATAGTAAAACTTCGGCATCCTGCATTCCTTGACTTAAGTCAAGTATACACACTTTTATTTTTTAATGAGAATGGTTGCGGGTCGGAGGGACGTCGTGTTTATAGGAGTTCTTGTTTGAGCTTTGCAAAATCTTTCACTCGAATTTTCCGGCCTTGCACCTCGATGAGATTGTCCTCCTGCATGAGTTTAAGATTACGGGACAGCGTTTCAGATATCGTTCCGATAAATCTGGCCAATTCGATCTTTTTCATGTTAAGGACAATCACATCAGACTGCTGTCCTTGATATTGCGACAGGATGAATTGGGCCAAACGCTGCCGGACCGTCCTCAATTCAAGAGTTTCAATCCTTTTGTTGAGGACGATGCATTTTTTGGCCAGAAGAGAGATGAAAAACCGGGCGATTGTGGGATCTTTATCAATGTGTTGAAAAATTGTTTTTTTCGAGAAAAAAAGAGTTTCTGTATCCTTGACTGCTTGGGCAAATGCGGGGAATTTATCCGAGACAAAAACAACGGCCTCTCCAAAAAAATCTCCCGGATTGATACGGACAACTTCGACTTCCTTTCCATGATTGTCCATCCGAAAAATCCGGACTTCTCCGTATAACACGTAATAGAATCCATTTGCGCTATCTCCCGCATTAAACAATATTTCATCTTTTCCAAAAGCCCGGATTCGCCCCAGACTTTTTATATCTGTCAGGAGATCTATCATGTCACCTTATAGAACCGGCAACGATATTTGCCACCCGGCTTCTGAGCGAAACGATCGCCCCGGAATCATCGGGATGAACCCTATTGGTGAGAAAAATGACAAAAGTCTGAGTCTCAGGATCTATCCAGATGGATGTTCCCGTATATCCTGTATGTCCATAAGAGAGCTCTCCAAATAAATCACCACCGTTGGTGGAATAGGATGAATTCAAATCCCATCCCAAACCACGACCAGCAAACGTGACTTCAGGAAAAACCGAAGTCATTCTTGAGACAGTCAATGGGCTCAAGATTCTCTTTGTCCCGATCTGTCCCCCATTCAACAGCATTTGGGCAAATACCGCCAGGTCATCCGCTGTTGAAAACAACCCGGCATTTCCCGAGATCCCCCCCTGAAGTCTGGCTAGAGGATCATGCACAACACCAATGAGAGGCATACCGTCGAAAACTTCTGTGGGAACACAGAGTGTTTTGAACTCGTCCGAAGGGGTATAACTTGTATGAGTCATACCTAAGGGATCAAAAATATTCTCTTTTGAAAACTCGGCAATCGATTGTCCGGTAACAATTTTGATAATTCTTGCCAATGAGATATAACCCAAGCAGCTGTATTGAAACTCCGTTCCCGGAGCATTTATTTTTTCCAACTGTCCAATGTAATCGACGAGAATGTCCACGGGACATGGAGCTCCATATTTGTCCTCAACTTCTTGCGCATCGCAATAGGGAGGGAGTCCCGAAGTATGAGTCAGTAGATGCCAGAGACGGGCATCCTCGTGTTTCTGGCCTTCCTCATCGACATAGGCGGAAAATTCCGGTATATAATCCTTAACTTTATTCCACAATCGTATCTTTCCTCTTTCTACGAGGATCATTATCGATGTCGCAGTGGCGACCGGCTTTGTGATGGATGCCAGGTCAAACATCATCGATTTTGCCATAGGGTTCCGTTCCGGAATCCATTGGCTGTCACCATAGACCTTTCGAAAAACAACTTTTCCCCGCCGGGCCACCAGAATGTCTGCTCCGGGAAAATCCTTGTTTTTTACAGCTTCATTGATGATGTTTTCGAGCAAAACCAGATGAATGGAGGACATGCCCACCTTTTCCGGTTTAGCTGTGGATAAAGAGGGAAAATCACTCTGACATGAGACAAACACAAAAAGAAGAAAAACGGATAGAATTTTACAGATTTTTTTCATTCTTTCACCTGAGGAGTTTTCATTCCAATTCTTTACAGCTATTATTATTCAATCTTTCTGAATTTGTCCAGCTTGAATTATTCAATAAAAAAAACATTGAAATTATTCTTTACTTCCGAATATTATGGCCTATATTTAATGATATACGAGTGTTTATTCGGGGAAAATAGTTATGATCGTCTGGGAAAGTCATTTCTGACGATATTAGAAGAGATTGAATAAAGGAGAGAGAGGATGGATGCACCATCGGGCGGTTTCCTCACACGCCCATTGTCGCGAAAGCGACACCTAAAATCCCTTCAACCCCTTTTTGCTAAAAATGCATACCATCCTCTCTCCAACATTTCCATTTAGCCTCGCACCCCTTAATTTTGAATCCTATTACCAAAGAGACTCCCCATATACGCCTTTATGGGGGGCCTTACCCAAAAACCGGTCCAGTTAAAAAATATTAGATAAGGATTATTTTTTTGTCAGTTCCACCGAACCTGTTGAACCATCATCAGACTCCCAGAAACCGGTCATCGTATCACCTTCGACCTTTAGAATGATATAGACGGTCATAAATTCTACTCCTGTGTCGACTTCGAACTTGAGTGTAAGTTCGCTATCTTTAAATTCAATATCCTCGCACTCGGTGTTGTTAAGCATCCCCATGGCATCTGATATCTTCGCAGAATACTCCTCATTCTCATTTGTGATCACTAAAGTCAACTCATCAGGCTCGATCGCATCGGGAACCTCTGTCTCCCCCACCCAGGTTCCGCTCAGGTCCACACTTTGACCGAACATCAGCCCTGAAGCCGCAGCCAAAACAAAAACTGCTAGCGTAAAAAACAAATTGATTTTTTTCATGGTGTTCTCCTCTAATCTGTCATTTAGATATACGCATTATAACAGAAAAAAGTTTCATGGAAACATTTATCACCTCAGACGTTTGGATAAAAGAGGTCTTACATCGGCTTTGACAGACAGCATAAACTCGTCAAAGGCAAAATATTCCGTACATTCAATATCCTTTGGCTTTTCCCAAACCGCGTGGATCGGATGCTCCCTCAAATGATTTTGGCCGCCCCTTCGCGTCATAAAGTATGGCCAACGCATGAGCGTTCCCCAAACCACCGGAAACACGAATATTATGCCCCCGTAAAGACAGGGCATCGCGGACCGACTCAGGAATCCCGCTCTCCACTGAGAGGATATCCGGCTCGACAAAGCTTATACGAGGGGCGGCCAAAGCCTGTTGAATGTTCATTTTAAAGTCGATCAGATTCATTACCATTTGGGGAATGGTTTGACCAATCGTATGCCCACCCGGAGTTCCCAATGCTACCCAGGGTTTCCCCTCCTTGAAGATGATCGTCGGGCAGTCTCCGGAAAGCTTTCGGTGCCCGGCGTGGGCGTCCATAGGATTCCCTTTTGGCTCGAACGTGCAGTAGGAGAGGGAATTATTAAGCCAAATCCCAGTCCCCTCGGGCATGATCCGGCTGCCAAAGGCATTGCCGAGTGTTTGGGTAGCGGAAACAATGTTCCCCCATCTGTCGGCAACAACAAAATGAGTGGTGTTGTCTCCCTGTTTGATAGACACGTCAAGGGGAGAAAATGGCATGGCTTGTTCGAGGTTAATCTTGGCCACCTCTTTATCCCAGTAGTCTTCAGTCAGGAGTCTGTCCAGTGGAGGAGGGTTGATCTCCGGATCTCCGGCATAGGCCAGTCTGCACCAATAGGCATGTTTAGTCACTTCGGCAAAACGATGCAGATAGTCTTCAGAATTAAAACCAAGTGAATGGTTATCATACCGGCTCATCAATCCCAGCCTAATCAAAGACGGAAACGCAGTCGAAGGAGGAGAGGCTGTGTAAACCTGGAATCCTCTATACTCGATATGGATCGGTGCCCACCATTCGGCCTTATCGGCCGTTAAATCCTCGAGAGAGAGAAATCCTCCGGATTTTTTCATCTCCTTTTCGATGGCTAATCCGATTGTTCCCCCATAGACAACCCGGGCTCCCTCTGCTGCAATTCTTTTTAATGACCGTGCCAGATCTTGCTGGACCAACAGCTCCCCTTCTGCCAAAGGTTGTCCATCTTTGCCGTAGAATTCTTGAGCATATTCAGGAAAAGAACCAAAGGCGCGACCTATAATACCTGCACCCCTTTCTCCCAGTTCAAAGCCTTCTTCCGCGGCTCGGATTGCCGGTTCAAAGAGCTTTGGCCACGATAATCTGCCGTAAATCTTTGACATCGATTCCCAGGCATTGACGTTTCCAGGTGTGGATACAGCCTTCGCCCCACGGCGGTTTTCCAAATAGTTCGGAGTCGGAGCACGAAAGAGGTCGGAATCGCAGGCAGAGGGTATCTTCCCGCTGGAGTCGAGAAACCGTACCATATTCTCCTCAGCCACAAAGACAAGGATCGTACCATATCCTCCAATTCCTGACATGGCCGGTTCAACGACATTTAAAGTAGACGCAATCGCCACGGCAGCGTCAAAAGCATTCCCGCCGGCCTTCAGGATATCCAGGCCGGCTTGTGTCGCAATGGGATGTGCGGAACTCACCATCCCGGATGTTCCGGTTACCGGGAGCAAATCGGTGTCATCGGCAGCGACAAGTAGGATCAGATCCTGAGGCCGATTGGTGATGATCCCGTCCACCTTCAGTTCCATCAGTCTTTTCATTTCCTCCTCATCATCAACAGTCCAGACATAGATTTTTTTCTTAAACTCTCTCGCTTTGGCTACAAAATCGGCATCTACAACCTTGTAGTTACAGCTTAAAGCCTCCCAACTCCCCTCAAATACGTCAGGAGGATACTTCTGACTGAAAATAAAACCTGTTTTAATCCGCGGATCGAGTTCTTTGACTTTTTCAACTATCAAGCGGTCGAAGGACGTGACTATACACTTTTTCCTGATTCTTTCAGAATGGATAATATCGACAACTTTGCCGGCGATATCCGTTTCTTCCTGTGAAACTTTAATTTCTATGTTCAACAGCATTTTTCCCTTGACCGCTCGAATCACCTCCGTGAGTGTCGGAACCGGCTCACCGTCAAAATCCGGGCTAAACCAACTTCCTACTTCAAACTCCCTGAGCTCATCGAGGGTGTATTCACTCAGGGTCCCGGCATTTCCTGCCGTTCGTTTTAGCCGGAAATCATGCAAAAGCACCACCTCTCTATCCTTGGTCAACTGGACATCGATCTCACAGTAATCGGCTCCCAGCTCCATCGCTTTCCTTACTGAGGCTAAGGTATTCTCCGGAGCCAGCGAGGACGCCCCCCGGTAGGCTATAACAAGAGTCCGGTCACCAACTTTCCGGCAGCTGCCAAAAAGGAGGGCTGACAAAAACAGGAGTCCAATATACATCAATTTTTTCATTTTCATAAAGACGGCTCCTTATATAATTTTTTCAAGCCTTATTTTTCGGTTGAGTTTGAGATTTCCTCTCTTTATAATTTCAGGTGAGAGAAAGACCAAGTCTGTTTCCCTGTTATGAAAGGATGAAAGTTTTGTATGCACTGAGCGCAGTCCTCCCAACCAGGCACGTGAATCGCTCACATAGATGACATCTCCAATCTCTGCTGCAAGAGACTCGGCCAATGCAAAAGAAACACTTACTTCTTCAACTTGATTGTCGTATACAGGAGTCGCAAAAACTTTTTTTCCTTCCTTTTCGTTCACCTCACCGCCCTTAAAATTCCTCTTGGCCGTATCGAGAGTCCCCACAACCAAACCCTGGATATCTTTGCTCGATTGCGCACGGCTGAAAAGGCTGACACTAATTCCGATAATCAAACTCCCGGCAAGTCCGTACAAGGCTCTCATGTATTTAAACCCCCCTGCCGGATTCACACCTTGAGAAAAGGGAGCAATTAGGAGGGGCCAAATGAGGGACAGGCCGACCAATATCGAACCTCCCAATAGAGTCCAAAACGCAGCCTTGGGAGTAAATCTTTTCCAATAGGCCGCCAATACAATGGTCACAACCATTGGCGGTGTAATAGAGGCCGTAAAAGCCCCATGGGCCACATAGATAGAGCGGAAAGACGCAAAGACCGGAACAAGAATCAACCCAAGAATGGCTGCCGAAAGCGAGACAATCCGGGCTACACGGAGATAATGTCCATCTGACGCACCTCTAACCATATATGGCTTGTAGACATCATTGACGGCGACAGCCGAGACGGCATTGATCAGAGTGTCGATAGTCGACATCAGTGCGGCCGTTAGCGCAGCCATAATAAAACCAAAGACTCCGGGTTGGCAGACCTTACCGGCAACCTGGACAAAAATCTGATTGGGATCCACGTTGGAGGGAAGCAGCCCCGCTGTGACCATGGACCGCCCAAGCCAGCCCGCATTGGATACGGCAAACGCCGCAAGGGGCATTAGCACCAGAACCAGAGAAAGAAATGTTTTTTTTATTTCTTTTACGCTTTTCAGGGAGAGAAAACGGAGAATAAAACCCTGATTCATCATATATAGGGCAAAAGTGTTGGAGATGCCGTCCTGCCAGAAGACTCCGACAAAATGAAATTCATGCGGTTTATTGAATTGTGCAAAAGGGAGCCTGTGAAGAAAGGGAAGACCCTGCCAGAAATTGTTCCATCCTCCCAGCACATTCATTCCCAGAAAAAACAGCACAAAACCGGCAATCAGGAGAATAACACCTTGGGCCAAATCGGTCATAATCACTGAGGTCTGCCCTCCAATTGTGACATAGACGGCACAGACAACAGCCACAATGACCGCGGACACAAAGACATCGATGCCCAACATGGCATTGAGAGCGACGCCCATAGTGTAGAGGTTGATGCCGATATACCCGACCATGTAGATTAAAACGAGAACCGTCGCTACGGCAGATGTCCGTTTATCGAACCTCTTTTTAAAGTAATCGGGGACAGAACCGATACGGCCAAAATAGAGAATGGGAAGCCATCCCAGGAGGAGAAAACTCATCACAATCCAGTCATTGAGATAGGACATCGAGGACGACATCCCGTACCTGAAACCGGCCGCCGAATATTTGATAAAACTGTAGGACCCGACGACAGTCGCCACACAGCTGAAGGTGATGAGCCACCAGGAAAAACGCTGCCCTCCAAAAAAGAAATCTTTTGTCGTGCGCGTAAACTTGGCAAAAAAGAATCCGAAGCTGAAAATGAGGACAAAGTAGCCGACGATGACCAAATAATCCAACTGGGTTCCTATTATCGTTGTCGTATTCATTTGAATTATTTTGCACTCGCAAGAATGTGCCAGATGACCTGGACAATAAGGTACAGAAAAAAACCAAGAATCATATATAAAGAGACAAGGCGGTCATTTTTTCTTTTTTTTGAATAATCTCCAGATTTCCAGGAAAGGACTAAGCCAAGAAAAAAGATGGCGCCTCCAATGACAAATTGATAGACAAGAGGCCAAATATTCATTTCCAAATAGATTCGTAATATTTAGGTTGTTAATAACATAGGGTCTCCGTTAAGTCAAAATTGGGGCCTGGCTTTGATTATGTGAATTATT